>Ga0099364_10001693_pt1 | contig 36063 bp, 30 predicted proteins | sample TergutTh196P3_FD_73070 | JGI IMG/M metagenome (GOLD analysis project Ga0099364, IMG submission 73070) | Microcerotermes parvus P3 segment gut microbial communities from Pointe-Noire, Republic of the Congo - Th196 P3 | ecosystem: Host-associated > Arthropoda: Insects > Digestive system > Gut ... | reverse complement strand
TCCCGGCTCCCGGCTCCCGGCTCCCGGCTCCCGGCTCCCGGCTCCCGGCTCCCGGCTCCCGGCTCCCGGCTCCCGGCTCCCGGCTCCCGGCCTAGATCCCCATTATATTTAAGAACACATAGATCCCTTGTCAAGGGCCATGGAGGGCCCGGGTCAGGGTTCCTCTCTTTTTCCAGGTATTACTGGCCGCCCGGCGGCCTTTGTATATCCTCCCGTAGGGGGGCTTAATCTTCGGGCCCTAGGCCCGGTTTGAGGGCCCCTAGAGGGGGACCCTCGTGAAGGGGTTTTTCATGAAAATCGTGATGAAAGGTTTGGGTTCTGCGTTTTTGGTACTGATCCTCGGTTTCAATGTCCTCTCCTGCGGCGGCGGCGCCGGCGTAGCCTCAGCTCCATCCAACGGGGACGACTTCCAGTTCTCCCCCAACTCGGTGGACGTAACAGAAGAAGATATAGGAGCGAATGTGTTTACTGGGGATCTACTCCCCGTTTTCATGGGTGTATTCATGGGCATTGATGGTGTTAATGATCTGGTGGATAATATTATTGATGAACTGGGGGTTAAGGGTGGGTCAACACCTACAGTTACCCTCTTCGATTTTAGTGAACTGACCGCTCCTCATAGGAACCAGATTGCTCAGGCATATTGGATCACTGAACTGGTTGGAAGCTTTCAATATGCATATGGTTTATCTAATACCACTTATCCCCTCTGGATAGGTAGTCATGATCTTTCTATGGATGATGTTACCTTTCTTTTTAAGATGGAAGTAAGTGGGGTAAGGACTGCCGCAAGGATCTCCATGGATCGTACAAAATATGAAACCTTCGATAACACTGATGATGACTCTACCTGGGAGCATGAAGAAGAAGAGAATTTATCGGCTTCTGTCCTAGTCTTCTTTGAAATTAATGGTGTTGCCGGATCTGTGGAAAGTACATTTACCGTAGATTCTGAGAAAGAGTGGATTAGTGTCGGGGGTGTAAAAGATGAAGAAACAGAGGATATGACTATCACCGGAAGCTTCGAGGTCTTTGACAAAGCTGGTAATCCCATACTCGACAGAGCCTTTACTCCAGCAGAAATAGAAACTCTCATTGACCTATTGGATAGTTTAACCTAAGCACCACCTGTCCACCCCGGACAGAAACAGCAAAAAGCCCTCCCGCCCCACACGGCAGAGGGCTTTTTTTCGGTGATATTAAATCATAGCAGACATAAGTCTTCTTCCCCGATCACCTTGTTATGGGTGGTGATGGTATGACATTGGCTATACTTTGCAGGTGGTTTCGATAATCATCTTCTATCAAACCACGCATAACTATCTGTGCTGGAGCAGGAACTTCGTCCCGGCGAGCCTTTTTTCAGCTCGTCCGGGATGAAGGTTCCGGAGGGGAACCTCACTCGTTGACACTCGTTCGGCGGAGGGTTACCTGTCCAGCATGAGCTGAGTGTGCTGTGTAGGTCTTAGATGTTATGGCATCATTATGGCTATAGCCTCTTTATTTCCCCAATCAACTTTCCTTCATTCCCAAAAATCCCCCCCATCATCTCCCTAAATCCCTCTGGCAGCGGCGCCTGTACCCGTATAGCTCCCGCCTCCATGGGTATCATCATCTCCCAGGCATGAAGACAAAAACCCAGCGGAGTCTTTTCGCCTATCTTCGGGAGGGGGGCTCCCCCGTATCTCTTGTCCCCCGCCAGGGGGTGCCCGTGGAGGCAGCCCTGGGCGCGGATCTGGTGGGTCCGGCCGGTTTCGATTTTCACCTGGATGAGGCTGTAGCCCCCGGCGGCGGCCAGGGGGCTTACAATGCTTCGGGCTGCTTGTCCCTGGGTTCCTGGAGGGGGGCTTCCGGATCTTTTATTTTCCTTGTCTCGGTAGAGTTCATCATCCCAGAAGGATTCCTCTTTTATGGTGCCTTCGACGATGGCGAGATAATACTTTTCGATCATCCCCTCCCTCATGAGGGCCGAAAATTCCTTGGCCCCCTTCAGGGTGGTAGAAAACACCGTGATTCCCGAACTGGACCAGTCCAGCCTGTGGAGGGGGCCGCTCTTAAAGGAGAGGGAGGTGGAGGGTCCCAGGTATGCCTGGACCTGATCATCCAGGGTAGGGGCCCCCGATTTATCTCTGTGGACCATCAGGCCCACCGGTTTGTTTAGAATGAGGAGGCCTTCCCCCTGGTAGAGGATATCAAGGGGGGGCAAGTCTCCCAGGGGGACCAACTCGGGAGCTGCTTCGCTGGGACCGGGGAGGGGGCCTTGTTTCTGTGGGGGGGCCGCAGAGCTCCGGGAGCTATACTCCTCCGGGAAGCCTTCAATGGTGATGATTTGTCCGCTCTGTACCCGATGACTCACCCGGGCCCTTTTACCGTCCACCTTGACCTCCCCCTTACGTAAATAACGGTAGAGAGCCGAGAAGGGAAGATTCGGCAGGGCCTTGCGGAGGATCCGGTCAAGCCGCCGGCCCCCGTCGTCTTCCTCTGCCCTTAGGGTGAGTATCATTGTTCGAGTATAGCCTGGAGGACCATCAGCTGGAAGGTGTTGACAAAGGGGCCCCGGCTGGTGAATCTTTATCTATGTCCGCGGTGAGGGAATTTTTTGCCAACCCGATCATCCTGTCCTCCCTTACCAGCTGGCTCATATCACAGCTCATGAAGGGCATCATTGCCCTCATGCGGCATAGGGCAAAATCCCTGCGGGACATTTTAGAGACCCTTTTCTGGCGCACCGGGGGCATGCCCTCGAGCCATGCGGCGGTGGTGACTTCCATGACCGCGGCGGTGGCCTTCTACGAGGGGCTGGGGTCCAACCTCTTTGCGGTCTCCCTCTTCGTGGCCATGGTGGTCATGCGGGATGCCATGGGGGTCCGCCGGGCCTCGGGGCTCCAGGGGCGGGCACTGAACTATCTGGGGAAGCTGGCGGCGGAGAAGCTGGGGGCCGATTTTTCGCCCGTCAAGGAGATCCAGGGCCACGCTCCCCTGGAGGTAGTGGTGGGGGGCCTATTGGGGGTCTTCATCTCCGCAGCCTTTGCCTGGCTCTAAAGAGATGGGCTTTAGGTCCTTCATCTTTCCTCTCGCGGTTTCCCTCTTTTGCTCCCTTTTGGTTTTCTTCCTTTTTAGAATCTTTCCTCCCTCCATAGAAGCTCCTGGCCCCCACCCCGTAGGGGATGCCTGGGCCCTGATCACCCTCCCCATGGAAGAAGATGAAACCCTGGTCCTGGGCCGCTTAGAGGGGGCGGGCCTTGAGGCGCTTTCCCTTTCAAGCCAGACCATCCTTTTAGATGACTATGGTACCCTGGTGGAGCTTCCCCTGGACCTTTACCTAGGCCGCCTCAACGCGGGGGATCCCCGGGATACGGGCTATGCCCAGCGGCTTGAGTCCTTCTTTCAAAACGATGAGGGCCGCTCCCTCTATGTCCCCCTGGAGGATCCCTCCCAACGGGGCCTCTTGGATTTCCAGCGGAGAGTCGAGCACCTTTTGGAGGGGATCCCCTATGGGCTGAATTTTCTCAGCCTGGTTCTCGCCCATCCCCTGGACCCTGCGTGGGAGCCATTTTTATTTCCCCTCCTTTTGGCCCTTTCCCTGGGGGCGGGGCTCTGTATCTCCCGGTCTAGGGGGTCATCAGTTTTTTCCCTGCCCCTCCTTTTTTCGTTTTATCCCCTGGGCTTGGGGGCCCTGGTTCTGGGGGCCCTTTGCAGCTGCATCCTCGAACTTTTGCGGCTTCCCGCCGAAGAACTGATCCAGGAGAATCGCTTTATGTCCCTGGCCGAAAGGCTTAGGCCCTTTAGATTGAATGCCCTTTTGGCCCTGCTCATCTTTCTTGTCTGCCTTGTATACCCCATAATTTTTCAGCTTCCTTTGGTTCCGGTCTGGGGGGGGCTCTTCTTTTTCCTTCTTGTTCAGGCAGCGGTCTTTCTGCATCAGACCCAGAGGCTCTCATCCCTAAGCCGGCGGCCCTTTGTTCCGGTCATCATGGTGCCCCAGGAGGAGAGGACCTTTTTCCTCTTCCCCCAGGTGATTCCCTTTATGGGGGCTGCCCTGGTGGTCCTGGCCCTTCCCCTCTTTTCCCGGGATCTGATCCCGGGGCCCGGGACCCCTGTTCTGGACAGTTCGACCATCATCGGGGAAGCGGAATACCGGGCCCACGGGGAGCACCAGATCAGCTTTTCCTACCGGCCCCTGGGAAATGGGGATAGCTCCGAGTACAGGACCTATTTTCTGGGGGAAGACGGCCTTATCGCCGGGAGCCATCCCTCAAGCCCCCGCTCAGATCTGCCTCCCTTTCCGCTGGAAACACTCATGGCTTTTCTGCTAGAGTATAAGGAGCAAAGCATAGGGGAAGAGCCTTTTCAGGGCGGCCCCTTTTTCGATCCGGTCCCCTGGATGGGCTTTCTTATCATCCTTGGTACCGGGATCTTTGATCTTCTTCGGCCCGTCCTCGGCGGTCCAGGTAAGGGGATATTACACATAAAGGGGATCCCATGGTAGGGATGGCACTCAAAAGCCTCTTGAGCGAGAGGATCTATTCTTTCCCCCGGGGGGGCATACTCTTTGAGGATCCCCATGCACCCCCCCGAAACTCCTGCCAGACCGCCTTTTTACCCTCCCTTTCGGTGATGCCCCTGGTTCAGCATAGGGGCGAAAAGTCCTACCCCGTGGTCCGGGAGGGGGATGTGGTCCGGGAGGGGATGCTCATTGCCCGGGGCCAGGGGGCCGGATCGGCCAACATCCATGCGGCGGTCCCCGGCCGGGTGATGCGCATGGTGTCCTACCAGAACTCAAGCGGGGACATCATCGACGCCTTCGTGATCCGCATGGAGGGGGCCTTCGAAAAGCTGGGCAAGAGCGGAGAGGTCTTCCCCTGGGAGGGGATGCTCTCTTATGACATACAGCGGGTTATATCCGATCTGGGGGTGGTAGAAATGGAAGGGGAGGGCCAGCCGGTGTCGGAGATTATCACCGCGGTCCGCTCCCGCCAGGGCCCCTTAAGCCTGGTGGTCCGCTGTGTCTTTGACGACCCCTACCTGGCGGCCGACTATGTCCTTTGCAAGGAGAGGGCCGCCGCGGTGGCCGAAGGAGCGGTGATTACCGCCCGGACCTGTCAGGTAAACCGGATTATTTACGCCATCTCGTACCGGGAAAAGGAACTGGGAAGGGAACTCCTTTCCCTGGGGGGCCGCTTTGGGATCCCCGCATCGGTGGTCCTGGTGGGCCCCAAGTACCCCCAGAGGAACCGCCGGGAACTGGAGCTGGTCTTACGGAACTACCAAAAAAAGGCGGGGCTCGATTTAGGGGAGCTATTTATCCTGGGGCCCGCCACGGCGGCGGCGGTCTACGATGCGGTGAAATACCGGAAGCCCGTCCTGGAGCGCTATGTCAGCGTCGGGGGTTCGGCCCTGAATAGCCCCCAGGTAATGCGGGTCCGGCTGGGAAAACGGATAGGAGAAATATTCGCCGAGTGCGGGGGCTTTAAGGTCCCCCCCCGGCGCATAGCCACCGGGTCCCCCCTTACAGGGGCTCCGGTGCGATACCAGGATGAGCCGGTGACCAAGACCACCGGAGCCATCTTTGCCTTTGCCGAAAACCCCCGGGGGGAGGGCCCGGCGGCCTGCATAAGCTGCGGGGAATGCCGGACCGTCTGTCCCGTGGGGCTGGACCCGGAGGAGCTCTTCAAGGGGATCAACCGGGCCCAGGGGGGGGATGGAAGTCCCGGGCCCTGCCATGGTTGCGGCTGCTGTGAGGTGGTCTGCCCCTCCCTGCTCCCCCTAAGCAGCACCATAGGGGCCCGCCACAGGGGGGAAGGATGAGCGATCACGCGATCCTCTACGGACGGTCCTCCCGGCCCTTAATCAATTTAGCCCGTTCCTCCGCCGCCCGGATGTGGCTGGCTAATATATGCATCCTCATGGCCATCATTCAATCCTCCATGGGGGATTATTTTTCCTCCCTCATAAATGCCCTCTGCGCCGTCATCGCCGCGGTGGTCAGCGAGTTTGTCATCCTCAACAAGAGCGGCCGGACCCGGGTTTTACGGGACGGTTCGGCGGTGGCATCCGCCCTGGTCCTCTGCCTCTTTTTGCCCAATCAGCTTTCGCCGGTCTATGTCATGGCGGGGGCCATCTTCGCCATGGTGGTGGTAAAGCACAGCTTCGGGGGCCTGGGGTCCAACTGGCTTAATCCCGCCGCCGGGGGCTGGCTCTTTGTGCGCTTCTCCTGGCCCCTCTCCTTCCATGAGGCCCTGGCCCAGTCCCCCCTCTCCCTTTTAAAGGATCTGGTGGACCGGGGGGTCCTGGATAATCAGGGTTCACCCCTGGGGCTCATAAAAACCGAGCTGCCCTCCCTCTTTGCTGCGAGCCCAGACCCCCTGGGGTCCCTGATAAATAACACGATCCTTTCGTTTACCGGAGGAGAGTTCCCCATGGGCTACTCGGGGCTTTTTTCTTCACCCCTGCCGGGCATAGTGGCTGACCGGGGCCTGGGGGCCTTTCTGGTGGGGACCATCCTCTTGGTTTCCTTTAGGGTCAGCCGTCCCTGGATTACTGCAGTCTTCCTGGGGGTCTTTGTCTTTCTGGTCCGCCTCTGGGGGGCCATACCCTATGGCGGAGAAGTGGGGGAGGGGGACATCCTCTTTGCCCTCCTCAGCGGGGGGACCCTGCCGGCGGCCTTTCTCCTGGTCAGCGAACCCGCCACGGCCCCCAAGTCCAGCCTGGGGATCCTCTTCTGTACCATCCTGGCGGCGGTTCTGGCCTTTTACTTCCGCTACTACGGGGGCGAAACCTACGGGGTCATCTACGGGATCCTCCTTATTAACGGGTTGAATCCCCTGATCCAGCTACTGGAAGGAAAGCATCTCTTTGGAGGAGATTCATGGATAAAGATCAGAACCCCTTCATGAGCCTCTGGGCCTGGGTGAGGCCCCTGGTTCCCCAGATAAAGGACCGGGCCATCCTGGTGGCCTGGATAGGGACCCTCATCCTATTGGGGGCCCTCTTCTGGTATACCAGCCTTCCCCTACGGCAGAGATATTTAGCGGCCTCGGTAAACCGGCTCCTGGAAGAGTCGGGGGATCCCCGCCGCCTGGGGGCCCCTCTGGAACCCCAGGGTTCCCTCTTTATGGGCCTCGGTTCCTGGTATGCCCTGGAAGATCCGGCAGCGCCGGGGGGGCGGGCCTATGTCTTTAGCCTTACCGGGGAGGGGGTCTTTTTCCCCGCCATCTCTATCCTGGATTCCCAGGGGAACCTGGGGGAACTCATCCCCCTGGGGGCCTATGGGGAACGGCTCATGGAGAGGATCCCCCGGGGAATCCTGGCCCTCTACCGGGGGCGGATAGAAGGTGGGGCCCCATGAACCATCCCATCAACTCCCACCTTTTTTGGGGCAGTAATTCGCCCCTGGCTACCTTAAGTTCCACGGCCCTGATCATCCTGGCATCCAGCCGCTTTGCCTTTGCCCTGGTGGCCTCGGGGGCCCTCTTGTGGGTCTATGTCTTATCCGCCCTGGTTTATGCCCTGGGCCAGCCCATCATGCCCCAGCTGGGGCGAAGGGCCATCCTCCTTTTTACGGCTTCTTTAATGGGGGGGATTTTCATGATCCTCCTGGGGATCCTTAACCCCCTCTTGCTTTTGGGCTGCGGATTTTTTCTGTTCCTTATCCCCCCCTCCTGCATGGGCTCCCGGTTCTACGAAACCGGCCCCTCCGACGATGCGGCGGAGTTTTGCTCCCAAGCCCTCTCGGAGGCCCTGATGATTTGCATCATCATCCTGGCCCTGGCCCTGATCCGGGAGCCCTTAGGGATGCGGACCCTTTCCTTTCCCGGGGGCAGTGAGGGGATAGTTGAACTTTTCGAGAGCCGGGAAGGGGAGTTTATCCCCATCCGGATCCTCTCGGTCTCGGCAGGGGGGCTCCTGCTTTTAGGATACGGCACAGCCCTCTTTCGTTACTTTAGGGAGCAATCCAGCGGTATCCGGGAGGAATATTGATGATAAACCTGGCGGCCCTGGCGATTTTTTCGGGCCTTTCGGTAAATTTACTCCTTACCCTGGCCCTGGGAACTGCTAATATAGCTAATCCATCCGAATCTGGGGGGGGAATGAAGCTGCCCCTGATCCAGTCGGGGATCTTTCTTGGGGCCATCCTCATCTTATGGGTCTTTTTTTCCTCCCTTTCCCCCTCTTTGAGGGGTTTTTCGGAGTTTTTCCTCTATTTTCCCCTCTCGGCCCTGATCTGTATGGGTCTGGAGCTCCTCTGCGACCGGCTCCTCCCCCGGATTATCCCCTCTTATCGGGGGCTCTGCCGGGTTTATCCGGCCCATACGGCCTATAATGGGCTTATACCCATAGCCCTTCTCTTTTGCCTTCTTATGGGGCACTCCTTTGGGGGGGCCCTGGTCTTAAGCCTCGGGTTTGCCCTGGGGAACCTGGGGGCCCTCCTCTGTCTAAAGGAGATCCGCCGCCGGTCAGAGCTGGAATGGGTGCCCCGCTTTCTTAGGGGGAGTCCCCTCATCCTGATCTCCATGGGGCTCCTCTCTCTGGTAACGACCTCGGTGGCGGGGATCTTTTTTAATATCCTCCTGGGATTTTAATGCTTTCAAGAATTGAAATTATGGTTTAGACTGGTACCACCAAAGAATACGGGGCTATGAGTAATACATTAGAAGTGATCTTATGTACCCAGGGTCATCTTCCTTCAGGCACAGGGGAAGCTGATTTCGAGGGTCTTTATGCAGCCGAGATAAAACCCCTTATCACCGCCCTGGCAAAATTCCCCAGGGTACATCTGGTCATCCACTATTCGGGCCTCCTCCTCCATTGGATAGAACGACGCTACCCCGAACTCTTTATGCTCCTGGAGGATCTTTTAAACCGCAAGCAGGCCGAGCTGCTAGGGGGCGGCTTTTATCATCCCCTCTTGCCTCTGATCCCCCTGGCGGATCGGATAGGCCAGATCGAGATGCTGAGCACCTACCTGCGCAAGCAGTTTGGCAAGCGGCCCCTGGGCTGCTGGCTCCCCTCCCTGGCCTGGGAACAGAACCTGGTGGGGCCCCTGACATCCAGCGGCATGAACTATACCTTTTTGGAGGAACGGCATTTTTACGGTGCCGGTCTTAAGCCCGGGCCCCAGGGGATCTTCGAACCCTGCCTTACCGAAGATCAGGGGAAACTGCTCATCGTGTTTCCCATCGCCGAGGGCCGCCGGAGCGATCTTGCCCGGGGCCTTGAAGGCCTGAAGGATTTATCAGGGAACCCCCTGGTGGTGATCCCCATAGGGGGAGGGAACTTGAGAGACCGGGCCCAGGGAGCAGAAGTCCAGGCCCGCTACGAAGAGCTCTTTAGGGAACTATCGGAGGGAGACCCTTCAATTACTTTTACCACCCCCTCAAAAGTTTATAAGGGCCTGGGGCCCCTACGAAAAGCTTACTTTCCCACCCTCTGCCTGGATCAAAACGGCGGGGGACTCTGCTGCCAGGGCCGGCAGCTCCTGGCGGACTACCCCGAAGCGGGGGGGCTCTATGCCAAGATGATCTATGTCCACACCCTTATAAGCGTCAAGCTCCGGGGGGACAAGGCCCGGAAACGCACCGCCCAGGAGGAACTATGGAAGGCCCAGGATTCGGGGGTCTACCGCCTGGGAACCGAAAACCACCCGGGGCTCAGCAGCCCCCAGGTCCGCCGGGCCGCCTACAGGGCCCTCTTAGAGGCGGAAAAAATCACCCGGGACAAGGGGAAGTTTAAGCCCTACCTTTCGGTCTTCGATTTTGATCTCGACGGAGAGGGGGAGTACCTCCTCCAAGACGACAAGCTCAGCCTCTGCATCAAGAGCCGGGGGGCCGCGCTGATAGAGCTGGATTACCTCCCCGGTTCCTGGAACTACCTGGACACCCTCTCCCTGCCCACCACAGAAGGTGAGGCCCCCCTAAGACGTTCCTCCTTTGCCGATTACCTGGGGCCGCCAAATATGGCCGGTGAAGATATACATCCCGGGGGAATACAGGGGGGCCGGTTCTGCGGCCTCGAGGAGTACCAAGCCCTGGAGGTAGACCGGCTTCGCTGCAGGGTTCATTTTAGGCTCCCAGTCTCTTCTTCCCTTCCCTTTGGGGACATAGAAATCGACAAGACCATCCAGTTAAGAAAGAACGCCCTGCAGGTGGAATATGTCTTAAAGAACACCGGGACCGAACATCGGGACTTCTCCTTTGTCCCCGCCCTGGATCTGAGCTTCAGCGGGGAGGGGGAGGATCATCTGCGGATCTTTTCGGTCCGGGAAGAAGACAAGGAGGGGCTCCACCTTAAGGATGCCCAGGAGCTCCATGAGGCAAGGACCCTGGAGTTTCAGGATCTGACCAACGAGGCTCTTCTTTCCTTTGAGGCGAGCCGTCCCTTTGGGGGCCGGATCTTCAATGTAAGAGCAGGCCTTCCGGGGAGGGAAGAGTACCAGTGGACCAGCCTTATGCCCCTCTTTCCCCTGGCCCTCGAGGGGGGGAAGACCTGGAAGCTGGTTCTTACCCTAAAAATTAGCCCCTAAGGGGGTTGTGGGCCCCAAGGGACCGGCTTGCCGAAGAAGTCCAATCTCTATAGACTTGGCCCTAGCATGAACAAACGCAGACTTATTACCTCCGCCCTTCCCTATGTGAACAATGTTCCCCATCTGGGAAACCTGATCCAGGTCCTTTCCGCCGACGTCTTTGCCCGCTTTTGCCGCCTGAGGGGCTACGAGACCCTCTATGTCTGCGGCACCGATGAGTATGGCACCGCCACCGAAACCAGGGCCGCCGAAGAGGGAATCAGCCCCTCGGCCCTCTGCGAACGGTACTTTAAGATCCACGATGACATATACCGCTGGTTTAACATTGCCTTTGATATCTTTGGCCGCTCTTCTACCCAGGTGCACACCGAGGTTACCCAGGACATTTTTCAAAAACTGGACGCCCAGGGTTATATTAGCGAAAAAGAAATTGAGCAGCTCTACTGCGAAAGCTGTAAACGCTTTTTGGCCGACCGCTATGTATTGGGAAGCTGTCCCAGCTGCCATTCCCCCAATGCCCGGGGGGATCAATGCGAGGACTGCGGAAAGCTCCTGGACCCCACGGACCTAAAGGAACCCCGCTGTGCCAGCTGCGGCCAGGCACCTAAGCTTGAAAAGACCCGCCACCTCTACATTGATCTGCCCCAGATTAGGGATAAACTTGAGGCCTGGATGCAAACCGCCTCTAAAGAGGGCTTTTGGGCCCACAATGCCATCCAGATGACCCAGGCCTGGATCAGGGACGGCCTCAGGGAGCGGGGCATCACCAGGGACCTAAGCTGGGGTATCCCGGTCCCCAAGCCGGGCTACGAGAAGAAGGTTTTTTACGTCTGGTTTGATGCTCCCATAGGCTATATCTCCATGACCGGAAATTTAGGGGAGAAACTGGGAAAGGACTGGCGCAGTTTTGTAGACCACTGGTGGAAGAGCCCCGAAGAGACCGAACTATTTCAGTTCATAGGGAAGGATAATATACCCTTCCATACGGTGATCTTTCCCTCGAGCCTCTTGGGGAGCGCCGATACCTGGACCATGCTTCACCACATGTCCTCCACCGAGTACATGAACTACGAGGGGGGGAAATTCTCCAAGTCCCGGGGCATAGGGGTCTTTGGGGACCACGCCATGGAGACGGGGATCCCCGCCGATGTCTGGCGTTTTTACATCTACTATATGCGGCCCGAAAAGGCGGACACCCTTTTTACCTGGAAGGATTTTCAAGAGAAGGTGAACGGCCAGCTCATAGGCAATGTGGGGAACCTGGTAAACCGGACCCTCTCTTTTGTAAGCCGTTATTACGAGGGGAAGATCCCCCAGGGGAGCTCAGAAATTATCCCCGGCATGGATGAAGAAGCTTTCTGGGCCAGGATCAAAAGTTATGAAGAAAAAATAACCGGGGCCCTGGAACGGGCGGAATTACGAGAGGCCTTTCACCAGATTTTTGAGTTATCATCCTTTGCCAATAAGACCTTTCAGGACGCAGAACCCTGGAAGACAAGGCAGGGTAGCGAAGCAGAACAAGCTTCTGCGGCCGCCCTCATTAAGAACCTCTGCTATGTGCTGCGGGATCTGGCCATCCTGCTTCAGCCCTACCTGCCCCAGGGGGCCGAATCAATCGCCTCCTTCTTTGGCCTTAGCTTTAAAGAGGGGCCGGATGATACAGACCTGGTCTACCGCAAGGGCCCGGGGAAACTTTCCTGGGATGACCTGGGGTCCCACACAGGCCCCCTGGAATTTAAGGAAAGCCAGATCCTATTTAACAAACTTGAGGATGATTTAATAGCTCAGTTAAAGGAACGCTACTCGGGGAACCAGAAGGATGGCCCGGCAGAGGGTGCCCAGGAGGGGCCGGTGGAAAGGTTTACCAAAACCCTGGACCTGAGGGCCGCCCTCATAAGCCAGGTAGAGCGGCACCCCAAGGCGGACAAGCTCTATGTGGTCCAGGTCCAGACCGCCGCCGCCCCCGGGGGCCCCACCGAAGAGCGGACCATAGTGAGCGGCCTGGTTCCCTTTTACACCGAAGAAGAGCTCCTGGGCCGGAGGATCATCCTGGCCTATAACCTTAAGGCCGCCAAGCTGCGGGGGGTAGAAAGCCGGGGCATGCTTTTGGCTGCCGAAGACACCAGGGGTTCCCCGGATCTGGAAGGGGGCCTGAGGGTGGAGGTCCTGGATCCCGGAGATGCCCCCCTGGGGAGCCGGGTTCAGCTGGAGCTCCCCGAGGGTTCTCCCCCAGGGGAAGCCCCCCCGGATCTGCCCCAGGAGATAGACATAGACACTTTTTTCTCCATCCCCATGAAGGTAGAGGATCATAGGGTCATGGTGGGGGACCAGGCCCTCTGCATAGACCGGCATGTAATCAAGACCCATATCATCCCCCAGGGTGAAGTGCATTGAATGAAGTCACCTTAAAACGGGAAGACCTTAGTTTTTGCGACCGCTCGGGGAATTTTTTACAGTCCGGTTTTTGGGGCCACTTTAAGGCCTCCTTTGAATGGGAGGCCCTCGCCTTTTCCTTTACCCTTGCTCCCGGTGAAGAACCTTCCCCCCTCTTGGTCCTGAGGCGCCGCCTGGCTCCGGGCCTCTCTCTGGCCTATGTTCCCTGGGGGCCCCAGCTGCCGGGGATGAGCATAAATGAAATTTTAGATCCGGAGGCCCAGAACCGGGCCAAAGAAACCCTGGCAGCCCTGGGGGCCGCCCTTTCCAGGGAGCTACCCCCTGGCTGCCTCTTTATCCGCTTTGATCCCCCCTTTCTGATAGACCCCTCCCGGTCAGCTTCCCTCCCTGCCCCCTTCGTGGCCTCTGGGGGGGACATACAGCCCCCCAACTCGGTGCTGATCGACCTTAGGCCCCCCATGGAGGAGATCCTGGGGCAGATGAAGCCCAAGTGGCGTTACAATGCCCGGCTGGCATTAAAGAAGGGGGTCCAGATTAGGGAGGCCGAGGCTGGGGAGATAGGAAAATTTTACGAGCTGCTCAAAACCACCGCCCGCCGGGACGGCATAGCCATCCATAGCCTGGCCTATTACCGCCATCTAGTGGAAGGGGCCTCCTACGGGGGCTCAAGGCCCCCTATCCGGCTCTACCTGGCCGAACACGGGGGGGATCTCCTGGCGGGCCTGGTATGCCTTAGCTGGGGCAGAGTGGGGGTCTATCTGTATGGGGCCTCATCGGACCTTAAGCGGAACCTCATGGCCCCCTACGCCCTGCAGGTGAAGGCCATGGAGGATGCCAAGGCCTCTGGATGCCTGGATTATGATCTCTTTGGCATCCCTCCCACCGAGGATGAGGCCCACCCCATGGCGGGGCTCTATCGCTTTAAGACCGGCTTTGGGGGCCGGATCATCCGCCGTCCCGGAAGCTGGGACTATCCCCGGCGGCCCCTATTGTACCGCCTCTTTCGCTGGGCCGAATCATGGCGGGCCCTTTTAATGAGGATGAAAAAACGGAGGTCCTAGGCGAGGGGCCTAGCCGGCTTTTTTGGCAGGGGTCTTCTTCTTTGGTGTAGGCTGTTTGGCCCTGTTCAGGTCCTCGGGGTCAAAGAGGAGGGCGAAGGCCTGGTCGGCGTATTCGACAAAGCGGGGTTCCAGGGCCTTTTTTATGTCATCCCCCAGTTCTTCCCAATCTTCTTTGTTATCGCTGGGCAAAAGAACCTCTTCCATGCCGTTCCGTATGGCCGCCAGGAGCTTTTCCTTTAGGCCCCCTATGGGAAGGATCCTCCCTGTCAGGGTCAGCTCTCCGGTCATGGCCACCCCTCCCCGGGGAGCCGCCTGGCAGAGGGTAGAAAGGAGGGAAACCGCCAGGGTAAGACCCGCAGAGGGACCGTCCTTGGGTATGGCCCCCTCGGGGACATGAATGTGGAAGTCCGTCTTGCCCACATCGTCGGTGATAAAGCCGTAGCGGTCCTGGACGCTCCTTAGATAAGAGAGGGCTATCCGGGCACTCTCTTTCATCACATCCCCCAGGTTACCGGTGATGGTGTTTTCCCCATTTCCTTCAAAGCGGATGGTCTCTACCGGCAGCATGGTGCCCCCGGTTTCGGTATAGGCCAGGCCGTAGGATACCCCTATCCGGGCCTCCTTAAAGACCACGTCGTTCTTGTACCTTCGGCGGCCCAGGAGTTTTTCCAGGCCCTCCCGGCGGATGGTCTTGGAAAAGGCCTCTATGGGTTTGTCGCCCCTTTTGCCGTATTCCTTGTTTACCGCCTCCTTGGCGATCCGCCGTATACAGCGGGCGATTTCCCGTTCAAGGCTGCGGACCCCCGATTCGGAGGTCCAGTGGCGGATGATGTCCCGGAGGGCATCTTCTTTAAAGACTATCTTGGCCCGGGAGAGGCCGTTCTCCTGGAGCTCCTTGGGGACCAAAAACTTCTGGGCTATGGCGAGCTTTTCGTTTTCCCCATAACCGGGGATTTCGATGATCTCCATCCGATCCAGGAGGGGGTAGGGGATGGAATGGAGGGAATTGGCGGTGGTGATAAAAAGGACCTTGGAAAGATCGTAGGGAACCTCCAGGTAATGATCCATAAAGGTAGAGTTCTGTTCCGGGTCCAGGACCTCCAAAAGGGCCGAGGCCGGGTCCCCCCTAAAATCGTGGCTTAGCTTATCGATCTCGTCCAAAAGAAAAACGGGATTCATGGTCCCCGCCTTTTTCATGGACTGGATGATCTTCCCCGGCAGGGCCCCCACATAGGTTTTTCGGTGCCCCCGGATTTCTGCCTCGTCCCTGACACCCCCCAGGGAAATCCTGATAAACTTGCGCCCCAGGGCCCGGGCCACCGATTTTCCCAGGCTGGTTTTGCCTGTTCCCGGGGGGCCCACAAAGCAGAGGATGGGGCCCTTGATGGAAAGCCGCCCCAGGCTGGGTTCCGGCACTTCTTCCCCCTGAAGCACCGTTTCCAACTCTTCCTCGTTGAGGGGAAGGTCTGTCCGGGCACAGAGCTGCCGGACCGCAATAAACTCGATAATCCGCTCTTTGGCTTTCTTCATCTCGTAGTGGTCTTCGTCCAGGATGAGTTCCGCTTCCTTGAGGTCCGATGAATCCAGGGAGTACTCGCTCCAGGGCAGGTCGGTGATCCATTCCAGGTAGCCCCGTAAGACTCCGGCCTCGGGGGAAAAGGGCTGAAGCTTCCTGAGACGACCTATCTCTTTGCGGACCTTGGCAAGGATCTCTTCCCCCGGGCGGCGGTTTGCGATGGCCCCTTCCAGTTCAGAAAATTCATCCTCCCCTTCTTTCTTGCCCAGTTCCTTGTTGATTTCCCTCAGCTGCTCGTTGAGGATGTATTCCCGCTGGTTCTTGTCCATCCGGCTCTTTACCTTGCCGGAGATGTTTTTCTGGATTCCGAAAATTTCGTTCTCCATTTCGATGATCTCCAGGAGCTTTTCCAGCCGTTCCCGGGGCTCACTGATCCGCAAGAGGTCGATCTTTTTTTCCGGTTTTACCGAAAGTACATTGGCAATTATATTTACGAGCCTTTCGGGGCCCTCGTTTTTTTCTACGGCCGTTAAGATCTCGGTGCTGATCTTCTTGGTATATTCGGCGTACTGGGCAAAGGACTTCTGCACCGCCCGTACCAGGGCAGAGATTTCCTGCCGGGTTTGGTCCTGGTCCGGGGAGAGGGGATCCGGGGACTCATCAGACTTGGCCCGGGAACTGGGGCTGGATGAGCGGATAGGATCGATAGTGACCATGGCGGTTTCGTTTTTTAAGTAAGAAGAAATGATCTGGGCCCGGTATTCCCCCTGGAGGACCACCCGAAAAGTATTATCCGGGAGCCTTAAGTTTTGGATAATCCGCACCACCGTCCCCGTGTCATAGGTCTGGAGGGCCGGGCCGAGGGCCTGGGGAGCTTTTGGGGAGGACTTCTCCTGGAGTATGGCTCCCCCCTCCTGGGCGGCCGGGGGTTTTTGGCAGGCCGCAAAGAGCCGAAGGTCCCTGGAGAGGGCTTCTTCCAGGGCGTGGATTCCTTCTTTGTAGGTGATGTAGACCGAGAGGGTGGTTTGGGGAAAGATGACCAGATCCCGGAGGGGTAAAAGGGGGTGCTCCTCGGCCCCCCCGGCCTTGGCGAGGAGTTCTGATATAAAACCCCTTGGCTTTGATCTGGGCTTCATGGGTGAGGGCTTTTTAAGGCCGCCAAAGGGTCCCACGGTTATGCGCTTTTCCTTAGGAGCACCACTTCGGGGGGCTTGGATGTTATGACCGTTTCCGCGGTAATGATGACCTGCTTTTCACCTTCTATCGAAGGTATCTCGAACATGATGTCGGTCATGATTTTTTCGACTATGGCCCGTAAGCCCCGGGCACCGGTTTTCTGGGAGATCGCCGTGTCCGCTATGGCATCAATGGCCTCTTCGCTGAATTCCAGCTTAACCTCGTCTATGGCCAGGGATGCTATGTACTGCTTGACTATGGCGTTCTTGGGTTCGGTGATGATCCGTTTCAGGTCTTCCCGTTTAAGCTCTTCCAGGCTTACGGTGATGGGAAGCCGCCCTATGAATTCGGGGATCATCCCAAACTGGATAAGGTCATCGGGGTGGAGGGAATCGAAGAGTTCCTTGAGGTTTTTCCCCGACCGCTCGGAGCTGTCGGAGCCAAAGCCCAGGGGATGCTGGACCACCCGGCGTTCGATGAGCTTGTCGAGGCCCACGAAGGCGCCGCCGCAGATAAAGAGGATGTTGGTGGTATCGATGCGGATCATCTCCTGGTTGGGGTGTTTTCTCCCCCCCTGGGGCGGGACGGCGGCGATGCTCCCCTCGATGATCTTTAAGAGGGCCTGTTGGACCCCTTCGCCGGACACATCCCGGGTGATGGAGACGTTTTCACCCTTCCGGGCGATCTTGTCTATTTCGTCGATGTAGACTATGCCCCTCTCGGCGGCGGCGATGTTCCCCCCCGCATTTTGGATGAGCTTGAGGAGGATGTTCTCCACATCTTCCCCTACATAGCCCGCCTCGGTGAGGGTGGTGGCATCTACTATGGCAAAGGGTACCTTTAGCTTTTTCGCCAGGGTCTTGGCCAGAAGGGTCTTGCCGGTCCCGGTAGGTCCGATAAGAAGCACGTTGGATTTTTCGATTTCTACATCGCTTTCGGCCTTGGAGGCCTTGGCAATCCGTTTGTAGTGGTTATAGACTGCCACCGAGAGGGCCTTTTTTGCCGCCTCCTGGCCTATGCAGAAGAGGTCCAGGTAGTCTTTGATCTCCCGGGGGGTGGGGATGTCTCCGGTAAACTGGGAAGCCAGTTCATGTTCTTCTTCGCTGAGGATTTTCCGGCAGACCTCTACACATTCATCGCAGATAAAGACATCCCGGGGCCCTGCGATAAGCCGCCGGGCCATGTCGGCGCTTTTTCCGCAAAAAGAACAGGCCCTCTCAAAATCACCCTGGCCATTACGGAGCTTTGCCATTTGTTTCCCTCGTTAAAATGGAGTCCGCCGCGCCATAGGCCACCGCATCCTCCGCTGAAAGATAAAAATCCCGTTCCATGTCCGCCCCTATCTGTTCCGGGGTCTTGCCCGTGTGGTGGGCAAAATAGTTGATGGTAAGTTTTTTAAGGCGGATTATCTCTTTGGACTGGATCCCTATATCCCTGGCCTGCCCCTGGGCACCCCCCCAGGGCTGGTGAATCAGAACCCTGGAACTGGGGAGGACAAAACGCTTCCCCTTGGTGCCGGCGGTAAGGATCAGGGCGGCCATGCTGGCGGCCTGGCCTACACAGATGGTCTGTATATTCGACTTAACGTACTGCATGGTGTCGTAGATGGCCAGCCCCGCGGTTACCGAGCCGCCGGGGGAATTGATGTAGAGGTTGATATCCTTTTCGGTGTCTTGGCCGTCCAGAAAGAGGAGCTGGGCCACCACCAGGTCCGCGTTGATATCGAAGATCTCCCCGTCTAAAAACACGATTCTGTCCTTTAAGAGGCGGGAGTATATGTCATAGGATCTCTCCCCCATGCCGGTTTGCTCGACCACTATGGGGACTAAGGTACTCATCTTTTCATTCATACCTATAATTTACTCAATATTGGCAGGAGGGTCTATAGGATCCTGGATTTTTTCATAGCTTATGGTGCTTTTTTCGATGAGGATGTCGTATACCTTTCGCTCTTTTATCTCTTCCTTGAGGTAGTCCATCATGTTGCCTTCCTCGTAGTACTTTTTCACATCCTCTATGGTAGATCCGGTTTCGCTGGCCAGGCGTTCGATTTCCTTCTCTGCTTCATCATCGCTGGCCTGGAGATCCAGGTTTTCGATGAGGGTTTCGATGATCAATCTTGAATGAAGGGCCGTCTCGGCGCTGGGTCTCCAGGTATCCAGCATGGCCTGGGCCTGTTCCTGGGAGTTTCCTATCATTTTATAGAGGCCATCCGAGTCGGTATTGAAACGGCGGGCCATATTCCGCCAGTGGGAATCCAGTTCCATAAGAATCATTGATTCGGGGATCTCCACGGGGCTGTCTTCCATGATTTTTTCGAGGATCTTGTTTACTTTTGAGGCCCGTAACTGCTGGTCCAGGTTCTTTTGAAGCCGCTCACTGATGCTGGTCTTAAGATCCTCCAGGGTTTTAAATTTTTCGTCCACATCCTGGGCAAGATCGTCATCCAGGTCGGGCAGTTTTTTTACTTTGAGGGCCGTTGCCTGGACCCTCAGGGTCTTGCTGCTCCCCGCCAGGTCCTTATCTTCGTGGTCTTCACCATAGGTTTTGGTAAATTCCCTGGTTTCGCCCTTCTTTATTCCCATCACTTCTTCGTCAAACTTGTAGATGTTGTAGCCGGAGCCCAGGGTAAAGGTAAAATCCTGGCGTTTGGTGCTTTCTATGGGCTCCCCCTTCTCATCGAGCTCGCAGAAGTCCAGGGTAAGGACATCCTGGTTTTGGGCTCCCTCTTCTTCATCCTTATCAAGGACTATGGAGTTCCGCTCCCGGATGGCCTCCAGCTCCTGGTTTAGCTCCTGGTCCCCCAGGGTCAGTTCAGGGACGGCCACCTCCAGGCCCTCCCATTTCCCAAGCTTCACCGTGGGGAGCACATCGTAGACCACCGAGAATTCCAGATCCTTTTCGAAATCTATTTTTGGCTCTTCTTTTAACTCAGGCCTGGAGTAGGGGAGGGGCCGGGATTCCCGGGGGAATTCCTCGTTCTTAAAGATCTCTTCTACCGCTTTTTCGATGATCTTCCCCATGGCTTCGCCCTTTAGGGCATCGCCGAATTTCCTTTCGAGGACATCCCGGGGCACCTTACCCCGGCGGAAACCCGGGATCTGTATGGTCTTGGTGTATTCCTTTAAGAGATCGTCATACTCGCTGCGGAGATCTTCCTTGCCTATGGTTACATCCATCCGGACGCTGGATTTTTCTTGCGGGGTAATTTCCTTGGATATGGTCACCTTGTTCCTCTTAACTGTTTGATGTTGCGAGAGAAGGGACTTGAACCCCCATGCCTGCGGCACTAGATCCTAAGTCTAGCGTGTCTACCAGTTCCACCACTCTCGCATTGGGCCGGAGTGAATTCCGTAAAACCTAGTGTATCCGCCCACCTTGAGTCTGTCAATGTAACAGCTCTAGATACCATGGTTTCTTTCTGTTTATACTGTTCAGCATGAATCTCGAGGCCTTTGTCCTGGGCTGCGGGGGTATGATGCCCCTGCCTAACCGTCATCTTACCTCGGTGCTCCTGCGCCGGGAGGGTGAACTCTTCCTCTTTGACTGCGGCGAGGGAACCCAAGTTTCGCTAAGAAGGCTAAACCTTCGCTGGAAAAAAATATCTGTCATTTTTGTCAGCCACACCCACGCAGATCACGTGACGGGGATCCCGGGCCTTTTGATGCTCTCTTCCCAGGTGGACCGGGATGATCCCCTCTACATTATAGGCCCCCCCCGGATCGCCGAATATATTGAATCGAGCCGCCGGGTCCTGGACATGCATATCAACTACGAAATCATAGTCCAGGAGATTAGGGCTCCGGGCCTGGTATACCAGGGGGAGGGCTTCCATATCCGGGCCTTCCCCTTAAGGCATACCAAACCCTGCTATGGCTATGTGATGGAAGAATACCCCCGGCCCGGAGAGTTTTACCCCGAAAAGGCCGAGGCCCTGGGGGTTACCCGGGGTCCCCTCTGGGCGGCCCTGCAGAGTGGAAATAGGGTGCAGGCAGAGGACGGCAGCTTTGTGGAGCCCGAACAGGTCCTGGGGCCCCCACGGACGGGAAGGAAATTTTCCTTTGTCACCGATACCCTGGCCTTTCCGGAGATTGCTAAGGAGGTGGCCGATTCGGACCTCCTTATCTGCGAGGGGATGTTTGAACGGGCCCTGGCAGAGAGCGCCCGGGAAAAACGGCATATGACTGCCGAAGAGGCCGCCAGGATAGCCAGGGATGGGGAGGTAAAACAGATGGCCCTGATCCATTACAGCCCCCGCTACACCGAACACGAATTAAAGCAGGTCCTAAAAGAAGCCCAAGCTGTTTTTCCCGAGACCCTTTTGTCCCGGGACCGGATGGTTCTTCCCATAGAATACAGGGATTAGGTTTTTCATGATCGATGTGCGGAACCTTTACAAGAACTATGGTCCCATAGAGGCCGTAAAGGGGGTTTCTTTCACCCTGGGCCCCGCTGAGATCCTGGGTTTTTTGGGCCCCAACGGAGCCGGCAAGACCAGCATCATGAAGATCCTCACGGGCTACCATTATCCCTCGAGCGGGGAGGTGGTCATTAATGGCCTGCCCTTAATGGAAGCCCCCCGGGAGATAAAACGTCAGATCGGCTACCTGAGCGAGCTAAACCCCCTCTATGGGGATCTCAATTCCCTGGAATACCTGGCCTTCGTGGCGGCCGCCCGAGAGATCCCCCGGCCCAGCCGTGGACCTGCAATTAAGAGGGCCCTGGAACTCTGCGGGATAGAGGACATGAGCCGCCGCCGCATAGACAAGCTCTCTAAGGGCTATAAGCAGCGCCTGGGTCTTGCCCAGGCCATACTCCACGACCCGGCCATTCTCATCCTCGATGAGCCCACCTCGGGCCTGGACCCCCTGCAGATTATCGAGATCCGTAAGCTGATCAAACAGCTGGGGGAGCATAAGACCCTCATCCTCTCCACCCATATCCTTTCTGAGGTCGAAGCGGTGGCGAGCCGCATTCTGATCCTCCACAGGGGACGCATTGCAGCCCAGGGCACCAAGGAGGAGATCGCCGCCACCCTGGGGGTCCAGGGGGAGGACCTGAGCCTGGAGGATATCTTTGTCCAGCTTACCAGGGGGGAGGAGTGAGGGGCCTTTTGGCAGCATTATCCAGCTCCTTTAATAGGATAGGAGCCCTGGGCAGAAAGGAACTGGGTTCCTTGATCTTTTCACCGGCCCTCTATGGGGCCTCTGTCTTCTTCTTTCTCTTTTTGGGAATTCATTTTTTTTATCTCCAGCGCTTCTTTGCCTTTAATTCCACGAGCCTCCGTCCTTTCTTCTCTGCCTTCCCCCTGGCCTTAACCCTGGTGGTTCCCCTTCTTACCATGAAGTCCTGGGCAGAAGAGGCAAAACTCGGTTCCCTGGAGCTCCTCTTAACCCTGCCCTTAGAGGAATGGGAGCTGGTCCTGGGTAAATTTATTTCCTCCTTTCTGCCCCTTTTGGGGATGCTGCTCTTGACCGCCTCCTTTCCCCTCAGCCTGCTTCCCCTGGGGCAATTTGACGGGGGCATCATATTGGCCGAGTACAGCGGAACCATCCTGCTGGGTGCCTCTGCCACAGCTCTCGGGCTCCTTATGTCCAGCCTTAGTAAGAGCCAGGCCTCGGCCTTCCTGGGAACTATCGTAGTCCTGGGGGCAGCCATGCATATGCATCTCCTGAGCCCGGCCCTGCCTCCCTTTTTGGCTTCCTTTTTTTCCTTCTTTTCTTTGGCCTTTCACTTTGAAAATTTTTCCCGGGGAATCCTAGACAGCCGGGACCTGGCCTTTTTTCTTTTATCCACCTGCCTCTTTCTTTACCTGAACACCCAGGTCCTCATGTTTCGCAGGTACCGCTGATGAATAAGAAGCAGGCTTCATTTTTATGCTTCTTGACCCTGGGGGTTTTTCTCTTCCTTTTTTTATTAAGCGGAACCTTCTTTTTTAGAAAGGATCTGACCCAGGATGGAATCTATAGTCTCTCGGATTTTTCGAAGAACCTCCATCTTCAGATAAGCGACAGGGTGGACATCACCTATTTTGTCTCCCCCCAGCTTAGCCGCACCCATCCCCTGCCCAGGGAAGCAGCGGATTTCCTCAGGGAGTACGAGGCCCATTCCCGGGGGAAGATCCGGTTTAACCAGCGGGATCCTGGGCGCACCGGGGATCTGCGGAGGGTGGAAAGCTTAGGGATCATCCCCTGGCAGATGGAAGTGAACGAAGGAAATGTCACCACCATAGCTACGGTCTATTCAGGTATCCTCATCGAATATTTGGGCAGGGAAAGGGTGATTCCCCTGGTCCTTTCCCTCGAAAGGCTGGAGTACCAGGTTAGTTCCCAGATCTATTCCCTGGTCCATGCTATACCCCGGGAGATAGGCATCCTGGCGGCTAACCCCCGGAAGGACTGGGCTCAAGATTACGGTCTGCTCCAGGGGGAGCTTTTCTTTGCCGGCTATGTGACCAGGGTCTTCCATCCCGGTCAGGAGATCCCCCCGACGCTGCCCCTCCTCTTTGTCCTGGGGGGCCTGGATGTCCTAGACGAATACGATCTCTACCCCATAGACCGGTATATAGGGGGAGGGGGAAATGTCCTCTTTGCGGTGGACAGCATCTTCGTAGACCCCCTGGGCAGCTTTGAAGTTATTCCCCTGGAAGATTGGGGGCTCCTGGCCATGCTGGCCCAGTATGGAGTCATCCTTCACCGGGCCCTGGTGCTGGATCGCCATTCCTTGCAGCTTAGCTTTCAGGTCCAGCGGGGGGGCTTGACTGAGGTTGAAACCCTGGCCTATCCCCACTGGGTGGCAGTCCAGGACCAGGGCGGTAACCCCCGCAGTCCCCTGGGCAGAAACTTTGGAGGCTTAGACCTTCACTGGCCCAGTCCCCTGGAACTGCATCCTCCTCTGGGGGTCAGCGCCGAGCCCCTCTTTACGAGCAGTGCCCAAGCCTGGCTGCAGAGAGATGCCTTTATCACCAACCCCACCTTGGGGCGAGAGCTGGAGCTTGAGGAGCCCCAGACCCGGGGGCTCCAGATCCTTGGGGCGGCGCTGGAGGGTGTTTTTCCTTCCTTCTTTGATGATCCTTACAATGAGGGCCCCCTTTACAATAGGCCGGAAGAGAGGAGGCCGGGAAGAATCATCGTCATAGGGGACGAAGACTTCGCAGGGGCCCTGGCCCAGCTAAGCCGCTCGGAGGAACGAAACATGAGGTTTCTTTTACGGGCCGCCGAATGGCTTTCGGGGAACGATGAACTCCTGGCCCTTTTGGATAAGAGCGGCCAAAGCGGAAGACTGGATCGCATAGGGGATGCAGAACGAAGGGAGACTGTGATGGCTTTTTCCCGGCGCATTAACCTTGTATTTATGCCCCTGGGCATAATCTTGGCGGGGTGGATCATTATCCGCCGAAGAAGGCGCCATGAGTTATAGGGCCCGGGTCCGGCTCCTGGCGGGCCTCTTGCTTGTCCTAAGCGCCTTGTACTTCACCGGCCTTGCCCGGGAGCCCCAGAGAAGGGAGGGCCGGACCTTTGGTTGGCTCGAACCTGGCCATCTGGATCTGGTGGACCGGATAGAACTCTTTGGAAGCCAGGGCCGGGTAGTCCTCGTCCGGAGAAATAACATATGGTATGTCTCCCTCGGCAGAGAATATCCGGCCCTCCAGTCCCGGGTGGATGAATTGTTTTCCGCCCTTACCAGGCGATCCTCTTACACCCAAAGGCCAGGAAACCCTGAGGACCTCCTCAGCCTGGGACTTGTGGAAGGCCGGGCATCCCGGATCCTCCTTTCCGCTGGAGCGGGGCTTCCTTTATTGGATCTGCTCCTGGGCATAGGGGATGCCCTGGGCCGGGATGCCTATTTTAAAGTGGCCTCCGCTGACAGGATCTACCAGGGTGAAGACCGTTTTAGTCTTCACACGGAGACAGGAATCCTGTCCTGGCTGGATCTGCGCCTCTTTTCTACCGAGAACATCCTAAAGGGACCCGGAATGATTCAAGAGATAGCGGTACGACCCCCAGATTCACCGGGGCACTATAACCTGCGGAGAGATAGGGGAGGGTGGATCATGGTGGGGAGGGAAGATAGAGAACTGGACAGCCTGCTCACCGAAGCCTATGTACGATCGATCCTATGGTCCGAAGGAGAATTTTTACATGACGAAGTTCCGAATAGTATCGAAGGATCTCTTGAACTTCATTTTGGAGATGGAAGCAGCAGCCTCTTTATGATCGGTCCCCTGATAGAACAGTACCGCCTGGGTTTTAGACAGGATGGGGATTACAGTTTTGTATTAAACCAGTGGACCTTAGATCGTCTCTTTAGAGATCCGGAATATTTTTATAAGTAGAGCCCCGGGGCCTTACACTTCCCTGGCAAAGGAGCTGCGCTTAATAAACTCCCGGTACCTATCGAGATCACTCTTAAAACCAATGATAGACGGGTCCGGATCTTCCAGAGCTTTTTCCAGGGCCGTAAAGGCTTCGAGCATGAGGCGATCCGATCCGATGAGCCTCCCCGAGCGGGAACTTAGGCCTATGCAGAGACCTATTCGGCCATAAAACGATTCGGGAAGCTTGTCGATTACCATGCTGCGAAATTCTTCACATATATTCATTCCCTGTTCCAGATCCGTATTGGGCAGTATGACCGATATTCCCATTTCTCCCCGTTCAAAAATGAGATCCTTAAGGGTGAAAAAGTTTACAGCTTCATCGGCAAATTGGCGGTACAGGACCGGGTCGTTGATGTTGTCGTCTTTAAATTCCATGGCCAAAAAAACCAGGTCCTGTTCAAAACTGGCACAGCGGTGGAGTTCCGATTCCAGCCTCTGGGCTGCATAGGATTCCCAGCCCAGATTGCTCTTGGGAGAAAAAAGACCTAAGGGTTCGTCTTCCAGAGGAAGGTCAATCAAAGGATCATCAGAGCCGGCCTTGGTAAAAAATTCCAGATCCTCAAAGGGCAGGATGAGATCATCCGGTTCCTCTTTAAAAGAAGAAGCAAAGTCATCGTCCCCGGTGTTTTCTATGCCCAGGGAAAAATCAATATCGGCAAAGGAGGTATCAAAGGAATTATCTTCGGAGCCTAAGCCGGATCGTTCATCTTCCTTATCATTAATAATATCCCTTTGATCCTCATAAGCATAGTACGAGCGGTTTCGCAGGGACATTTCGATAAGGAGGGTGATAAAGGCCACGGTCAAAGCTACGAGAACAGCCAAAAGGGTGTTTCGGAGGACCGAAAGGAAAAATGCATTGTCAAAATAACTATAGGTAGCCTGGACCGTCACATTCCGCTGGCCTTCAACGCGAATGGCCCTATGGAAGGGTTCGCTGGGATACCCCGTGCCGGTCCTAAAGCGGGGGAGGGTTCCCGACCAGACTATGGTGTTTCCCCCATAGCGCTCAAAGGTGTATTCACCGCTGGAACCGGTTATGATTATTCCCATAAGGGTCTGGGAAAAATTAAGGTGATCCCGTATGGCATCCTGATAGGCTTCATTCATAAAACCCAGGCTTACCGAAGCGGTGGCTGCCAGATCTACCAGATCATGGAACTCCCGGGCGGCCAGGCTTCTGCGCTCATTCATATTGTTAAGCATCTGGATCGATCCTGAACCGATGGCAATGACATAGACGGTAATGCACAGTGCCGCTATAACCGTACTTATTCTCCACATTCTCCCTGAACCGGCCATATTCCTTCCTTAATGTAGCATGATACATATAAATTTTCGGCATTTCCCGGTAAAATAGTAGGATGATTTTACGAGAAGCCCGTCTTCCCGCCGGATGGTACCCCAGGGATAGGGAGCAGATTGAAGCCTTTCTCAGGCCCTATGGCAGTACCCGGGGCTCATCTTCGGCAGCCATAGCACCCCATGCGGGCTGGCATTATTCGGGGACCGGGGCTGCTCTGGCCCTTTGCTCCCTGGATCCCCGCATCGATACCCTGGTACTCATCGGGGGGCATCTTAGGAAGGGTATGCCCGTCTTAAGTGCCCCGGAAGAGGGGCTCAAGACCCCCCTGGGAACCATGAGGATAGACAAGGAGCTCCAAAGGGCCTTTGAGGAGCTGCTGGAATGCCAAAGCGACACCTATATGGATAATACCATCCCCGTCCTCTTGCCCATGGCCCATTACTTTTTCCCCGAGGCGGCTGTGTTGTGGCTCCGGTTCCCCGCCGATATAAGCTCCTATACTGCAGGGGAGCTTATCTGGGAAGCTGCCCGTTCCATAAAACGTCCCATCGGGCTTATTGCATCGGCGGATCTGACCCATTACGGAGATTCCTATGGCTTTACTCCCCAGGGGAGGGGTCAGGCGGCCCTGGAATGGGTACGGAACCACAATGATGCCGCCTTAATCGAGGCGATCTTGAAGGGCGATGCTCCGGAAGTGCTGAGCCGTTCAGAGAAAGATTCCTCAACCTGCTCTGTGGGGGCCATCCTTGGAGCCCTGGGTTTTATCGCCGCTAAAGGAAAGACATGCCCCCTGGGGCCCAAGGTTCTTTTGGATTACCGGACCAGCGCCGATGCTGATCCCGGTTCTGACATTTCTTCCTTTGTAGGGTATGGAACGATTTCTTTAGGGTAGAAGTTTATCTATCTCGGTGATGCAAAAATCTTTTGCCGCCTCCGCAGCTTCTCTAAAGCTTTCCAGGGTTCTTCGTTTTCTGAGGGCCCCTGCCAGGGGGAGCAGGGTGGTAAAGACATCAGCTTCTTCAACATCCAGGGCAGCCAGGTAGGCGGCGGGACTGGATCCCGGGTCCCCCACTGGGGGGAGGGCCGCTACCTTATCTCTATAAAGCCGCAAAGCCTTTCCAGGGGCGGAAGAGGATGTATTGCTAAAGCCGCGGGACCCTTTGGCTGCCTGTCCCGCCCTGGCCAAGCCCTGGGGCCTTATCGAAATGGGGGCCCCCATCCCTTCCAGGGGCAGCACCTGAGCCTCCATCTGGGCCGCCTTTTCTTCCAGCATCCTCCGGTACATGTTGAGGCCCCCTGTCTGGTAGTACCAGGAGCCCTTGGGCTGCTCCAGCTTTTCCAGGGGAGTCCGGTACAAGAAAGCAGAGGCCTGGGCTTCCAGGGGCATGAGGCGATGCTGCAGTTTGGCGAAATAGGAATAGATGTAGGTGCCCCGGGCATAGGAAACACCGAGGGGGTAGGAAAAATCTGCCCCGTAGAGTTCTATGCTTTGGGCTCCCAGGCTTTCTGCCAGGGATAGGGCGGCATAGGTGACATTGGCTCCCGAAGTATCGAGATTAAGGATCCCTTTGAGCCCCTCCATTTTCTGGGACAGATATTGGGTAAGGGGATGCCCTCCCGAATAATACACATGATTTTTATTATGGGAAGATAAGAGGGGAGGACTGGCGAGATCCAGAAAAAGGGGAATTTCTATGGGGCCCGCCTCCAAAAAATGATAGTAGCTTATATGCTGGCAGTCCATCGAAATGACCGCATCGGGGACTATCCCCTGGGATAATAAACAGGGGAGGCTCGTGTCGGTGGCGATGCAGAAGAGCTTCTCCCGTTTCACCGCCAACCTGGGAATTTGCATGACCAGGGAGGGCCCGGCGGCACAGATAGCTGCATCGCCTATAGGGGGAACTTCTTGGGTGGGCTGGTCCTGCCAAAAGGATTCGGCGGCCAGGTTGCGGATGATGTTCGAAAACCAGCGGATCCCAAAATGGGCCTGGACCGAATAATCAGAAGAGACCCTGTTGATAGCCGAGTTAATAGCCTCTCCGGCGGCCTGGAAGAGGGCGGTATCCCGGGCTACCCGGGGGCCCAGGGGCAGGACCTTGATACCCCCATAGAGGGCCGGTTTATACATATGGAGGATCAGCTCTTCCAGTTCTTCCCCCGAAAGGTCTCCCATAAGAAAAAACCGCGGATCTGTAAAGAGATGGGTATAATCTATATATTGCAAAAGTTCATAAAGGCCCCCGAGGTGGTACTCAAGAACGAGGACCAGGCCAAAACCCCTTGCCAGGGCCGCTTCGGCATGATAGCCCCCCCCGAGGCCCAGGAGGATCAGAAAGCCCTCTCCCTCAAGGGTTTCCATCAGCCTTTGGGCCTCCCGCTGGGGGTTCATGAGGGAATGAAAGCTCGCCCCGCTTAGGCCCGCTTCTTTCCAGCCCGGGACCATTTCTCCAGTCCGGGATTCCTGGAAGCTATACATTCCTGAGCCCTCTTTAATTTTTTTTAGCTCCGCCCCCAGGCTTGGATTTTTAAGGGAGAGGATGGCTATATTTTTTTCAAATAGCTGGGCCCTATCCATGGGCCTTCCTTCTGGAAAAAATCAGGTCACCGCAATACTGGGCCAAAACATCGGCGGAAGGGCATGATTGCCCATAAAAGAGGAGTTCCCCTAGCTCCTTTCTCAGGATCTCAGTGTGGGAGGGCATGGATAGGGCCGAGGAAAGGACAGCCAAGGCCTTTTCTGAGAGCTTTTCTTCCTTTTGTTTAATAATGTCAAAGGAAAGATCCTTCGCTGCCTCCCCCCTTCCCTTCATTCCCAAGCTGCTCTCCCTAGGGGTTTTTTCAAAAACCCTGTTGTTCCTCCCCAGGGAATATATGGGCCGGGGGTAGGAATGAAGCTGCTTTTCAAACCAGGATGCGTAAATTGCATAGCTCCCCCCTTCCTTGAGCTGGGTGGACCGGTGAAAGCCCTGGGAATAAAAGGGAGAAAACCTGTTTGAAGTTTCATCCAAGAGGCGATCAAAACTATAGGGCCTGGTATGGGTCTTAATATCATGGCTCCCCAAATCCATGCCGGCGATATAAATGCTATCATTGCTCAGCGCAAAGGCCAGATCCAGGGCGGTGGCGGTTACGGTTCCCCGTTGGGGCAGCTGCATATGGGGTAGTCCCAGGGACCCTAGAATCAGGGTTTGCCATAAGCTCCCATCCCCCAGGGGCAGGATGGGCACCCCGCTGCACTGGGAGGGCAGCTGGGCGGTCATGGCCGCCGCCAGGGGGCAGGGATGGTTTCCCCGGAGATACTCATAAAGGTGAAGTTTAGCCCAGCCGCCGCCGTCGGAGCTTATGACCATGTGGGGAGATATGTTCCGGTAATCCAGGGCCATCACCGCCGAAGAGGCGGCCAGGATAAAAGAGCCCCTGTCCAGGTGTTCTTTATTAATCCGCAGCGCCGCATCTTCGAGGGAAGGGCCGGACCCGCAGATTATTAAAGGAGCATCTAAGAGCCTGGGTTTTACCAGCAGTGTAATGATATCTAAATTGGCAAAAAAATTTTTGAACCATCTGGGGCCAAAGGATTTTATGGTCCTGGCGTTGGCATCACTCCGTTTAATGAATGTCGAAGTTTCTTCGATTAAATATAGATAATTTCTTTCGAAGAGCCCCAGGGCAGGCCGCCATTCTATCATGCGTATATCTTTTGCCTCTCCCTGGGGTATTTCATCCTCTAAAAAATTTTGAAGGGTTTTTTCCATGCCTGGATACCAGACCGCATCGGCCGGAGAAGACTGAGGACAGGCCGCTGCATGGAGAGCAATTATCTTTGCATGGATAGCTTTTTTTCGCAGGGGAGGGATCATATAACCCAGGCCCGGCTCAATTAAAATTAGGTAGGGGGTATGGGCTTCTATATCCAGGGAAGCTATATACCGGTCTGCCTCGGCCTCTGGATTATATTTTGAGTGCAATAAAGCTAAGCTATCCCGGTTCATGTTAATAAAAAGAGTTGATGCGGCTAAGAGCGGTGCTGATGTTGTTCGATTCAAAGGAAATAAGGGGCTCAGCATGGAGGCTCTTGGATATGCGATGGAGAAGTAATTCACGGTCTATCTTTATGGGAAGGAGCACCAGGGGGCGTTCATCAGGCATGGGAATAACCACCCCTGCCTCTCCTATCATGGCTGCGATATTGTCATACATGCTTTCGGGGTATTGCCCTTCCACCAGGACTGGGTTTTCGAAAAGAATGCAATTAAAGACAGGGTGATGCTCCATGTAATGCTGCAGCATCCCCTGGAGGGTCCTATTGGTGTGGGCGTTATTTTTGCTTCCCTGGTACAGTATTTTGTCGGAGGCTCCGCCAAGCAGGGCAGGAATGACAGCCGCCTGGAACGATGGATCCGAGACAGACATTACCAGGATTCCATCCCAGGGGCTGTTTTTTTTTCGTTCCCTGCTTAGGATGGGAAAACCCCAGATACCCTGTTCTTTGACATTAGATATAACTATCCTGTCCCGGATATGGTCAAGGCTAAAAAAAACCTCATCTTCAAGATTGTTTTTCCATATCAGATCAAGGGGAATTTTAATGTTGTCCGTATCGAGCCCTATGGATGCATAGGCCAGGTAATGGGATTCCCTTAAGGAAAGACAGACAGCCCATTGAAAGGCACAGTATGTTTTTATAAGACTTAATACGGTATAAGGGGTGTTTTCGCTTACTTGGAGGCCATTAATCCGTTCTTTGAGGGCTTCGCCTATATCATCAAGGGAAGCCCTGTCCAAAAGACCCATTATTCCAACCCTAGTTCTTTAAACAGCTTCCTATAGGTTTCAAAATGTTCTGACCGGGCAAATTCTTCAATCTTGTCGTCCGGCAGTGATTCCAGAAGCTGGTCCATGTATCCTAGAACTGTCCTCAGTTCCTGCTTTAGGGGGGCGGGAATGGTGTCGTACTGCTGTCGGGGTTCTTCGCCAACCAGGGGTGTAACTTCAGGAAGCTCCACAACTTCCACGGTTTCCATAGTTTCTTCCCCAGCAGGTTCAAGGATCTCCAGATCTTCCAGTATTTCTTCTTCAGTTTCTTCAACCGGAGAAACTTCAATCTCTTCCTCTGCCACAAACCCTTCAGGAATGAGGGAAAGGTCTCCGCCGGTATCCAGGGGGTCCTCATCAAATTCAAAGGAAGGAAGATCAATAGCCGGGGTTTCAGCTTCATCTTCCAGAAGATCCAGAACATCAGAAGAAGGGGAGTCTTCAACATCGAGATCCAGGCTGTCCAACTCCAGGGATTCAAATCCCTCAAGTTCCGTTGTTTCGGGTTCAAGTTCCGCTTCCGGTTCCAGGGACTCAAGTTCCAGTTCCAGGGTTTCGGTGCTTTCCTCTATAACAGGCTCTTCAAATGAAGGCTCTTCTAATGAAGGAACTTCAAAAGAAGGTACTACTAATGAAGGCACTTCATCCGAATCCTCAAACTGGGGTAACTCTATGTTCAGTTCTTCATCTATTAATTCATCCAGGTTATACCCTTCGATATTAATATCATTCGAAAGGGTATCATCCGATTCCAGGTCTTCAGATTCGGGTTCAGAGCTGTTTAGTTCTTCCAGGTCCAGGCTTATGGAAAGATCCTCAAGATTCGGTTCTTCTTCGGAAAGGGTCTCTTCCAGTTCCGATTCTTCCAGTTCAATGTTAATATTGTCCAGGAGGGAAAAATCATCCTGGGACACAGGCTCTTCTTCTATTTCCGGGAACCCATCTAAGGAAAGATCCTCTGATGCCTGCTCTTCTGCCGTCAGGTCTATGGGCGCAAACTCTTCTGCCCCGAGCTCTTCAACCGCCAGATCATCTATCGCCAGATCATCTGCATTAAGATCGATTTCTTCACCGGTGCCGATTTCATCATTAAAATCTGCCGTATTAAGGATATTATCCATCTCATCCCCGGTGAGGGAAATTTTTTCATCAGTCTCTTCGTCAAAAAAGCCGCTTTCTTCTGTATCAAACTGGCTATAGTCTTCATTCCTGACGCTGGACAGCTCATTTTTCAGACTGCCTAGTTCAACCCGGATGGATGATAATTCCTCTGCTATTCTTCGTAAAAGCTGGTTGGAAAGATCCGATGCAGCACTTCGATCATTGCCAAAGTCATCCATGGCTTGATTCCCGGAAGCATTGGTGCCAAGCAGTTCGTCTAAGGATACTTCAGTGTAACCATCTTCGCTTTCATTGGCCTTAAGGGAAGCCTCAAGGTCATCCATAGAAGGGAGGTCGAAATCTATGTCAGAGAGATCAAAATCATCATTGGCGGATTCAAGAACAGGGTCATCATAGCCCCCTCCTATATGGATACCCTCACTATCTGCATGTGCCAGGGATAGATCCTGGGGCTCGCTTTTTACCCATACACCGTATTCATCCAGTTCAGAGGAGGATCCTATCAATCCGCGGTCTGAAAGTATTGAAGGTTTGCGCTCATTTGCCTTTGCCATGGAAAGCTCCCACTAACAGGTCATATTCTTTTTATTGAAAATGCAAGAATTTCAGTTATATTATCGGCGGTAAAAACTATATCCTTGCGTGTTTTTTGAAAAACCCCCAATATTGGACTTGTTCGGCAACGACCTTGGCATAGCCAAGGTTTGGCGGTTGCCGCACAAGTCCTGCAATTTCCAATGCTAAAGCATCGTAAATTGCCCCTTTTTCAGCGGAAGTTGTTCGTAAACTGAAGTTTCCGAACAACTCTATTCTATCTTTTTTATCGTAGATCGGTACTTTTGGGCTTGTCAATAGAGAGGAATTGGCTTTCTGGCCTATAAAGGAAACTGGGGGAAAATCCGTTAATTTAAGCAATGAAAGTGGTTAAATATCTCTATGCTTTCTGGGCCGGGATCTTGGTGTATGCTGCATTGGCGGTGTTATTTGGAGCCTCCGGTCTTTTTGCCTACCGCCAGCTCGAAAGGGATCAAAGGCAGCAGGAGGCCAATATAGAGAGTCTTATGCTTACCAGAACAGAACTGGAGAATACCACCAGTTCTCTCATATATGACCGGGACCTATTGGCCGTGTATGCCCGCGAGCAGGGCTATGCTGCCAGCCATGAACGGTTTATCCGCATCGTCGGCCTGGGGGTTGGACAGAGACTGCAGATCTCCCCGGGGGAGCTAATAAGTGCAGGGGAGCCCCAGTATATAGCTGATACGACCCTTAGAATCATTGCCCTCTGTACCGGATTAACCTTGTTCCTTTCCATGCTCTTGTTTGATATCCTAAAGAATGTACGGGAATAGGTACTTGAACAGGTAAGCAGCTCCATGCTTAATACATACATGGGTTTTGTTATCCTCATTTCACTATCAATCTTTGGTGCCCTCGGTTTATTTACCCTTATCAGGGGGATCCATTGGGTCATAAACGAAAGTATCAAGATCCGGGTCGAAGCGGCCTCCCTTATTTCGGGGGACAGGAACTCTTCTGCGGGGGGAAAGATTCCATTAAAAAGAAACCGCCCCTGGCGTTCCCTTTTTTTTAAGCTCAACTTTTTAATCCTTGTCTTACTTATAATGGTAGTCCTCTTGGTTTCATCCCTTTTTTACCTCGTGATGAGCTCCGGGGACTTTAATCTCCAGAGGAGTGACGACCTATTGGGCATAATCCTGCCCATTTCGGTAGGAGCCCTCCTTTTGGGGGCCGCCGGTTCCATAGTTCTTTCCCTCTTTTTTATCCAGCCCCTTAAACGTCTTCTTATGCACATAGAGGGCATACGGTACACCGAAAACAAGGCCAAACTGGGAAAACTACTATTCAAATCCAAGGATGAATTCAGCATCATAGGAGATACCTTAAATACGATGATCCGGGACCTGATACAGGCTGCAGATACCGCCACCGACATTTCTATGGGAAAAGAAATCCAGAAGAGTTTTATTCCCCTGGAGCTGCATACCTCGGGGAACAAGCTCTGTTATGGAGCCAAAGATACCAGGCATCTGGAATTTTTCGGGTACTACGAAGGAGCAAAGGGTCTTTCCGGTGATTACTTCGATTATAAGGATCTGGATGGCCGTTATTATGCAATAATAAAATGTGATGTGGCCGGCAAGGGTATACCCGCTGCCTTTATCATGATCCAGGTTGCCACCATGTTCTTAAATTATTTTAAGGATTGGCAGCCCAACCCCATGGGTTTTTCCCTGGAGAACTTTGTCTACCAGGTCAACGGATTTATTGAATCCCTGGGATATAAAGGAAGATTTGCAGCCTTTTCCCTCTGCCTCTATGATTCCCAGACAGGGATAGTCCGGTTCTGCAATGCCGGGGATAACCTCATTCGCCGCTTTGATGCATCCCAGGGTGAATTAAAAATCGTCAATCTGCCGGAAACCCCCGCTGCAGGGGTCCTTCCAAACTATCTCGTAAAATCGGTGGCACCCTACACGGTCCATACCATAGTTCTTGAACCAGAAGATATTCTCTTGCTCTATACCGATGGCATAGAAGAGTCCCGGCGCACATTCCGTAATTCCGCCTTCGAAGAGATCATCTGTCAGGAGGGTACTATGAATACCCCCCATGGCAGTCACGTGGTAGGGCAGGGGGATGAGCACATGGGAGGCGAGAGGGTAAGGGATATTATTAATGCGGTTATGAACAAGGGTACCTATACCCTTCATAAATGGCATAACCCTGAGGGTGATCATCAGGATCTGGTCTTCAACTTTTCTTCCTCCCAGGGCTGCCTCCAGGATATGCTGAAAGCCCTGGTGGGGGTAGAAAAAATGTTCCGCTGTTACCGGGATCCAAAAGCCACTGAAAGCGACCGGGTCATGATTGACCAGACCATCGACAGTTTTTTAAAAGAGCACCTTTTACAATACCCCGATTACTGCTACAATACCTACGAAGATCCGGAACATCCAGGGTACATCTGCTGCCCCAGATTGATGGAAGATGAGCAGTACGACGATCTAACCATTTTGGGTATACGAAGAAAATGAGGAGAAAACGATGACTTTTGGCGATAGGATGAAGGAGCTTCTGGATCAGGGTGTGGCGGTTTCCAAAGAATTTGCCGTTAAGGCCGGGGCCAAGGCCCAGGACCTGGGTGAACGGGGGGTCTTGATGCTTGAAATTAAACAGCTTGAAGGCCAGGCCCAAAAGCTTATAAGCCTCCTGGGAGCAGAGGCCTACCAGACCTTTACCGAACAGGGCGAATCAAGCTTATCCGCCGAAAGCAGCCCGGTTAAGTCCCTTTTATCAGAGATAGCAGTAGTAAAACAGAAAATTGAAGATAAGGAAAGGGATCTCGAGCAACGAAAAAGTAGATAATAGAGAAATTAGAGGCTTAAACCCTGGTTTTCCAGGTTTTTTTGCTTTTTTTCTTACGACCTATTGACATTATTTATTTTTTTATAGTATGTTAGTAGGGCACATATTTTCCCCCTCTGGGGGAGCGTTCTTTGTCAATATAGGGAAGGGGGAGGGCTAAAACCCTTAGGGGGTTTTAGCTGGGGAGTTTTTCAGTACATGAAAAACTCCAGGCTGTTGTCTGGTTTACCAGGTGATAGCCAATGCCATATAGCATTTGTATGAGAGAATTGAAATCAATTCCTAAATAGGGATGTGGAGTTTGTTTACAAACTCCAAACACTAAACCCGTAAGGGTTTTGTGTAAACTTTAAGTGATTTCAGACGGTCTTCGGACCG
>Ga0099364_10001692_pt1 | contig 36068 bp, 36 predicted proteins | sample TergutTh196P3_FD_73070 | JGI IMG/M metagenome (GOLD analysis project Ga0099364, IMG submission 73070) | Microcerotermes parvus P3 segment gut microbial communities from Pointe-Noire, Republic of the Congo - Th196 P3 | ecosystem: Host-associated > Arthropoda: Insects > Digestive system > Gut ... | reverse complement strand
TTAGCCTTTCACTCCGATCCACAGCTCATCCGAAGAGTTTTCAACCTCAACCGGTTGGGGCCTCCATTCCGTTTTACCGGAACTTCACCCTGGCCATGGATAGATCACCTGGTTTCGGGTCTGCCGCTGGAAACTATATTCACGCCCTTTTAAGACTCGCTTTCGCTTCGGCTCCACCTATTCGGCTTAACCTCGCCTCCAACGGCAACTCGCGGACTCATTATGCAAAAGGCACGCAGTCAGCCCGTCCCGAAGAACATGGGCCTTCCACTGCTTGTAGGCAAACGGTTTCAGGTTCTATTTCACTCCCCTCCCGGGGTTCTTTTCGCCTTTCCCTCACGGTACTGGTTCACTATCGGTCGTCAAGGAGTATTTAGCCTTGGGAGATGGTCCTCCCGGATTCACGCAGGGTTTCACGTGCCCCGCGCTACTCAGGTGCCGCCGGGAGCCTCGACAATTTCGCCTACGGGTCTCTCACCCTCTCTGGAGCGCCTTTCCAAACGCTTCGGCTATCGTCTACGCTTCCCTGATGGCGGTCCTACAACCCCGGCAGGATAAACCCGCCGGTTTGGGCTCTTCCCTCTTCGCTCGCCGCTACTGGGGGAATCGAGTTTTCTTTCTCTTCCCTGGGTACTTAGATGTTTCAGTTCCCCAAGTCTTGCCTCGCGCGGACTATTTTATTCATCCGCCGATGCCCGGGTTTTCCCGGGCGGGTTGCCCCATTCGGAAATCTCCGGGTCACAGCTTGTTTACAGCTCACCGAAGCTTATCGCAGTTAGCCACGTCCTTCTTCGCCTCTTGACGCCACAGGCATTCACCGTTCGCCCTTAGTAGCTTCGCCTTGTCTTTATTCACCATTATCCACTAAAGACGCTTTGTCCAAGATGCCTGGCCGGCCTTAACTTAATAAAACCGGCCACGGACGGCCCAACTCTTGTCGCGCCGCCCTTCTTACCCTGTATTCATTTTTCAAAGAGCCGGAAAACCGATTTGCACCGGCTTCCAATATTTCTGGTGGAGGTGAACGGGTTCGAACCGATGGCCTCCTGCGTGCAAAACAGGTGCTCTCCCAAACTGAGCTACACCCCCCTGCTACTCGCCGCACACGGTCTTTTTAAAAACCGCTTTCCCTCTAACGTAAGGGCACGTCTCAATCCTCAGGAGAGAGCATAAATTTTAAAATCCGCCGTCGAAGTTTCGTTAGGAGCGGCCTGATCAAATGAATATGGATTCTTGATTTCCTCAATCAACTTCCAAGTTGGGCAGTTCTGCGTCACCCACTTGGAAAACTGACGATGCCGGAAGTGGGGTGCCATAACTTCCTGGGGCTCTTGATCTGAAGAATAAATAATGACATACTTTTCCCCTGCCTTGAAAAGGCGGGTCATATATTCTTCAAAGACCGCATCCTCCACCAAATGGAAAATCACATCCAATGACAATATTAACTCGGCCCGACCGCCGTCATAATTCGAGACCAGATAAAAACTTTTCTTCCGCGCTTCATCTTTGAATTTCCGCTTCAAATTGGCAATGGTGGTAGGCGAGACGTCATAGCCGATGTATTTCTTGATCTTTAACAGAGACAATTGGTTGCCGTCTCCACAACCGAACTCCATCACCTTCCCGATTTCGCGCTCAACGATGAATTTATTTATTACCTCGGCCTTAAAGGCCGCCAAACGGCCATAAGAGCCAGCGCCGGAATTGCCGCCTTCTTTGTAACGCTTCTCCCAGTATTCAGTCGAACTAAAACCGGGCGACATGCTTCCCCCTCTATCATCTCAATCCCTGGTGGTGGGCCTAGATGGACTTGAACCATCGACCTCACGCTTATCAGGCGTGCGCTCTGACCAGAACTGAGCTATAGGCCCCAGTCTTAGTGTACAGGGCCTTACGGCCCTTAAGATCTCTCAAAACTGAACAGCGGACCAACGGGCGAATGACGGGCTTTTGGACGGATGACCTTCGGATTAGCCCTGATTCATCTCTGAATACATGGCAAAATCCCGGTCTTCCTTAGAAAGGAGGTGATCCAGCCGCAGGTTCCCCTACGGCTACCTTGTTACGACTTCACCCCAATCATCGACCCTACCTTGGGCGCCTGCCTCCCTTGACGGGTTGGCCCGGCGACGTCTGGTAAAACCAACTTTCGTGGTGTGACGGGCGGTGTGTACAAGGCCCGGGAACGTATTCACCGGAGCGTGCTGATCTCCGATTACTAGCGATTCCAACTTCATGGAGTCGAGTTGCAGACTCCAATCCGAACTGAGGACGGCTTTATGGGATTGGCTCCGCCTCGCGGCTTCGCTTCCCTCTGTACCGACCATTGTAGCACGTGTGTAGCCCTGGGCGTAAGGGCCATGAGGACTTGACGTCATCCCCACCTTCCTCCTGGTTCACCCAGGCAGTCCCTCTAGTGTGGCCCAACTTAATGATGGCAATTAGAGGCAGGGGTTGCGCTCGTTGCGGGACTTAACCCAACATCTCACGACACGAGCTGACGACAGCCATGCAGCACCTGTCTCCCTGTCCCCGAAGGGAACGGCACCTTTCAATGCCTGGCAGGGGATGTCAAGCCCAGGTAAGGTTCTGCGCGTTGCGTCGAATTAAACCACATGCTCCACCGCTTGTGCGGGCCCCCGTCAATTCCTTTGAGTTTTAGCCTTGCGGCCGTAGTCCCCAGGTGGGGTACTTAATGCGTTAGCTTCGGCGCCGAAGGGGTCAATACCACCGACACCTAGTACCCATCGTTTACGGCGTGGACTACCAGGGTATCTAATCCTGTTTGCTACCCACGCTTTCGCATCTGAGCGTCAGTCTTCGTCCAGAAAGTCGCTTTCGCCACCGGTGTTCCTCCCAATATCTACGAATTCCACCTCTACACTGGGAATTCCACTTTCCTCTCCGAGACTCAAGCCAGGCAGTTTCAAATGCACTTCCGGGGTTAAGCCCCGGGATTTCACATCTGACACACCCAACCGCCTACATGCGCTTTACACCCAATGATTCCGAATAACGCTTGCACCCCCCGTATTACCGCGGCTGCTGGCACGGAGTTAGCCGGTGCTTCCTTTCCCGGTACCGTCAAACCTAAACCATTTCCTGCTCAGGCGGTTCTTCCCGGGCGACAGAGCTTTACAACCTCACGGCCTTCGTCACTCACGCGGCGTTGCTGCGTCAGGGTTCCCCCCATTGCGCAAAATTCCTCACTGCTGCCTCCCGTAGGAGTCTGGGCCGTGTTCCAGTCCCAGTGTGGCTGATCATCCTCTCAGACCAGCTAGACATCGTTGACAATATGGTAGGCCTTTACCCCACCATCAATCTAATGTCACGCAGGCTCATCCTCAGGCAAGGCCCTAAAGCCCCTTTGACCTCTAAGGCCGAAGCCTCCGTGGTCTCATCCCGTATTAGCGCCCCTTTCGAAGCGTTATCCCGGACCCAAGGGCAGATTACCCACGCGTTACTCACCCGTGCGCCACTTTACTAAGTGGGCCGAAACCCACCGTTCTCGTTCGACTTGCATGTGTTAGGCACGCCGCCAGCGTTCATTCTGAGCCAGGATCAAACTCTCCGTGTTTTTATACGAAGATACTCAAACCAACGACCCGCATATCTCTACAAACATACGGGACGGGCCCCTTCATTCGCTCGCTTCACTGTCCGCTGTTCAGTTTTCAAAGATCTAAAACCCCCAAACGGGAGCGGTAATTGATGAAGATAACCTATCTCTATCTCTTTGTCAAGAAATTTTTTCATGTCCGACTTATTTATCTTTCACGCACGGCAAAGCCCGAACAGGCCAGGATCCTGTCCAGGCGGCGCCCATAGGTGTGTTCCTTAAGCACCCGGGCCCGGGCCGCCCGGCCCAGGGCCTCGGCTTCTTCCGGCCGGGCCAGGTAGTGGTCTATGAGGCCGGGCAGGTCTTCGGGGCTCCCGGCCACGGCCACCTCCCGGCCGGGGGTGAACAGGGGGGGCAGGAGAGGCCGGGGGTCGATAATCTGAAGCCCGCCGGCCGCGGCTATTTCAAAGGCGCGGGGGTTGACGAAACGGCCGGAGGGATCGAAGGCGGCCTCGTCCTTAAGGCTGGCGTGGAGGTTCAGATTGACCCGGCCCCCGGCGTAGATAAGGGCGCATTCCCGGGGGCTGACCCGGCGGCCGCCTTCAAAGAGGCGTTTGGAAAGCCGGCCGCCCGGCGGCCAGCCGGAGCCGAAAATTGTAAAATTCCGGTAACCGGAGGCCAGGCGCTCCAGGAGGCGGACCCGGTTGGGGTAACCCGCCCCCATGAATGACAGTTCGGCCCGGAAGGGAGTGGGGACATCCGGGCGGGGCCGGAAAAAGTCCGGGTCGGCGGCCAGGGGCAGGTAATAGGCCCGGTTGAGCCCGGCCGCCCGGAGGGCCGGCTCGATCAGCCCTTCCTGGATGTGGAAAAAAACATCGTAGGCCGGGGCCGTTTCCAGGGCGTAGGGGAAGAGCCGGTAATCCTCCACCAGCCAGAAGGCCAGGACGGTTTCGGGCCTTTGGCCGCGCAGGCGGTCCAGGGCCGGGAGGGTCAGGGGGGCCTGGGCCAGGGCCAGGGCCAAGTCGGGCTCAAAGCCGGCGGCCGCGGCCAGGGCCCTCCGCCCGGCCTCGGCCAACAGCCCCGCCAGGGCCCGATCCTTCTCCGCCGAAGCCGGGCCCTGGGCGGCCTTTTCCCGGGCCTTTAAATCCGCGCCCCAGTCCATGTAGAGAGTCTTAAGCCCCCGGCCGCGGGCGGCCCGGGCCAGGGCCTCGGCCACCGGCTCAGACCCCCCGGAGAGGGGAGGCAGGACAAGGAGCCGGAAGTCCGGCCCGGCTGGAGGCCGGGCTCCTAATCCGGCCAGCCGCCGGGTCAGTTGGGCCAGTTGGGCCGGGGACCGCCGCCGGGCCGCGGTGCCCACCAGGAGATGGGCGCCGAACGCCAGGGGCTCCTGGTCGGCCAGGCCCCAAGGGGTCAGAAGCCGGAGGCCTGAGGCCGGGGCGGCCAGGGCGGAACTGAAGTCGTGGCGGCTCAGGACAGCCAGGGCCACCAGGGGGTCGGGCTCGAAGACGGCCAGGGGCCGGCCGGAGGCCAGAAGTATTTCCACGGCCCAGGGCTGGCCGAAGCCGAAGAGAATCAAATCGCCGCCGGCCGGGGGCGCCGCCTCGGCCAGCCAGGCCCTGGCTTCGGCCGCCGGGTCGCGGCGGGAAGCCTGGCTCCGGCCCCCGGCCAGCACCACGGCCGCCCCGGTCGCGGCCTCGACCAGGCTCACCGGCTCCACTTCCGGGGCCTCTCCGAGCCAGGCCAGGGCCAGGTCCTGGCCTCCGGCGGCCAGGGCGGCCAGGTTTTTCCGGGTCAGTTCCCCGGCCTCCAGAACCGCCCTGGTCACCGCCTCCATAAGCCATCCCCGCGATACTTTAGCGTTCAATTATAAAAGCCCGACTTTTGCCGCCAGAGACGGGCGCGGACGGCAAACACATTGACTAAGCCCCGCTTATATGGGATTATAACGTCCTAAAATCCCGGAAGATTATAACACGACCACCGAAAAGATAGCAATAATGAATGCTTATGATTGTTAAGGGGTTGGACAATGCAAAGAACTATTTTCGTCGTAGATGATAACGAAACAAACTTGATTGTGGCCAGGGAAGCGCTCTTGGATGACTACCGGGTGATGACAATGCCCTCGGCGGCAAAAATGTTCGCCCTATTGGAAAAAGTCATGCCGGACCTGATTCTATTGGACATTAAAATGCCGGAAATCGACGGATTTGAAGCCTTGCGCCGTCTAAAAAACAACTCTTTCTACGCGGATATCCCGGTCGTATTCCTCACCAACATTTCCGACGCCTCCGTTGAAGCCCGCGGCTTTCAGCTTGGCGTGGTGGATTTTATCAGAAAACCGTTTTCCGCTCCCGTATTGCTCAACCGCATCAAAACCCATTTGGATATCGACAAGCTTATCCGCGAACGGACGGCGGAGATTCAGCGGCAAAAAGAGCAGCTTCAGCATTTGCAGTACAGCATATTGTACGTGGTGGCGGATATGGTCGAGAAACGCGATCTGGAAACGGGCGGCCACATTGAACGCACAACGGCGTTTATAAAAATATTGCTTGACGCCATGCTGGAGCAAGGAGTTTATGCCGATGAGATTTGCGATATTGATTATGACTTGTTCGTTTTCTCCGCGCGTTTGCATGATGTGGGCAAGATATCCATTTCAGACAGCATTTTAAACAAGCCCGCCAAGCTGACGGACGAAGAATTCGAGATCATGAAAACCCACGCCCAAAGAGGTGAATTAATAATTGATCAAATCATTTCGCGCACCGGGAACATAGCTCCCTTGCCTGGTTACAATAATTTATCGGATGAGGAATTCTCTATTTTTAAAACCCACGCCGTGGAAGGCGAACGGATTATCGACCTAATCGCTTCCCGTGCGGGAGACAAGACATTTTTGCGATATGCCAAATTATTTGCCGGGTATCATCATGAACGCTGGGACGGGACAGGGTATCCACACGGACTTGCGGGAACGGATATCCCGTTCCAGGGACGGATTATGGCCTTCGCGGATGTATACGACGCGCTTACTTCAGTAAGGCCGTATAAAAAAGCCTTTACGCACGAGGAAGCGGTCAAAATCATCATGGAAAATTCCGGAACGCAGTTCGACCCCTTAATCGCGAAAGTGTTTTACACTGTAAGGGATCAGTTTAAAGCGGTAAGGCTTCATTAGCAGGCGGGCGTGACATGGAAGATTTAATAAGGATTAATGAAGAACTTAACCGGAAGCTCGACAACATGACGCTTATACTTGACTCTCTGCCCTTCGGGATCAGGATAGTCAGCTTAGATGACGGGAAGCTGGTTTACGCAAACAAGGCTTCCATGGATATTTTCGGCTGCGAAGACTTTGAAAGGGACGTGGCGGGGCGCAGCGCTTTCGACTTCATGCCCGAAATACAGCCGAATGGAAGAAAAACCCTGGACATGGCCAATGAGTTTTTACAAGCTGAAAAAGCCACGGAGGATTTTCAGTGCTTCAAATTGGACGGCGAACCGTTTACGGCCCGAATTACCAATTTTTGCGCCAATTACATGGGGAAAATGTCCTCCCTGGCCATTATCGAGGACATAACCGAAAAAAACCAGGCCGAGGACGCGCTGAAACGCCGCGCAAACTTTGTTGATGCGATGAAGGAAATGGATACAATCCTCCTGTCGCAAAAGGGAAAAACCTTTGACTACATAATGGGCGAAAGCCTAAGGCCCATCGCCGACGCGGCGAATTTAGACCGCGTTGACATTTACCGCCTTTTGGACTTCGACGGGGAGCGGCGCTTCGGACAGGTTTACCGCTGGTCCAAGGCGGAAGGCGGGCTGGTTTCCATAGACGAAAACTTAAGAAGCCTACCCGATTTTCCGGCAGTGGAAAAATGGGGCGCGGCGTTGTCGAAGGGCCAGGTCGTAAACATCCATGCGGGCGTCATGTCAGGGGAGGAGACCGCCTTTTTAGAGCCCTTGAATATAAAATCCCTGTTGTTGACGCCCGTGTTGATCGACGAGGCGTTATGGGGCGTCGTCGCTTTCCAGGACCTTGCCCGCGAGAGGCTCCATGATGACGACGCCATCGGTTTTCTATGTTCCGCCGCGCGTTTGTGCGCCAATGCCATCATTAAGAATGAATTGGCTGAAACGGAACAGCACATGAGGCTGATGCTGGACGCGACCCCCTTATGCTGCCAGCTATGGAACAGCGATTTTAAGAAAATCGACTGCAACAAAGAGGCCATACGGCTTTTCGGCTTTAAGGACAAGCAGGAGTTTATGGAAAGGTATCACGAGCTTTATCCCGAGTATCAATTGGACGGACAGCGTTCCGAGGAAAAAGTCGCGATGCAGCTCAAAAAAACGGCCGACGAGGGTTGGTGCTCCTTCGACTGGACTTACAAAATGCTTGACGGCACATTAATGCCCACGGAAGCCATCCTGGTCCGGGTCAATCACGGGGAGGATCATGTCCTAGCCGGATATACGAGAGATTTGCGCGAACATGACAAGATGATGAAAGATATCTATGAGCGTGAGCTGGAACTCATTCACGTGCAGGCGCTTAACGAACTTCAATTAGCCAAGTTGGCCCTGGTGGTCCAGGCCACTAAAATCGGCTTATGGGAAATGGAGGTCGTGAACAATGATCCCGTCAACCCGGCGAACACTTTTACATGGTCGGACGAATTCAGGAATTTGCTGGGATTTTCAGACGAGACGGATTTTCCCAATGTACTCGGCAGTTGGATCAATCAATTGCATCCTGAGGATAAGGATGAATCGCTTGACCATTTGGAGAAACACTTGCTCGACACAACGGGCAGCACTCCCTACGACAAGGAATACCGGCTGCTGAAGAAAAACGGCGAATGCGCATATTTTCGCGCTTACGGAGGAACCTTCCGCGATGAAAAAGGAAACGCCATCCTCATCTCCGGCGCGCTGATGGATATAACGGAGACGAAAAACACGTTGATCAATAACGAACTTCAATTAACCAAATTGGACCTGATGGTTAAAGCCGCTAAAATCGGCTTGTGGGAAATGGAGGTCGTGAAAGACGACCCGGTCAATCCGGCCAACGCTTTCCTGTGGTCGGACGAATTAAGGCATATGCTGGGATTTTCCGACGAGAATGATTTTCCCAATATACTTGCCAGTTGGAGCGACCGGCTTCATCCGGAGGATAAAGGCGGAACTCTTGAAAGTTTTGAAAATCATTTGCTTGATATGTCCGGAAACAGCCCTTACGACGTGGAATACCGGCTGTTGAAAAAAGACGGCGAGTATGCATATTACCGCGCTTGCGGCGAAACCATTCGCGATGAAAAAGGAAACCCCCTTCGTGTCGCGGGCGCGCTGATGAATATAACCGAAACGAAAAACATGCTGCTTGAGATTGAAAAACAACGCATGGACGCCGAAGCCGCCAACAAGGCTAAAAGCGATTTCTTAAGCGCCATGAGCCATGAAATCCGCACGCCGATGAACGCGATCCTGGGAATTACCGAAATCCAGCTTCGGAATGAAACCCTGGAGGGCGGCGTAAGGGAAAAGTTTGAAAAAATTCATGTCGCGGGCGACCTCTTGCTCGGAATCATCAACGATATACTTGACCTGTCCAAAATTGAGGCGGACAAATTTGAATTGATGATTGATGTTTATGAAATCGCGAGCCTGATCAATGATACCGCCCAGCTTAACATGACTCATATCGGCAGCAAGCCGATAGATTTCGTGCTTCACATAGATGAAAATACGCCGGCGCTCTTATCGGGCGATGAACTCCGGGTCAAGCAGATTCTTAACAATCTCTTGACCAACGCCTTTAAATATACGGAAGAGGGGAAAGTGGAGTTCTCGGTCTCGGCGGAAACAGGGGGCGACGACACGGTAATACTGGTTCTGCGCGTAAGCGATACCGGCCTGGGTATGACGCAAAAGCAGCTTTACATGCTGTTCGACAAATTTACAAGGTTTACCCATAACGTGAATCGCTCCATTGAAGGCACGGGGCTGGGCATGAGTATTACGCAGAACCTGGCACGCCTGATGAACGGCGAGATATTTGTGGATAGCAGCCCGGGCAAAGGTTCCGTCTTTACGGTGCGCCTGCCGCAAGCTAGGGTCGGTTCCGGCGTTTTGGGAAGGGAACTCGCGGAGAACCTGCGCGGGATTCAAAAAAGCGGAAGAACGCAGATGAAAAGGGCGCAAATCATCCGCGAACCGATGCCTTACGGCAGCGTCATGATTGTCGACGACATGGAAATGAACATATATGTGGCGGAAGGTCTTTTAGCTCCATACGGTTTGAAGATCGACTCGGCCGGCAGCGGGTTTGAGGCGATTGAGCGGATTAAGGAAGGCAATTTTTACGATATTGTGTTCATGGATCATATGATGCCCAAAATGGACGGTATGGAAGCGACTAAAATCATGCGGAGTATGGGTTACCACGGCTCCATAGTCGCGTTGACCGCAAACGCGGTATCTGGACAGGAGGAAATCTTTCTTAGCAACGGTTTTGACGGCTTCATTTCAAAACCCATTGATGTGCGTCATCTGAACAATATTTTAAATAAGATGATACGCGACAAGCAGACGCCCGAGGTTATCGAGGCGGCGCGAAGGCAATCCGTCGGCCATGATGAGGGCCCTTTCGGCCAAGAATCGGATGCGTTCGTTGATCCGCGGATTATCGAAGTTTTCATACGCGATGCTTCCAGATCCATCGCGGCGCTGGATTCCATAAACACAAAAGACGGCCCCTTGGATTATGAAGATAAGCGCATGTATGAAACCCATGTGCATGGAATGAAAAACGCGCTGGCGAACATTGGAAAACCGGAACTCTCCGCCATCGCCTTCGAACTAGAGATCTCGGCGCGGGACGGGTACATTGAATCAATGACCTCCGAAACCTCGGCCTTTATCGACTCTTTGCGGGCAATAGTCAAAGATCTCGCCGCAAGGGAAGAAGCCGAAAACATTGAAGCGGCGGATGAAAACAAGCCGTTCCTATCCGAGAAACTCTTGGCCGTCAAGGCGGCCTGCGACGATTACGACGTAAAAACCATCAATGACGCGATAATACAATTAAGGAAGGAGCCATGGTCGCAGCCGACCCATAATCTTCTTGCCGCAATCGCCAGGTACTTATTGAGCAGCGATTTTGACGAGATCGTCGACGTTGTGGACAAGTATTTTGAATCCGAACAAATTTGATGCGCTGATGACTTGAAAGAGGCCTTGATGCCCGGTTATATACGCCTGCTCGGCTATCTGAGGCCCCACCTGTCCGCCGTGGCCTTAGGCATTTTGTGCCTCCTGGGGGCCAGCGCGGCCCAGCTCTACCTGCCCTTCATCATCAGGGACGTAATCGACGACGTCTTCGTGGCCCGCGACATGGGCCTCTTAAACCTCATCGCCCTCTCCCTCCTCGTGGTCTATATACTGCGCGGCTTCTGCGTCTTCGGCCAGAACTATCTCATGGAATACGCGGCCCAGCGGGTGGTCTTCGACCTGCGCGACCAGCTGTTCAAGGCCATGATCCGCCGCCGGGGCCTGGCCTATTTCGAGAAAAAGCGCACCGGCGGCCTGATGAGCTATTTTTCCAACGACATCGGGGTTCTCCAGCACACCATCGTCGGCCCCGGCCTGGATTTCATCCGGGAGGGTTTTGTCCTGGTGGGTTCCGTGGCCCTGATGCTGTTTTTGCACTGGCCCCTGGCCCTTATTCTCTTCATTTCCGGCCCCCTCATTTCCGTGGCCGTCAAGCGGCTGGGCCGGCGCATAAAAAGCGCCGGCGGCCAAGTGCTGGGCCAGCTGGCTGAATTTTCGGCCCTCCTCCAAGAGACCTTGAGCGGCATCCGGGTGGTCAAGTCCTTCGCCCGGGAGGAATACGAGGCGGGCCGCCTGACTGAACGGATGGAGGCCAATTTCAAGGCCGTCATGAAGGCCGTCCGCTTAAACGCGATCCTGACCCCGGCCGTGGAGTTCCTGGCCACGGTGGGCGTGGCCCTCATCGTCTGGTACGGCGGGCGGGAGGTCATCGAGGGGCGGCTGAGCCCGGGCTCGCTCACGGCCTTCCTGGCCTACGCCATCAACTTGTCCAACCCCATCAAGCGCCTGTCCCGGGCCTACGGCTCCATCCAGCAGGCCCGGGCCGCCTGCGAGCGGGTCTTCGAGGCCCTGGACTTCGAGCCCGAGGTCAAAGACGCGCCCGGGGCCGAGGAACTGCCGGAAATAGCCGGCGAAGTGCGCTTTGAAAACCTTTCTTTCAGCTATGAGCCCGAGGCCGGGCCGGTTCTGAGGGATATCTCCTTCACCGTCCGCCCGGGCCAGATCGCCGCCCTGGTGGGGCCCAGCGGGGCCGGCAAGACCACCCTGGTTAACCTGGTGTCGCGCTTTTACGATGTCAGCGGGGGGGCCTTGCTCATCGACGGCCGGGATGTGCGGGAAGTCACCCAGGAGAGCCTGCGCCGCCAGGTGGGCGTCGTGCCCCAGGAAACCCTGTTGTTTTCCGGCACCATAGGCGACAACATCCGCTATGGCCGGCTGGAGGCCGCGGACGAGGAAGTGGAGCTGGCGGCCCGTTCGGCCCATGTCCTGGAATTTGCCGCCAAGCTGCCCGAGGGCCTGGCCTCGCGGGTGGGCGAAAAGGGCTTGACTCTCTCCGGGGGAGAGCGTCAGCGAGTGGCCATTGCCCGGGCCATTCTAAAGGACCCCCGCATACTGATCCTGGACGAGGCCACCTCGGCCCTGGACTCCGAAAGCGAACGCCTGGTCCAGGAGGCTCTGGGGCGGCTTCTTAAGGGCCGCACTTCCTTCATCATAGCCCACCGCCTTTCCACGGTCCGCCGGGCCGATGTCATACTGGTCCTGGACCAGGGCCGCCTGGTGGAATCCGGCCGGCACGGGGAACTTCTGGCCCGGGGCGGGCTCTACGCCCGCCTCCACCAGACCCAGTTCAGAGCCGATGAAGAGACGGCTTGAAGCCCGCCCCGCCGCCGGCCAGGACCAAAGGCCGCTACAATACCTGCGCCTTAGGTTGCAAATGCGCCCATTTAAAAAGCCCCGCTTGCTAAATATCCGGCCAATTTGATAAGATGGGGCGGTCGGTATTGGAATTGGAGGCGGTTTCAGGACATGCCCAAACCCCCGCGGCCTCCGGGCCGGCTGACCCCCCTCTCGGAGATCATCGGCGCCTCTCTCAGCCGGGGCTTTCTCCATTTCACCGCCCGCAGGCTGAGAGTCTTTGAACTTTGGCCCCAGGTGGCGGGCCCCAGGGACGCGGCCCGCGCCAAGGCCCGCTTCCTGGAGGGCGGCCGCCTGATCGTATTGGTTCCTGGCTCCGCCTGGCTGGACCGCTTCACCTATAAAAAGGCCGACTGGCTGAAGCGCTTGAACCGGGAATTGGGGCCCGAAGCCGCGCTGGAAGATATAGTTTTGAAAATAGGGGATTTATCGGACTTTGCCGAAGCTGAGCATCCTTATCCTGACCAAAAATGAGAGCGACCGCCTGCCCGAATGCCTGGCCAGCATAGAGGGGGCGGACGAGATCGTGGTCGTGGACGACCAAAGTGAGGATGATACCCTGGCCCTGGCTCGGGCGGCCGGGGCCAAGGTGGCGGAACGAAAGCTGGATTCCTTCGCCGCCCAGCGCAATTTCGCCCAGGCCCAGGCCGGGGGGGATTGGATTTTTTACCTCGACGCCGATGAGCGCTTTTCCCCCGGCCTAATGGCCGCCGTCCGCCGCCACATGGAACTTTGGCCCGGCGCCGCCGGCCGGGTGGTCCGTCACAGTTTCGCCTTCGGCCGCCGCCATCGTTTCGGCGTCTTGAAGCCCGACCGGGTGACGCGCCTGTTTCCCCGGGGGGGAGTGACCTGGACCGGGCTGGTTCACGAGAGCCCGGCCTGGGCCGGCCCGGCCAGGCTCCTGCCCGGCCACCTCGACCACCTGACCTATCGCGATTGGGCCCAGCACCGACTCAAGATGGAACGCTACGTCGAACTATGGGCCGAATCGGCCAGGGGCCGGGGCCTGAAGGCGGGCCCCGCCACGCCCTGGCTGAGGGCCGGGGCCGGCTTTCTGAAAATGTTCGTCCTGAACCTGGGCCTTTTGGGCGGCCCCGCGGCCTGGATTCTGTGCTGGCGCCACGCCGTCTACACCTTCGTCAAATACCGGCGCCTGGCGGGGCGTCAAACAATTTAAAAGGGGGAGGATACATGATTGAGAGACGGCGAGGCCTTTCCCGGGGACGGGGCGGGGACGAGGATGAAATTCTTCGCCCCTTCCAGGAGTGCCCGGATGCGGCCCTGAACTTGGCGCGGCAGGAGAAGAGCCTGGAAGCCTTGGGCCGCATGTTGAAGACCAAAAGGGAAATAAACGGCCTGACCCGGCGGGACATGGTGATAAAGATAAAAGTCCCCATGGACCAATTGGAATCCATAGAAGACGGTCGCCTGTCCACCCTGCCCCCTGTTTTCGCCAAGGGTTTTCTGCGGGCCTACGCCAATGAGCTGGGGCTGGACGCGGAAGCCATTCTGGACGATTACCGGAAAATGACCGGCGGCTATAAAAACGAGCCGGCCAGCCGGGATGGCTTGTTCTCCCCCTATACGGAGACCAAAATCGACTCCAGCGCCGGGGGCTGGTGGACGGGGCGGAGGAGTATGGCGGCGGTTTTGTTTTTGCTTTTCCTGGGCCTGGCGGTGCTGCTCTGGCCCCGGGCCTGGCGGACCACGGCCGACCATGGGCCTTTAAGTGTTCCCGAAGATTCGCCGCCGGAGACGGCGCTATGGCAGCCTGAAGCGGAAACGGAGCCGCTCCTCGCTCCGCCGGATGAGCCGGCCGCCTACTCCCCCGAAGTGGCCATGGCCAGCGGCAGCCTTAGCGAAAGCGACCCCTTGGAGGATGAGGAGGAATTTTTGACCGAAGCCCAAGGCGGGGAACTGATCCTGGTCAGCCAGAAAGACGGGGTCTGGCTTCAGCTGATGGTGGACGGCCGGCCGGCGAAGCATTATTGGCTCAGGCAGGGGCAGACGGTCGTCCAAGAGGCCGAATCGGTCGTGGTGGTCCGCACCGGCCAGGCCCCGGCCCTCACCGCCTCCTGGAACGGGCGGGACCTGGGCGCCCTGAGCAGCCAGCCCGTGGCGGAGGCCAGGTTCCCCAAATAAGCGCTTCCCTATATAATTTGACGCTCCAATGGGAGGGTGATCCGCACCATGAGGCCCTCTCCGGGGGCTGACTTGAATTCCATGGTTCCGCCGTGGCGTTCGACCAGGGCATCGGTCAGGCTCAGGCCCAGGCCCACGCCGACCTCGCCCTTGGTGGAGAAGAGAGGTTCCCGGGCCCGCCGCATAACATCCTCGCTCATGCCCTGCCCATTATCCCTGACCGTCAGTTCCAGCTGCTGATTATGGATATCCCCGGCCACCAGTATCCGGGGGGCGTCCACTTTCAGGCTGGATTCCAGGGCGTTCTGCAGAAGAGCCACTAAAATGGCCTTCAGGTCGTTGCGGACAAAATTCAAGGGAGGCAGACGGCGGACGGCGTTCACCAGGCTGACCTCTTTGATGACGGTTTGGGCCTGGGGCGTATCATCGGGCGATTGGCATTCGATGCCGATCAGGACCGCCTGGCTGGCCGCGGCCCAGGCTTCTTCCAGCACCTCCGACATGCTGAACCGTTCGGCCTCCACCTCAACTTCGGCATCGGTCAGGCGGGTGAGCTGTTCCAATAGTTTGACGGCGGTTTCCTGGAGCTTGCGGCTCTCGGCCAGAAATTCCTCCCGCTTGGCCGGGTCCTGGTCGGGATTGTTGAAATTTATCAGGTTGAGAAAGCCAAGGGAAGCGGCCAGGATGTTTTTAAAGTTGTGGTCCAGCCAGCCGGCCATTTCATTCTGGGCGGCCCGGCGGCCTTGGAGCCTGTGCCGTTCCAGGTCTTTCTTCCGGGCTTCGGCTTCGGCCAGGAAGCGTTCGACCAAGGCGGGCAGTTCCCGGATATAGCTTTCGGTCTTCAACACATAGGACCAAGCCCCCAAGGCCAGGACCCGGGCCGCCGCGTCCTCTTCGCCCAGGCCCGTGGCCATGACCACGGGGGGCGGATTTTCCAGTCGCTTGAGCTGTTCCAGGAATTCCAGGCCCGTGGTTTCGGCCACCAGGTATTCCGTCAGCACCAGGTCCGGCCGGCGCTCCTGCACGGCGATGACGGCCTCGGTCACCGACAAGGCTATCAGCGCCTCATGGCCGGCGCCGGTCAAGGCCTCCGCCGCGGCTTCGGCCATGGGCCGGCTGTCTTCCAGGATCAGGACCAGGCTCATCCGCGAACCTCCGGCCGGGCGGGTTTTTCCCTCCAAACGCAAAACCCTAAAACGGCGGCCCCCAGGCAGATCGCCGTGTCGGCGAAGTTGAAGGCCGGCCAATGATGGCCCCGCCAATGGAAATCCAGAAAATCAACCACTCCCCCCCAACGCAGACGGTCGTGGATATTGCCCAGGGCCCCCCCCCAGATAAGACCCAAGGCGGCCAAACGGCCCCGCTCGGCGGCCCGGGCCTGGACGAAAAAATAGACGAAGGGCGCCAGGGCGGCGATGGCCAGGGCGACCATTTTAAGGCTCTGCCCGGCGCCCTCTTCTCCGGCCATGAGGCTGAAGGCCGCGCCGGTGTTGTAAACCAGGACCAGGTTGAAAAAATCGTCGATGACGGGCAGGGGGTCCCAAGGGCTCAGGAAGCGGCGGGCCGCGGCCTTGGTAGCCAGGTCCAGGGCCAGGGCCGCCACGGCCCAGGCGGCTGTCAGCCGCCACTTGGTCTTGAGCGCGCTCTTCAAGGCGGCCCAGCCATTGGCTAAATAATGGAGCACTGGTCTTAGGCCGCGCCCAGGCTGGTCACTTCGTTCAAATGGGCCAGCCTGTTTTCCAGTATGTCCATAATAGCCCTGAAATCCGCGGTTTTCAGGCCCAGAAGTTCCCAGGCGGCCGGAGAGATGGGGGGCACCAGGGTATCGCCGGCGTAGCCGTAGCCCCAACCCCGGATGATGGAATTGGCAATGTGGACAATGGCCGTTACCTCCGGGCAAATAACGGCCCGCTCCGGATGGTGGTGAAGGCGCATTGGTTCGGCCAGGTTGTCCGGGAGATTCCAATGCTCGGCCAGCCACTGGCCTATTTCGCCGTGGTGAAAATTTAAAACGGCCGCTTCGGCCTCGTGGAAAAATATCCGCCCTGAACTGGTCTTATCCCGAATCAGCTGCAGGTCGTCGGGCAGGTTCAAGGCCAGAACCACCTTGCCCAAATCGTGCAGGAGCCCGGCCACCAGGACTTCCTCGGCATCATCGCGGCCCAGAGTCTCGGCCACGGCCCCGGCGGCGGAGGCGCAGCCGATGGAGTGTTCCCACAGCCCGGCCATGCTTTTCTGGATCATATCGAAGACCGAACTGGTCAGCACCAGGCCCTTGACCACATCAAAGCCCAGGATCATCAAGGCCTGGGGGATGGAGCTGATCTTGCGGGACATGCCGAAAAAGGCGCTGTTGGCCATGCGCAAGACCTTGGCCGAAAGCACCTGGTCCTGGGTGATGAGGCGGCCGATGGCCGCCGCGCTGGTTTCAGGGTTTTCCACCATGCGGGATATTTTGGCCACGACCCCGGGAATGGTGGGCAGATTCTTGATGCGCCTGACTTCGCGCTTGGCGGACAGGCGATCGCTGGGCTGGAGGTCGGTCACTGTCAGGCTCCATCGGCCGGGGCATCCGCCGGCGGCGCCGGCGCTTCCGGGATCAGGGCGGCCAGAGATTCATCCCGGGCCCGCCGGGCCTGGTCTATGATGGCGTCTTGCAAGGCCATCATAAGCGGCAGGCGGTCCACACGCTCGAAGCGGGCCGAGACCTCGGCCCGGCGCTTTTGAAATATTTCCTCCAGCTCTTCGGCGGTGAGCTTCTCTTCCTCTTCAATGACTATGGTCTCAATGTTCAGCCGGGTCAGCATGCGAAGCAAGGCTTCGCTGACCACGGCGCCTTGAGCGGCCAGAAGAACCCCGTCGGCGCGCTGAATCTTATTCGCCAGAATCTGGCCGGGCTGGGCCTGTTCCAGGGCTATGCGCTTCACTTTTCCATTCCATTTAAAATTACGTCCCTGTAATTTTGATTAGTCCCATAAGTCTTCAAGAGGGCCGGCGCCCCGGCCGGCCGGAATATTCAAACTGGCTTTTTGGGGCCGTCTTGTTGTATTATTGAAACGGAGGTTTCATAGCGCCCTTAAGGTTTAGTTCATTATATCACCATTATCGGCATTTACAACCTCCTACATTTTCCGGGGGGAGTCGCGTGAGCTTGAAATGTGAAAAATGCGGACATGCACCCGCCGCCCGGGGTTGCCCCGCCTGCGGCGAATCGGCGCCGCTGTGGGCCGGGTTCTGCCCCCACTGCGGGGAGGGCTTGCCGGAAGCGGCCGAAATTACGGGCGACCGTCGCCTCTGCCCGGACGGCAACTGCATCGGCATACTTGACGCGGCCGGGCGTTGCGTTGTCTGCGGAGAACGTCAAGCAAATTAATCTGAAAGGAAGAGCTGATTAATGCCTGGTTTGCTGGTGTTCGGTCTGGCCGCCCTGGTGGTGGGCCTGATACTTTTCTTCGCTTGGCTGGAAGCGGTTCTGATCCTGGTCAAGGCCACGGCCGCCCTGGGGTTTCTCGGCACGGGCGCGGTGGCCATATATTTGGGCTGGGAAGAGCTGCGCGACCTGAAAAAAACTCCCCTGGACTTTTCCTGCCCGGCCGAAGCCGACCGCTATCAGGCCGAGGCCACGGCTTATCAGGCGAAGTTGGACGAAATCAGCCGGGAGGGCTCCGACCCGCCCGCGAACGTCAAAGAGTAGGAGCCGGGGGGCCCCGCCTCCTTCTTCGATTTACTCTATTATCGCCAGAAGGGCTTCGGCCTCCACCGTTTCCTCTTCCCGCACGGCCAGGCTTTTGACCACGCCGCCGTGGGGGGCCGTGACCGGCACTTCCATCTTCATGACTTCCATGAACAAAATCTCATCGTCAGCCTGGACCTGATCCCCGGCTTTGACCAGCACTTTCCAAATATTGCCGCTCATGGGCGCGCGGATTTCAGCCATTTTTCCTCCAAATACCGGCCCGGCCTTGCGGGAGATAAAAACATGATAGCTTAACCGGGCGCGTAATGCAAGGCGGACTTGCGCCGGCCGGCAAATGATAGTATAGTGGCCTGATTCTTCCGCTATGGGGCCCATAGCTCAATTGGTCAGAGTCGCCGGCTCATAACCGGTCGGTTCCAGGTTCGAGTCCTGGTGGGCCCACCATTATTCTTGACCGGTTCAGAAATTTGTAGTAATCTGAAAGCATCATCACCCGGATTGTCGGCCTTTTTAGGCAACGGGTCCGGGCTCCCCCCCGGCGTTCGCGACGGGGGGATTTTTTTATACTGAAAACGCTTTTCTATGAATACCGCTTTTCTCATTGACGGGTTCAATTTTTATCACTCAATTGAGAATCTACCGCGAGAATTACGCTGGTTTGACTACTATGGCTATTGCCGGCACTTTCTGAAGCCAGGCGATACGCTTCACAGCATTACATATTTCACTGCCCTTGCTTATTGGCGCCCCAATTCCGTCTCTCGCCATGAGGTTTTTATTGAGGCCTGCAAAGAGAAGGGTCTAAACGTGATTCTCGGCAAATTTAAACCCAAAAAAGTCTGTTGCCCCAGCCCCTCCAGGGCGAATCCTCCAGGTTGCCCTCAGTGTCCTCAATGTTTTGCTCTGCATACTGAAAAAGCCACAGACGTAAATATCGCCCTCCATGCCTACCGCCTGGCCTCCCAATCCCAGGTTGAAAAAATAGTTTTTGTCAGCGGCGATACCAATTTGATTCCCGCTGTAAAGCTCATCAAAGAGGATTGCCGCAAGTCAGAGTCGAGGCCGTTTTTCCTTTTAAACGCGCCAACAAAGAGTTTGCACATGCCGTCGATGCGCACTATCGTACGCGCCTAAAAATTCTAAACCGGTTTCAATTGCCCGAAACCATCCGAAAAGCTAACGGCAAGCCCATTTCCCGTCCAAAGTCCTGGTTGGCTTCCTCACCTTGTTAAGTTTGGGGATTTGGCTCTGAGCGACCGGCCGCCCAAGACCGCCCGCCTTCATTCGCGCTGATTTTTGGAGAAAAAAGGTGGACAAAAGCGTTGAGCAGTAATGGAACCGCCCGAAAACCGGCCTGTATTTATTTTGACAAATCAAGGTTAATGATGCTATATAAGACGAGTTGAAACATGATGATACGACCCCCAAGGCCAGGCTGGGTCAACGTGAAACAGATTGCCCAGGGCCACGAAGAGACGGTGTTTTTGGCTGTATTTGAAAAGGGACTTGCAGGATGTCGCTGCCTGTCAATATGTTTTAAAGGCGTTCTATGAGAAGACTGGATTGCTTCGTCGCTAAGGCTCCTCGCAATGACGCCAGTGAATTTTGCTCCCTAGCGGAAGCCTAATTGTAATGTTTTAGCCATTACGCGGCACTAGTCCTGGTGGGCAACTATTCAATCAAAGGTGGGGCATGAGGCTCAAAGATCTGGCCGGCTTGATCCACCGCCTGGCCCCCCCGGACCTGGCCTTGGATTGGGACAACTCGGGGCTCCAGGTCGGCGACTGGGACCAGCCCGTCACGCGAGTCGGCCTGGCCTTAGACGCCACCCTGGCCACCGTGGCCCGGGCCCGGGACGCCGGCTGCGACCTTCTGCTCACCCACCATCCCCTGATATTCCAACCCTTGAAGAGATTGGACCGTAAAAGCGGGCCCGGAGCGGTCATCTGGGCCGCCCAAGCCGTCGGCTTGGCCGTCTTCGCCCTCCACACCAACTGGGACCAGGCCGCCGGCGGGGTGGCCGCCGCCCTGGCCGACCACCTGGAACTCACGGCCGAGCGGCCCCTGGTTCCGGCCGGCCGCGCGCTTTACAAGCTGGTGATATTTGTCCCCTTCGGCCATGAAGAGCCGGTCAAGGCGGCTCTGTTTGAGCTGGGGGCCGGGGTCTTGGGCGATTATGAGCGCACCTGGTTCGCCGCCCCCGGCGAGGGCGGTTTTGAGGTTCCGGCCCGGGGCCGCCCCTTTATCGGCCGGCCCGGGGAGGAGGCCAGGGCCCGGGAGAGCCGCCTGGAAGTGCTGGTCCCGGCGGCCCTGGTCGAAGAGGCCGCCCTGGCCGTTCGGCGGGCCCATCCCTACGAGGAGCCGGCCTTTGAATTTCATGCCATAAAGATATTCCCCCCCGGCCAGGGCTTGGGCCTTCTGGCCCACTGGAACCCGGCCCGGGACCTCTTTGGGGAACTGGCCCGCCGGCCGGAATTCACGGGCTTTAAGTGGGCCGGTCCTCGGCCGGGCCGTATCGGGCGCCTGGCCCTTCTGCCGGGCAGCGGCGGGAGTTACGCGGCCCTGGCCCGCCGCCTGGGCGCGGAAGCCCTCCTTACGGGCGATGTCGGCTATCACCAGGCCCTGGAAGCCGAGGCTCTGGGGTTGACCTTGGTGGACCTGGGCCATTTTGAGACCGAGTGGCCGGGCTTAAGGCGCCTGGCCGAGCGGCTGGCCGCCATCCTAGGCGCGGAAGGCGGCGAGGTGGTTTGCCAGGTGCTGGACCAAGCCCCGGTCTGGCGCCGAAAGGGAGGGGGTTCGCGGTGAAGGAGGCGCTTCTGGCCCTGATCGGGCTCCAGGAGACCGACGACCAGGAGCGTCTGGAACGCCGGCTTCTGTCTTTGACCGCGGCCGAATTGGCCGCGGCCCAAGAGGCCTTGGCCCGGTCCGAAGGCGAAATGACCGAACTGCGCGGCCTCCAGGGGGCCGAAGAGGCCCGGCACCGGGAGCTGGAGGCCGAGGTGGCCGACCTTTCGGCCAAGAAACTAAAGAACGGAGACCGCCAGATGGCCGTGAAAACCGATGGCGAATTTGCGGCCCTGAAAAAAGAGGCCGAATATCTGGCCAAAAAAATTAACGACCTGGAAGATGAAACCCTGGCCCTCCTGGACCGCCTGGACCAGCGGCGGGACCTCATCGCCGACCGGGCCGCCCTGGCCGCCGAAGCCGGGGCCGCCTGTGCGGCCTTGGCCGCCAAGGCCGAGGACGGGGAAAAGGCGGGCCGGGCCGCTTTGGAAGCCTTGGCCGCCCGCCGGGCCGACCTGGCCCGGACCATCGGCCCGATTCTCTTGAAGCAATACGAGGAGACGGCCCGGGACCGGGGCGGAGTGGCCGTGACCGCCGCGGCCGAGGGGCTCTGCCTGGCCTGCCGGCTGAGTTTCCCCCCCCAATTCTACAACGAATTGCAGCGCAATGAAAAAATATCCGTCTGCCCCAACTGCGACCGCCTCATCTACTGGCGCGACCACCCGGATTTCAAGGCCCCGGGGCACAGCCCCGGACCCATGACCGCCGGGCCTTGAGTAAGCGCGCGTTTAAGGCGGCCGGGCCGGCTAGAGCATTTTACGATTTATTCGTCGTATGGCTACTGTAGGGGCGGCACCCTGCTCCCAAATTCACATCAGGATTGACAGCCCCCTCTGAATCCGTTACATTCTAACCTGAGGTTGCAATGATAGACCGTCGTTTCGCCTTCGTTGAAGGCTCGGGCAAGCTGGGGGCGCCGCCGGCAGGCGGTGAAATTGTAGCCTCATCTTTTTTCACTAAATCCATATATAACGCCAACCAGCGCAAGCAACGCGCCGCTTGCCAGAAGTATTGATTCTACACTCACAACATCGGCCATCGGCCCAAAGAAAAGAATTGCTATCGGCATGGCGCTGGCAGTAAAGAGCTGGGAAACCGAGAATACCCGTCCCATTACATCCGGCGGGGCGGCTTCCTGAATAAAAACGGTCTGAGCCGTCACAAATATCGGTAAAAAGAACCCCGCCAGACCCATAAAGACAAGATAAGACATGAAATTCCAGGAAATGCCCAACAATCCGAACATCAGGCCGAACCAGACAAGACAAATCGCAACCGTTCGGGCTTTATCACGAAATTGGCCTTTGAGCCATACAAATACCCCCCCAAGTATTGAACCGATTGCCCAAACGATTTCATTAGCCGTGAGCCGCCACACTTCATTCCCGAAAGTGCGTTCTATCATTAAAGGCGTAAGCACCGCGGCCGGCGTAATGAGAAGAAATGCAAACAAGCCGCAAATGATAAGCCGCCGAAGCCGGCTGTGCCCGAGAGTGTAAGCGATACCGGCGTTAAGATCCTTCCAAACTGATTTTGCGGCATCAGCCGCCGGCATCGTTTCCACTTGAATGCGGCTCAGCAGAATGATGGCCAGCGCCGCGGTCGCAACATCCACAAAAAAAGCCCCTACTATGCCGACCGTGCCCAGCAATATGCCCCCCACCGCGGGAGAAAGCAGCATTAACACCGAGTTCAGCGTTTGATTGATGCCTTGCACTTTGACGAGATGTTCCGCCGGCGCCAGTTGCGGGTATATAGCGCTTACGGCGGGGGTCTGGATGCCCGCGCCGAGAGAACGTATCACCGATGCCGTCAAAAGCAGCTCCAGCTTGCGAAATCCCATTAGAAAGAAAATCGCCAAGGCCAGGGTGGCCAAAGCGATAAAGCCGTCAGCCAGCATAATAAGGTGCTTACGGTTATAACGGTCGGCCCACACGCCTCCAAGCAATGAAACAAGCACCTGCGGCAACAAGGCGCAAGTTGTATATAGCATCATCCAGACACCGGAAGACGTTTCAAGCGTTATATGCCATAAAATAGTAAAACCCACTACTGAAGAACCGAAGATCGAATGGTTTTGGCTGGCTAAAAATAAGGCAACCCGTTTTTTCCAATTCACCTGTAACTCAGCATCAGCCCCTGGAAAACTCTCACCCAGCCGTCGAGGTAAACGAAGAGCAGGAGCTTGAAGGGCAGGGAAATGGTCATGGGCGAAACCATCATCATGCCCATGGACAGGAGTATGTTGGAAACCACAAGGTCTATGCAGATGAAAGGCAGATAGAGAAGAAAGCCAAGTTCAAAGGCCCGGCTGATCTCGGAAATGGCGAAGGATAGCGTCAGTATCACCCAGTTGTCGTCCCGGATGAGTTCATGAAAGCGCTCCGGCCAGATGCGCCGGGCCGTATGCTCCAAGGTGGTGTTCACCGTCAGGTTGGTGTTGCGCAGCATGAATTCCTTGAGCGGCCCGCTGGAATCCGCCACTATCTCCAGGGTCGACCTCAAGGTGAATTTTTCGGGAAACTCCCGCTCCTCCAGGAGGCTGCCGATATCCATGGCCACGGGGAACATGATGAATAAAGTGACGATCATGGCCAGACCGTTTAAGGCCATGGGCGGCGGAATCTGCTGCACTCCTATGGCGTTGCGCACCAGGGCCAGGACGATGGCCACCTTGAGGAAGCTGGTGCAGAGCATGAACAGAAAGGGCAATAGGCCGATGGCCACGCCCAGGAGCATCAGGATAAGCGGGCTCGGAATTTCGATCATGGGGCGCCCCGTAGCATCAACCGGCCAGGTTTCGGGGCCCCAGCTCCAGGGCCGTGATGAGCACCCCCAGGCTGTCGCCCACCCCGACCAGCCTGCCGCGTCCCACGGCCCTGCCGCCCGCTTTAATGGTGACGGGAGCGTCCAGGGAGGCCGCGGTGTCCAGAATTTGTCCCGGCCCCAGGGCGGCCAGTTCCCCAAGGCTTATGCGGCGCTCGTCCAGCTCCAGGGTCAGGATGATTTCCAGGGCCTCCAGGTCCTCCCGTGAAAGTCCTTCGGCCGGGGGCGCCCCGGCGTTTTCAGGCGTGTCGCTCATGGCGGCCTCCGGTGGATTTTTAGTTTTGTTCAAAACGCCCAGGATGGTGATCTTCCCGTCCGACAGGGAGGCTGTCCACAAGGGGAGGCCGTTGGCGGCCAGGGTCAGGGCCGGTTCGGGCGGAGAGGAAAGGCGAAGAACATCGCCCGGCTCGGCCTGGCAGAGGATTTTTATGGAGAAAGGCTCCCGGGCCGCGCAAAGGGAGAGGGAAACGGAGAGGGCGGAACAGTCGGCCGGAGGGCGGCGGGGAAAGGCCTTGGCCAGATCCGCCAGAACGGACAAGGCGGCGGCGCTCAAGGGTATGCGCGCCCGCCCCGCGCCGGCCGGCTTTCCGGCGCCGTCCGTGATGGTGAAAGGTAAAATGAAATATTCCTTGCCGCCCGGCGCGGCCGGGGGGGGCCAGGCCGGGCGGAAGGCATGCCCCGAGGCCCGGGAGGCCCGGTCCAGTAGCGGCTCCAGGGCCAGGGCCAAAAAGACCGGCTTCAATTCAGCCGGCATATCCTCCCGGTTCAGCCCCTCCGGGGGCGCGAAGAGGGCTTCGGCCCCCAAACCCCAGGCCGTGAATTCCCAGTTTTCCCCATTGGCGTTCAGAATGAAATCCGCATGTTCCCCCCGGGATTCCGGGTCGGGCGGAAATTCCAGCCCGGCCGCCTCCGGGCGCAGGAGCGGCCCGTTCTCCCCGGAAGAGAGGGGCAGGGCTATCTCCCGGCCGGCCAGGCGGCTTACGAGCCTGGCCAGGTTCCGGGGCCAGGCGGGAGGAGTTATGATCGAACTTTCGGTCAACCTTCGTTTCCGTCGGAATAATCAGAGCCCCGGCCATGGCCGGAACCATCGCCGCCGCCCCGCCCGCGTCTGTCCAGCACTTCCACGGAAACATCCCGGTCCAGGGCCCGGAGTTTTTTCCTTAAATCGCCCATGGCCAGGCTAAGAATCTCAAGCGAGGCGGGGTTGCCGCTGACAAGCTGCACCGCCAGGCGCCCTCCCTCCTGGCGCAGGATGATTTCCGCGTCAAGCAGGACGGAATCTTTCAGCACTATGCGCACTTCGCCGCCCTCGGCCCGAGGGTCCGCGTTCACCAGTATGCGTTCGGCCATTTCCGCCGCCAGCAAGTCCGGGGCGTCCTGGGCGGCGGGTACGGCGGGCGCGGCTTCCAGGGGCGCGTATGAAGAGCCCAGGCCTCGCAAAAGGGCATCGCCGGAAAGAGGCGGCGGCAGGGGCTCCTCGCCTTTCTCCGCGCTCTTTCCCCGGCCGGCCGGCGCGCTTTCTTCCTCGGGTCTGTCCTGGCCCGCGTCCTCTTGCATGGCCTTGCGGAAATCGTCTCTTTTCCCTTCGGCCTCCCCCCTTAATAGAGTGGTCTCAGGGCGGGAAGCGGCCGGTTCAGGGCCGGCTCCTCTTATCGCCGGGTCAATCATGGCCTTCCTCCCTCATCCTAAGGTTTTCCGGCGGGTGAAATCTTCCATTTCCAGGTCCTCCCGGCGTTCTGCCTCCCTGGCCTCGCCGGCCTCCCAGATTTCCTGGTGCGAGTTGATTTTTTCCGCATCTTTGCGGCATTGCCTTAAGGTTTCCGCCGCCTCGTCCTTGAGCCGGCCGGCCTCTTCCTCGGCCCGGCGCGCCTCTTGCAGGGCTTCCAGGAGGATATTGTCCTTCTCCCTTAAGGCGGCAATCCCGGCTTTGAATTTCTCCATCTCCCGGCGCGTCATCTCTTTGCCCAGCACTTCCTGGTAGCGCCGGTCTTCCTCTTCTTTCCGCCAGGCAAGGTAGTCCTCCAAGGCCTTAAGGCGGGCCAGCGTTTCCGCAATGGCCGCCAAGTGCGCCTTTTCCCTGGCCGAATATTCCCCGGCCGCCGCATCCTCCCGCTTTTGGCGCACGCGGGCCAGGAGGGCCAGGGGATAGTCCGTCAAGCCAACACGCTCCTCATGGCTTCCAGGGTTTGGTCGAAGGAGGATAGTTCATCCTTGGCCTGCCGGAGAAACCCGTTGAGCCGGCCGATGCGCTCTAAGGCGTCGTCGGCCTCGGCATCCGCCCCCTTCTTGTATTCCCCGATCTGCACCAAAAGCTCTATTTCCGCGTATTTGGCCAGGATTTTGCGTAAAAGCCCAGCCATTTCCCGGTGATCCTTATCCACAACGGAGTCCATGACCCGGCTCACGCTGGCCAGAACGTCTATGGCCGGGTAGTGCCCGCCGGAAGCCAGCTTGCGCGAGAGTATTATGTGCCCGTCCAGAATGGACCTTGTTTCGTCGGCGATGGGTTCGGTCATGTCATCGCCTTCCACCAGGACGGTATAAAAGGCGGTGATGGAGCCTTTATCCGAGTTGCCGGCTCTTTCCATGAGGAAGGGCAGGGTGGAAAAGACCGAGGGAGGAAAGCCCCGGCGCGTGGGGGGCTCGCCGGCGGCCAGGCCGATTTCGCGCAAGGCCCGGGCGAAACGGGTCACGGAATCCATAAGGAGCAGCACCTTTTGGCCGCGGTCGCGGAAATATTCGGCAATGGCCGTGGCGGTATAGGCGGCCTTGAGGCGCTCCATGGCCGAGCGGTCGGAGGTGGAAACCACCACCACGGCCTTTTTCATGCCTTCCGGCCCCAGGTCGCGCTCAATGAATTCGCGCACCTCGCGCCCCCGTTCGCCAATGAGGGCCAGGACGGTGATATCCGCCTCCGTGCCCTTGACCAGGCAGGAAAGCAAGGTGCTTTTGCCCCCGCCGGCCGCCGCGAAAATGCCCAGGCGCTGCCCTTCGCCGCAGGTGAGGAGGCCGTCCACGGCCTTGAGGCCCATGGAGAGAGGCCGGTCAATCATCCGGCGCAGCATGGGGTTGGGCGGATCGGCGTAGACCGGGTAACTGTCGGTGGTCGGCGGGGCCTCGCGGCCGTCCAGTGGATTGCCCAGCCCATCCAGCACGCGGCCGAGAAGGGCCTCGCCCACGCCCACGGAATGGGTTTCGCCCGCGGAAATGACCTCGGTGGAAGGGGAAATACCCCGAATGCTCCCAAAGGGGGTGAGGAGGGCATGCTGCTTCTGGAAGCCGACCACTTCCGCGTAAAGCCGCCAATCTTCCCAGGGGTTTCGCAACAGGCAGAGTTCGCCGATCTTCACGTTGGGCAGTATGGCGCGGATTATCGTGCCCACCCCGTCTTCCACCCGGCCGCGTATCTCCACGGTCTGGCTTTCGGCCAGGGCGGAACTGTACATGTCGTCAATATAGGAAAAGGTGGTCACGTCATCCCTTGCGCTTTTTTTCCAGCGTGTTGACTATGGCCCGTATTTGCGTTTCCACGCCCGCGTCGATTATGCCCATGTCGCTTTGGAGTATGCAGGCGCCCCGGCCCAGCCGCCCGTCGGCCTGGACATCCACAAAGGCGATGGAGGAATATTCGCTTAAAATGTCCGCCAGCCGGGCTTTTATCGCCTCCTCATCCAAGGGCGATACGCGGAGCACCACCTGTTTCTGCCCCCGCACCAAGGCCAGGGACTGGCGCACCACCCGGCCCATGAGTTCTTCCGGGGGCATGGAACCCAGAATTCTGCGCAAGGCTTCGCCCACCAGGGTGGAAATGCCTTTTTCCAGCCCCTCGATATACTCAATGGACTTCAAGACGGTATCCATGATCTGCTCGGCGTGCTCCTGGCGCGCCTGGCTCTCCCCCAGCTCGTAGCCGCGCCGCCTTTCCGCCTCAAAGGCCTCTTGGGCTTTCATGCGCATATTTTCGGCATAGGCGCGGGCTTCTTCCACAATTTCCCCGGCCGCGCAATAATTCGCCCATTCGGCGGCCTTGATCAGGCGGGCGGAGGGGGAGGCGGAAATACCCGCCGGGTCTATGCGAAACAGGTTTGCCATTGCGGCGCCACCTGGGTTAGCAGAAGTTTTTTCAAATCCGCCCAGAACACGGGAAGAAGGGGCGCGGATTTCCCATCCGCCGGCAGGCGCAGCGCGGCGGGCAGGCGCGGGGCGGCCAGGCGGAAGAGGTCTTCCGGCCAGTCGGCCAGGCAACGCCTTAGGGCGGCGAAACCGGCTTCGGCCATGCGCTGGGCCAAAGGCTCGCCGGGCCTGAAAGAGGCGAAATAGTCGCCGGCCTGCCGCGTCTGCAAGCGCCCCCGGGACAGGGCATATTCATAATGCGCGCCCAAAAGGCCGCGCAGGGCCGCCACCTCTTCCCGCTTTATGAGGCACGCGGCTTCCCGGGCATGGATACAGGCGCCGTAGACCAAGGCCAGGCTATTGAGGGTCTCTTTTTCCAAAAGGGCCAGGCGGCGGCGCTCTTCGCCGAAATCCGTGAAAGCCTCCTTGGCCCCCAGTTGCCGGAAGAGCCAGGCGCGGATCATGGCCCCGCCCCCCCGCCCCGCCCCGAGCTTTTTCAGGGTCCCGTCCCGCAGAAGGGCGGCGGGGAGGCCCGGGAGGGCCTGGGGGTCGAAATCATCAAGCCCGGGCGCGTTGAAGCGCGCCACGGCGGCCAGGAGCTCGGGGTTTTCCTTCAAGGAGGCCGTAAAGGCGTTCATGGACGTGTTTTCCTCCTATTTGGCGGCCCCGCCTTTATGAAAACGCTTAAAAACCCGCACGCCGCCCCAGGCCGCCAGGCCGGCCGGAATAACCAGGAGCAGCCAGAGCTCGGCCGGGTTTTTGGGGGCGGGAGGCGCCGCCGGCCGAATTACGTCGCCCATAACCGGAAAAGTAAGGACGGCGACCCTGTCCGGCTCCACATCCGGCACGGCCTGCACCACCATGCTGCGTATCTGGGCCATGTAGCGGTCCACCGGAGCGTCCGGGGTATGCCTTAGCATTACCGCGGCCGAGGCCGGGGTCACCACGCCGGTGATCATATCCTTTTCCCGCAAGACCACGTGCACGCGGGCCTCCACCACCCCGTCCAGGCGGGAACAGGAGGCGGCCAGTTCCTGCGAAAGGGCGAAGGACAAACGCGCCCTCTCCTCTAAGGGGGAACTCATCATGCCCTGCTTGCGGAAGACCACGCCCAGCCCTTCATAGTCCGGCTTGGGCAGGCCCAGGTCCCGCAGAATCTCCAGGGCCCGCAGCTGCTCTTCCTTATTCACGGTGACGGCGAAGCCGTTTTTGCCCCGGTTGACTTTTTCCGCCGCAACGCCGCGCTCCAGAAGGGCGGCCAAAAGTTCGTTGGCCGTGCTTTCCGGAAGGCCCTGGTAGAGTTCCGCCCGGCAGGCGGCCAGGCAGAGGGATAGCAGCAGAAGGGCAAGATACCGGAACTTCATACGGCCAGCCCCAGGAGTTCCTCAACCATGCCGCTGAACAGGGGGTCTTTATATTTATCCGCCTCCTCCAGGAGGGGCCGGGCCTCGGCCTTGCGGCCGGCCAGGATCAGGCACAGGGCCAGGTGTACACCGGCCAGGCGGAAGCCGGGCTTGTCGCGCATGAGTTCACGCAGTATGTCTTCAGCCTTTTCAAATTCATTGACCATGTAATGGCTCATGGCCAGCCCCATGCGGGGCGCTTCATGACCGGGCCTGGCCGCGGCCAGGCCCTCGAAAATTATCCTCGCGGGCAGCATATTGCCCATGCTGACCGCGCTGAAGCCTATTTCGGCCAGGGTTTGCAGATCTTTCGTTTCCAAGAGCGCGCCTGCCTTTCGTTTCGGGTTAAGCCCGCCGGCTTTTGGGAGATGCCTTACCGTATGGAGTTGGCCATTTCCTTCATCTGTCCCTGTATGGCGCTGACCGTGTTGTTCATAGCGGTAATAAAGGCGTTATACTGCCCCATTTCGTATTGCAAATTGAGCAGATCCTCCTGCGACATCTCTTCGCCTAGCTGGGTTATTTCATTCATTGTCTGGTCGAGCTTCGCCCCCATGTTGTCAATCTGCTGGAGGCCCCGGGCCATGAAATCGTTGACGCTGATGTTTGAGACGGTCATGGTATTACTCCTTGTTGTGTTTTTCCCAAAAGGCCAGGGCGGCGCCGTCCGCCGCTTCCACGGCCGCCAGGAATTTTTGATAGAGTTCGTATGTTTCCGGATCGGCTCCGGCATCCAGAAGGCGGCGCAATTCACCCTGCTTTTCAGCCAGGTAATCCCTAAGTTCGCGCAGGGCGCCGCCCTGCCTGTCCGCGGCCAGGCGTTCCTGCCAACTTTCAACTTGTTCCGTGGTTGCCGCTTTTTCCATATTTACCGTCCTTGCAGTTTGTATGCCATAGTAGTCCCGTTCCGGGAAAATTCCAACCTGTCCGCGTAAATGCCCGTGAGTTTATATCCGCCGGGCAGGGTGCCGCCCAAAAAGTATACCTCCCCGTCCGAAGTGGTGATGAAGGGCGGCCCGCCGCCGTTCTGAACCGGGGTTACGCTGCGCAGGGCAAGACTTCCGCCGAACGGGTCGCCCCTCTCCGCCCGAACCGGCGCCTGGTACGGCGGGTCTTGGATTTCGCCGGCCGCTTCGCCTGTGTCGATCCCTGCCTGCTCCGAGGCCAGGGCCAACTGGAAGGCTATGGGGGAGCCCAGGCCGATGCGCACCGCTTCCATGACCGCGGTAAGGGCGTTTCCATCCTCCGCCTCCCCCTTAAGGACGATGACCCCGGGCCGCCAATCCACCGAAACCTTCCCGGCCAGGCCGGCCTTGGCCAGTTCCGTCATCAGCCTTTCCTCCACCGCGCCGCGCGTGAGCATGGCGGAACGGATGGGGGCCACCTGCGGCACGGCGCTCCGGGCCCAGCTAAGGGCGGCGTTTTCCGTCAAGCTGTCCAAGGCGTAACCCGAGAGCGTCGCCTGGCCGCCTTCAATCAGCACCTGTGGAAAGAGGCCCTGCCCGGCCAGGGCGGCCTGAATGGCGCGGATGAATGCCCCCTTTTCCCGCACAATTACCTGGATGGGGTAGGACTGCCCGGCCGCGATGCTGCGTACTTTGTTGGCATCAACTTCAGTTGGCACCAAGCCATAGATCATGGCCCGGCCGGCGCTCTCCTCCACCCACAAATCCGGAAAGCCTTCGGCCAGTAGAGTTTGTTTCAGGGCCTTCAACCTGGCTTCGCCCTGGTTGTCGGAAGGCGCAAGGCCGATGATGAGCGCGAACAGGGAAAGGAGGGCCGCCCCCCCCGCGGCCAGCCGCCGGAGGCGCCTGGGTTTATCCCCGGCGGCCGGCAGGGTTTCTTCCGGCTTGGCGGGCTCTTTTTCCGGCTTTTCCTCCCCGCCCAGGAGAGAAGGCAGCTTCATGCCCGTCCAGCCCTGTTCGGGGCGCGTCCAGGCCAGGCAGACCATCCCGGCCAGCACGGGGGCGCAGGCCGGCCAATCCGCGGGGGCGGAGAGGTTTTCCCCTTCCAGGGTCAGGGTCCCTTCCAGGGGGGCCAGGCGGACCGCGCCGTCTTCCGCCAGGGAGAAGGAGCAGTGCCTGGGGGCAAGGGTGCTGTCCGTAAGGGCCACGTCACACTCCGGGGCCGAGCCGATGGTGTATTCGCCGGCTTCAAAATGCGCTTCCGCCCCGGCGTGGTTGCCGGTGAAGATGCCCAGTAATAAGCCCTTGTCCAGATGGTCGTTCATGGTTAAGGTATTTGCGGCCGCGCCCCGGCCGGGGCCGGGCGGACCACGCCTTTTGACGCGCACCCGCCCTTGGGCGCGGCGTTGAAAAAATCTTCCTTAAGTTCGTAATTATCGGCCGTGGGCGACAGGGCGAAGCGCTGTTCCTCCACCCGGGCCGGAAGAGGGGCCTCCAGGGCATCGTAGGATGTTATGCGCGGGGTAATGAGGATGAGGCGCTCCATGCGCTGCACATCCGCGTTTTTCTGGCTGAAGAGGGCGCCCAGAACCGGCACGTTCATCAGCCAGGGCACTCCCGCCTTGCCGTCCCCCCGCTTCTCGTAATAAAAGCCGCCCAAAAGCAGGCTCTGCCCTTCGGCCACCGTGGCCTGGGTGTTGATGGTCACCTTTTTCACCGGCGGCACCTCGCCCACCCAGGTGTTAGAGGGTGCGGTCGTGGGGTCGGCGCCGTCGGAAATGATAATGGTCAGGGCCAGGCGGGAAGGCTTGCCGTCCGGCATGCGCAGGATGCGCGGGGTCACCTTGAGGGTGGTGCCGCTGGTCACGGGAAACACATCCACGGCATCGGTGCCTTCAAGCTTGATATAAAAAGTGGTGGTGTATTCCAGGGAGGCCTGGACGTTATCCATGGTCAAGACCGAGGGGCGGGAGAGTATGGCCCCCTCCCCCCTTTCCTCCAAGGCCCGGATATCGGCGTAAAAGGTGTTCAGGGAGGTATTGTAGATGGTGCTCAGGGCAAAGGCGGCGTTTTCCGGGGCGCTTAAGGCCGCCCCGGGCGCGCCTAAGACCCCGTAACTGCCGGCGAAATCGCCCTGGGTGCGCGAGGCGCTCCAACGGACGCCCAGGTTCTGGGTATAGCTGGCGTTGATATCCACTATGGCCGCGTGAATTTCCACCAGGTCCAGGGGCTTATCCAGTTCGGCGATGACGGCCTCATAATACGGCATGCGGCTGTGGCTGTCCGTGACTATGACGGAGTTGCTGCGCGGCTCGGCGATGATGTTGGGCCCCCCCGCGGCCTGGTGCTGCTGCTGGGCGGGCTCGGCGGCCCGGGCCTCCCGGCGCCCAATGAGGCCGCTGCCCATTAAGGTGGCGCCGCTGTCGCTGCGGTGGACCGTGCTTATCGTGGGGCTGGGCTGGCCCGTGGCAATGGCCCGGAGAACGGTGGCCACGCCCGGGATGACGGTGGTGCCGGTGGCGCTTTCCACGTTGGTGTCGTCGGCCCAGGAATGCTTGAGGGGAAAGATCCGAATGGCCTGTTCCTGGAGCCGCATATCTTCCATGGCCCGAATGGAGGCCACCAGGCCGGAGACATAGCCTTCCGGCCCTTCAATGAAGAGCAGCCTCTCTTGCTTTGAGGTGTCGCTGGGTAGGTCCGGAGAGAGGGCCCCCATGCGCATAAGGGCCTGGCGCATTTCCAGGGGCAGCATGGAGTTTATGCGCAAGACCTCGCGCCGCCGCTCGCTCTGGTGGAAAAAATGCATGGTCGAGCCCAGGATATAGGCTTCAACCCCGTGCCCGGCCCGCATGGCCGCCAGGAAGGAAAGGGGGGGCATGGCGTCAAAATCGCCGTTGACCGTGCCCTCGACCCTGGAGGTGAAGGCGGGGCTGTAGCCTTGGGTGATGGCGAAATTGGAGAGCAGGGCCGTGAGCGGCTCCTGGTTCGAGGTGTGGGTGTAGGGTTTGTTGAGGTCTTTCAGGCTGGCCGCTTGGGCGGGGTGTGATTGGGCAAAGGCCAGGAACAAGGCGGGCAGAAAGATGATGAGGACGCCGCGCGCGTTTTTCCGCATAAAAATTTCCACCTTGTCCTTGGCGCTCTTTTGAGGCTCCTAACGCGCGGGCGGTCAGCCGGTGGTAAAGGGCCTCGGGGCCGCCAGGGCCGGCTGGGCCTTCCAGAAGGAAAGTTCGTTGAGAAAATTTTCAATAAAAGTTTCCCGCGCGTCCTTGTCGTCGCCGCGGAGGCCGATGAAGGCGTAAAGCTCAAGCCGCCCCGTTTCCGGATCAAGGGAGCTTATGGCTTTAAGCTTGGCGAAGCGGGCGGCTGTTATGCGCATTACAGCCGCCAGGGTCTCCCCGGCTATTTCCTCCCCCGCCCGGGGGGCCAGGAGCACGGAGCGGGCCAGGAGGCGCTCTCCATCCGGCGAGGAAAGGGTAAAGGAGATATCCCCTTCCAGGTCAAAGGCATAGACGCCCTTTTCGTCCGCCCGCGGCTCTTTCCAGCCGGCAGAGGCGCAGATGGAGCGCACGGCGCTGTGGAACATGATTTTCTCCTTCATCTTAATACAAATAAATAGGGTAAGCTATTTTTTGACTATAATCAAGTAACTTTTTGGCGTTACCCGCTTTATGAAGAGCCTTTTTTATGGCTTGACCACCGCAATACGCCGCGCTACAATGTATTACAAAACGATAAGGAGGCGAAAATGGCATCCATATCTATGCGGCTGCCCGCGAATTTGGCGGCTCAACTGGAGGCGCTGGCAGAGGCGACGGGTAGAACAAAAAGTTTTCTCGCGGTTCAAGCGATAAAAGACTTCATTGACCGTGAGGCCTGGCAAGTCGCTGAAATCAAAAAGAGCTTATCCGAGGCTGAGGCCGGGGATTTTGCCCCGGACAAAGAAATGGCGGATTTAGACGCCCAATGGGGTTACAGTGCGCGTAAGGTGGCTTCGGACCGCTAAGAACAACCTTGAGGCGGCGGCAGAGTTTATTGCGCGGGACGACCTTGAGGCGGCGCAAAAATTTTATTCCTATATACGCGAACGTGCGGACCATCTTGCCAATAACCCCAATATGGGAAGGCCCGGCAGAGTGTTCGGCACACGAGAACTTGTAATAGGCGGATACCCTTACATTATTCCATATCGCCTTAAAGACGGCGAAGTGCAGATACTTCGCGTTTTCCACACCAGCCAAAAACCACCCTTATCTTGGGGCGCCAAAGAAAACAACCCGGCCGGCTGATTCCATTTTTTCATTTTATTTTTTCGAGATGCTTGTAAGATATCTGTTTTTATGGTATATTTTCCTGTTCCCATGAAGGCAAAGGCGCCTTAAGGATTGGGCCGCGCCCTAGCCGGCGGGGTTGCCGGCGGGGTTGCCGGCGGGGTTGCCGGTTGCCAACTATTGTTGGCGGCAAGCGGTGGCAACCAAGTTGACTGTTTTGCAATGCCTTGTTTTTATTGATTATATTACATGGCACGAGTGTTGCAATAAGTGATGCCAAGCCATGACAACAAAAGGTTCGGATTAAGGCCCGGACACTTAACCAGAGATAGGGAGAAATCAAATGACTTTTAAGAATTCGCAGGAACAGGCCTTGGAAGCTGTAAAAGAGGAATTTTCCCGCCTGAACGCGCAATTTGACGGAATGCTCAAGGAGAGCGGCCTTTCCTCCGGCGACCTGAAAGCGGCCCTGGAGAAAAAACACTCCCCTGAACTGGACAAGCTCCTGGACCAAGCCAAGGCGGAAGCCGTGCGCGCGGGCCAGGCCAGGAAGGCCCAGGCCGACGCGGCCCAGGCCCCCAGCGCCGGGCTAGGCCGCCCGGGCACGGTAAAGATTTAGGCCGCCAAGAAAAAGGAGAATGATCATGACCCAGACAAATAGCGTCAGCCCCGTTTCAAGCACCAATTTTTCCACCGGGGACCCCTCCTCCGTGAGCCTGCAGCTGCGCTTCGCCCAACTGCAGATGGCCCTGGCCGAAACCGCCAAGCAGGGCGCCCTGGATTACATGGATGAGATCGAGAAAATCCAGAAAGAGCAGCAGGAAGTGGCCGATATGCTTAATCAGGCCCGTCAGCTTCAGGCCAATGCCAAAAGCGGTGGCGATAAAGCCAAAACCACCATGCCCCCGGAAATGGCCGCCTACATGGATGCCAACGGCCTGGCCTATGACAAGACGGGGGGCGACCTTGACATGACCGCGGATGAGTGGGAAGTGGCCATCACCTCCCTCAAGGCCCAGCAGGACCAACTGGGCACCAACACCCAGCAGATGATGGTCTATATCCAGGATTTCATGGGCCAGTATAACTCCTACCTCCAAGGGGCCAACTCGTCCGTGCAGCAATCCAACCAGACCCTGGCCGAACTGGCCCGCCTGCGCTAGAGAGAGCGCGATAGAAAAGGGAGAAACGTCATGACTCAAGCAAGCGCCTCAAGCCCCGTTTCAAGCACCAATTTTTCCACCGGGGACCCTTCCGTCGTGAGCCTGCAGC
>Ga0099364_10001691_pt1 | contig 36104 bp, 27 predicted proteins | sample TergutTh196P3_FD_73070 | JGI IMG/M metagenome (GOLD analysis project Ga0099364, IMG submission 73070) | Microcerotermes parvus P3 segment gut microbial communities from Pointe-Noire, Republic of the Congo - Th196 P3 | ecosystem: Host-associated > Arthropoda: Insects > Digestive system > Gut ... | reverse complement strand
CAGCATCTGATACAGGCTATACCTCAATTGCAGACAACAAGGCATGGGTAGATAACCCCTTCACTGCTACTTTAGCAGCCAGATTAGCAATGGCCAATTTACTTACTGCAGTCGCTAACTTGAGGCTTAGTTATGATACTGAACTGGAAGCAAATGCAATTAGTTCAACAATTACTTTCTATACACCGGCACTTCCGTTCATTGATATTTATGGTGAATTCATCTTAAGCAGACTTGATTCCTTCAGCGAAAGAGGCAACTTCCAAGGCAGACTTGATCTTATAGTCCCCTACGGTTCGGTGCAGGATGATGTCACAATTGGTATAAATGCTGAATATATGACAAGTATGCTAGAGGCAAATGTTGATCCTGTTATCACCGCAACTGCATGGTTCAACTACAGAGGTATTACCAATGTGTTGCCGCGTCTTGAAGTGGGTTATGCAAGGGGTGCTACTTTCTCAGGTACTGCTACTGCTTTCGGTAACTGGGGTGTCCTATTCCGCAGAAGCTCAACCTACAATGCAGACAATTCTTTCTTACATATCAAACCCTCAGTACAGTTAAGAGTAGCTGCCAACCAGCAAGTTGAGCTTGGTGGATATATTGCTGCAGATATGAGCAGTGGAAACGCAAATACTTCTGTCGGTGGAGCAGCAGAGAAGGGTACAACTTTCGGTGCTTATGTAGGCTATCAGTTGAACTTCTAATCTGTTAAAACACTAGTTTCTGACTAAAAACCGGCCCTAGGGCCGGTTTTTTTTGTTTATGTCTTGTAAGGTACTTGAAAAGTACTTGTTTTCTACAAAGATTCCGATAATTCTTGGATCTTTTCAAGGCTAAGCGCCAATAATTCTGAAATTTCTTCATGAGAATACCCTTTCTGTAACATTCTCATGGCTGCCTCACAGGCATTTTTCTCCTCGCCCTTGGCTTCCCACTTTGCAGTTAAACCTGCATCTTCGAGAACCTGATCAAATGTCAATGTTGAACCACTCATCTTAATTACCTCCTTAAAACTTTCTGCGTTTGCTCTCGTATAAACATCCAAAAAGGCCTTATAACGTTTCGCCTTTTCCTGTTTTTCTTTGTCGTCCAGGAGCCAACGTACCTCATCAACACTTTGCCTATTATCAAAGCTCCTTAACCAAAAGTTTTCCTCCAAAGGAAGCTTTCGGTTGTTAATTACCTGAATTGGAAAGATATCTCCACTTACAATATATATCCCGGGCGACTTTTCTTCAACCTTATATCCTCGAATTTCTTGAAAATGTGTGAAAAGCTCTCTGGGATACCTGCTATTTATGAATGAAATTGTAATATCAGTTGCAGGCACCCTCCTTAAACTGATATAAAGGCATGCATAGGCATAAACTTTGTAAAAATCTTCTACGGCTATATAATCATCAGGGCTTTTGTACTCGATAATGTTCACACCTTTAAAAATAGCAAAGATTTTTTTTGTAATTACTGCATTTTTAACCTTTTTTATGATGATACAGTCAATCCTTAGAGGTTCTGTTGTGAGTTGAAGCTCTGTTGCCTTGACCTCAAGAAAAACTTTAAGCTCATCAATTTCCATTTCCATTACACCTTCTAATCCCGGGTGCCAGGCAATCCCTGACCGGTCTGTATTTATTTTTTCCATACCTGTATACGGGGTAAAAATACGTTTTTACTTTAAAATATTAGAAAAAAATTGAGAAAAATAGACTTATTTACCCAAGTGCTTGGAAAAAACTATGTCCAGTTTTCTACTTTTAACCCGGCAATTCGATTGAACTCGTTTTCATTATTTGTTACCAAAGTCATGGCCAAAGACTTTGCGTGTGCTCCGATAAGCATATCATAAGGTCCAATTAGGCAGTTTCTGTCTTTTAAGTCTTTTTTGATTAAACCGAATTCGTAGGCAGCTCTTTCATCAAAGCACTCAACTTTTATTATTGTTAAAAACTCCATTAGAGCTACTTTATTTCTGTCTTTATATAGAGCGTCTGCATTTGCAATCCCAAATTCCAGTTCAGCTAAGGTAATACCGGAAATAGATAACCCTTTTTCCCAATTTGCCTTTATTTTTTCAAGAATATTTCTTGTTTTTTTCTTAATTATAAATATGCATATATCTGTATCCAGCATGTACATTAAATATTATCCCTTTCTTGATCTTTCCCTTGAATTCTTCCTTCGGTCATAAAATCATCAGAAAATGAGCTAATTCCATGCATAAAAACCTCCCACTCTTTATTAATAGGAACTAGAATTACAGCTTCCCCCACTTTGTGAATATAAACATTTTCTCCTTTAAATTGAAATTCTTTAGGTAATCTAACAGCTTGGCTTCTGCCATTAATAAATAGTCTTGCAGTATGCATTATTTTCTCCTTAATACTAAGTATATACCATGATATATACCTTGTCAATTATTTTTAAGACATAAGCTTTATTTATTTTGAAAAGTATATTTTAGAAGGTGGTACGGGTTATTTATCGTTTTTACAGGTGTACAATTAATTATCGAAGAAAAATAGCACCCTCAGATCGCTGTATTTTACAAACGCTGCCTTAGCCCAGCTACCTTCCAAACTAAAAAAGTATGAAAGATGACCAAACCCAAGAAATTCCCAGAGGTTACCTTTTTCATTATCTTCACATTCCCATCTATTAAGAGCTTCCAGCTCAGCTCTGTTTAGCCATGTCTGTGAGAAGGGTAAATCATAGTACTTGCTCCAAGATTCTGCAGGATCTGAAACATCAGCAGGCCAACCACGGGGGCCATCTATAGGCTCAATATAAGTCTCTTCACTCTCAGAATTTCGGACATCTGCTATCCTGGAAAACATACGATAATATCTATTCGCAGTTGAAACACCAAAACAATCCCACTTACCCGTTTTTTTATTAAGTGCCTCTATAATACAGTGCATATCTGTTCCCATATATATACTCTCCTCATAGCTTTCTTGAGTATATCTTAAGATTAGAAGAGTCGTATAGCTGATGAGAAGAATCAAAACATTCATTCCACAAACGACTAAAAAATTCTACTCTTTCACTTTTTTCTAAAATTATGGTTAAAACAGCAGTTAAAGCATTACTAAATACAATTGTAGCATCACCGCCAAAACAATGGCACAATTCATGGCAGTAAGTTGAAAAAGCTGCAGTAAAACCGTTTTTTACTAGAGAAGATTTCTTTATAGCAATATTTACCAATGTGAATTTAAATCGGTATCCATGACTGTTATATGATTTTTCAGGATTCTTTTTAAGACTGGCAGTACCATTATAGGCAGAAGTATCGTTTTCAATAATTAAACAATCGGGATAGGAAGAAAAGAAATCAGTAAAAATAACAGTAGCTGCTTCTTCTAGAATTTTTATCAGGCTCTGCTCATAGATATATGGTTTTCGCAGTACGTTAAAACCTCCGGATTCTTCACATAAATCAATTACATCTTCATAACCCATTAATGAAAAGCTATCCTGTACCAGGCGGGCGTTTGGCAAATTATTTTTTTTCCAAACTAATGCTTGGGTTTTCCGATTATGCATATAAAGGTTAGTAGGTTTCTCACAAACTACAAGGTTAGGATACTTTTTGACAAAATAACTATTTTGCTGTGAATCAAAAAAAACAATTTTGCAGATCAATTTTCTAATCACAGGATACCAAGATTCCACATCTCTTTTCTTATCAGGGTAATTATACCAATACTTTTCAAATTTTTCTAATAAAAAACATGAAGCCTTCGCGTCTAAATAATCAACCATGTCTATTAGTATATCTAGGATAGTTCCGGAATAGATAGAATGACGATCTCTGCTTTTGGTTTCAAACCGATGGTTGCATATAATTAGAGGCAGTTTAAATGATCCCCGAGCTTGAAAACCGATATATACAATGCCATCGCCGTGTATATTTATACTTTTAGGCAAGCAAGACGGTTTAGGCTGATTCGAACGCTCATAAATGGCCACAAATTTATTCTCAAAAATACAAGATCCAAACAAAGAGTTTTCCGGATAATAAAACCCTAGTAATACTTCTCCAAATAAATCAGCATCTTCTTTTGAAAATGATTGGATTGTTAAGACTGTCTCTGTGGAGTAATTACAATCTTCCCACACATTGTAGGCTAATTGTTCCAGTGGCTTACCCTCCACACTAGTACATAAAGTACAAACCTCAATATGCCAATTCCTTGAACGTAAATTTATTCTCCAATTATAATCACGTAATGCGCATAATGAGGCCACCTTGAATCCTTCACCAAAAAACCCGGCATATTTCCCTGGAGCATTTTGTTTAGTTGACGCACCCATGTGTAATAACCATTCATAGCTGAATCCTTTACTAGCAATTGAAAGTATAAGAATTTTTTCATAAGGTTTGTACTCTGTTTTGAATAATTTACTAAAATTATTAGCACCAATATCATCATAAAAATTTTGGATAATATCACGTAATACCTGAAATTTTGTCCATTTAACAGGATATGATAATACAATGTTAAGAGAGATGGTTTTCATATTTATTTATTTCCTCATTTTCTAATGGACATATCCAAAGTATTTTTTTATTTTTCTCTTCATCAAATACTAAAAATATCCTATCATAATACATTTCCAATTTTCTAGCAGATATATTGTCTTTCATTAAGTTAAGTATAATTTCTTCTAAAAATACAATATCTATCTCACGATTTATTTTTTGGATTATTTTTTTTGAAGTAACAGTATCTTGTTCCTTGGCTTTCATGTTAAGACAGTGGATAAGTATCTCTCTTACCACTTCTATTGAGCCAATACGATATCCTTTCATGTATCCTAATAAATATTTCTCTTCGTATGTAAGCTTAGATAAGGCCATTTACTCTAACCCTGAAAGCCAGTTTTCGGCAGCCAGTACTTCAACGCCTTCCTGCCTTTCCCTCTTTAGATTCTTAACTAATTGAATACTCCTTATATTATACTTAATGTAAAAATAGTAAAGTGCTTTGCTTATATTGGAATCAGAGAGCTTTGTTTCCAGTAGATATTGAGGCTTACCATCGCATACATAACAAAAATCAACTTCCTTACCGTCTTTTGTTTTCACATAGTGAACAGATGCAGATACTCCTTTAAGGTCTTCCTCTGCTGCTGCTTGTTTTAATAGTGCCAATGCCGTTAAGTTCTCAAACTTTATACCTTCGTCTCCGTCTACAAGAGCAGTATCAAAAAAATAGAGCTTTGGCTCTTTTAAGATAGAACGCACAATCTCAGAACCTTTTTTTGCTGAATTTCCGGTAAAGGGTGTCAGACGGAAAATGATATACAGCTCTTCAAAAACCTGGATATATTTTTTTACAGTATTTGGTGAAACACCTAAATCCCTTGCTATAGATGCATAGGAGATCGTAGAGCCGACTCTGCTCTTTAGCAGTTCCAGACAAAACTTTAAAGATTTATAATCGCTGAATTTTTCAAAGTCAAATACATCATCTCGGACTAAACCATCGACATATTGTTTTCTCCAGCGCTGAGCAAAATCTTCATCTTCTGCAAGTAGAGGTTCAGGAAAACCGCTTCGGTTGATTAAATGATCAATACTTATTGATGAGCCAATTACCTTCAGTTCACCCAATGTAAAAGGATAGAGCCTATGCGTAAAAAACCGCCCTGATAATGATTCGCCGGTCTGCCTGAAATACTCAAGCCTCGCGCTTCCTGTAACCAAGATTTTCAAGGTTTTGGGTTTTGTATCAAAGACACCTTTTATATATGTTTTCCAGTTTGGCATTTTATGGATCTCATCAAAAATAAGCAGATCTGTCTTGTTCAGCCAAGCTTCTTTTTCGATAATTTCTCTGTCTATTCTACTGTCATAATTTAGATATACCGGGTTTTCAAATTCTTTAGCAATTTCATGGCTTAGCCATGTTTTCCCCACTTGACGAGGACCTGTAAGGAAAACTATCTTTGAGTCCAAATCCTTAATAATTCGGTCTTTACGCTTCCTTATCATATAATTATTATATACCAAATTGCGGAATAGTCAAGACTTTTCCGCAATACAATGCATTCTGGTCAAAATAATTAACTAGCCTCCCAACAGTCGTTAGATACTACCGGCAATTTGACTAAACCGAGGCAATGTAATACCATAGTTGAATGTTGCAGGAGAAAATGGACAGGACACAGATTGTTATAACAAAAAAAGACGAAATGAACGCCCGTGACATCGAATACTGGAACCGTGCAACGGTTGAAGAAAAAATACAAACTATTACGTATCTAAGGGAATGTTTTTATGGAAAGGAGGCAACTTCCGGACGACTTCATAGAATTCATAAAATGCTTAAACTCAAATGAAGTTCAGTATCTGCTCATTGGCGGTTGGGCCGTTGGTATTTACGGACACCCGAGGGCGACAAAAGACATAGACTTTCTGGTCTCTATTAAAGACAGTAATTTGGAGAAATTACAAAAGGCGTTCCTTTGCTTTGGCATGCCTCCCATCGATATTGAGCGTTTCAAAGAGAAGGGTAATGTAATTAGAGTTGGAAATTCTCCGGTTCAAATAGATATTATTAATGAGGCTGACGGTATAAATTTTGATGATTGTTTTTTGAGAAAAGAAATCCTAAATATAGATGGCACCGATATTTTCCTTATTTCCAAAGACGATTTAATTAAAAATAAGAAGGCAAGTGGCAGGACCATGGATTTAGCTGATGCGGAACTTCTGAGTGCAATATATACTAAGTATCCGAGATAAGCTACCCGTTACCACTCTTGACCTGTTGGTCTTGGCTTGTCATCATATATGACGCATATATGACACCATATATTGGGCATAATTTCATCTCAGAGGATTATTTTTAAGGTTCAAAATTTATGAAGCAATTTAACACTATCTTAAATGAAGAAAGCTCTCGTTATTCTTATACTCCTTGCTTTCGTGGGGGGTGGATTATTTGCCCAGGAGGGATTGGTATTCTCAGGATATGCTAATTCCGGTATTGGTATGTGGAAGGAAGGTGACAACGATCCGGGTTGGGGACTGGTCGCACGTGCCGCAGCGATTGGTGGTGCCCGTGCTCATCTACAGGCAACCTATACTCACCCGGACCGCGACAGGGGCTTTGTAACCAGGATTCGTGCCTCGGGAACAACTAACTTTCCAAATGCAAACTTACAGATGCTTTACGGCTATGGCTGGTTTACAGCTATGGACGGACTTATCAGGTTGGATGCAGGTAGAATAGGTGCCACTCCGTTCGGGTACGGCGACTGGGTAGGTTTGTGGGACCCGACAGATGCCGGATATGGTGTACAAACATTATTTTACCCTGTGGAAAATATTCGCCTTGGCTTTGGAGCAGTATCTACGACCCTTATTCCTGCAGGTGAATTTGATGCCTTTACTTGGAACGTAGGTTTCCGTGCAGACATGCCCTTTGCCACACTCAGAGGATTTTTAGAGGCAAAAAAAGAAATGGCTAATCTCAATCTGGCAGCCAGCATCCCGTTTGGCAGCTTTAACTTCATGGCTGCTACACATATTGAAAATCTTATTGCAGAAGGTGATAATACTTTCGGCGATGTTGGAATAATTCGATTATACCCCTATGTCTCATACTCCGGTATCACAAACTTAAGTCTTAATGTCGGTGGCGTAATAAATTTAAATAACGCCGAAGATGATCCCTACATGAATATTTCAGCTTATGCTGGATATACAATGGGAAATGTTATCCCGAGTATTGCTGTTGTGTTTGGCAGGGGTGGCGTATATAACGATGTGGCATTAAGAGCTGTTCGCTGGGGTACGGCAACTTATAATGCAGATGATTCCCATCTCAGCTTCCACCCGTCCGTAAGATTAAGGACAACCACCCTTACTTACGTAGACATTGGTGGCGTCATTGATTATAAAATCGGTGACAATGCTCCCGATAATCCTCTGAACATTGGTGCTTATGTAAGTGCTGTAATCCAGTTCTAAGAGAGTTCTGTTAAGAGTGAAAAAAACCGGCCTCAGGGCCGGTTTTTTTGTGCTCATGTCCTAAAAAGAGCTAAAAGAACTGATTTTCTACAAAGATTCCGATAATTCTTGGATCTTCTCAAGGCTAAGCGCCGATAATTCCGAGATTTCTTCATGGGAATACCCTTTCTGTAACATTCTTAAAGCCACTTCTTCTTTACCCCTGGCTTCCCACTTTGCAATTAGCCCTATATCTTCAAGAAACTGCTCAAGTGTTAATGTTGAACCGCTCATTTTATGTACCTCCTTAAAACTTTCTATATTCGCTCTCATGTAAATATCTAAAAAGGCTCCATAGCGTTTTGCCTTTTCCTGTTTCTCTTTATCATTCAGGAACCGATTTACATCATCTGCACTTTGCCTGTTATCAAAGCTTCTTAACCAGAAATTTTCTTCCAATGGAAGCTTTCGATTGTTGATTACCTGAATAGGAAATAAATCTCCGTTAATAATATATATCCCGGGCGACTTTTCTTCAACCTTATATCCTCGAATTTCCTGTAAATGTGCGAAAAGTTCTCTGGGATGCCTGCTATTTATGAATGAAATTGTTAGGTTTGTAACAGACACCTTTTCTAAGTAAATATAAAGGCATGTATAGGCGTAAACCTTGTAAAAATCTTCTACGGATATATAATCATCCGGGCTTTTATACTCGATAATGTTCACATCCCTGAAAATTGCAAAAATTTTTTTTGTTAATACTGCATTTTTAACCTTTTTAATGATGATGCAGTCAATCTTTAGAGGTTCTGTAGTGACTTGGGTCTCTCCACTAACCACAAGAATATCCTTAAGCTCATCCACTTCTAACTCCATTACACCCTTTAATGCCGGGTGCCAGGCTAACCTTGATGGTTCTGTATTTATTTTTTCCATACCTGTATACGGGGTAAAAATGCGTTTTTGCTTTAAAATATTAGAAAAAAATTGAGAAAAATAGACTTATTTTATCCAAGCACTTAGGAAAAATCTTTCCGGTATTAGACTTCTTGCCCGGTTCTAAGGATTTCTTTAACAAATGGGTTATCATTATAAAGCTCTGACGTTGGGAAGGCATTTGGCTCTATTAATAAGTATTTATCATATTTAATTTTTAAATAAAATAGTTCAGTTAATACATCCAAGCTACGTAGTGATTCGAAGGCATGCGAAAAAAAACATACATCAACATCGCTATTTTTCCCGGGATTACCCTTAGCATAAGAGCCGTATATATAAACTTTATCAATAGGCATTGTTTTTTTTACATCAGCAATATATTGCTGAAGGATAGTATTTATTGCTTCATTTCCAATAACCATGTGAATGCCTCTTTAGTTTTTTCCAGAATGAGTTGTGCCTCTTCTTTGCTCAATGATTCATTTAGTAGTTCCTTATAATCAGGATAGCGATTTTTGAGGTAAAACGCGCTAAGTTTAGCAAACAGCCTTTGCTTATCATCGTTAATTACAGGAATTTTATCCATATATTTGGATATCAATGAATTAATATCGTGAATCTTTGGAACATCATCATCAATAAAATGTAAATATAAACCCTTGCATAGCTTTTCAATTGCCTGCTGGCACATGAAAACCACATAAATCCAACGTCCGGAAACAAACATAGCTTCTGCTGTTTCCAGATCATACTGAGCGATTTTTAACCAACTATTGAATTTATCCTGCTCATCCATGCTTTTTCCTATATATTATTGTACAACAATTTCTAATTTTCTCAAGGTACATAATATAGACATATTTCCCCACCAAATTTCCAAATTTCTAGTCGCTCGACTGGTGGGTTATTTACATGAGGAAATTGCTGAAATTTCGGAGCTTGTCCTTGAGAAGATACAAGAATTATCGGAATCTTTGTAAAAAATACGTTCTTTTCAAGCACTTTATTGATATGAACATAAAAAAACCGGCCCTGGGGCCGGTTTTTTAGTTAGAAACTAGTGTTTTAACAGATTAGAAGCTCAACTGGAATGTTGCCCAGAGACCAACTGATGTTCCTTGCTCTAATGCACCACCAACAGAAATGTTCTGTGTGTTTCCACCGGCACCCTGATCGATGGCAATAGTTGCACCAACTTCAAGATGTTGATTAGCAGCTACCCTGAATGCAACTGAGGGGCGGAGATACATGAAGGCATTATCATTGTTATACGAAGGAGAATAGCGGTAAATAGGTACCCAAGTTCCAAAAGATGTTGCACCGGCTCCTAATGATCCACCTGTAGCATAACCAAGCTCAACACGAGGGAAGATACTATCCATTCTGTAATCAGCCCAAGCCATTACACCAAGGTAAGGATTTTCATTTGCTTCCAAATTGCTTCTTATAAACCTACCATGAACTCCAAAACGGAAATCATCCATTACAATACCATATGGGATAACCAAGTTAACCACGGCATTCATTGATCCGGCATCGCCAAAATCGTCAATCCTGTTGAGCCAGAGTACACCACTAAGGTCTACAATCGGAATTATTGGAGCGGTGAAGGATAAAGTAGCATTCATATTTTCATACTGTACCCTAAAATTAGCAGTTGCGCCAAACACACCAGACATCATATATCTAGCACCGAGCCAAGCAGTAAAGGGTCTGTCTTCCCAAGTACTATTTTGGGTAATACCGGTAAATCCTGCTACTGACCCAGGTGTAATCATGCCAAAGCCAAACCTGAGGCCATCTACGGGATAAACTGTTGCCATCATTCCATAACCGGCAAAATCATCGTCACCAACAAGCCAGTCAACAGTGGCTAAAGGAGTTTGACCGCCCCAGAAGCGACCCGCTTGCAACCTAATCATGTTATCAAAGCCTGTCAGCCAGCCAAGGAAATAGGGAACATGAAACCCAAGGAAAGGGTTGCCTGTTGTATCAAGTCCAATACCATTTAACTCAGCGTGGTTACCTGCTGCTCTAAATGAGGCATCAATACCGGCATTCTCGGCTGCACTTGTCCAGCGGAACTGAAGATGAAATCTTGTGCCTGCATTTGGGACTTGCGGCGTTATCATACCCCAGTACAAGTCATCATGACCGGCTATACTCCTGATACCCAAACCGGCTTGAAGATAACCGTTCCATTGAATAGTCTGGGCAAATAATCCACCCCCCACGAAAGCAAGGAGTATAAGAATAACGAGAGCTTTCTTCATTTAGGATAGCTCTCAAAACAGTGAAATGTCTATTATCTCCAGTGCCTCTCTTGCCTTTTTTAACAGTTCTATGCTGCTTCGTTTGTTTTTATGGTTATAGCGCTCGCTTACATTTCTGCCTACTTTATGGCCCATGAATAATTCCTCGATGTCTCCGAGATTATGGGAATTGAGCATGGTTTTGTAAAAATGCCTGCCCGAGTAGAAGGTAATATTATCGTCGCGGAGGTCTGCGGCTGTCTTTCCGACCATTGCGCCCATGTAAATATTTGCTTTTTTGGCGGCTTTGAAAATTCTATGATCGCCTGTTTTAGAAAATAGGTAATTCTCCGGTGTAAGGTTTTTTTCCTCTATCCATTCCTTAATCGAAGTTAGAATTTTGGGATGAAGGGGGATCATTCTTATTCCGGCATCGGTCTTGCTTTTAAGGATATTTAGGAAATGGATGTCCTCCTTAAAAATAATGTCCTTAACTTTAAGATTCTGCAGTTCACTGTTCCTTAGCCCTGTTGAGTAAATTAGGCTGCAGAGTAAGTATGCTTTCTTATCTTCCCAGGGAATTTTAAAGATCCCTGAGAGCTCTTCCATGGAATAACAGCCACGAATCATGGCATTCATGGTTCTTAAGGGAGCAATATCCTTAATTATATTATTCTTAATTACACCGGTCATGTATAAATGATTGAAAATTGCCTTGATACCGCTGATTTGGCGGTTAATGGACTGGGGGAGCAGGTTTTTATCAAATAATAAATGATTTTGGAACTTATTCATTATTACCGGTTTTATCTGAGAAAACCACTTGATTTTATTCTCTTTAAGGAAGGGTATGAAGGAATTTATGATGAATCCGTGCAGAATTTTTCTTGATGTATCATTTATCTTTCTGCCCCTTGCGGCATCTATGACAAGATAGGGGCTGTCCTTTGCATAGTAATCATGCAAGATCTTGTGAAGTTTCTTTTCCCTCCTTTGATGAAAAATCTCAAACAAATTCATCATCAATCCCATCATATAGAAAAATAATAATCTTGAGAAGCTGATGTGGGGGCGGATATACTTGCTCTGTAAGATAATATCAGATAAATTCAGATTAAGGAGCTTTTATGCGTAGTTTCAGGCCCGGTGTGACCGGGACTTTCGGTATCCTCACTGCGGGTGGGGATTGCCCGGGTCTTAATGCTGCTATACGAGGTGTCTGTAGGGCTGCCTTGAGCCGTTATAATATGAAGGTTATAGGTATTGCGGACGGCTTTAGAGGGCTGATCGAGAATGATACAAGGGAGTTAAGGCCAAGGGATTTCTCGGGAATTCTTACTCGCGGGGGTACAATTCTTGGAACAAGCAGGGAGAAGCCCTTCAGCAGAGGCTCTTTAGCTTATAAAGACAATGATATTGGACAGGATAAGGTTGCGGCAATCAAGAAAAATTACCATAAGCTGGGCCTTGACTGTCTTGTAATACTTGGAGGGAACGGCACCCATACGACAGGCTATCGTCTAACCTGGGAGGGGTTGAATATTCTGGGACTGCCCAAGACCATAGATAATGACATTATGGGAACAGAGATGTCTTTCGGGTTCAGCTCTGCTCTTGGTATTGCCACTGATGCAATTGACCGCCTCCACTCCACCGCGCAGAGTCATAGCCGTGTTATGGTTATCGAGTTGATGGGAAATAAGGCAGGCTGGCTTGCCCTTTATGCAGGTGTTGCCGGCGGCGGAGATGTGATCTTAATCCCCGAGATTCCCTACGATATTAAGAGTATTGCAAGGCATCTTGAGGAAAGGGCAGAGGACGGCAAGGATTTTTCCATTGTTGTGGTGGCGGAAGGTGCACTTTCCATCGAAGAAGCCCAAATGGATAAGAAGGACAGGAAGAAGTTTCGAGCTGAGTCAGGTGCACCTTCAATTGCATACCGTCTTGCGAAGGAAATTGAAGAAGAAACAGGCAGGGAAACCAGGGCTACTGTCCTTGGCTATGTCCAGCGGGGAGGCATTCCCTGCGCCACGGATAGGATTCTTGCAACAAGTCTTGGAACTGCAGCAGCGGAGCTTCTTGCAAAGGGTGAATATGGCCGCATGGTTGCACTTGTCGGGAACGAAATCGGTTCTGTTGATCTAAGCGTTCCTGCAGAGAAGGTAAGGACTGTCCCACAGGATCATTATATGATAGATACAGCCCTTTCGGTGGGCACCTGTTTCGGAGATTAATTTGAAGAGTATTAAGGTTGATGATTTTTTCGACTCGAACCTTAGGGAAAGTGCAGGGATTTTAGAGATTAGAGGTCCCGCTTCCATAGAATTAAGCTCCTTGGAGTTTGATTCAAGGCATGTGAAGCAGGGGGCAATGTTTTTCGCCCAGCCGGGGCTCCATGTTGACGGGCACGATTTTATCCCGGGGGTTCTGGGGATGGGAGCTGCCGGGATTGTTCATGAGAAAGAGCAGGACTATTATAAGGACGATATTTTATATATCAGGGTGAGGAACTCGCGTTTTTCGATGTCGCCGATTGCGGACAAGTTTTACTCTTATCCGTCCCGGAAGATGGGCGTCATTGGGGTGACCGGCACAGAGGGGAAGAGTACCACCGTATTTCTTATATATCAGCTTTTAAAATTACTCGGTAAAAAAGCGGGCTTTATTTCAACGGCTAACTATTCTGTCGGTTTAAAAATCGAAGAGAACCCTGAGCACCAGACAACGCCGGAAGCCATTATTCTGCACCGACTCCTTGATGAAATGCATAAAACCGGGGTTGAGTATGCTGTGCTTGAGTCGAGTTCACACGGCCTTTCAAAACGTACCAATCGTCTAGGGGATGTGGCCTTTGATGTCGGGGTTATGACAAATGTAAATCATGATCATATTGAATTTCACGGTTCATGGGAGCAGTATCGAAGCGATAAGGCTGAGCTCTTTCGTTCTCTAAATACTTTTCCTAAAGCAGGCATCTCTTCCTTCGGAGTTGCGAATGCAGATGACGCAAGCGCCTCTTATTTTGCAGAAGCCACTCGCGGGAGGACTTACCTTTTTTCGGCCGGCGGCCGCGAAACATCCCCCAAGGCGGATCTAAGAATAGAGTCTGTCGAAAATAAGCACGATGGAAATTGCTATAATGTTTTTGATAATTCCAAGGGTAGAATTATCACTATTAATGATAAACTCCCGGGGGCTTTTAACCCGGGTAATGTACTTGCGGCCCTCCTTGTTGTTTCAAATTTGCTCTCGGTTGATATCGAAGAACTTGCTCCCCTTGCGGCGCAGTTAAAACCTGTACATGGGAGGATGACAGTTGTTTCCGGAAACCAACCCTTTACGGTGCTCGTTGATTATGCTCATACACCCTCTGCCTTTGAAGCTGTAATCCCCCCGTTAAAAAGGCAGATCTCTTCAACCGGAGGGCGGCTCATTTGCCTCTTTGGATCGGCGGGCGAGCGGGATACCGAAAAGAGAAGACTTCAGGGGGAAATTGCGGCAGGTCATTCTGACATTATAGTCCTTACTGATGAAGACCCGAGGGGAGAGGATTCGATGACCATTCTGGAGGATATAGCGGATGCTTGTAAAGCTTTCACCCGGGGCGAAAATCTTTTCCTAATCCCAAACAGACCCGAGGCCATAAGAAAGGCCTTCTCTCTTACAAGGAAAGGAGACATAGTACTGCTTCTCGGCAAGGGCCACGAGAATTCGATTATCTATGCAAGTGAAACAATTCCCTACGATGAAGTAAGCGAGGCAGAAGTTGCATTAGGGGAGATGGGATTTAATTAAAGGCGGCTTTTTCTTCTCTCTGTTATACCCGGCATATCGTTGAAGCAAAACTCCATGCCATCATCAAGAATTACCTTTCCCGAAAATGTACCGAACAATTGCCGCCTCTTTAATGAATAAAATAAAATCTGATGGTTCTCGTCCCTTTCCTGATGCGGCGTAAAGCTCATCTCAAGTCGATTATTATTACTTGTAAAACGCCAAGGCAGATTTGGGCCTGAAGGTATATGAAAGGATACCTGATCAAGCTTATGCAGTTTGCCGTCAAGGAAAAATGCATTATCCGTTCCCTCACCTGAGTCTGCCGAATTATAGCCGACACTGAACCCCGCAACTCTGTCGCCTATCCCGGCACAGCTTGCTGCCCAAAAGCCAAGGTCCGAGCGCGGGCGCACTCCTCTGGTCCAATCAAAAATGCCCCAGCCTTCCCCCATGGTAAAGACAATTTCCATGTTTCCAAACAGGATTACCCCCTCTGCAGAATAGCAGGGGGAACGTCTTGAATAAAAAAATGCATCCCTCTTTCCCCTCCAGGGCATGTGGGTAATAAGGGATTGAGCTTCGGGCAGAGGAGTTAAAACAACCTGACCTGTAAGACCCCGTTTCTTGCCGAAGCCGGGTATATCAGCCTTGATTATTCTTACGCCCCCCTCTCTTGAGGCAAAGGTAATTGCACTTTCCTTCCTGTTAAATTTTATCGACCCTTCTTCGCTGTCATTCGGCAGGTTAAAACTTCCCATTGGGAAGGCCTTCATAATTGTCTGACTGTTTCGCTTTTTATCCTTCATGGAAACTATTGAGAGGCAAAAATATCCGAGGTAGCCATCATCAAGAATTTCTATTAAAACTTGATAGGCGGGCGAAATAAGAATATAGCGGTCTGATTGGGTAATCCTGCGTTTTGGCGATCTTAATAGGCCGCTCTCAAATAAAAAGCAGGGGTTTCGAGACCAGCCAAAATTTATCGGCCTTCCCAGCTCGTCAAGGGCAGGTACGGTTGAAGTAATCTCCATTAGGGTCTTAAGGGGTTATACAGTATACCGCCCAGAGTAGTAAGTAAACCCATGCCAAGGGGAACATAAGCTGCGTTATTTATGTTCCTTGCAAGGTCTCTATTGCTTATTATTTCAAATTGCGGGTATGAAATTGCAAGGGTGGCTGCCGAGGCAATGGTCATGGCCAGACCTATTGTCAGGGCTGTATTCTTGCCCCTGTTCCCTATTGCGTATGGCTGGGGAATTAAAGAGAAGATCACCCTTGGTTGGCCCCAGAAATCAGGCATATTCATGTCCCAGTATGCAAGGAGCACCTCATCCATCTCTCCCACTTCTATTGCTGAGGCACTCTGTCCTTCTAGGACAATCTGAGCCTGGGTACTGTCAAAGCGGGCCAGACTACCCCCTGCATAGAACTCTGCATTACCGCTGAAGGCATTTACGCGTAATAGGGGCCGGGATGCAGTGTCCCATTCATCTTCTTCAATAAGATGATCTATCCCAAAATCACCCTCCATGATTCTCGTTGATGCATTCCCGCCACGAATGACTATGGGCCTTGTCCTGTTTCCTGCGATTACGCGTACTCTGCCGTAAATTAAAGCGAAATCTTCATAGTCCCCTGTAGGGCTTAGGCCGTTATAAATAAGCGATGTATTCTCTGCTACCCGAATCAATGTTCCGGATGGGATAAGAAGAACGTCCATGAAGGTTTCAGGTCCTGTATGGACAATCCCGGTACGTTCAAGGATTACTCTTCCCCTTCTGATTGCTTCAATCGGGTATACAGTTCTTTCCCCGTTCATGGTTATAGCAAAATCTCCGCCTGTAATGTCGAAGAGTCTTACTATCTCCCTTTCCTGGGCTTCGAGATTCTGCCCGATTAAGGTAAAAATCCCGATCAAGAGGGATATAATTATGAAGGCATGCCTTGACGTCATTTTCATATCTGCTACTATTTATTATGCTGCTAAATTGACTAAAAAACAAGGCTGATGAGGGTTTTATGAGAAAAAATGAATTTACCGGCGTTAAAGCCCTTATTATGGGTCTTGGACTTAACGGGGGAGGGGAGGCTTCGGCACGTTATCTATATAAAAATGGCGCAGAAGTGACTGTTACCGATTTAAGAGACGAAGAAGCCCTTTCATCATCACTTGAAAACCTAAAAGATCTCCCGATTCGCTATGTCCTTGGAAGGCACGAGATGCAGGACTTCCTTGAAGCAGACCTTGTTATAAAAAACCCGGGCGTAAGGCTCGGCTCACCCTTTCTGAAAGCCTCTAAAAATATTGAAACCGATATTTCCCTTTTCCTGGCTGCCTTAAAAAACCGGGGGGTCAAACCAAGAATTTCTGCCGTGACCGGAACCAAGGGTAAAACCTGCACTTCAACGGCTCTGCATAGGGCACTTGATGGGGCGGGCAGGGCCTTTCTTGGGGGAAATATCAGGGTGTCTCCCTTGAGTTTCCTTGACGAAATCCGGGATGGAGACGATATAGTCCTTGAGCTTTCAAGTTGGCAGCTTGGTGATTTACGGGGAAGGAATGATCTGAAGCCAAGGGTTGTAATTATGACGCCGATTATGAGGGATCATCTTAACACTTATGCCGGAATGGAAGAGTACATTGCCGATAAGCGTCTTATTTATGCAAATCAGGATAAAGGAGATGTGATTATTGCAGAGGATGATGAATGGGGGATGAGTTTTTTTAAAGAAAGCAGGGGGAGGCCCCTAGTTTACTCGAAAATGCCCTTGAAAAATGGCGTTCAGGGGGGCCGAGTCCTCGAAAAAGGTCCTTGCATTGCTCAAATAGGAGAAAAAACTGTAGAAATTGTCCCTGAAGAGCTTTTTGTTAAGGGTTTTCATCAAAAACAGAACCTTCTTGCGGCAGGATTGGCCTTACTTGACCTTGGCTTTGATGCCGGGTTTATAAAAGAGAGTCTTGGGAGTTTCCCGGGCGTAGAGCACAGGCTTGAGTTTTTTCATGAAAGCAGGGGAGTCAGGTTTTATAATGACTCGACTGCGACCATTCCTGAGGCTGCTATTGCTGCAATTTCAGCCTTTGAAAGGCCCCCGATATTGGTCGCAGGGGGGACGGATAAGGACCTTGATTTCAGACCCCTTGCAGAAGCTGCAGGGAAGGTAAAGGCGTTTATCCTCCTTGAGGGCAGCGGGAGTAATAAATTGAAGGCCCTTCTTGACGGCTCGGGTCAAAAATACAAGGGCCCCTACGATTCCATCGAGAAGGCTGCACTTTTTGCGCTTGAAGAGGCAGAGCCCGGGGATACGGTGGTTCTTTCGCCGGGATGCACCAGTTTTGGGATGTTCCTCAACGAGTTTAGGAGGGGAGATAAGTGGAAAGAGGCTGTTCGGAATTTGACCGATAAGGGCGGGGAGTAGGGTGGATATCGAGCTTTTACGGGAAAGGGCGAGGATAATTCGCGATATACGCGCCTTTTTTGACGGACGCGATTATCTTGAGACGGATACTCCGCTCCTTGCTCCCGATTTGATCCCTGAATCCTGCCTTGAAGTTTTTGAGACCTTTCTTATTACCCCGGCAGGGGGCTGTGACGGGAGCCGCTCGGAGAAAAAGCCGCTATGGCTTATCCCATCACCCGAAATCTGGATGAAACGCCTTATTGCAAAGCATAAAACAAGCATTTATCAAATTTGTAAGAGTTTCAGGAATGTTGAATCTACGGGGAATCAACATAATTTTGAGTTTAGTATGCTGGAATACTATACGGTTAATGCCGACTATAAGGATTCTCTTGCTGTTACAGAAGAGCTTTTTGCCGAGTTAGGGGTTTGTAAGGAGCTTTCCCCCCCCTTTATAAGAATGACTGTAGGTGAAGCCTTCCTGCGTTGGGCGGGCTTTGACCTTTATATGGCTTCGCGGGATACGATGGAAGAGGAAGCACGGAGACTTGGCCTTAATCCGCCCGGAGACCTTTCTGTTCAGGCCCTCTTTGACTTGATTTTCATCCATGCTGTTGAACCAAATCTAAGGCTTGAAAGGCCCATTGCACTGCTCGATTATCCGGCCTTTGTTCCATGCCTTGCAAAGAAAAGCCCTGACGGAATGGTAAACGAGCGCTGGGAGCTTTATGTTCGCGGCATTGAGCTGGCAAATTGCTTTACAGAGGAAACTGACCGGGAAGTGGTGCGCGCTTTTTTTGAGAGCGAACAGAAAAAAAAGAAGGAATCTGCCCTTGTGCCCCATAATATTGATAAGGATTATCCCGGGATATTTAAAGATTTCCCAAGGTGTTCAGGTGTTGCAATGGGGCTTGATAGACTAATAATGGCTATGTGTAAAAGGTCTTCCATTGATAGTGTATTGCCCTTTCCTCCGAATTAAATTAAAATTACTATATATCTTTGCGATATTTCGCAAAAATACCGGCTTTAGGAAGGGGTTATGCAGGAAATCGGCATTATTTTTCTGATTTTAATTGTATTAATCCTTTTAGCTGCCCTCCTTATAAGAAACCGTATCATAAAAAAAAGCCTTGAAGACTTGGTAAAGAAGAAAACCGATGAGCTTGAGTTAAAGGATTCTATTATTAAGGAATTGGAAGATGAAGCTCTTACATCTTCAAGGGCAAAATCTACCTTCCTTACAAATATGAGCCATGAGCTTAGAACTCCTTTGAATGTTGTTATTGCGCTGACTGACCTGATTATGGAGGAGGAAAATTTATCCGAAGGCACTATAGAGAACCTGCATAAAATAAACGGAGCAGGTAAATCATTATTAAAGATTATAAACGACGTTCTTGATTTTTCCAAAACCGAGGCAGGAAAGCTGATTTTAATGCCGGCAGAGTATCATACTGCAGGTCTTTTAAACGATGTAATAACTCTAATGAATACGCAAATAGGTGATAAACCTATCACTTTTAATCTTGAAATAAGTGATGATCTTCCTGCCAAGCTCTACGGCGATGATTTGCGCATCAAACAGATAATAAATAATTTGCTTGGTAATGCTTTAAAAAATACCTCCTCCGGGTCTATCGGACTTTCAGTAAAACCGGTTTTGGGGACTAAACAGCATGGCCATAACGGGAAGGATATGCAATTGCATATTACCGTTAGCGATACAGGTGTCGGGATTAGCGAAGAAAATTTAAGGACCATTTTTGAAGATCAGTTTCAAAGTGATGATCCTGCTTCACCTAAGACGAGCAGGATTGGCCTCGGGCTTTCCATTACAAGACGGCTTGTTGAAATGATGGATGGGGAAGTATCTGCAGAAAGTGAGGTTGGCAAGGGCTCTGTCTTCCGTGCCCGCATTAAGCAGAGAATGGTAGACAGTGTTCCAATCGGCTCAATCGTCACCGAGAACTTGCGCAAGTTCCGCTATAATGACGACAAACGCATTGTAACGAAGAAACTTGTTCGTCCCGACTTGAGCTTTGCCAGGGTACTTGTTGTAGATGATATGCAGACAAATCTGGATGTTGCTTCCGGCTTGCTTGGTAAGTATAAGATGCAGGTTGAATGTGTTTTAAACGGCAGAGAAGCTTATGAGCGCATGCGAAAGGGCAGTAATACGGGGAATCCTGTTTATAATGCTATTTTCCTTGATCATATGATGCCCGGGATGGATGGGATAGAAACTGCCGATTTGATAAGGGGCCTTGGTACCGATTATGCATTGAAAATCCCGATTATCGCTCTTACTGCAAATGCCGCAAGAGGAAATGAGGATCTTTACTATGCCCACGGTTTTCAGGCATTTATTCCAAAGCCCATAGATATAATCTTGCTGGACTCTGTGGTAAGAAAATGGATTAAACCTTCTGCTATAGATGCCGAGGATAGTGCTCATGAATAAGGCCCTTGTTCTTGTATTTGTTCTCGTTCTTCTTGGAGGATGTACAGACAATGTTCAAGAGCAGCAGGGCTTTTCAATGGAAAATATTTCGTTCACGGATATTCCCGGCATTACCTTAGATGAAATTCGTGCAATAGAAGATTTGCAAAGCAGGGGGCTCTCTTTTGCTGTAAGCGGGCCGCTAAGTACAGAGCTGTTCATTGATGAATATGGTGAGCATGGCGGTTATTTGGCTCTGCTCAGCGAATGGCTTTCTTCGGTATTCGGCTTAGACTTCTATCCAAGGATAGAGGGCCTTGGAACCATTGCGCAACTGCTTTATGCAGGAGACCCCTTTTTTGCGATGCAGGCTATAACCGAAGGGCGCTCTTTAAGCTTCTATTTATCGGAAACAATTGCACAACGCTCTGTTAGGATGATGCGCCTTCCTGAAAGCCGGAGTATTGTTGAGATCTCTCAATCAAGGCTGCCCCGCTTTATATTCCTTGAAGGTGCAATGATGATTGACCATTTCGCAGACTCAGAGGAACCGTTTATTATTGCCGAGGATTATGAAGAGGCATATAGAATGCTGCTGAACGGAGAAGCCGATGCCTTTGTCGGAAGCAATATCATGGAAGTCGCCTTCGATTCTTTTGGAGGCGTGGTTACAGAAGATTTTTTCCCGCTTACATTTATTCCCATTGCTCTTGCTACAGGAAACCCGGAGCTGCGGCCTATAATCTCTATCCTTAATAAGGCATTACTTAGCGGAGCTTATAATCATCTTACTGAAATTTACAGACAGGGATACGAGCAATATAGAAGACATAGATTTACCATGTTATTAACCGAAGAAGAAAGGGCTTATATACGGACTAACCCGGAAATTCCCTTTGCTACCCAATACCAATCTTACCCGATAAGCTTTTTCAATAGACACGAAAATCGCTGGGAAGGCGCTGTCTTTGAAGTGCTTGACGAAATGACACAACTTTCAGGACTTAGCTTTAGACTCGTTAACGCCCCTGATACAGAACTCCCTGAGCTTATGAATCTGCTTGAAGCAGGCACTGCATTCTTTATTCCGAATCTTGTTCAAAGTGACGAGAGGAGGGAAAGGTTTATCTGGCCAAGTACCATGTATATCAACGACAGATATGCCCTTCTTTCAAAGCGGAGCTTCCCGAATATCGAGTTAAACGATATTCCCTTTGCAAGAGTTGGATTACATACAGGCTCAGCCTTTACGGACATGTTCAGGAGCTGGTTTCCGAATGCAGTTAATGCAGTTGAGTATCCGAGTTCTGCCGCCTCCTTTGCTGCACTCGATCGCGGTGAAGTTGATCTTGTAATGTCAACCCAAAGCAGACTTTCTACAATGACTAATTTATACGAGCTTTCGGATTATAAGGCTAATTTCCTTTTTAATGCTGCCTTTGAAGCATCTTTTGGGATTAATAGAGACCAGGTAATACTTCTTTCTATTGTTGATAAGGCACTTCTTTTAATTGATACAAATAGAATTATGGAGCAGTGGCAGAGTATTACTTACGATTATCAGGCAAGGTTAATGAGGGAACAACGGCCCTGGCTTATAGGGTTAGTTATTTTAACCATTTGTGTGCTTGTCCTTGTGTCGGTTTTATTAACATTAAGCCGCAGCACAGGAAAGAAGCTTGAAAAACTTGTAAGACAGAGAACGATAGAACTTGAGCAGAGAACAGAAGAGGCAGATGCTGCTTCACGTTCAAAGACAGCTTTCCTTGCAAATATGAGCCACGAGATGCGCACGCCCATGAATGTTGTAGTCGGGCTTACCGATCTAATGCTTGAAGAAGAAGACCCGAGTGTAAACTTTAAGGCAAATCTAAAAAAAATAAGCACTGCAGGGAATACCTTGCTTGGTCTAATAAATGATGTTCTTGACATTTCAAAGATTGAAGCAGGAAAACTTGAATTAATGCCTGTAAAGTATGAAGTGCCGAGCCTCCTTAACGATATTATTGCGTTAAACCTCATTCGTATTGAAGATAAACCCATAAAGTTTAACCTTGACATAAATGAGAATTTGCTTTGCAACCTCTATGGAGATGATCTTAGGGTAAAGCAAATAATTAATAACCTTCTTAGCAATGCCTTTAAGTATACGCAGAGGGGATTTGTTAAACTCGGAATTAGCATTGTACATGAAGGCGGCAGTGAAGTTTTGGTTTCGATTTATATAAGTGATACAGGCATAGGCATACGAGAAGAGGATTTGAAAAAACTATTTGCCGATTATGGTCAGGTGGATACCCGTACAAATAGAATGATAGAAGGAACAGGTCTTGGGCTTTCCATTACCAAGAGGCTTGTCGGGATGATGAACGGGGAGATCAGTGCAGAGAGCGAGCACGGCAAGGGTTCTGTTTTCCGTGTCACTTTTAGGCAGGGTTATTTGGACAATACTGTTATTGGTCCTGATGTAGCCGAAAATCTTCGTAAGATTCGTTATTCAGAGGATAAGAGGAGCGATAAGAAAAAGCTTGTTCGTGCCGACCTTAGCCATGCGAGAGTGCTTGTTGTTGACGATATGCAGACAAATCTGGATGTGGCTTCGGGGCTTTTGCGAAAGTATATGATGCAGGTTGACTGTGTGCTGAGCGGGCCTGAAGCTATTGAGCGTCTGCGTCAGAGTGATCCTGTTTATAACGCAGTCTTTATGGATCATATGATGCCCGGCATGGATGGCATAGAGACGACTGCAGCCATACGATCTCTGGGCACAGAGTACGCGGCTAAAATACCGATTATAGCCTTGACTGCAAATGCCATTCAGGGGATGGAGGAGCTGTTTTACTCTCACGATTTTCAAGCTTTTCTGCCTAAACCGATAGACATTAGGCTCCTCGATTCGGTTGTAAAAAGATGGATTCCGGACAAGTCTCGGAATGGGTTAGAGACATAAGTATAAGGGAAGGAATTATTTGGATAAAACGAAACAGGTAAGAAAATTGAAACTATGTGCATCGATTATTGCATTGCTGTTAATTCTTGCAGGCTGCGATAATGTCATTAATAATATCCAAAGTGATTCTATATCTTTTGGTGATATTACATTCCGCGAAATTCCCGGCATTACCGAAGAAGAAATAGAAGCCATTGAGGAACTTCAAAGGCAGGGGTTATCCTTTGTTTACGGGATGCCCTTCAGCACCGAAGCCTTCTCAGGCGAAGATGGCATAGTCAAAGGTTTTGCTGCTCTTTTTGCCGATTGGCTAAGTAATGTTTTCGAAATCCCTTTTATTCCTGAACACCACGAATGGCTTCCCCTGCTTGCAGCTCTAACCGAAGGAGAAGTAGATTTTTCCGGTGAAGTAACTGCAACAGAAGCGCGCCGTTCGCTTTTCTTTATGACAAACCCAATTGTCGAGCGCCCCCTAAAATACTTCCGCATAGAAAACAGTATTCCCCTTCGAGAAATTGCTGCCGCACGCCGTGCGACCGGGGGCCGCCTTCGCTATGGTTTTATTACAGGCACAATGACTCATAATACGGTTGTTGCAGGTTCCGATCCTGATGCATTTGAGATTGTTTTTATTGATCATTTGGATGGGGTTCATGAGGCCCTTTTGAGTAATCATATCGATGCCTTTTTTTATTCAGGCCCTGTCGAAGCAAGTTTTGATCATTACGGAGATGTTGTATCCGAATACTTTCTGCCCCTGGTTTATATCCCGGTTTCGCTTGTCGCATCAAGGCAGAGACCTGAACTGGAGCCAATAATAACAGCAGTGGATAAAATTTTACAGAACGGAGGTCTTCGTTATCTTACCGAGTTATATAATCTTGGGCATAACGAGTACCTAAGGCATAAGTTACACATGCGGCTTACAGACGAAGAGATAAGCTTTATTCAAAACAGTTCTGTAATTCCCTTTGTAAGTGACGCAGATAATTATCCGATAGGTTTTTATCATAGCCACTACGGCATCTGGCGGGGCATCGCCTTTGATATAATTGCTGAAATGGAGGCACTAACGGATCTGCGCTTCGACTTGATTAACGATCAAAACGCCGACTGGTCAGATCTGCTTGCCATGCTCAGAGACGGCAGAGCGCTAATGTCTACCGAGTTGATCCGCACATCAGACAGAGAAGGTCAGTTCCTTTGGCCAAGTAATTCGATTATTTCAAATCAATATGCCCTTCTTTCAAGAGCGGAGTATCCTGATATTAGAATAAACGAGATCGCTTTCACAAGGGTAGGATTAATCAGAGACTCTGCATACGCCGCTGTTTTTCAACACTGGTTTCCTAATCACATGTATACCGTGATCTATGATGGCACAGACGGAGCTTTCAATGCCCTGGAAATCGGAGAAGTGGATATGGTCATGTCAAGCGTGATTCAGCTTCTGACAATGACACATTTTAGAGAGCTCCCCGGTTTCAAAGCAAATATAGTTTTTAACAGTACATTTAACTCTACTTTCGGTTTTAATGTTAACGAAGATATTTTAGTGTCCATTGTTGATAAGGCCCTTTCCATAATTGATGTCGATATTATTTCGGGAAGGTGGATAAGAAGGACCTATGATTACCGCTTAGCGTTTGTGGAGGCTCGAAGACTCTGGAATAATTTAGCAGCCGCAGCACTTGTTGTCATACTCATCTTTATGATTGCAGCTTATCTTAGAGACAGAAGAAAAAGAAAGACAATAATGCAGCAAACATCTGTCCTCTCTGCAATTTATGAATCTATTCCCGGAATTGTTTTTACTAAAGATAAAAACGGTTTTTATACTAGCTGTAATCATTTGTTTGGCGAACTTGCAGGGGCAGACCCTAATGATATAATTGGCAAGCATCCCAATGATATTAAGTCTCTTGCAATTCTTGCACTTGAAGGTTTCGATGAATTAGATAAAAAGGTAATTAATGAAAACACTTCTATAAGGACTGAAGGGTGGTATACCCTTCCAAATAATACTCGTATTGCATCTGAAATTATTAAGGCACCATTAATCATGAATGGGAAGGTTGAAGGTGCTCTTAGTATTGCAAATGACATTACTAAAAGAAAGATGGCAGAAGAAGAAGCAGGGCGAATGTCACAGCGTATTGAGGCAATAATTAACAACCTGCCCGGAATGGTTTTCCAGCAAATTTATAACCCGCCTGAATATACCTTTACCTTTGTAAGTGATGGATGCATGGACCTGCTTGGTTATACATCTGAAGAGATGCTTGACGGTAAGATTAAATTTTTTGATATGGTGCATGAAGATGATGTTGAAGACATTGAGAAGCAGAGCTCCAGGACCATTCCTTTTGGCCTGCCTTTTGAAGCCTTTTTTAGAATAAAGACCAGAGAAGGTAATGAAAAATGGATATGGGAGCGGAGCCGTGTAATCGAGAAAAACCCGGACGGTTCACCATATCTCGTTGAAGGTTACTATGAAGATATTACCGAGCAGCGGCAACTGGAAGCTGCTGAGCATGCAAATAGGGCAAAGACAGAGTTCCTTGCAAAAATGAGCCATGAAATAAGAACACCAATGAACAGTATAATGGGCTTTGCAGAGCTTGCGACAGACAGCGAATCTGTGCCTGAAGTAAAGAGTTATTTAGAAAAAATAATTGACAGCACTAAATGGCTCCTTCGAATTATCAATGACATACTCGATATTTCCAAGATTGAAGCAGGGAAGATGGAACTTGAGCGTGTGCCTTTTGATCTGCATGATGTTTTCTCTCGCTGCCAATCAGTTATTCTTCCCGGTATTAAAGAGAAGGGCCTTGACTTGAGTGTTTATGCAGAACCGTCATCAGGGAGGAAACTTCTTGGTGATCCCTTGAGATTATACCAGGTACTTATGAACTTATTGAGCAATGCCGTTAAGTTTACCGACTCAGGGACAATTAAATTTTCTTCTTCAATAAAAGATGTAAACGAGAGCAAAACCACTGTTTATTTCGAAGTAAAAGACCCCGGCATTGGCATGAGTATTGAGCAGATAAATAAAGTATTCGATGCATTCACGCAGGCAGATTCAAGTACAACCCGTGAATACGGAGGTACGGGACTTGGGCTTCCTATTGCAAAGAGCATTGTAGAGTTAATGAACGGAGAGCTTAAGGCGGATAGTACTGTCGGTGTTGGAAGTATTTTCAGCTTTGAGCTTACATTCGATACTATACTTGTTTCTGATGATACACAAAATGAAAAGACTAAGTACGATATACTCGAAAAACCATACTTTGAAGGCCTCGTGCTAATCTGTGATGACAATACCATGAACCAAGAAGTGATCTGCGCCCATCTTGCCCGTGTGGGATTACAGACGGTGGCAGTTGCGAACGGAAAAGCAGGTGTTGAAGCGGTTCAAGAGCGCATACGAAAAAATGAAAAGCCCTTTGATCTAATTTTCATGGATATGTTCATGCCCGTCATGGATGGAATGGAAGCTTCTTCAAAAATTATGGCCTTAAATACCGGAACCCCGGTTATTGCAATGACTGCAAATATAATGACCAGCGAGCTGGAAAAATACAAGAGGAATGGTATGCCCGACTGTCTTGGGAAACCATTTACTTCTTATGACTTATGGCAGGTACTATTGAATTACCTTACACCGATAAGCAGTGACCCGATATATGAAGAAGAGGACAACGAAGAGCTGCAAAGAAAGCTGCGGGTAAACTTCTTTAATAACAATCAAAATGTGCATGATGAAATTGCCAATGCTGTAGCTCTAGGAGACATAAAGCTTGGACATAGGCTTGCACATAGCCTTAAGGGGAACGCGGGCCTTATAGGGAAAACAGCTTTAAGGAATGCCGCTGCAGAGGTTGAGATGCTCCTTAAAGACGGGATAGCCTCTGTCTGGGATAATAAAATGAGCAGCTTAAAAGCAGAGCTGCTTGCCGTTCTTGACGATATTCAATCCTATCTTGAAAAATCAGGCGCACTTGAAGAATTACAGGGAGGTGTTAAGCATCCGGCATTGGACAAGGAGCAGACTGTTAAGTTATTTGCAAAGCTTAAGCCTATGCTTGAAAGTGATAACACAGATTGTATTGAGCTTCTCGATGAGATCCGTTCCGTTCCCGGAACCTTAGAGCTTGCAAGACAGATAGACAACTTCGATTTCAAATCTGCTGCAATAACGCTTGCCGCTTTAATAAAGGAAATGGAGAGTTAGAGTGAAAAATCACAAATATTATTCTGCAATATTTTTAAGTGTACTCATTTTAACTCTATTTTCCGGATGCCAAGAATCAACAGTTAATGATGGGCGCTTATATTTTAATGGTATTACATATCGCGATGTCCCCGGCGTAACTGCCGATGAAATTGCTGCAATTGAAGCACTAAAAGAACAGTTTGATCACTTTATTTACGGTATGATGTTCAGCACCGAATCATTTTACAATATGGATGGCGAAATAGCCGGATTTGCGCACTTAACAAGCGAGTGGCTTTCATCATTCTTTGGAATTCCTTTTATTACCCAAAACTATACATGGTTGGAATTACTAAACGGGCTTGAAGAAGGAACAATTGATTTCACCGGTTACTTAATGCCTACGGCAGGACGCAGGCAGACATATTTAATGACTGATCCAATAGCACAGCGGGTTGTTAAATATTTTCGTCTGAGGGACAGCCCATCTGTAACTGAAATTAGACAGATGCGCCTTCCCAGATATGCTCTTGTGACAGATGCCGCTACAACTTATAATATTTTAGAGCATGCAATCCATGATTTCGAGATAGTATATGTAGATGTGTTTACAGATGCATACGAGCTATTTTTATCAGGAGAAGCAGATGTTCTTGTCACAGTAGGTGTTAATGAAACCGGCTTTGGTGCTGATGTAATGACCGAAGATTTTATGCCGCCAATTTTCGCATCAACTTCTTTTGCAGCTTATAATCAGGCCCTTATGCCTTTTATTTCGGTTATGCAAAAGGCGCTAGAATCCGGGGCAGATCACCATTTTAATGAAATGTATCGGCATGGCAGCCATGAATACATGAGGAACATGCTGTTATCAAGGCTCACAGAAGAAGAGAAGGCTTACATACAAAGAAATCCGGTCATCCCGATTGCAGCCGAGCGTGATAATTATCCTGTAGCTTTTTATAGTACCCATGATCAGGAGTGGCAGGGGATAGCCTTTGACGTTTTAAATGAAATAAACGCACTTACAGGTCTTGAGTTTAAAGTTGTAAATGAGCGCCGCGCTGAATGGACTGAACTCATTGATATGCTGGAAGAAGGTGAAGCAAAGATTGTAACACATCTGGCACATACAAGCGACAGGCTAAGCCGCTTTTTATGGCCGCAGTCCACATTTTTTATCGGTCAATCTGTGCTTATTTCCAATAACGAACTGCGAAACATGAGTATTTACGAAGTTTTCTTAATGAGGGTTGGGTTGGTCTCAGGTTCATTCCACGAAGAACTTTTCTTGGAATGGTTTCCTGATCATAATCATGTTTTTTACTATGACAGCATGGGGAATTCCTTTGATGCGCTGATACGAGGCGAAGTTGATATGGTTATGAACACCCAAAGCGGGCTTCTCTATGTGACTAATTTTCAGGAAATGGCAGGATATAAGGCAAATATTATATTTAATAATAGCTTGCCATTCACATTTGGACTTAATAAAGACGAAGAAGTCTTGCTTTCGATAATCGATAAATCCATGCAGTTAATTGATACCGAAATGATTTCAGGCCAGTGGCTCAGGCGGACTTATGACTACCGCCTAAGACTTGTTCAAGCCCAGCGTCCCTGGTTAATAGGAGCAGTAATAACCCTTGCTTTAATTCTTGTTTTGTTAATCATAATTTACAGATATGATAAGACAAAGCGTAGGATTTTTGCAGATCAATTAAATGCAGAAATGGCAAATCGTGCAAAGTCAGAGTTTCTTGCAACAATGAGTCACGAGATAAGAACACCGATGAACAGTATTATGGGTTTTGCAGAACTTGCATCCGATATGGCACTTGTGCCGCAGGTAAAGGATTATTTAAATAAAATTACCGATAATACCAAGTGGCTTTTGGGAATAGTAAACGATATTCTTGATATTTCCAAAATTGAAGTGGGAAAAATGGAACTTGACAGGGTTCCCTTTGACTTAAACGAAGTCTTTGCACGATGCCAATCTGTTATTCTGCCAAGTATAAAAGAAAAAAATCTAAACTTAAGTACCTATGCCGAGAAGATAGACGGCAAAAAGCTCCTTGGGGATCCTTTAAGACTTTATCAGGTACTTATGAACCTTTTATCAAATGCCGTTAAATTTACCGAAAAAGGAACCGTAAAATTTTCCTCGTCAATAAAAAACTCAAGCAACGGCAATGCTACTATCATCTTTGAAGTGGCGGATACCGGTATCGGCATGACAGTTGAGCACATAGAAAAGGTCTTTGGGCTTTTTGTCCAGGCTGACTCAAGCACCACCCGCGATTACGGGGGCACAGGGCTTGGGCTTACAATTTCAAAGAACATTGTAGAGCTTATGGGCGGAAAGCTCGAAGCAAAAAGTTCTCTCGGCGGAGGAAGCACCTTTAGTTTTGAATTAACGTTTGACACAATAGAAACACTGACTGACAGGTCGGGAAGAACTAGCCCCGAAATTACTGAAAGACCTTACTTTGAAGGACTGCTCTTGGTCTGCGATGATAATGAGATGAATAGACAGGTAATTTGTGCTCATCTTGATCGGGTAGGATTAAAAACTGTATGCGCCGAAAACGGCAAGATTGGCGTACAGTTGGTGAAAGAACGCAAGGAAAAGAATGAGAAGCCTTTTGACTTGATTTTCATGGACATGTTTATGCCGGTGATGGACGGAATGGAAGCAGCTTCTAAAATCGCTGCTTTAAATTCCGGATCGCCGATTGTCGCAATGACAGCTAATGTGATGTTGAGTGAACTTGAAAATTATAAAAGAAACGGAATGCCGGATTGTCTTGGCAAGCCTTTTACATCACAGGAACTTTGGCATATATTATTAAAGTATTTAAAACCGGTGCGCAGTATAGCATTGAGCAGCCGTTCAGGTGAAAGCAAAGAAAACAAGGAACTGCAAAGAAAGCTGAAAGAGAACTTCTTAAAGAACAATTATAATGTTTATACACGAATAAAAGACGCTGCCGCTGCAGGAGACATTAAACAAGCCCACAGACTTGCTCATAGCTTAAAAGGGAATGCAGGACTAATAGGTAAAAACAATCTAAGAGATGCTGCGGCAGAGGTTGAAGAGCAGCTCGCAAATTTAGCTGTCTCGGTCTGGGAAAGTAAAATGAAAATTCTTAAAGTTGAATTGGACTGTGTTCTAGAAGAGTTAAACCGTGATAAAATTAATACAATGGATGAGTCTGATAATAATTTAATAAAGGATAGGGATCATATCCTTTCCTTGTTTGAGAGGTTACAGCCCTTGCTTGAAAATGACAGCACCGATTCAATAGACCTCCTTGACGAAATTCGTCGAATTTCCGGAACAGAAGAACTTGCAAAGCAAATAGACGAGTTTGATTTTATGTCTGCTGCCGGAACCCTTGAAAAGCTAAAGACGGAAATGGGAGTTAAATCATGAATGAAAGAAAGTTCAGCATCCTTGTAGTTGATGATGAAAAATCCAATATACTTGCATTGGTTGATATACTTAAACCGGAATACACGGTTTATGCTGCAAGAAACGGACAGCATGCTATTGAAATGGCTGAAAAACATCTTCCTGATATAATTCTGCTTGATATTATTATGCCTGAAATGGACGGTTATGATGTAATGGCCGCATTAAAGAGCTCTGAAACAACAAAGGATATTCCTGTAATATTTGTTACCGGCTTAAGCGGAACGGGCGACGAAGAAAAAGGTTTTGCACTTGGTGCTGCTGACTATATTATTAAACCCTTTAGCCCTGCTCTTGTAAAGTTAAGAGTTGCAGGCGCAATGGTAGATATAATCGAAAAGAAGAAAATGGCAGAAATGCTTAGACGACGCGATGTATTATTAAGCGCAGTGAACCGTGCAGCAAGTGTTCTTCTTAGAGCAGACGACGAAGAAAAATTAATTACTTCCATATTAGAAGGTATGGAAATTATCGGTAATAGTGTCGATGTTGACTGTGTAGAGGTTTGGCAAAATGAAATGAAGGGTGGGGAACTCCATGCCAATTTAATCCATTTCTGGTTCAGTGAAACAGGACGTAAAATAAAATCTGATTTTCCTGCATCGAGTTTTAACTATGCGGCAGTGCCAAGATGGGAAAGCAGCCTTTCAAAAGGAGAATATGTTCACGGACCTGTTTCCGGCTTCTCAAAGGAAGAACAGGATTTTCTAAGTATTTTTAAAATTAAGACCGTATTGGTAATACCGATCTTTATTAAGAATAATTTCTGGGGATTTTGCTGTATAGATGATTGTCGAACAGCCCGAAGTTTTGCCGAAGATGAAATTGACATTTTACAGTCCGGATGCTATATGCTTGCTAATGCAATAAACAGACGAATACTTGCAGCAGAGCAGGTAAGAATGAAGTCTAGGATTGAAGCTATTATAAGTAATTTGCCCGGTATGGTATACCAATGCGTTTATAATTCACCCGAGTGGATTTATACTTACGTGAGTGAAGGAAGCAGAGAATTAATCGGTTATGCCCCGGATGAGCTTGTCGGAAAAATAAGTAGATATATTGATATGGTGCATCCGGAAGATAGGGAAGCTGTTCAAAAAAAGAACGAAGAAACAATCGAGCAAGGTCAATCATACGAGCATAATTACAGACTTCTACTAAAAGACGGTACAATAAAATGGATGTGGGAGAGGAGTCGCGTTCTTGAATGTGACGAAGAAGGTATTCCCGTCCTGATAGAAGGTTATTGTTTTGATATTACAGAGCAAAAGCAGGCAGAGGCAGCAGAGCTTGCAAACCGTACAAAGTCCGCTTTTCTTGCACATATGAGCCATGAAATGAGAACCCCAATGAATGTGGTAGTGGGACTAACGGATCTAATGCTGGAAGAGGATATTGCAGAAAATTTAAAAGAGAATCTTAATAAAATAAGCACAGCGGGGAAAACCCTGCTTAGGCTTATTAACGATCTCCTTGACATCTCCAAGATTGAAGCAGGAAGGCTGGAGCTGCGCCCTGTTAGATACGATATGCCAAGTTTGTTAAACGATATTATTTCTTTAAATATTATCCGTACTGCAAACAGACCTGTAGAATTTCAGCTTGATATAAGTGAAGATCTCCCCCATAACCTATATGGTGATGATTTACGTCTAAAGCAGATAATCAATAACCTATTAAGCAATGCACTTAAATTCACACAAAAAGGGACAGTCACTCTTGGCATGCAAATTGAAACTTGTGAAGAAACAGAAAAGGGCGGGGAAGTTTGGATGTCGGTTTATATAAAAGATACCGGCATAGGTATACGCAAAGAGGATTTAGAGAAGCTTTTTACTGATTATGCCCAAGTAGATACAAGGACTAATAGGATGATAGAAGGCACCGGCCTAGGTCTGTCAATTACAAAACGGCTTACTGAATTAATGGACGGTGAAATATGGGCCGAAAGCGAGTACGGAGAAGGCTCTGTATTCCGCATCCGCGTTAAGCAGGGTTATATTGATGATAAAAAAATAGGTCCCACGGTAGCAGAAAATCTCCGGAAGTTCCGTTACATGGAAGATAAGCGCATTGCAAGAAAGATGCTTGTAAGGCCTGATCTAAGTCATATAAAGGTGCTTGTAGTCGATGATATGCAGACAAATCTGGATGTTGCAGCAGGCCTTCTTGGCAGATATAAAATGAAAGTAGATTGTGCATTGGACGGGACACAGGCCCTTGAGCGCATTCATAAAAGCTTAGATGAAAGAGAGACGCCATATAATGCCATCTTCATGGATCATATGATGCCGGGGATGGACGGAGTTGCAACAACCGTTGCAATACGAAATATAGACAATGAGTATACAAAGAAGATCCCGATTATCGCCCTGACTGCAAATGCAGTGCAGGGAATGGAAAATCATTTTTATGACCATGGATTTCAGGCCTTTTTGGCAAAGCCAATAGATACCCTGCAATTGGATTCCATAATAAAAAAATGGATTATCTAATTTTCAAGAACCTGTGAGTATCCTGAAAGGTCAAATGCAGTATTGAAACCGGGAAGATACATGACCCCTGTTGAAACAAGTGCCTCGCCTGCAAAGCGGTAGTTTACATCAACAAGATTAATAATCTGGTCGAGCAGGCTGCGCTCCATGCCAATGAAATTCATCAGCATAAAAAGATAACCTTCAACGGCAGACTTCCCGGGAATTTCAATAATATTTCTCTCAGCCCCTTCTGCCCAGAATCTGCCATTGCCGTAGAGCTCATAATTAAAAGAAGAAAGCTCAACGCCAAAAGGATTCGGGTTCACAATCCTTATCCCAACCCTGAAACGCGTATTAACAAGCTCAGCTTTTAGTATTGCAATATTAATTATATGAAACTCAGGTGCAAGCACTCCCGGGAATGCAGCAACCCCTGAAACTTCAAGCCTTTCATTTTGGCCGTAACTTAAATGAAGAGACAGACTAACTTCATAATGATCTTCAGGAGCAAGACCCTCCGCAACAAGGGCCTCTACATCCATATTAAGCGTAAGCGGAAAGGAATCAGGGCTCTCGCTTGAAGTATTAAGAAGAAAAACAGGGTTCGCTTCAAGGCTGAATGCCCTTGAGCCGTCTCTTCCGTTTAATACTATTTGCCACGATTCCAGCTTTGCCGACTCTGCATCAATATTGTTTAATTCAAGGATAAAATCGAGTTGTAAAAGGCTTGGATCATCGGCCTTAATGGAAGAGAAAAACAATTGCGAGTCAGGGGGCGGGCCCTCTATTGTCGACACAGGCTGAGACCTGCATGTCGTAAAAAGAAAACCTGCCAATATAATTAAAATGATAAAAAGAAATTTATGGCATCTCATATACCCTATTATTTTCGGCTTATTTAGGATATTTGCCTTTGAATTACATAAAAATTTTCCCGGGATTCATTATATTGTTAGGATCCCAAGCCTTTTTTATCGATTTCATAAGATTTAGCTCAACCGGGTTAACCAGATCCTTAAAAAAATCCCTGCGCTTAATCCCAATGCCATGCTCACCTGAAATTTTCCCTCCAAGGGTCTTGGTAATATCGTAAAGCTCTTTTTGGCAGGCAATCTCATTTTTCTTCCAGTCTTCCATGCTCATTTGTGGGTCTTTAACCAAAGTGGCATGGAGATTTCCGTCTCCTGCATGACCATAACATGGGATCTGCATATTATACTTTTTCCCAAGCCTTTCAAGTTCAGGTATTATATGGGGGATTTTTGAAGAAGGTACAACGATGTCTTCAAGACTCTGAATAGGACTTGAGACCTTAAATGCTTCGGCAATATTTCTCCTTACATTCCAGATGCGTTCGATATTGTTCCTATCTTCTGCCACATAGACTTCTATTGCACCGCGACTTTCGCAGAGTTTGCCTGTTTCGATTAAATCACTTTCAACCTGCCTCGGATCGGAGCCGTCAAGCTCGATTAAAAGCATGGCTCCGCAGTCCTCGTAGGGCAGGCTTTCGTTAAGGTATTTGCAACTCGTCTGTACAGAGAGGCTGTCCATAAACTCAATGCTTGTCGGGGTGACTCCCCTGCAGAGAATCTCAGGTACAAGGTCTATCGCTTCCTTCGGTGTTTTAAAAAGCACGAGAAGGTCTGAAGTGGAAGTGGGGTAGCCAATCAGCTTTATAATAGCCCTTGTAACTATGCCTAAAGTCCCTTCAGAGCCTATGACCAAAGACTTTAGGTCATAACCTGAAACATCCTTTGCCAGCTTCCCTCCAAGCTCCACGATCTCCCCTGTCGGTGTAACCATCGTAAGGCCCAGAATGTAACGGCCTGTAACACCATACTTAACAGCCTTCCCGCCGCCGGCGTTCTCCGCGATATTGCCTCCAATGACGCAGGTCTGTAAGCTCATAGGATAGCCTGCAAAGAAAAGCCCCTGCTCCTGAACCGCAAGGGCAAAGTCATTTGTCACCATCCCTGCTTCCACGACCGCGAGCATATTCTCTGTATCCAGTTCGACTAGCCTGTTCATCTTTTCGAGGGAGATTACTATGCCGCCAAACTCGGGGATTGCTCCGCCTGAAAGCCCCGAGCCTGCACCTCTTGGAGTTATCGGAATAAGCTCTCTATTTGCAAGTTTGACAACAGCCGCAGTTTCCTCAGTGCTCCCCGGGAAAACCACAGACTCGGGAA
>Ga0099364_10001690_pt1 | contig 36112 bp, 35 predicted proteins | sample TergutTh196P3_FD_73070 | JGI IMG/M metagenome (GOLD analysis project Ga0099364, IMG submission 73070) | Microcerotermes parvus P3 segment gut microbial communities from Pointe-Noire, Republic of the Congo - Th196 P3 | ecosystem: Host-associated > Arthropoda: Insects > Digestive system > Gut ... | reverse complement strand
ACTATTGATGACGCGTGGGAAGCCGCGAGGATGGTCGGACTCGAAAAAGACATCAAAAACATGCCGATGGAAATGAACACGGTGATAAGCGAAGGGGCCGGCAACGTCTCCGGCGGGCAAAGGCAGAGGATACTGCTTGCGCGAAGCATTGTGAACAGACCGAAAATAGTGATACTGGACGAGGCCACCAGCGCCCTTGACAACATTACCCAGGCCGTCGTGATCGAAAGCGTCAATAAACTGAAGGCCACGCGCATCGTCGTGGCGCACAGGCTCTCCACCATCAGGGACGCGGACAGGATATACGTTTTGCAGGACGGGCGCGTTGCCGAGGAGGGAAATTACGAAGAGCTGATGAAAGCGGACGGGCTGTTCGCCAAACTCGCGAAAAGGCAGTTGGCGTGACGGGGCGCGGGCTTCATCTAATAAGAGGGTGACGTAAATGAAACTTTTCGCTGACGAACACATCAATCCGGGCCGGCAAACAGAGCTGGATCGGGCAAGAGGGCTTGCGGTTCTTTTTAGTATTGTCATACTTTCCGACGCGGCGGCAGTTCTGTTTTCAAAAGCGGCCGCTTTTGCCGGGCGGCAAAGGTAAAGTTGAGTGATTTATTTACATTGAGGCGGGATACTGACCATATATTTTTTTTCGTAACGCGCGGGATGATAAGATGATTTTGCTTCGCGTAAACCTTCGTTTTCCATATCTTCCTCCCGGTTTACCCAAACATAGTCTTTCGCCTGCCTTGAAAGGAAAGTTTTGTTCAAAAACTGATATATGCCTTCGTACTCGGCAAACGCTTTCTCAAACCTGATGTCTATTGTTTCATCATTTAACTCTTCCGCTATCGTGTAAGCGGCGATGCGTCCGTCAACCCTTATACACGCTCCGAAAAGCGGGAAGTCATTCCAGTTCTCAAGCACTTTCATAATTGCTTTATTTTCTTCGTCAAGGACGGACGAGGTTATCACGCCTTTATGGCGTTCAAGCCATTCGTTCTGAAACTTTATCAATTCATCGAAATCTTCTTCCAACAGCGAAACGTATGTTCCGCTGTATTTTTCCTCAAAAACTTTTACGTGCCCCCTTTTTTGTGAATAAGCTCTTCCTTTCAGCTCGATCAGGTCTTTTACGGAATAAACATATTCCCATTCCGAACGCAGCTCTTTTACTTGAGCGCCTCGCAAAGAACTTAACTTAAAAGCTAATTCCTCGGAAACGTCGTTTAATTCCACCCCTTCAGGAAAATACTTCGATATGATTTTTCCCCAATTTTGGTCCGGCTCGCAGATGGGAGACAATATCCCGCGCCGGTTTTTCAGCCAGCATATATTTTGATCAAGGAAAATTTCCGTATTTTCAGATTCCTTCCATGCCCAAAGCCCTAAAAATGAATATTTGCATGAAACTATTCCGCTTGCCTTTAAAAGTTCTTCATATTTGTAGCGGTGTTTTATATCTATTCCCTCAAATTCGAGCACTATTCCCATATCCTCTTTATCCATTTGATATCAACTGACTCAATGGGTATTGTTATATTGCTTCTCCGAGTCTCTTCCCTTAAATACATATCTTTTACAGGCGGCCTGTTTTTATCAGGTCTTATAACTCCGCTTGTCGGCGCGTTGTTGTAAGGTATGATGTCGCTTTTGTCCATTCTGCGCGAAGTGATATGATATTCCGACAAATCCACAATTGTTTCATCCTCGTTTTGTGATCTGGCGGGCGCGGAACGTTCGGTTGAGCGTTGGTTTCTTGCGGGGGGCGAAAGTTCAATTTCTATGTTATCTTCTGGAAAGTTTGAAAAAAAGTCTGTCAATGTAATGCCTTCAATTTCTTCATGAGTTTCATGAGTTTCTTCATTGACTTTTTTACCCGCGGCAATATCCCGATCGTTTTCGTGAAAAGCATAACTTTCTTCATTACTATTGAAATGAAGCTCCGTCATGAATCGCGATATTATCCCTAAAAATACGGATGCTGAAATGACGATCAGCGCAAATATAAGTTTTTTTCCTCTCAATTGTTATCTCCATTGTGTCGGTTATAATTTATTATTATATCGTAACAACGGAGATGATTTGAATGTTATTTTATCCGGTGAAAGCGGAAACTCATGAGGAAATGAAAAATATAATAGATAAAATCGGCGCTGACCCTCGTTCAATAACATGGTTCGAACCAAAAATGAATACGCGTAAGATATACGCGCACGGCGTTGATTTCAGGGCGGCGGCATTTATGAAACAGGAACTGCTTACCCGCGGCGGGGACGTTGTAGTGCACCGCAATGTCATTGACGGCGGGATAAAAGAGTGCGACATAATGCTTATGGGGACTTCCGGGGAACTTCGCGCGCTTTTATTGAAAATGAGGGCTATGGATTGCTGGGGGTTGAAAGAGCTCAGGGAAGAGCTTCACAAAGTATTGGAAGCGATTGACATAAAAAACTGGGAGTACGCGCTTCCGGGGGGGAAAACTCTTTGTCTTGGCGGGCGCTCCCTGATAATGGGCATTCTGAACGTCACTCAGGATTCGTTTTATTCCGCAAGCAGGATTGAAAATGAAAACGAGCTTATCTCCAAAGCGGGAAAAATGCTTGAGGATGGGGCGGACATACTCGACATAGGGGGCGAATCCACGCGTCCGGGGTCGGTCCCCGTCGGCGCGGAGGATGAGCGCAAACGCCTTATCCCGTCGATCAGGGCTTTGCGCAGGGAGTTCCCGGACGCGGTCATCTCGGCGGATACGCTGAAACCTGAAATAGCTCTCTCAGCGGCGGAAGCGGGAGCGGATATAATAAACGACGTCGGCAGCGATCCGGCAATGGGAGACGCGGCTCTTAAAACCGGACTTCCGCTGATCGTTACTCACACTTTACCTTGTCCGGAACGCTCCGATGTTGTCGGAAGCGTTATGAGCAGCCTTTCAGAACGTTTAAAGGCATTGCGGGAAAAAGGAGTAAAAAAACTTATAGCCGACCCGGGGATAGGGTTTGGAAAATACGGGAACGATAATATGAAACTTCTTAAATCAACAGGCAGTCTCAGAAGTTTCGGCCTGCCGATCCTTGTGGGACATTCAAGAAAAAGATTTCTTGATATAGAGGATAAGGGCAAAAAAATCGCTCCGGAGCCGGAGGACAGATTATCCGGCACTCTTGCGGTTTCAGCTTTGCTTGCGTCCTCTTTGGGGCATGTCGAGATAATCAGGGCACATGATGTGTTGGAAAATGTACGGGCGGTGAGGACAGCCGAAATCCTCGCCGCGCAATGAAGGGACGGAAAATATGAACCGCATCCTTATTAAAAACGGCGCGCTCCCAAACGGTGATATTGCGGATGTTTTGATCGAAGGAGAGAAAATATCCGCTGTCGGGCGCGGCATGGACAAAATTGACGGGGTAAAAATAATTGACGCTTCGGGCTCTTATGTCCTGCCGGGAGGAATAGACCCTCATACGCATGTAAACCTTGCTATAGGAAACATGCGCGTTTCGGACGGCTGGGAAGCGGCAACGATGGCCTCGATTTATGGCGGGACGACCTGCATAATCGAACATCCGTCCTTTGGCCCCGATAAATGTTCTTTGTTCCGCCAACTGAAAGCCGCCGCCGGTGAAGCTGCGGGGAAAAGCTGCGTTGACTATGGGATCCACGCGGTGTTTCAGCATGTGAACGAGCAAGTTTTGGACGAGATTCCAAATATCATAAGGGATGGATTTCCAAGCGGCAAAGTATATATGACGTATTCCGGAAGGCTTGATGATGAAGATTTTTTCAAAGTTCTGAAGGAGATGGGCAAATATGGCGGGCTAACCGCCGTCCATGCTGAAAATCATGTTATAGCCGTTAATTTATCCTTAAAATTGGAGAAGGAGTTTCCCGGACTTCCGATAAGCCACGCGCGCGCGCGCCCCGCGTACTGCGAATCGGAGGCTGTGGCAAGAGCCGTCGCGCTTGCGAGGGCGGCGGACGCTCCCGTTTATATAGTTCATCTTTCGACCGCCGACGGCGTTGAAGCGGTCAGGAAGGCAAAACGCGAGGGAATCCCCGTCTATGCCGAAACCTGCCCTCAATATCTTTTTTTGACTGAAGAAAAGTACGCGGAGCCTGAAGGGCTGAATTACATAATGTCCCCGCCTTTAAGGAGGGAAGATGACGCGGAGGCGTTATGGCAGGGGATTTGCGACGGCACGATAGACACCGTGGGAACGGATCATTGTTCGTTCAGCCGCGCGGATAAACTTAAATACAGTAATGGAGGCGTGAATATATTTAAAGCCCCGGGCGGGGTTCCGGGGATTGAAACCAGAATTCCTCTGCTATTCTCTTACGGCTTTATGAAAAATAAAATCTCCTTGCGGCGGTTTGCGCAGCTTGTATCGGAGACGCCGGCCAAACTCTTTGGGATTAAAAACAAAGGAGGATTATTGTATGGCATGGATGCGGACGTTATCATAATCGAACCCGTCGAAAGCTACGCGGTCTCGGCGCCGGTACTTCATCAGAAGTCGGATTATACCCCGTTCGACGGGATTGAGATAAGCTGCAAAATCCCCCATGTTTTTTTGAGAGGAAGGCATATGGTTTCAAATTATGAATTTGTCGGAGGTAAATCGGGAAATTTTGTCCCGAGAGAACGCTTTATATAATTTAAGGAGGAAGTAATTATGGTACATCCAACAGTAAAAGGCAAGAAAATTTTTCCGCTTGGTTTCGGCTTTATGAGATTGCCCGTGACGGGCGAAGGGAAAGTGGATTACGCGCAATCGCGAGCTATGATGGAACGCGCGGTGGAGGCGGGAGTAAATTATTTTGATACCGCGATGCTGTACCACGGAGGGGAAAGCGAGGTCTTTCTGGGTAAGGAGACGACTCCGGCGATCAGGGAAAAGGTTGTAACAGCGACAAAACTGCCTTCATGGCTTGTCAAAACTCCGGAGGATATGGATAAATTTCTGGACGAACAGCTTAAAAAACTTAAAACCGACTGCATTGACATATACCTTCTGCACGCCCTGAATCTGACGCGCTGGGGGACAATGCAAAAGGTCAATGCGCTGGAATTTTTGGAACGGGCGAAAAGCGCGGGAAAAATTCGCCTGACCGGTTTTTCGTACCATGACGGGCTGCCGCTTTTCAAGGAAATCATTGACTCGTATAAATGGGACGTTGCCTTAATACAGCTTAATATACTTGATCACATATATCAGGCGGGGGTAGAGGGGGCAAAATACGCGCACGGGCGCGGGGTTTTTGTTGCGGTAATGGAGCCTCTGAAGGGCGGAATACTCGGAACGCCGATCGAAGGGCCATTCTTAAAGATCGCTGAAAAATATGGCTGGAGTAAACCGACATTCGCTGACCTGTGCCTGAAATGGCTCTGGAATCAACCGGAGATAGGAACTGTGCTCAGCGGCGTGAGCACGATGCGGCAGCTTTCGGAGAATATCGAGTCGGCGGAGGAATTTATCGACGGAAAAGGGGCGATAACGGAAAAAGAGCTCAGGCTGATTGAGGACATACGGGCAGAGTTCAACAGCCGGATAAGGGTGGGCTGTACCGGCTGCGCGTATTGCCGCCCCTGTCCGAGCGATGTCGATATACTTGAATGTTTCAGGCTTTACAACAGCGCCTCGATAACCGGCGACTGGAAGAAATTCAAATCGCTTTATGAGGACCTTATATTCAGCCCTGTAAAACAGGAAAAGAGAGCAAGCTTTTGTACAGAATGCGGCATCTGCGAGCCACGCTGCCCCCAAAACATCCCAATCCGTGAAAAGCTAAAAGAGGTCGTAAAGGAGCTGGAGGAGGGTGTGTTTTAATTTTGAAGAACCCAACCACAATATATTGTGGTAAAGCCGTATCACCTACACAATATATTGTGGGAGCGCGGGCGTACCGCCCGCTTTTGTTACAGCCCTTTAAGCCGGATGAGGTAGAAAATGACTAAACTTGAACGCCTTATTGCGGAGATATGTCAAACAAGTCGGCACAAGGTCAAACAAGCTCACATAATGACAAATATACATTACATTTTTGCCAGGAATAATGTATTGGGAACCTCTAAAAATTCAAATTTTCGCTATTGCTGTGACGGTAAAGCCTTGATTTTACTAAGCCGTTTTTCTCAAAAAAGCTATTTTTAGAGGTTCCCTATTGTATACATTGCATTATTATTGAAAGTAATTGATATTACAGACTCTTTGTAAACGCCGCGATGCGCTCGACCGCAATTTTAAGATTCTCAAGCGAATTTGCGTAAGAGAAGCGTATATATCCTTCTCCGTATTCGCCGAAAGCGGTTCCCCAAGCGGCCGCAACGCCCGCCTCGTCGAGCAGGCGGTTGGCGAACGCCTCGCAGGGAACGCCGAAACTTGAAATATCGGGGAAAACGTAGAACGCGCCCTTCGGCAGGCGGCAACGTATGCCTGGAATGTCGTTCAGGGCTGCCACAAGGTAATCTCTGCGTTCCCGGAACGCGGCCTTCATCATTTCGACGGAATCCTGCGGGCCTGTCAGCGCCTCAATAGCGGCCATCTGCGTAAAGGCAGCCGAACAGGAATTGGTATTGACCATCAGCATGTCCATGTGCTTGGCCAGGTCGGGGTGTAAAATCGCATATCCCAGACGCCAGCCCGTCATGGAATAAGCTTTGGAGAATCCGTCGAGGATGATCGTCCGGTCCTTGAAACCGGGCAGAGACGCGATCGAAGTAACCGACCCGTCAAAAACAATACGGTCGTAGATTTCATCGGAGAGAATGAAGATATCAGGCCTCTCGCGCAGCGCGTCAGCAATCGCGAGGATGTCTTCTTTGGTGTACGCTCCGCCGGTGGGATTGGAGGGGTTGTTAAGGATGAGCAGCTTGGTTTTGGGAGTAATAGACTTTTTTAACAACTCGACGTCGAAGCGAAAGTCTTTGTCCGCTGTTAACGGGATGGGGACAGGCACTCCGCCGGCAAATTTGATATTGGATTCATAAATCGGAAAACTCGGATTCGGGTAAATGACCTCGTCGCCGGGGTTGACAAGCATCAATATAGCGTAGAACATGACCGGCTTTCCACCCGGCACGACTACGACCTCATCCCTGCTGGTCCGGATGCCTTTTTGCTTTTCGGCGTATTGGGCAATGGTCTCCCGCAATTCAGGGTATCCACTGGAGGGGGTGTATCCGGTGTGCCCGTCATTCATCGCTTTGTAGCCGGCTTCAATGATGTTTCGGGGAGTTTTGAAATCGGGCTGCCCAATCTCAAGGTGAATCACGCTACGCCCTTGTGCTTCCAGCGCCTTGGCTTTCGCAAGGATTTTGAAAGCGGACTCTGTGCTAAGCAGGCGCATACGTTCAGCAACGTGATTTTCAAACATGTTTTTTTCCTCCTCTATATTTTAATTAACGATTTTGCTTATTTAGCGGCATAAGAGTAATTTAACATTAATTTCCGAAAAATTATATCCGAAAATTGTTTATCCTGGCATTAAGCCCTAACTTTTCATTATTAAGTAATATTTAAAATTAAAACCTTGATATTAGGCCGTTTGCAAAATTACATATTACTTAATAATGAGTAATATATTTTATTTTTAAAATTTCTTGAAATACTTGCAATACAAGCGTTTCAGAGAACAACTATTACTTATTTAAAAAAGTTAGGGATTATCAGACAGCTCGGCGGCGGCATCAATAATCTCAGCGGGGTCATAGGGAACTTTTCCCGGATTCAGTTATTAAGAAATACTTAATAACTGCTGCCGACGGCAAAAACTACAACACGAATCATTACAATCTTCAAGCCATTATAACCGTGGGATTCAAAGTGAATAACGAGCGCGCCGTGCGGTTCCGCAAGTGGGCGAACCAGATTGTCAAGGATTACACCATTCTGTTCATGGGCACACCGCTGCCGGATTAATCGTCAAGCGGTCCGACGCCGAAAAAGAATATAGCCTGTAATTTTAGAGCAAGCGGCGAAAACTACACAACCATGTCCGCTTCACCATCCTGGCCAGCCTATAATTTGATTTGAACCTGATTTAACTCAAAAAAACTAAAAAAACTCCCGCAAGGGAGTTTTTTCACAATTTACCACATACCTGCTTGCTGCCTTCAGGTAGTGCCTTTTTAGGGTAAAGGCGGCATCCTAAAGGGCACAAGCAAGCAATTATCAAAAAGACAAGCGCGGGCGGGGACTACCTTCTATTCCTCCTGTTTTTCCAAGCGTGGACTGTATACGCTCTATTTGCTCAACAGGCAGGCTATACTTTGCCGCAATTTCAGACACAGGGATTTGAGCTTTTAACATTTCAATGACCAGCAGTGCAGTATCAAAGCCGATAGCGATGCCTTGTGTGATACCTCGTTCTTTGCCGATAGCAATGCCTTGTTCCGTGCCAATGACAATACCCTGTTCAATCCCTTCCTCTAACGCATCGCTGACCCAACTGCGAGTGTCAAGGTCCGCTATTAGTTCGTTCTCATATTGGATTCGTGCTTTCTCTTCCTGACTGATTTCAAGCAATACATTCGCCGCCATCTTGATCCCTTCCTTTCTCGCTATGATCGCGCTAAGCTTCTCTTCTTGGCTTTTATCAGACATGTAACGGAAAAACATACTCCACATTTCCTGATCCGTCATCGCTTCTACCGGCTTGTTCAGTATCCTGTCTACCTCCGGCAGTTGGATAAATATTATCGTTTCATCATCCGTCAGGTCAATGCCATTCTTATCGCGGAAACGATAATCGCTAACTAATTCAACAGGTTCTCTAAACAACGGAAAATTTAAAATGCAGATCAAATAACATTTTTGCAGCGCGTTGTATTCTTCTCCAGATATTTCCTGGCTCGAATACGCTTTGGATATTATAAACTGCGCGCGCTTCTTAAAAGATTTCCCGCCGCTTAGCTGCATTTCCACTATCGCCTGCCGTCCGTCCACGAACTTTACTCGAATATCGAAAACGGCTTTCTTGCGCGTACCCACATCCACAGGGATTTCAGGGTTCACGACGACAAAGTCCACGATTTCCTTCGCGCCCGCGCCTTTCAGAACGCTGTTAAGCAGGTCGAGCAGCGCTGCTTTTGACCGCGAGTCTTCCGCGATAAATATACGTTTGAAAATATAATCCACCATGGGGCTGAGCAGTTCGCTGTCGAGATCAATACCATACCAATCTTTAATTTTCTTTTTAACAGCGGCAGTCAGCATTGGCGCCGCGGTTGCTTTTTCCGTCATTTACTCTCCTCCGTGGTTGTGGCTGTCTTAACAGTGTGTATTATATTCCATCCGATGCAGAAATAACAAGGCGGAAATATGGGGCTTATGGCCGAGTTTTTTTGGAAAAGGAATTTGAACGAATCGAAAGATGGCACTTGACAAATTTATATATGCATGTGTAGAATATTTGTAAGTAAAAACTATTATACTTATCCGAGGCTTTTAGTCCCACGCGGATTTCTGGCCCATGGGTGTACCGGGCAACTGGTGCGCCTGCTGTTGCAAAGGATAATGTTGTTTCTGTTTACGACAGATACACATTGTCTTTTTTTATATCAGAGTTTCGTTTGATCCCAGACATACTAAAAAATCAGGAGACCGAACATGAAAACTTTTGCCTCTGCCGTGTTATTGAACAGGCGGGAAAGCTTTTATACGAGATTCGACAGACAACAGTGAGGTAGCAAGAAAAGCCGCCCGGAGGGCGGCAGTCAGATTGCGGGGAAGGCCCCCGCTCCTTTCGAAATAAAGCGCGGTATGTGTTATGGAGAAGTCTAAAAACTTCCAGATCATTAAATATGATAATGAAACCGGCGCGTCCGAGGTGAAGGATGTCATTTCGGTAGAACATGCCGTTGATATATACGTAAACGGAAAACTCCTGGCGAAGCTGGCGTGTACCCCGCAGCGTTTTGAGGAGCTTGCCACCGGGCATTTATACAGCTCCGGGCTTATCCGCGCCGCCGGCGACGTTAAGGAAATAACGCTGAGCCAGGACCTCAGAACAATAAGAGTCACCGCGGATTTAATTGAGCCCGCCCCAACTCCGGCCGCAAACGGTTTTAGAATACCCATCGCATCAATACTTAAAAACTCCGAAACATTTCTTAAAAGAAACCAGACGTCCCAAGAAACAGGAATGCTGCACTCCTGTGCGCTTTTTATCGACGAAGAGCTCGCGTATCTTGGGGAGGACATCGGGCGCCATAACGCAATCGACAAAACGCTGGGCATAGCGCTCCGCGAGGGCGTCTCATTCGAAAATATCGCCGCGATAACCACCGGGCGCATCCCGGGGGATATAACGACGAAATTCATAAACGCCCGTGTGCCGGTAATTATTTCCCGCTCCGCCCCTACGGACGTGTCCATTGATTTGGCAAGACGCTATAACATTACGCTGTGCGGGTTCGCGAGAGGCCGCCGGCTCAATATATACGCAAACGAGCAGCGCGTAGTGATCTGAGTAAAGGAGGGATCCGCCTTAATTTAAAGCAGCGTGAGAGTTTTGCTTTACCGGGTTTCGAGTCGTAAAAAACAAATAGGGAGTGTGATTAAATATGTCTGCGAATAATGCTCAAGGAGCTGCAGTAAAAGAGAAATTTGAACCCTGTCAGGTATGGGGGCTTTTTATGATACTGACCATCGTATACGGATTTATCCTTGCCTTTGCGAAGGGTGAAGCCGGTTCGATTTTTCAGGGTCTTTGGACCATTTACACCAGTCCCGCTGTTCTAACCACCGACTATTTCGCTTTGGCAGGAGCCGGCCCCGCTTTTATCAATTCGGGCATGGCCGGGCTTTTAATTCTGTTTGTGTTCAAGCGCGCCCAGCTTCCGCTTGGCGGGCCTCAAATGGGCGTCTTTGGCCTGACAATGGGATTCGCCTTGCTGGGTAAAAACCCAGTAAATATGATACCTATCTTGTTTGGCGCATATCTTTTCAGCTTGTACAAAAAAGAACCCTATAAAAATCATGTAACTATGGCGGGTTTTTGTACCTGCTTGGGGCCTGTGGTAAGCCAGCCTGCCCATATTCCGCAAATCGTTGGCGCCATTGGCGTGTTCGGCGGAATGGCAATGGGCGCTCTTTTAGGTATCTTTTTCGGTTTTGTGATAAACGCCAAGGCCGTTTTCATTAGAAAGAGCCACGAAGGGCTTAACCTGTATAACATCGGATGGGGCGCGGGCCTTCTTGCCATGGGGTTAACCGCGGTTTACAAGGCAATGGGCATAACAGAGCCTTTCGCGCCGGTTGCGGGGTCTGCTCTCGCTGCCGGATCCTTGAATGCGGAATTAACCATGTATGTGATTGGAATGGCGGTGTTCTTTCTTGTCATGGGCTTGCTGGCCGGCGGGAAGCTTGGCGAACTTACGGAAATTCTGTATATGCAAGCGGACAATAATCTTTTTTACACAGAGTACGGCAAGGGGCATACATATCTGGCTATGGGCATTCTGAGCACACTGGTTGTGGCTTTGATCCTGACTTTTAATATAAATATAAACGCCCCTGTTCTTGGCGCCGCTATTTCAATGGTTGGCTGGGCGGGATTCGGCAAGGCCGTCGCAAACTGTGTCACCATTATCGCGGGCGTTATGCTGGGGGGCCTTACGAGATATTACATGGCTCCTGCCATTCCCGGCGCTGCTTCTCTTTACGCGTTTTACACCACGCAGCCTGTTGTATGGTCGTCAGCTTTCTGGGGCACCTGTCTGTCGCCGATGGCTAAATATTTTGGCTGGAGATGGGGTATTGTGATAGGCATGGTTCATTTTTACTTTGCCTCAACCATCGCGCCTTTCCACTTTGGCCAAAACCTGTATAATAACGGGCTTGCGGCTGGATTCGTATGCGTAGTCATGATACCGATTATCCGCTCCTTTGACAGAGCCGGGAAGTATCCCCCAAGAGCGGTTTAATATGGTGTTCGTTCTGTTTATGGCGGAGAAAGACGCAGCAAAATTGATGTGAAAAAAAGGGGTGATGCGAGTCGTTAAATGAGCAGCTCGGAGGTATGTAACTCAAGTTAGAATGAATGTTTTTATTGAAATATCATCTGGGGGAATTCTTGCGGAGGTAGCAAGAAAAAAAGTATGATATGTGGATTTACCTGTAATACAACAGAGTAATTAAGCACTGTAAAAACTTATTTAACAGCAACGGTTTTTATATATAGATGCATGTGTTTTATTGCTTTGTTTAGTGGCGCCAATAATGTTCAAAACATTAACGTGCTTTGTGGTGTACAAATTTTTATAAAAATTTCTTTTAAATTTCTTCAAAAGAAAGGAGCAGTCTAATGATAACCGTAACAATTAATGGACGGCAGATCCAAGTTCCAAAAGGCACAACGATACTTGATGCCGCGAGCAAGCTGGGGATAGACATTCCTACGTTTTGCTATGATGCCAGACTGCGTTTTGACAACAACGTGTTTGGCTTGAAATCCGAATGCTGCGACGAGCACAAGAGCGAATGCGATAAGCGCCCGTTTGTAAAAAGGTGCCCAGAAAGCGGCGACTGCAAAATCTGTTCTGTGGAGGTAGAGGGCGAAGACGGGCTTCCAACCGCCTGTAACAGCGAGTGCGCGGATGGAATGGTTGTGCTGACGGAGTCTCCTGCCGTCATCAAGGCAAGGAAAGAATTGCTCAACAGCCTTTTGTCAACACACCCCATGGACTGCCTCAACTGCGGCAAGCTGGGCGAATGCAAACTTCAGCGCTACTGCGAGAAGTATGACATCAAAGAACCTCTTTACAAGGTTCCTTACGATCATCAGCCGATTGACGATTCAATCTCGTTCTATTATTCCGAAATGGATAAGTGTATCCAGTGCGGAAGATGTGTACGTGTCTGCAAACACCTTATGGGAGTCAACGCGATCAGGATGGTGAATCACGGTCTGCACTCAAGAGTTTCTCCGCCTTATGGAGGCAAATTAGAGGATTCCAGTTGCGTACATTGCGGCAACTGCGTATCGGCTTGCCCCGTTGGCGCTCTCATGCCCAAATCGGAGAACAAATTCCGCTTCTGGGAAACCCGCAAGGTCCGCACAACGTGTACGTACTGCGGCGTAGGCTGCCAGCTCAATCTGCTTGTAAAGGAAGATAGAGTTGTCGGTGTTGAGCCGGTTCACGGCCCTTCAAACGAGGGCTTGCTGTGCGTCAAAGGTAAATTCGCGTTCGACTTTATCAATCACCCGGATCGCCTGACCCAGCCGTTAGTCCGCAAAGACGGCAAGCTCGTCCCGGTTTCCTGGGATGAGGCTTTCGATGTAGTTGTTAATAAAATAAAGGAAATTAAAGTAAAGGATGGCCCTGACGCTATCTCTGGCTTCTCAAGCGCGCGAGTGACGAACGAGGAGAACTACCTTTTCCAGAAAATGATGAGGGCCGCGGTGGGGACGAATAACGTTGACCACTGCGCGCGTCTCTGACACAGCTCCACAGTTGCAGGTCTTGCAGCTACATTAGGCAGTGGCGCTATGACAAACCCGATTCCCGACGTCAGAAACGCAGAAGTAATATTTATAACAGGCTCCAACACCACAGAAGGTCATCCAGTTATAGGCGCTTTCGTTCGCCAGGCAATAGAAAACGGCACCAAGCTCATTGTGGCCGACCCGGTACGTATACCTCTCGCCGATGTGGCGGATGTTTATATGCAAATCAAGCCCGGCACCAGCCTTGCGCTCAGTAACGGTTTACTGAACGTAATATTTGCCGAGGGGCTTGAGAACAGGGAGTACATCAGGGAGAACACCTCCGGTATCGAAGAGCTTCGCGAAATAGTCAAGAAGTATACCCCCGAATACACATCAAAAATCACCGGAGTGCCCGCAGAGGATATAATCAAGGTGGCGCGTATGTACGCCACGAAGAAATCCGCCATACTGTATTCGATGGGCATCACGCAGCACGTTAACGGCACAAACAACGTTATGAGCCTTTCAAACCTCGCGCTCGTAACCGGTAATCTGGGCCGCCCGGGCTGTGGCGTAAATCCGCTTCGCGGCCAGAACAATGTTCAGGGCGCGTGCGATATGGGAGCTTTGCCTGTGGTATTCACCGGTTACCAGGCTGTGGCTAACCCGGATGTTGTCAAGAAATTCGAGGAAGCTTGGGGCGTATCGCTCTCGAGTACTCCCGGTTTAACCGTAACGACGACTATTCCGGCAATACTTGAGGACAAAGTAAAAATGCTTTACATCTTGGGGGAGAACCCGATGGTTTCCGACCCCGATAGCCATCATTGCGCTGAGGCTCTTAAAAAAGCGTTCCTCGTGGTTCAGGATATATTCCTTAACGAAACGACTGAATACGCGGACGTTGTTCTTCCGGCAGCCTGTTTTGCCGAAAAAGACGGCGTTTTCGCCAACAGCGAGCGCCGCGTGCAGAGAGTCCGCAAGGCGGTCAATCGTAAGGGAGATTCCCGTGACGACTGGGCAATCATAATGGAATTGATGAACCGCCTCGGTTACAAGTGCAACTATGACCGCGCCGAGGATATTTTCAATGAAATAGCAAGTGTAACACCTTCTTACGGAGGAATAACGTACGCGCGCATCGAAGAAAACGAAGGCATTTGCTGGCCCTGCCCGACAAAAGACCATCCCGGCACGGCAATACTTCACGTCGGAAAGCCCGCGAATGGAAAAGGCGTTTTAAAGGCACTTGAATGGGTACCCTCTCCTGAGGCGCAATTGCCTGAATATCCGATCCAGCTTACTACCAACCGTCTAATTTATCACTACCACTCTTTGACAATGTGCGCGAGATCGGAAGCTATTTCTAAACATGCTCCCAGTAAATTCGTGGAGATCAACGAAGAAGACGCGAAAGCGCTCGGTATTGAACAGGGAGCGACCATAAAGATCAGCTCCAAGCGTGGCTCGATCACGGCAAGCGCATTAGTTTCGGACAGAGTGGCCAGGGGTGTGGCGGCAATGCCATTCCACTGGGCAGATGGAGCAAACGTCCTCTCTGATTCGGAAGCCTTGGATCCAATAAGCAAAATCCCGGGCTTGAAGCATATCGGCGTTAAGATCGAAAAAGCGTAAACGTCATGGTTATACAGTTTATGAAGTCTTTATTTAACAATACTAAATCTGGAGGTGTAAACATGGGTCAAATCAGCCTTGTAATTAATGATAGAAACATTGTAGCCGCTGAAGGCAAAACTATCTTGCAGGTCTGCAAAGAAAACGATATATTTGTCCCCACCTTTTGCAACCATCCAAAGCTTAAACCGCTTGAAAGGTGCGGTTGTTGTGTGGTTGAACTGGCGGAACACCATGAGCCGGTCAAGGCTTGCGGTACAGTTATAAAAAATGGCATGAAGATAAGCACTGAAAGCACAAAAGCTGTCTCGGCGAGAATTGCGGCAATCAACAAAATGCTCGGAAACCATCCAAACGATTGCCTTACCTGCGCAAAAACCGGCGGCAATTGTCTGCTTCAGGAGGTTTCACATCTCTACGACGTGGATACTGAGCTCCGTGTTATTAAAAATCGCGGGCTTGACGATTCCAGCCCCGCGATGATAAGAGATCTGGATAAGTGCGTAGATTGCGGACGCTGCGTCGAAGTTTGCGAGACCATCCAGAGAATCGGCTGCTATGAGCATGTCTACCCGGAAGATGATCACTATGTAACAACAAAAGGCGGCTTTAAACTTTCCGAAACCGACTGCATCAACTGCGGTCAGTGCGTAAAAGTCTGTCCTGTGGCGGCGCTTCAGGAAAAAGATGCGGTTCACGACGTTCTTGCCGCGCTGGCGGACCCGTCGAAGAAGGTCATTTTCCAGATGGCTCCGGCTATTCATAACACGGCTGGTGAGGAATTCGGCCTTCCGGAAGGCGCCGACGTGACGAGGATGCTCGCCACCGGGCTGCGCAAGATGGGCGCGACCGTGTTCACGACCGACTACACGGCGGATGTCACGATACTTGAAGAGGGCACGGAGTTTCTGAATCGCGTGACAAAGGGCGGCGTGCTGCCTATGTTCACGAGCTGCTGCCCCGGATGGATCAAATTCATCGAGTATAACTATCCCAAACTGTTCCCCCATCTTTCGACATGCAAATCGCCGCAGCAGAAGTTCGGAGCTTTGCTCAAGACCTACTACGCCGAAAAACAGGGTATTGATCCCAAAGATATATACCACGTTTCGATCATGCCCTGCGTAGCGAAGAAGTTTGAGAGCCAGCGTCCCGAAATGAATTCGTCCGGCCACCGGGATGTCGATGCCGTCATCACCACCCGCGAACTCGCAAAACTCTTCAATTTCAACAATATCAACCTTGCCGAGCAGAAAGGAACCGATTTCGACAAGATGATGGGCGAAGGCACGGGCGCGGCGCGTATATTCGCGGTGAGCGGTGGCGTTATGGAGGCGGCTCTTCGTACAGCAGTAATGAAGCTGACGAACAACGAAATAAATACCATTGATTACGTCGCGGTCCGCGACACGCCGGAAGGCGACGTCAAGGAAGCCGAACTCGACGTAAAGGGCACGAAAGTGCGCGTTGCGGTAGTCAACGGCATCGGTAACGCGCGTAAGGTGCTTGACGACGTAGTAGCCAAAAAGAGCCCCTATCATTTCATTGAGTTCATGGCTTGCCCTGGCGGATGCGTCGGCGGCGGCGGTTCCCCGGTAAAAGGAAAGGTAGAGCCGCGTACGGCTGGCATATACGACAGCGACGTCAAAAACCCTGTTCGCAGAAGCCATGAGAACAAAGAAGTCCAGGAGCTTTACAGAGATTACCTCGGAGAGCCGTGCGGGCACAAATCCCATGATTTGCTGCACACCCACTACCACGACAGAAGCGGCGAGGTAAAGTATCCGAAGTCGAAATAAATAATATCGCCCGTTTTCGGGCACTGGCCGCCGCCGGAGAGCATATCCGGCGGCGGCTAACCTGCTTAAAAAGCCTGCTATTTATTTTGCCAACAATGCTATAATATTTTAAAATTTCTAACTTTTATGCTATGGGGTGCATAATGGATATTCCGAACATGCTTTTAGTGGGCTCCACTGCCAGGAACACCGGTAAAACTACTTTCTGCGTTGCTTTTCTGAACAAATGGCAAGATAAATTTGATATTATCGGACTCAAAGTGACTGCCATCAGAAAAGGGAAAAGCGCATGCCCTCACGGGAATCATGAATGCGGAGTATGTGCCTCTCTTGTGGGGAATTATGAAATCACAGAGGAAACCAATAAATCAGGCGAAAAAGACACGCAAAAACTTTTGGCGGCAGGGGCAAAAAAGGTCTTTTGGATCAGGGCGCTAACGGAATATGTACAGGAAGCTTTGGATGTTTTTATGGCGCAAATCGCCCCAGGGCATATGATCGTTTGTGAATCCAACGCGCTGACCGCTTTTATAACGCCAGGCGCGTCGGTTTTGATGCATAGAAACGACGCCATGCAGATAAAACCATCGGCCAAATTGTTCATGCAAAATGCTGATTTCGTCTGCGATATTTCAGAGCCCGGCAATATCGAAACGGTGCTCGGCAAAATAGAAGTTTCACGCGCTGAAGGACAAATAAGCCTTGCATGCAACAGCTTATTTAAAAACTTCAGCCTTGTGATACTTGCGGGCGGGAAAAGCAGCCGAATGGGCAAGGATAAATCAGACCTGATCTACAGGGGGCGCAGCTTTTTGGAGAACATCGTTATGAAGGGCCATGCGAGCGGTTTTTCCGAAATAATCATTTCGGGGGCTGAAAAGGAAGTTTTCGGCGCCGTAAATATTATGGATGAAATAGAGGGCAGGGGGCCGCTCAGCGGTTTGTATTCATGCCTTAAGCACGCCAAAAATCCATATTGCTTTATAGTCACTGTAGACGTCCCCAAAATAGATTTCAACGAGCTTGCCAAACTGGCTGAATTTCATTTGTCCGGCGGAAACCGCGCCACGATTTTGACAGCGGACGGAAAGCTTGATCCGCTGATAGGCGTTTACAACTCCGACCTGTCTGCCGACATATATGAAATAATCAAGGATAAGCCCCAGAGGATAATTGAGCTGTTCAAGACCGTAACATGCGAACACTATGAATTTAAGGGCGATATGAGGCATCTTGACAACATCAATACCCCCGAGGACTACGAGGCTTTGCGGTAATGTACACGAAAATTAACAGAAAAAACGATTACGCGTTTAAGCGTATATTTGGGCATGAGGACAGCAAAGATGTACTTGCGCGTTTTCTGTCGGTTGTTTTGAATGTGCCAATCGAAGCTGACGAGTTGACGCTTATTCCGACTGAATTAAGCCCTGAATATGTTGGTGATAAGAGTTCCATATTAGACATACAAGTACGGCGAAGCGAATTCCACGAAAAAATGAATATAGAAATGCAGCGGAGCGACGAAGGAAATATAGAGCGCAGAATCCTTCACTATTTTTGCAGGAATTTCGCCGGCGAGTTGAAAGCGGGACAAGATTACTCGGAACTTCCAAGACAAATCAGCATCGTAATCGCGGACTTTGATGTATTTAATTGGAGAGATTCAAAAAAATTTCATGGAATTTTCGATGTGCGTGATCGAGATGAAGGATTATTATTTTCCGATGCTTTGGAAATTCATGTTCTGGAATTACCAAAGCTGAGGAAACAGCCGCTAAGATTAAACGCGTTGGAATGCTGGCTTCTTTATCTTGATAATATGGAGGGAGAGATCATGGAGCAGATAGCTGATCAGGAACCGATGATACGGCGCGCGATGACTATAGAAGAAGCTTTCATGAAAAGCGAACATGACCGTTATATGTATGAACTCCGGGAAAGAGGACGCCGTGATTTTGATAACGCCATAAGCACCGCTGAAAAACGCGGCGTAGCAAAGAGAGATATGGAAGTTGCGCGCGCGATGTTTGCAAAGAGTATGTCTTTGGAGCTAATAGCGGAAATCACAGGATTATCACTCGAAGAACTGAAAAAACTACGATAACGGAGGCTGGGCATGGAAACAGCGGTAAGCCATATACTGTCAAAAATTCAGGTTTTAGGAAATGAACTGCTGGATATAAGCGACTCGAACGGCAGGATTTCAGCCCGTGACGTCATGGCTTTGTATGACATGCCGCCCTTTGACCGCTCACCCCTTGACGGATACGCCGTTAAGGCATCCGATACCAGGGGGGCGTCGCGGCAGGCGCCGGTCCGCCTCAACGTCATAGACGAAGTTTTTGCCGGTAACTGCTCGGATAAAACGCTCTCGAACGGCGAGGCGGTCAGGATAATGACGGGCGCGCCAATGCCTGACGGAAGCGACTGCGTTGTCATGCAGGAGAACACCGACTACGGCGAGGATACGGTATGTATTTTCAAAGAACATTCCCGCCACCAGAATTACTGCTTTATGGGCGAGGATATAAAAAAGGGCGGGCTTGTTATGAAAAAAGGCTCAAAAATAAGAGCCGCCCACCAAGGCATACTGGCGTCCGTTGGAGTAAGGGAGATCGAGGCCGTCAAAAAACCACGTGTTACTCTGATAATCACGGGAAGCGAGCTGGTTCCCCTTGGGTCGCCGCTTGAAAAAGGCAAAATATATAACAGCAACCTGTATTTGATCAAAAATCGTTTAGCGGAACTTTCGGCGGCTCCGGCCATTGTTTGTATGGCTTCCGACGACAGCGCGGCGCTTGCCGGAAAAATAAGAGAGTTCTTGCCCCTCAGCGATATTATCATTACCACGGGCGGCGTTTCTGTGGGCAAAAAGGATATACTGTACGAAACGCTGGATGCTTTGGGCGCGGAAATAGTTTTTAAAGGAGCAAACCATAAACCGGGGCCTCCCGCTATTTTCTCGATGGCGGACGATACGCCGGTGATAAGTTTATCAGGCAACCCTTCTGCCGCGATAATCACTTTTGAGTTGTTGGCGCGGCCCGCGCTTTTTAAAATGACGCAAGACCCTGTTTTTGAGACCAGGAGGGTCAAGGGGATTCTTAAGAGCGGTTTTTGTAAAAAAAGCGATATGAGAAGGTTCGTAAGAGCCGTTTACTCTGACGGTGAAGTCTATATTCCAGGGCATGACGACGCCGCAAAACATTCATCGGGCGCGATAGGCTCCATGATCGACTGCAACTGCCTGGTTGATGTGAAATCGGGAGATATTGCTTCGGGTGATACGGTTGATGTGGTGATGTTATAGTATGGACAATAAAAAACCGCTGTTGCCGGTTAAGAGTGATGTGATTTTCCGTTTATTTTTCGCCGACGAAAGAAATCAGGAATCATTGATCGGTTTCCTCAAATCTGTGCTGAAGTTGCCGGATGATGACTACAATGAAATCGAGATAGCCGACCCCCATTTGCTGCGCGAATATGACGGGGATAAAATGGCGATCATTGATGTGAAACTGCATACAAAGAGCCGAAAGGTTATCCACATCGAAATTCAACTAAAGGTAACACCGGATCTGAAAAACCGGATCATCCTTTACAACTCGAAACTGATAACCGAACAGATCACCAGCGGCGACGATTACGACGTTATAAAAAAGGTAATAAGCATTATTATCACGGATGAAAAGCTGATCCCTGTCAGCCCCAAATACCATCACCGCTTTACGCTTTACGACCCCGATGGTGGGGTAGAATTGACCGACATTATTGAAGTTCACACGCTTGAGCTTGAGAAGCTGCCGAAAGGCACGGACGGGACGGAATTATACGATTGGGCGAAGTTTATTGACGCCGAGACGGAGGAGGAACTGAACATGATAGCCGAAAGGAATCCGGTAGTGGGCCGCGCGGTGGTCAAGTTGCGAGAACTGTCCGCCGACGAACGCGCCCGCGACCTGTACGAACGCCGCGAAAAAGCGCGGCGCGATGAAGCGATGTGGAGGAAATTTGAACGGCAGCAGGGATTGCAACAAGGATTGCAACAAGGATTGCAACAAGGCGAACAGGCCGAACGAGAAAAGTGGCAAGGCGTGGTCGCGGAAAAGGACGCGGAGCTTGCGCGGTTGCGCGCTCAACTGGAAAAGCAAAACAGCGACGAGAAATAGACTTCTGGATTGCGGAGTTTATTGCGGTCTCGGCGAAGCTGGTTTGCGCGCGGTTGATGTAGTGGAAAGGTCAGGTGTCGGCTTTAGTATGGACAATAAAAAACCGTTGTTGCCGGTTAAGAGTGATAATGAAGACATCTCCGATAAGAGAGAACGTTTTGACTATGACGGATTCTACAAAAAACTCATTAAACGTTTTTTCTGGAATTTACTCGAAATGGCACTGCCTGACCTTTATGCGGACGCAGATACAAGCGGGGAGTACGAATTTCTTGATAAGGAGTTCAGCGATGTCCTGAATACAGGAGATCCAGTTATGAGTATAACAACCTCGTGATTATGGATTTGGACGATAGCAGCCTTTTGTCGAGCAGCAATCCGATAGCTCTTGTGTTCTATGCAGCTAAATCCGCGCTTAGAGCTAAAGAAGAACTCCAGAGGTATAATTATCTGTACACAGTAGCCGGGCTTCTCGCCAAACGTGGCTGGAATATGAAAGATAAGCGCGATTTGCTGCTTTTCATTGAGCGAATCATAAATTTGAAAGATAAAACATTTAAAAGGCAATACTGGGAATATCGCCAGCAATTGGATAAGGAGGGAAAGATCGTGTACGAGCATTTTCTAAAAGACATAGAGGAAGAAATAGTTGAACAACGTGGTTTTGAAAAAGGAATTGAAAAAGGGCTTGAAAAAGGAAAAGAAGAAATGGCGAGAAATCTTCTGACACACGGTATTTCTCCTGACGTCATTGCCCAAAGCGCTGGTTTGCCCGTAGAGCAAGTACGTATGCTCATAAAGTAAAATTATACTCACAAAAGGAAGGGGGTCCGAATGAGAAAAATTATTTATTTGCTTGTTGCCGCGATTCTGTGTTTCGGTATACTTTTCTTCGTCTCCGCGAAGGTCAATCACGGACATGGGCCGGGTTGGGTGAATCCGGAGAGTTATCGCGGGCATAGTGAGCGCGGCGAACAAGGCGAGCATGACGAACTCGGCGTGCACGATGAACATAACGAGCGCGGCGACGAGCATCAGCCGGATACCATTAATAAGGAGATGTAAGCGTGTTACTTTTTTTGTTTCTTGTATGGATCGTCTTTAACGGAAGAATAACCCTTGAGGTATGCCTGCTCGGTATTGTTATCTCTTCGGCTGTGTACTGGTTCATGTGCAAATTCATGGGATACAGCGGCAAAACCGACAGGAAAATCGTCGTAAACAGCATAAGGAGCATACGGTACATCATTGAGCTTGTCTGGCAGGTTTTCCTGGCGAACGTGATGGTGGTGAAGCTTGTTCTTTCGCCCCGGATCAACATTAAGCCGGTATTGGTGTTTTTCAAGACGGACCTGAAAACCGACCTGGCGCGAGTCACTCTGGCAAACAGCATCACCCTTACGCCCGGCACGATAACCGTCTTTCTTGAGAAAGATGTTTACGGAGTTCATTGTCTTGATATAGGCATGGCCGATGGCATTGACGAAAGCTCGTTTGTACAAATGCTGCGTAAGATGGAAGCGGCCGCCGCGCCGGGGGGGGAAGCCTGAAAATGGAACTGACACATCAATTATATAACGGCCTGCTTATCTTCGGCTTGCTATATCTTACCATAACCATCTGTTTTTGCCTGCTGCGCGCGGTACTGGGGCCGCTGTTTACCGATCGTATCGTCGCCGTCAACGTTATCGGAATAAAAACCCTCATTATGATATGCGTGCTGGCTTTTTATATGGAGGAGGACTACCTGCTCGACATCTCCGTCGTGTACGCGCTTATCAGCTTTTTGGCGGTGGTGGTGCTGTCAAAAGTTTACCTGACGGACTACGACACGAGAATTAGCGGGAAAAAACCGGAGGAGGAGGATTCATGATCGTTCTGGAATGGATCAGATTCGGAATAGCGGTCGTGTTGATGCTCAGCGGCCTGTTTATTCTGGGCATCGCCACGCTTGGCATATTCAGGTTTGATTACGTGTTAAACCGCGTTCACGTCGCGGCGAAGTGCGATTCCCTGGGGGCGCTGCTGGCGCTGTCATCGCTGATGGTCATGAGAGGGTTCAGCTTCACCTCGCTGCGGCTGTTATTGATCATTATATTTGTATGGCTCGCGAATCCGGTTGCAAGTCATCTTGTAACGCGGCTTGAAGTGCTGACGAACAAAAAATTTACGGAGAAATGCGAGGTAATCAATAATGATAACATTTGAGATTATCCTCCTGATAATTCTTATTTTATGCGCGATCTCCGCGAGCCTTTCAAAAAAGCTGCTGACGACGATAATAATTTTTATGGCGTATTCGTTGATAATGTCCGTCCTTTGGGTAACATTGGAATCTCCTGACCTGGCCATCACCGAGGCGGCTGTGGGCGCGGGTATCACAAGCATATTGTTTTTTGTGGTCCTCAAAAAAATCGGAGCTATAGGAGATATTGAAGAAAAAGAAGGGAAAAAAGATGGAGAAAAATCCCAAACCTTATCATAATACAGCGTTTGCCGAACGCTACGATAAATGGAAGCGGGAACGCGCCGCGCGTTACGAGAAATGGGCGGATGAGTACGGCATGAGTACTTTCAGGATCGTGCACCGCGTTCTGTCAACGATTATTTGCCTGTCGCTGATCGGTATGCTGCTTGTTGTGGTCGCGTATCTCCCGGAATTTGGAAATCCCGGAAATCCCGCCAACAACGAGGTCGTCAGGAAATACATAGAGGATGGCCCCAGTGACACCGGCGCCATAAACTTTGTCGCCGCGATGATATTGGATTACCGCGCGTTTGACACGCTGGGGGAAGCCGTCGTGCTTATGACCGCCGCCTGCTGCGTGTTGATCCTGCTGCGCAACGACGGTAAAAAAGACGTACACGACGCGATGATCGAAGAAATGGACGAGCCAAAGCACGATAGCATACTGCAAGTCGTTTCCTCTTTGCTGGTCCCCTTCGTATTGGTTTTTGGGAGCTATGTGGTGGTCAACGGCCATCTCAGCCCGGGCGGGGGCTTTTCCGGCGGCTCTATCCTCGGCGCGGCCTTTGTGCTCTACTCCAGCGCGTTCGGCGCGAAAAAAACCGCCAGGTTTTTCAGCTATAATTCATATAAATGGATGATGCTTTGCGCGCTTATGTTTTACCTGCTGGGAAAAGGTTATTCCTTTTTTATGGGCGCCAATCATCTCAAATCGGGCATCCCTCTCGGGACGCCGGGAAATATTGTCAGCGGGGGCCTTATTCTTCCACTGAATATTTGTGTCGGGTTCGTCGTTGCTTGCACAATATACGGGTTTTTCGCGCTTTTCGGCAAAGGAGAGATATAGTATGAGCGGAATATTTGCCAACTTTTATGAGGCCGCCTCGGTCATACTGTTCGGCGTGGGTTTTACCACACTGCTGCTGCATAACAATCTTATAAAAAAAATGGTCGGCCTGAATATCATGGATACGGCAATCTTTCTCTTCCTGGCGGCTAAAGGGTACGTACACGGGCGCAAGGCGCCGATTATGGCGGATGGCATATTGGACGCCTCCGTTTACATAAACCCCATTCCAAGCGGACTGGTGCTTACCGGAATAGTGGTTTGCGTAAGCGTGACGGCGTTTTCGCTGTCGCTGGTTGTGGCTCTATATAAACGCTATCGCACGCTCAATCTGGACGAGATAATCCTGCTCGCCAAGAAGGAAGGTGATACGCAGTGAGCCTTATACAGAGTTTTCCGTTTTTTACCGTAATGATAACTCTTTTCGGCGGGGTAATATCCCTGGCGTTCGGGCCTAAAGCGGCCAGAAGGCTTTGCGTTTTCCTGATCTTCGTGTCATGCGTGATGTCCTTCGTGCTGTTGGAATATTGCCTCAATACGGGCAAGAGCTTCCCTTACATGATGGGACATTTCCCCGCTCCGTTCGGCAATGAAATACGCGCCGGCGCTTTTGAGGCGTTATTCGCATTCGGTTTTTCCGTCGTAATGCTGCTCTCCCTTATGGGCGGCATGGATGGAATATTGAGCGACGTGCCAAAGAAAAAGCAAAATCTGTTCTTTCTTATGATGAACCTGCTTTTCTGCTCGCTTCTTGCCCTTATTTACACAAACGACATCTTCACGGCCTATGTGTTTGTGGAAATAAACACTATCGCGGCTTGCGCTATAGTCATGGGCAAGGAAACCGGCGAGACGGTCGTCGCGACTATCCACTATCTGATAATGAGCCTTATAGGCTCAGGGCTCTTTCTTATCGCCATCTCCATGCTCTACGACCTGACAGGGCACCTTTTGTTCCCTAATATGTATGAAGGGATACAGGCGATAATGACCGCGGGGGAATACATGCTGCCGATGATCATTATAATCGGGCTCATGGCTGTCGGACTTGGCGTAAAAAGCGCGCTTTACCCGTTCCACTCATGGCTGCCCGACGCTCACGGTTCCGCCACGACCGCGGCATCGTCGATACTCTCAGGGCTCGTGCTGAAGGGCTATATCGTGCTGCTCATAAAATTACTCTATCGGGTATTCGGCCCGGAGACGTTAAGCCGGATAAATGTGTTCAACGTTCTGTTCGTGCTCGGCCTGCTTGGGATGATAATCGGCTCCATCCTGGCGCTTAAAGAAAATAACATAAAGCGCATGATCGCCTATTCCTCAGTGGCGCAGATAGGTTATATTTTTATGGGTATAGGTATGGGAAGCATGGTCGGTATGGTCGCCGCCTTGTTCCATGTGTTTTCCCACGCGGTGACCAAGCCGCTTTTGTTTACGACGGCGGGCGGGCTTATTAAAGTTTCCGGCGGACATAAGGATTACGCGAGCCTGCGCGGGGCGGCGTGGAGGGACCCGCTGGCAGGCTTCGGATTTGCTGTCGGCGCTTTGTCCATGATAGGGCTTCCTCTGTTTTCAGGTTTTATTTCAAAGTTTTATTTTGCGGTCGCTTCGTTCCAGAACCCGTCCGAGACGGTTGCCGTGCTGTTAGTCCTGGCGTTGAGCATGATCCTTAACGCTATGTATTACATACCGGCGGTGGCGTCTATCTATTCGAGGGCGCCGGGGGATCTTTACGAAAAACCCGCGTGGTATTCGAGACTGTACGTAGCTTCAGTCTCCGCGTTTGTGATTTTGAACTTTATGCTTGGCATCTTTCCCGAAAGGATTATCCATATAATCGAAGCGGGGTTGAAGGTGCTATGAAAAATATGACAACGGAATTCAGGAGGTGCTGATTGATGAGTAACGCCATTTTGCTTCTTCCCATTTTCTTTCCCATTGTAGCAGGCGTTCTGGTCTACGTGCTGACGCCGCTTAAAAACCGAAAAACACGGGAATTATACCTTGGGTGCGTATGGGGCATCAACGCGGCGCTGGTGTTTTTTATTTTGATTCAGCCGGACATACGCTATGTCCCGCTTTATCTGGCGGAAAACCTGCCGATTATTTTCAAAACCGACGGCCCCGCGCGGCTGTTCACCGGGCTGGTGTCCGTGATGTGGATACTTGTGGGGGTTTTCGGGTTCGAATATATGAAGCATGAGAAAAACGAGGAACGCTTCTTTATGTTTTACACGATCACCCTCGGCATACTGGTGGGACTCGGCTTTTCGGGCAACCTTATGACGCTCTACCTGTGTTATGAAGCGATGACGCTGCTAACGCTGCCGCTGGTGCTGCATACCCAGACCAAAGACGCTATATCCGCGACGCTGAAATACCTCTACTACTCTATCGCGGGCGCGGCTATGACTCTGGTCGGTTTCTTCTTTATATATATCTACGGCACAAGCCTGGAATTCACGCCCGGCGGCGTTCTGGATCCGGCAAAGCTCGCGGGCAGCGAAAACGCCATGCTTATTGCGATTTTCCTGACTATCATAGGTTTTGGAGCTAAAGCGGGTATGTTTCCGCTTCACGCATGGCTGCCCACAGCTCACCCCGTTGCTCCCGCGCCTGCAAGCGCGGTGCTTTCGGGCGTCATTACAAAAGCGGGCGTGCTGGGCATCGTACGGGTAGTCTTTTATCTTGCCGGCGCCGATTTCATCCGCGATACGTGGGTGCAATACGCCTGGATGAGCCTGACTCTCCTGACCGTATTTATGGGTTCCATGCTCGCGTTCAAGGAGGACTTGTTCAAAAGACGCCTTGCCTATTCTTCGGTCAGCCAGGTGAGCTATGTTCTGTTCGGCCTTTCTACATTGACCGCGGGGGGCGTTTTGGGCGGGTTCATGCACATTATCTTCCACAGTTTGGTCAAGGACGCGCTCTTCCTCTCGGCCGGCGCCATAATCTATATGACGCACATGACGAACGTTTCGGATTATCGCGGGATCGGAAAACAGATGCCCATAACCATGTGGTGCTTTACGCTTGTTTCTGTAACTCTTGTTGGAATACCGCCTACAAGCGGCTTTATAAGCAAATGGTATCTGGCGACGGGGTCGCTTGTCTCCGGCGCCGGGGCGCTTGAATGGATCGGGCCCGCCGTGCTGCTGCTGAGCGCGCTGCTTACGGCAGGGTATCTTCTGTCTATAACGATCTCCGGTTTTTTCCCCGGCTCGGATTTTGATTACGCCGCGCTTGAGAAAAAAGAGGCGAATTGGTATATGACCGTTCCGCTTGTGATTTTGACCGTGCTCGCGGTGTGGTTTGGAATATTCCCCAATCCTCTGGCTGCTTTCCTTACGGAAATAGTGAACAGAATTGTTTAGGGAAATTTAGGAGGTAATTTTTTGACTAATTCTGCCTTGCTGTTAGCGCCGATATTGCTTCCGATAATCTTTGGAACTTTGCTGCCGTTTCTTAAGCTTAAGGAAAGGCCTCGGGAGATTTACACAATCTTTGTGGCGTCGATAAACGCCTGCATAACCGGGTATTTGATATTCAACCCTCCGCAGGATGTCTTTACGCTCGTCTCCATATCAAGCGTGTTAAGCCTCGCTTTTCGGATCGACGGCCTTTCGGCGGTGTTTGCCGGACTTGTGGCGGGCTTGTGGCCATTGGCCACGTTGTATGCCATCCCATATATGAGGAACGAGAGTAACACGCTGAGGTTCTTTTCCTTCTATACGATCGTGTTTGGCATCACGCTCGGGATAGCTTTCTCGGCAAATTTTTTCACTCTGTATCTGTTTTACGAGATTTTGTCCTTCAGCACGCTGCCGTTGGTGGCGCATAAAATGGACCCAAAATCCGTCAAAGCCAAGATATATTATTTGTTTTACTCCATATCCGGTGCGTCTTTGATATTTATCGGGCTGGCGTACACCATCTACTACGCGGGCGGCGATACGCTGTTCAAGTATGGCGGGTTTATCAGCGGCGCGCCGCTTGACGAAAACATTTTGCTCGTCGTGTATTTTGTAACGTTTCTGGGCTTCGGCGTAAAATCGGCGGTCTTTCCCCTGCACGGCTGGCTGCCTATGGCTGCGGTCGCCCCCACTCCGACGACGGCTCTGCTTCACGCGGTCGCGGTCGTAAAGGCAGGCGTATTCGGGATAGCGCGCCTTACTTATTATACGTTCGATTACGCCTCGCTGAGCTCCACGTGGGTTCAAACAGCCACGATGGGGCTTGCCGCGTTCACAATAATATACGCTTCCACCATGATGTTCAGAGAGAAGTATGTGAAGCGCGCGCTCGTGTATTCCACAATAAGCAATCTGTCGTATATCGTCCTGGCAATGACGATGATGATACCTGCCGGGCTCGCTGCCGGGCTCCTGCACATGGTCTTTCACGGGCTTGCCAAAATCGTGCTGTTTATGTGCGTCGGTATAATGCTCGTAAAGTGTGGGCTTGGATACACGGATCAGATTTACGGTATCGGGAAACGCGCGCCGCTGACGCTTGCGGCGCTTATCATTACTTCCATGTCAATGATCGGGATCCCGCTGACGCCGGGATTTTTAGGCAAGTGGCATATTGCCACGGCGGTTGTGAGACTGCACAGCATTGTGGGCTTTGTGGGCATCGGCGCGATCGTTTATTCCACAATAATGGCCGCGCTGTACCTTCTGCCGCTCATCGTGCGCGCCTTTTTTGTCGGATTGGACTCGCGCAATAGACATGATGAAGCCGAATATTTCGAACACGTCGAACATGCCACGCACGATAATCTCCTGAAAGAAAGTTTTGACATGCTGTTTCCGGTGATTACGATAACTCTGGTGGTTATATATTTCGGGCTGTTTTCCGGCCCGCTGTTCTCCATACTGAATCGTATCGCCAACGGAGGTGTGTGATTTGGATATGCTTCTTCCTTTTTTAGTATTTTGGCCGATTGCCGGCGCTCTCTTATCTTATCTTATAGGGCGCGCGGACAAGCACATGCGCGATTATTTTGCGATCTTCGTCGCCGTTGTGGAGTTTGCCGCGGCTGTCGTACTGCTTGTTTATGTCGCCGGCGGGGCTGAGTTTCATTTCAGTTGGGGGAGTTTATGCGGCCAGGGGCTGGCTTTCGAGTTGGACGGTTTTCGCGCCGTTTACACTGTGATCGGCACTTTTATGTGGATGATGACCACGCTTTTTTCCGCCGAGTATTTTCACCATTACCGCAACAGAAACCGGTACTACCTGTTCTGTCTGGCGACGCTCGGAGCGACCATAGGAGTTTTCCTCTCGTCCGACCTGTATACCACGTTCATATTCTTTGAAATCATGTCGTTCACGTCTTACGTGATGGTGGTGCACGACGAAAAACCGCTCACAATGAGAGCGGGGGATACATATATCGCCGTCGCCGTCATCGGCGGCCTGGTCATGCTGATGGGGATATTCCTGCTGCACCACATCGCCGGCACCCTCGTAATGAACGAGCTGGCGCGCGCGGTCGCGGGCGTACATGATAAAACGCCGCTCTATGCCGCCGGCGCGCTGATCATGGTCGGATTTGGGGCAAAGGCCGGTATGTTCCCGCTGCATATCTGGCTGCCCAAGGCTCACCCCGTCGCGCCCGCACCTGCGAGCGCGCTGTTGTCGGGAATATTGACAAAGACGGGTATTTTTGGCGTGCTGGTAGTGAGCTGCAATATTTTTATGTACGATAAAACCTGGAGCATGGGGATACTGCTGCTCGGCCTGATAACTATGTTTCTCGGCGCGCTCATGGCGGTGTTCTCCATCGACTTGAAAAGGACGCTTGCCTGCTCGTCCGTGTCGCAAATCGGTTTTATACTGCTTGGAGTGGCAATGCAGGGTTTTTTGGGCGAACATAACGCGCTCGCGGTGCGCGGGACGCTGCTTCATATGGTCAATCACTCCCTTATAAAGTTAGTGTTGTTTATGTGCGCGGGCGTTGTTTATATCAACCTTCACGAGCTTGATTTAAATAAGATACGCGGATTCGGGCGCAAAAAGCCGCTGCTTATGTTCTCTTTCTTCATGGGGGTACTCGGCATAATAGGCATGCCACTTTGGAACGGTTACGTCAGCAAGACGCTTCTCCACGAAAGCATTGTGGAACATATATGGCTGTTCCCGGATTATGTGCCCGAAGCGCGGTTTTTCCAGCTTGTGGAGGCGATATTCAAACTGACCGGCGGAATGACGGCGGCTTATATGACAAAGTTGTTCGTGGCGATATTTATTGAGAAAAATCCCTATGATCAAGGCAAAATGGACGCCTCGAACAAACATTATATGCACGGCCTGTCCGCGTTCGCTATTGTGGGCTCCGCCATTATACTGCCCATACTCGGCTCTTTGCCCTATTCCACGATGGATAAGATCGGACAGCTTGGGCAGGCCTTTATGCACGGGCATGACCCCGATCACGCGGTGTACTATTTTGCGCTCTTGAACCTCAAAGGCTCGCTTGTGGCTATAGCTCTCGGCGCGATCATTTACACCCTCGTGATTCGCGGAGTCCTTACGCGCAGAGACGAGAATAACAATTTGATATACGTTGACGTCTGGCCGGCTAAAATTGATTTGGAGGATCTTATATACCGTCCCGCGTTAAAAAATCTCGCGACGGTTTGCGCGTTTTTATTCCGCGTGCCCGATGTGCTGACGGATAAAGTTATCGTACCGTGGTCTTTGCTTATGGGAGGGGTTGCCGCTCGGTCAACCGACGGGTTTACGGATAAAGTTGTCGTACCGGGGTCTTTGTTGATGGGCGCGTTTACCGCTCGGTCAACCGATGTGCTGACGGATAAAATTATTGTACCCGGGTCTTTATTTACGGGCGAGCTTGCCGCCAGATTTATAAGCGCGGACACCGGTACGGGTAATGCTGCAACGTCGCATACTTTCATTGACAGGGATTTCGATGAATATTCATACCACGCGGTAACCGAAGAGCATGTCTCCGTTTTCCGCAGCCTGTCGTTCAGCCTGCTGCTGTTTGGGGTAGGGCTTTGCGCCTCCTTGTTTTATCTTTTGGCCGCAGGGTACAGGTAAAGCAATGCGCCGCCTGAAGGTGGAGCCCTAAAGGGCACAAGCAAGCAATGCACAATGAAATACAAAAAATGCGGACAGGACACATCTTTGCTTCCTGTCCGTATTTCTTTTTATAGCGCCTCTCAAAATCATGCACAAAGTTCAGGCACATAAAACACTGTAATACCAATTCGCAATCAATAGGGATGGAATGCAAGAATAACTGGATTGCCGCGCTACGCTCGCAAAGACGATAAAACATACGTTTGATTGCGAATTGGTATAAAAACTAAATTTAGTATCGAAAAGTTTGTACAGAAAAGAGCCAACGGCTCTAAATCTCAGCGACGATCTTTCCCATATCGGCCGTATCGTAGCCGCCGACATTCCCGAACTCCTGTTTAAAAGCCGCGGAATTGATTATTTTCATCATGATTTGAATTTCGGGCGATTGCATATATTCCTTTTTCACGACCAGGTCATACCGTTCTTTTTTCATCGGAATAAAATCAATGTTATCAACCTGGCGGGCGATTTTTTCAATTCCCACCGCGACGTCGGCTTTCCCGCCGCTCACGGCGCTCGCCACCGCCAAATGCGATTGGCCTTCCGTCGTGTAGCCTCTAACAGAGCTTCCCAATATGTCAAGCAGTTTAAGGTTTTCGTCCAGCAGTACTCTTGAACCGGCGCCATGTTCGCGGTTGATCATCGCTATATCGTCACGTCTGAAATCTTCCCAGCCTTTAATACCCTTGGGATTACCTTTTTGGATATACAAGCCCTGTATACGGCATATCAGGTGAACAACAACAGTAGAAATCCCGGGTAAAAGCCTTTTAACATACGGAACATTGTATTCATCCGTCTCACTGTCCCAAAGATGCGAAGACGCCACGCTCACCTTGTTTTTATATAAAAGCATGAGGCTGTCATAGCTTCCTATATACGCGCGCAGCGCGTGTATGCCGTGTGACCTCATATAGTTGGACAGAACGTCCAGTATTAAATCCTGCCCGCAAATAATAAACCCGCCATGCGCTTTATCACCGTCCGGCAGATTGAATTCCGGCGCGGCGCCGGTCTGTGGATAATGCGCGATCTGACTTGCCGCTGAACGGCTGATATAATCTTTTACGCCGTCTTCCGTGAACCGAACTTTGCGCCCTACCTTGTAGGACGCTATCTCTCCTTTTTTGATCATGTTATAAATGGTGCTTTTACTCACTCCAAGCATATCGGCCGCATCTTGCGTGGAAAGCGCGTTTTTTTTGCTCATAATTTTCCTCCGATAGTTAATTTATTATTGACTTATTGCGCAGAATACAATAATATTACATCTATTGAGCTTAACGTGTTCAATTTTGTATCATTTCGTATTATATCACGCAAAATAAGGCAAGTCAAGCGCGAAATAATATGAAATTATACGAAAATCAAAAAAGGAGTGACAGCGTATGAAAAAAAGAGTAACAGCAATTTTGCTTCCGTTGTTTGTTGTATTCGGAATAGTGGCCTTTGGTTCTCCTTCTTTGGCGCAAACCGAGCTGATCGTTTTCGCGGCTGCGTCAATGACCGACACCCTTCAGGAAATCTCCGGGTTGTACTCAAAAGTGGCGCCAAATGTAAAGCTTACCTTTAACTTCGATTCTTCGGGCACGCTTAAAACCCAGATCGAACATGGCGCGGACTGCGACATATTCATCTCGGCGGCGCAAAGGCAAATGGATCAGCTTGACATCACAGCCCCCGCGTCGGTTAACACCGATAAGCTTGATTTTGTCATGCAGCCAACCCGGTTCGACCTGTTGGAAAACCGTGTCGCTCTGGTGGTCCCAAGCGGAAACCCAAAGAATATCAACAGCTTTAATTACCTGGCGCTCGCGCTTCCCACCGGCCGAATATTGCTGGGCATGGGGAACCGTGACGTGCCTGTCGGCCAATACACTATGAGGATCCTGCAATTTTTTGGGTTGGACGAGGAAGCTCTTGTCGCGTCAGGCTACATAAACTACGGGTCGAATGTGAGAGAGGTGACCACGCATGTATCCGAGGCCAGCGTGGACGTTGGCGTAGTTTACGCCACGGACGCTTTCAGCGCGGGGCTTGAGGTAGTGGATTCCGCCACCGAGGAAATGTGCGGGCGCGTAATTTACCCTGCCGCTGTGCTTAAAACAAGCAAAAATCCGGATGCCGCGCGCGCGTTTTTGAATTACCTGACTAGCGCCGAGGCTATGGCCGTATTTGAAAACGTTGGATTTTCCAGGCCGTAAATAATAATCTATGGATTGGTATCCGCTTTTAAACTCTGTCAGGATCGCGGCGATAAGCTGTGTGATCGTGTTCTTCGCGGGAATATTCGCCGCGTATTACACGGCCCGGCTCCCGCGCGTCCTTAAAGGTTTTCTTGACGTAATTTTCACGTTGCCGCTGGTGCTTCCGCCAACCGTGTGCGGATACTTGCTGCTGCTGGTATTTGGCGTAAGGCGTCCCTTTGGCGCTTTCCTCGCGGAATTCGGGATAAGGTTTGTGATGACATGGTACGGCGCAGTACTCGCCGCCATAATGGTCGCGTTTCCGCTTATGTACCGCACGGCGCGGGGGGCTTTTGAAAGTTTCGACGAAACGCTCGCCTATTCCGCGCAAACATTGGGCCTCGGTAATACCTATATATTCTGGCGTATCAGAATGCCCGCGTGCCGGCAGGGAATGCTTGCGGGCACGGTTCTGGCCTTTGCGCGCGCGCTTGGCGAGTTCGGCGCGACCTCCATGCTTGTGGGCTACATCCCCGGAAGGACCGCGACAATATCCACGACCGTTTATCACCTTTGGCGCATCGACAGCGATGCCCTTGCGTTCAGATGGGTAATGATCAACATAGCTATCAGCGCGCTTGTTCTGCTCACTGTAAATATGCTGGAAAAGCGTGAGAGAAAGGCGACCGCAAGATGAGCCTGTTTGTTGAGATCAAGAAAAAGCTCGGCGATTTTGCCCTTGACGTTTCACTCGAAACGGACGGCGGCGTGTCGGGATTGCTCGGAGCTTCGGGCAGCGGGAAAAGTATGACGCTGATGTGCATTGCCGGGATCGTAAAGCCGGACAAAGGTAAAATCGTTTTGAACGGCACAGCCTTATTTGATTCGGAGCGCCGCGTCAACCTGCCGCCTCAGCAAAGGCGCGTCGGGTACCTGTTTCAGAATTACGCGCTTTTTCCCAACATGACCGTGCGCCAAAATATTCTGTGCGGCTTGCATAACGAAAAGAACAAGGCTAAAAAGGAAAACTCGTTTCAAGAGATGATCGGGCTGATGCAATTAAACGGGCTTGAAATGCGATTTCCAAGCCAGCTTTCCGGCGGGCAGCAGCAGCGGGTCGCGTTGGCGCGTATCCTGGCCGGCAATCCTGATCTGCTTATGCTGGACGAACCGTTCAACGCGCTGGACAGCCATTTGCGCGATCAATTGCAGATTGAGACGCAAAGACTGCTCAAGCGTTTTGGCAAAGATGTGCTCCTGATAACGCATAACCGGGACGAATCTTACCAGTTGTGCCATAAAATCGGCTTGATAGACTCTGGAAAGCTGCTTGTTTATAAGGACACAAAGCAGCTTTTTAACGACCCCGAAAGCCGCCAGGCCGCGATCCTCACCGGCTGTAAAAATATTACCGGCGCAAAAAAATCGGGCGAATACTCGGTTGAGATCCCTGCCTGGGGCGCGCGGTTCACAACGTCCCAGCCCGTGCGGGACGATCTTTGCGCCATAGGCGTAAGAGCGCACCATTTCGACCCCGAAACAACTCAAAACCGCTTCAAAGTACGGCTCACGGACGAGATGGAAGGCCCGTTCGACTATAATGTTCAATTTCGATACGAGGATCAGCATGACGAATCCCATGATATTTGGTGGTTTGTGCCAAAGGAAAAAAGAACGGGGCAGTTTCCCTCCGAACTTGGCGTGGCCCCCGATAACATCATGTTGTTGTATGGATAGCTTCACAGTAACGCCAGTACATCATCTTCCTTCATAAAAGTAAGCGCAGTCCTCCCCATGCCCGTAGGAGGACTGCGCGTTGGGGGAGGTAGTCCCAAATGGAGCTGGGGCAAGACGCCTGCGCGGTTGTAAAAGCGACCTCTGTGATGATTGCGGTGAATTAAGAAAAAGCTAAAAGAATCGGAAAGGGAAAAGAAAAAGCAGGAAGGGGCAGTTCACCCTTTCCTGTTTTTGTTCTTTTTTTCAGGTGATATAATTTATTTTATGGTATAAATTACATTGAGGAGCAAGTGCGCAATATGAGCGAAAAATGGATTGACCGAAGCTGGAGGGACATAATTACCGAAAACGCAGACGACGCGATTTTGTTCTTTAAACCGGATATTGCGGCGGACAGGGATTACGATAAAAAGCCTGTCTTGATTTCCACTGAATTTCCGGCAATCGGCAACGATTCGGATAAGGGGATGAGAAATTCTGACATGTGCTTATCCATTCCCCTGAAAACAGGCGCCGATCAGCGGCTGGCGTTCCATCTGGAGCAGCAGCATTGGCCTGACAAGGATTTCGCTTTAAGAATGTTCCAAAGCTATTATCGTATGAGTGACCGACTCCGGATTCCAGTTACGTCTCTTGCCATATTTACGGGTAATCTCAATCCGGTAGGGGAATACGCTACTGAGTGTTATGGCACGGAGTTAAATTTCAAATATAACGTGTATCATGTG
>Ga0099364_10001689_pt1 | contig 36129 bp, 30 predicted proteins | sample TergutTh196P3_FD_73070 | JGI IMG/M metagenome (GOLD analysis project Ga0099364, IMG submission 73070) | Microcerotermes parvus P3 segment gut microbial communities from Pointe-Noire, Republic of the Congo - Th196 P3 | ecosystem: Host-associated > Arthropoda: Insects > Digestive system > Gut ... | reverse complement strand
TGTAGCATATTTTTTTTGAATTGTGGAAAAAAAATTAAAAAATGCTATTTTTGCATCATCAATCACTGAATCAAGGTTGCAATTGGAATGTCGGACGCTTTGCATGATTTCTTATTTTTGAAACAAATCAAAACCCATATCCTCAACCACAAACGCAGGTATTTTTGTTTAACGATACTTTTTGCGCTTTTGTTGGTCTATGTTTTTTCGCTTCCGCGAACATTGTTCGACAAGCCCGTTTGTACGGTCATTGACGATCGTGAAGGAATACTTCTGGGCGCAAAAATTGCCGATGACGGACAATGGCGTTTTCCGGCTGCCGATTCGCTCCCGAAGAAATATGTTCAGGCGCTGGTGTTGTTTGAAGACAAGCGTTTTTTCAGACATTTCGGGGTTGATCCGCTAGCATTGGGGCGCGCATTCAGGCAAAATATGGCTGCCAAGCGCGTGTCGAGTGGCGGAAGCACCATCACTATGCAGGTCATACGCCTGATGCAGGACAATCCGCCGCGCAATATCCTGCAAAAAATCAAGGAAGTTATTTTGGCGACACGTTTGGAAATACGCTGCCCAAAGGACGAGATACTGAAACTGTATGCCGCCAACGCGCCGTTTGGAGGCAACGTGGTAGGCATCGGCGCCGCCTCGTGGCGCTACTTCGGACGCGAACCCGACGAGTTGAGCTGGGCAGAAGCCGCAACGCTCGCTGTTTTACCCAATGCCCCTTCTCTGATTCATCCCGGACGAAATCGTGAACGTCTGTTACATAAACGAAACCGATTATTAGACAGGTTATCCGAAGCGGGCGTTATTTCCGAAGAAACCTGTTCGTTAGCCAAAGACGAGCCGTTGCCCGATCAACCGCTACCGCTGCCCAACGATGCGCCGCATCTGTTAGAACGCATTGCCGCCGCTCAAAAGGGAAAACGCATCAGAACCACCATCGACAGGTCGCTGCAACTGAAAGCAAACCAAATAATACAGCAACATGCCGCCGTGTTTCGCGGCAATTACGTACACAACATGGCTGTGGTTGTAGCCGAAGCCGTAACAGGCGATGTAACGGCTTATGTCGGCAATCTGTACGATCAAGACCATACGGCGCATGGCAACCGCGTGGATCTGATTACTGCTCCACGAAGCACGGGCAGCATCCTGAAACCCTTTCTTTACGCCGCTATGCTCGACCAGGGCGATGTACTGCCCAACATGCTGATAGCCGACATACCGCTGCAAATACGAAATTTCGCGCCAAAAAATTTCAGCCGAACATACGACGGAGCCGTTCCGGCGCACCGAGCGCTCGAACGCTCGCTCAATGTGCCGGCTGTTCGCATGTTGCAAACCTACGGTCACGAAAAATTTCACGCGCTGCTCCGCTCATTAGGAATGACCACATTGACCCAACCCCCAGATCACTACGGATTGTCATTGATTCTCGGCGGAGCAGAAGGAACCTTGTGGGACATTGCCGGAATTTATGCCATGCTTTCGCGACAGTTACAACATTACACCGAACTTTCGGGCAGATACGATCCTGCCGATCGCCATCCGTTGAATTTCTATGCCCTGCCATCTACGCGCCATCAACCGAAAACACCCGATTTGCGCCTCGAAACAACTGCCCCCATCGAAGCGGCTGCCATCTGGCAAACTTTCCAGTCGCTATCTGAACTGAACCGACCGGAAGAGGAAGCCACATGGAAATCGTTTTCGTCATCGCGCAGGATAGCGTGGAAAACCGGAACCAGTTACGGTCATCGCGACGCCTGGGCAGTAGGAGTAACGCCGGCTTACGTAGTTGGCGTATGGGTAGGAAACGCATCCGGCGAAGGCAGACCAATGCTTACAGGCGTAAATTATGCCGCGCCTGTACTGTTTGACATGGTTGCCCAAATGCCGCGCGGTTCATGGTTTGCCACTCCCTGGGACGATATGAGTCAATTGGTGGTCTGCCGTAAAAGCGGGCATCGCGCGTCAATGATCTGCGACGATACGGATACGGTCTGGCTAGCCAAAAGAGGTATCGAAACAGAAGCATGCCCGTACCACGCGATGATACATTTGAGTAAAGACCGCCAATACCGCGTCAATAGCGATTGTGCCAGCGTTAATGATATGGTGCGACTGCCTTGGTTTGTGCTGCCGCCCGCACAGGAATGGTACTACAAAACAAAAAACGCGGATTACCAACCCTTGCCGCCTATACATCCCGATTGTATGGGGTCGGAAGGTCAGCGGCAAATGGAACTGATTTATCCGCAACACAATCTTACGGTAGTATTGCCCCGTCAATTGGACGGATCGCCGGGGCAGGCTGTATTCCATGCCGCGCACCGCAGAAGAGGAGCAGTCATCTTTTGGCATGTCGATAACCAATTCCTTGGAAGGACAGAAGCGCCGCATCAAATACCCATAGCGCCCGTAGCAGGAACGCATCGACTCACTCTGGTAGACGACGCCGGAAATACAATCACAGAAATATTTACAGTGGAAGACCTGTAAAATGAATTGTCCAAATATTGTTTCTCATTCCATATAAAACACCTCTTCCAAAAGAACGGTTACCGGCGAATTGTCGGCGTTTACTTCCATGATGTCGCTCATGTAATCCCACCATTTCTGTTGGATTTCGGCAAATCCCAAGTCTTGCGACGATGCGTTGCCTTCCACCTTCTGCACGCCGAAGAGTATGTTGGTTTCTTCGTCCAGAAAAATAGAATAATCGCTGATGCCCGACTTTTTAATTAACTCTACGATTCCGGGCCAAACGTCGTTGTGACGTTTGATGTATTCTTCCTTGAAGCCGGGTTTCAGCTTCATTTTAAAGGCTACTCTTTTCATACAAATCGGGTTAATTGTTACGTGGTTGTCGCGTAGGAATGAGTTGTCCCGTACCGCCGTTGTTCCAGCTGGTCAGAACTGCTCTTATCTTGCTGATCTGCACTTCGGTGAGGTTGTACTCGTTTTGTCCGGAGTGGTGTTCTGCGCTGTAATACCCTTTGTATCCGGCATCGCGCAGAATGGTCATCTTTTGCAGCAACATGTCGCCGTTTTCGCAAATGTCCCAGGGGAAGTGCGTATGGCAAATCCATTTGGCGCAGGCTCTGTCGGCAAGGTCATTGTCCTGTACTCTTGTTTCCGGCGAATTTGCCATCCATCCGCCAAAATGCACGCATACGCCGAATCCGGGATGGTCAACTGCTTTGATGAGTTTTTCCATATGCACCCAAAGCCGCTCCGGTCCCCAGTGGTTTTCTGCGCCAATTTTGAATCCGTTGTCATGCGCAAATTGCGCCAGCTCTTTGTAGCGTTTGACGAGAAAATCAAACTCCTGATTGGTCCATCCGTCGGCTTCCCTGCGCCCGTCGTTCATATACGGACCGGCGTCATAACGGACAAAACCCACGCCCAAGCGTTTTGCAATCTGCAAGTAACGGTCTTGCGTCGCGCGAAGTTTGGCGGGATCGTCATTACCGGAAGCCAGAATATGTCCCTCGTCAACGGCAATATTCGGAACCACAAGTTGGCGTTCCTGAAGGGCGCGAAATACCTTGTTGATAAAAGCGTCATCGGTGCTTGTGAACATTCCGTTCCAAAGGTCTGCCGCATCAAGACCATAGCGGTAGCGACAGGTCTCAAAATAATGGAATATATCCATCATCCCCTCGCGAAAAAGTCCATTAAAAGAATAGGACAGGCATGAAACCGGCATTGATTTGAAGGCTTGGCGGTTAACAAGTTCGTCCGATGCTTTGGTTTCGCGTATGATCGCTGGGGCGGCAACTGCTGCAGCACCCAATAACGATTTGCGTAAAAAATTTCTTCTGTTTGACATCATTATTTTTAAAAAAAAACTGAAAACTGAAAACTGAAAACTGAAAACTATTTTAGCAGCATCTCGCGCAGGATTTCTACCGAACGGGCAAGGCTCTCGCAGGTCGGTTTGTCCGGCACGTTTTGCTCGATGATGTACCATTTGCAACTGCCTGATTTCTTGGCTGCGTCGATGATTTCCTGTTGGATGGCAACATTGCCATTCCTGTCGAGGACGGGAATATGCAGTTTCAGGAGTCGTCCGCCGAGTTTGTGGATGTACTCTACGACGTTTGTCCCCTCAGGGATGCCGGCAATATGGAGTTCCATCAAAAACAGCGCCGGATCGGTGTTCTCCAGCATGATGTCCATGGCAAACTTTCCGTTGAAAACATCGGTAAACTCAAAGCCGTGGTTATGGTAATAGAAGTTAAAACCGTTGCTTTTCAATACAGGCGCTATCTCGTTGAATTTTTTGGCATGGCTCAAATAATTTTCAAGCGAACCTCTCTGAGGCGGATCTAACCAGTGGCAGGCTATGTCTTTGTTGCCAAGTACGTAATTGTACTCCATTTTAGGCTCAAGACCTTTTTCGATGTACTCGGTGAGACCGTAATGTATTCCGCAGCAAACTAAATTATACTTGTTCTGCAACAAGCGAAATTTGATGGCGGGCGTATCGGTCATTCCGGAGTACTCAACGCCTTCAAAACCAAGTTTGGAGACTAGTTTCATGGCGTTGTCGGGATTTTCAGCCAACATATCACGGATTCCGTACAGCTGGTAACCTATCTTGTAAAATGTAAAGTCTTGCATCGACGGCGACGCGGGATTCGCCGCAACATCGTTTGCAAAGGAAGCAGGAACAGCAACTGCTGCTGCTCCTGCTAATGATTTACGTAAAAAATCTCTTCTGTTCGACATAATTTTCGATTTTTATGATGTACGATTAAACAAATTCCCAACCTTTTCGCGTATCGCGATGCAGCATTTTGTTGCCTTCTTCGTCGTTGGTGACGCGGCGGGTGGCAGGGTCGTAGAGCAACTTTTTGCCGTTGCGCATCAGCGATACTGCGCCCAGGTTATAAGTCTCGGTGAGTTCGCGAATAAATTCAAACGATCCGGGATTCTTAGCTTCGCCTTTGACATTATTGATCCAATCCTGCATCCAGCCCGGCGTTTCTTCCTGAGCCCCTCTGGCGCTCTGGGCGGCTGCCGGCGCTGCGCCTACATTGGCGTATTTCTTTTCGTCGGCAGGCGAAAGCCCGACCAATGTTGGGTTTTGCAAATAAAAACCGCCAACTATAGCGCCTTTTTCACCAATGAACATCATTCCTTCTATCGGAAGATCATCTTCTTTGTAACCATATGGGATATTGGGTTTCATTCCGCCATCGTGCCAAGTGAAAAATACCGTTCCGCTCCCGTTTTTGAAAGGTAATTCGAAACGGAACGCGGCTGCGTCAGGGTACGACCATGTGTTGACCACTTGCGAAGGAACCTGATCGTAGTTGCATTTCACCACTCTGGAGAATCGTGTGGAAGCAGATACTGCCGAGCCGAGCCCAAAGACGTTGAAAACGGGAATCATGCTGTAGATACCCATATCTGCGATTGATCCTGCGCCAAATTCGAACCATCCGCGGAAGCAGCAGTGGGTATATTTGGGCGAATAGTCGCGCATTTGTGCCGGACCGAGCCAAAGATCCCAATTGAAACCTGTCGGTATGAGCGATCTTTCTGTAGGGATGTCCGGGTATTGGGGCCATACGGGACGGTTGGTCCAGTTATGGATCTCTCTAAGTTTGCCGATGGCGCCTGCATCTACCCATGCTTTCGCCTGTCTGATGGTGGTAAAACGCTGCGCGCTGTACGCCAGCATGTGGGTGGCTATATTCTGCTGTGCGGTAGCCATATCAACCACTTTCATTGCTTCGTGCAACTTGTTGCCTAAGGGCTTGTGCATGATCTGGTGTTTGCCGCGCTTGAAACAATCCACAGCCACGTAGGAGTGCTGGTGATCGGCAGGAATGATCTTCACTGCATCCACATCGCGCATGGTGGTCAACAATTCGCGGTAATCTTCATGCGCCTGAATGGTTCCCGACCATCCCGGGCGGTTCTTCTTGTAATAGGTCTCAACGACGTCCTTCATCACATCGCGTCCACCCGGATGCCCTGTGATTCCTTCTAACCAGTTTGGCTCGTCGATCAGGCGGCGCAGGCTGTTGCGCAATCCGTGAACGCTCCAGCCAATGTAATCATTGGTCTGGCGGTTGGGGTCGGCAACCCCTACAATCTCTATTTGAGGATTGCGCAGCAGAGTGGCTATTTCCGACAGCCCCTGATAGCCGCAGCCGATATGGAGCAAGGTGATCTTGTCGCTCGGAGGAATAAATCCTTTTCCAAGCACAGAACGGGGAACAACGGTTGCCATGCCTATAGCGGCTGTGGTAGAAATAAACTCGCGCCGGTTGAGTTTACCTTTTTCATTTGATGTATTTTTCATGATGTCTACTAAAATTAAGGTATTTGATATTTTTGGTTTGTAAAAATAACGATAAAAATGAGGGGGCAATATTACATAAAAATAATTGAATCAGAAAATTTTTTTTTCAGCCAAAAAAATTACCTTTGTGGCGGAATTTTTTATTGACCCGTTATGAATATTTCATCAAGGGAAATGCCGGTTGGCATTCAGGATTTTGAGAAATTGCGTCAAGAGGGCTGTGTATATGTTGACAAGACGCATTTAATTTATCCGTTGGCAGAGGTAAGCAGACCCTATTTTCTGGGGCGTCCGCGCCGCTTCGGGAAAAGCCTTTTGGCTTCTACGCTGAAAGCCTTTTTTCTAGGCAAGAAGGAATTGTTTGAAGGCTTGGCTATTGCGGAATTGGAGAAGGACTGGATTGAATATCCTGTTATTTACATTGATTTCAACAGGGGAAGCAACGATTGTCTGCAATCAGTGCAAAATTTATTGAATTTTTCGTTAGGTAATGATGAAAATCAATGGGATATTGTAGCCAAAGAAACCGATTTGTCAGTTCGTTTAGCGCGATTGATAGATGTCGCACACAAAAAATCGGGCAAAAAAGTGGTCGTAATAGTCGATGAATACGACAAGGCATTAGTAAACACAATGGATGATAAAAATGCCAATGATGAACTGCTTAATTTTTTCAAAGGTTTCTACGGCGTTCTCAAAGGCATGGATTTTGCGCTGCGTTTTGTATTCCTCACCGGCGTTACAAAATTTGCTAAAGTAAGTGTTTTCAGCGATTTGAACCAATTGATAGATATAAGTTTGGATGATCGGTTTGCAGAAATATGCGGCATTTCTGAAAAAGAACTGATAGAACAGTTCCAACCCGAACTGCACTTCATGGCAAAGAAAACCGAAAAAACCTACGAGGAAACGGTAGCAGAACTTAAAAAACGATACGATGGGTACAGGTTTTCTTACTATGGAGCAAACATGTATAATCCATTCAGTGTGTTGAAAACATTTATGCACAAGCATTATGCCTATTACTGGTTCGAAACCGGAACCCCCACGTTTCTTATCAAATCTTTGCGAAACGACAATTACGACATAAGAAAATTCGGCGACGATGATGTTACAATTGCTGTTCGCTCCATTGACAAATACCGTGCTGACGAAACAAGCATTACGCCGTTACTCTACCAGAGCGGATATCTGACCATCAAATCGTATCATCAGGACTATGACGAATTTACTTTGGGTTTTCCCAATGAAGAGGTCAAATACGGCTTTCTCAAAGAACTATTGCCGGTATTAGCGCCACAGGTTTTGAACGACAGTTTTTCAGCATCGCGTTTTACCAAAGCGATTGAAAAAGGCAATTTAGCAGATTTTATGACGCAACTTACCGCCTTTTTTGCTTCCATTCCCTACGACGCCATAAAAAAAGAACATCGCGACGAGCAATATTATCAGCATCTTTTCTACCTTATTTTTGAACTGATGGGTCAATTTGTGAAAACGGAAGTCAAAAGCGCCGAAGGCAGAGCCGACGCCGTAGTGAAAACTGCCGACAGTATTTACGTTTTCGAGTTCAAAATGGACGCTTCCCTCCCTTCGGGGAAGGGCAGGGGCGGGGCTGCTACCGCCAAAGCCGCCCTTGCGCAAATTGACAAAAAAGGATACCTGATACCCTATATTGCCGACCATAGACGATTAGTGAAGATAGGCGTGGAGTTTAGTTTGGAAGTTAAAGGAATAAAAAACTGGGTGTCTGAGCCTATTTCTGCCAGCGTAAACCGAGATTAATCCCTAACTTTTCACACTTTTACGTAATATGTCCGATGCCAATTTTTTTGAGCAGGTCTTCAATTTTTTTAGTTCTCTCTGCGTCGTGCCACGTATCATTGATTTTCACCTTTTTCACCTCATTTAATATCATAAGTAAATCCGTTGGGGCATAAGTTTTGTTTAGTTCATGCTTTTTGATCAAGTTCAAAATATGATAATACCATTTCAGCGCAATCAGATTTATAAACATCCAAGCTTCCATTGTTTGTTGATTTTGCATATATGTTCTATCAGCGTCTAAAATATTTTTCAGGGCGTCTATCATTGTTTCTACCTCTCCGCGTGTTTTGTAGCAGCGGTAAACATCACAGGCTTCTTTTTGGCTGTTTTCAATAATAGCGAGCGTACCAAACGAGTGTCGCTTTTTATGAAAGTTTTCTATCGTATATTTTCCTCCATTTGTTTCTATCCTGTCCAAATAGTCGGCTTCTTCGAGGTTACGGTAGTATTGGTCTAAAAATACTGTTACCTTCTTTTTATTTTTCGTTTCTTTTTCATCTTCTTTTTCATTTTTCTTGCTTGTGATTTCATACGAATAGTACCATACAAAACGCCCTGCATGTTTGAGATAACCGTCAAACTGACTTTTGTCGGCATTTTGTGCTTTTTCGTAGTCAATCAGGCTACTGTCACGCGGCAAGGCAATGATAAACTTCATATTCTCATCTTCGAGCGCTTTTATATTGCCTTCCGAAGCAAAACCCTTGTCTAACACAACTACAGCATCTTCTACGCCACTTTCCAATAAACTGATTTTGAATGCGCTCATATCCTTTATATTGCCGGGTAAAAGGCGGTAATAAACAGGCATTTGTTGCCCTACAGAAAAAACACACATCACGTTCAAAACAGTGTCAAAAACTCCTGATTTGCTTTTGGAAAGTTTTGGAAGTTCCATTTTTTCGGAGCGACTAAAAATGTCGGTACCATCGAAAAGAATGCAATCATTCATCGCGCGAAACGAGCGGCAAAACTCAACTATTCTGCATCGTTCCTGACCCAAAGTACGAAGAAACGAACTCAAATCTCTTGCAGACAGTTTTACATCGGGATATTGTACAGACAGGTAACTGTTGGCATAGTGAAAAAGCATGTTTTTCAGCGCAGAGCGGTGAACTAAACGACCGAATGCCAAACATATTATTGTTTGCCACGTTTCCGGGAAATGCTTTTTGAGCATTTTTACCGTATCGCCAAAAACGCTCTCAATAGCGGCATACACACCGTACTCCTTGACTTGTACCCGATCTACGACAAGTTGTTGTTTTCGTAATCGGGATTTTTCCGATTCTACCAAACCATCGGCTTCAGTGATTTTACCCAGATACTTTCCGGTTATTTTTACTGACCGTTTTTTGTCGGGATCCCACTTGCTCGTTATCTCGTACAAGTAGTAATTCCCTTTAAAATTGCGCAATTCAGTTCCTTTGCGCTTAAAACCTAACGCCCACGATGGGTGGGTAATTTTTTGTTTTACAGACATATACAATTATAATATTACGTATTTACGGAACTGCAAAATTACAAAAAAAATCACAAATGCAAAACATTTGTGCGATTTTTAAAAAAATATTACGTATTTTTAGCGAAGGTTAGGGATTGAAAATGAAAAACGGGTAGGTCCGTTTGAAAATTTTTTTCAAATATTTTGAATAAAAAACAAATGAACACCCACCCTGAAATTTTTTTGTACGTTTTTGAAAAAAAGGTGTTATCTTTGCAGCGAAAATATACAATGATTGAATAATATGAAAGTTACCATAGACAATAAGCTCGTGGATGTAGCGTCGAATACTACCATTTACGATGCGGCAAAGCAGATTGGGATTGATATTCCGCGACTTTGCTATATGAATTTGGAGGCGGTGGGCTTCAAAAACCAGCCGGCTGGATGTCGGATTTGTGTGGTTGAAGTAGCCGGACGCCGTACTTTAGCGCCATCGTGCGTTACGGTTTGTACTGAAGGAATGGTCATCAAGACCCATTCGCCGCGCGTACTCAATGCCCGCAAAACGGTGTTGGAACTGATCCTTTCCGACCATCCGAAAGACTGCCTGGTCTGTCCGAAATCGGGACGGTGCGAATTGCAGGATATGTCGGTGCGTTTGGGTATCCGCGAAATACACTCGGTAGAAAACGCCGAGATGTCCACTTACCGAAAGGACGCCTCGCCTTCGATCATCCGCGACATGGACAAATGTATCATGTGTCGCCGGTGCGAGACGGCTTGCAACGTGATTCAGACCGTTGGCGCGTTGAGCGCGGTAAATCGCGGCTTTATGTCGGTAGTTGCTCCGGCTTTTGAACGGGATTTGATTGATACGCCCTGCACGTTCTGCGGACAGTGCGTGGCGGTCTGCCCTACCGGCGCTTTGACCGAAGTCGACCAAACGCAAAAGGTGATCCGCGCTTTGGCAGACCCTACAAAAACGGTGATCGTACAAACCGCTCCGGCAGTCCGCGCTGCATTGGGCGAAGAGTTTGGCATGGAACCCGGCACATTGGTGACCGGAAAAATGGCGGCGGCATTGAAGGAAATGGGGTTCGACTATGTGTTCGACACCGATTTTGCAGCCGACCTGACGATTATGGAAGAAGGAACGGAATTGCTGGGGCGTATATCAAAATTCCTGTCGGGCGACAAAAATGTGAAGTTGCCGCTTCTGACCTCCTGCTGCCCGGCATGGGTGAACTTCTTTGAACACAATTACCCCGACATGCTCGATGTGCCTTCTACAGCCTGCTCGCCGCAACAAATGTTTGGCGCAATAGCAAAATCATATTTTGCCGATAAAATAGGCGTCAAGCGCGAAGATTTGGTGGTGGTATCCATCATGCCCTGTCTGGCGAAAAAATACGAATGTCAACGCGACGAGTTTAAAGTCAACGGCAATCCCGACGTCGATTTTGCCCTTTCTACCCGCGAGTTGGCGCACCTCATTCGCGAAGCGAATATCAACTTCAACGCTTTGCCCGACGCCGAATTTGACAACCCTATGGGCGAATCGACCGGCGCCGCAGTGATCTTCGGAACTACCGGCGGCGTGATAGAAGCAGCGGTGCGTACAGCCTACGAAGTATTTACAGGCAAAAAACTGGAAAGAATTGATTTCCATGAACTTCGTGGTTTAGAAGGTATACGTATGGCTTCAGTTGATTTTGGCGGCACAAAAATCAACATCGGTATTGCGCATCAATTGGGTAACGCCCGCAAACTGCTTGATGGTATCCGTTCGGGAATGTACCATTTCCATGCGATTGAAATCATGGCTTGTCCGGGCGGTTGCATAGGCGGCGGCGGACAACCGCTGCATCACGGCGATTCCAAAATCATCCGGGCGCGGCACGAAGCAATCTATCGCGAAGACGCCCAAAAGCCCATCCGTAAATCGCACGAAAATCCGTTCATCAAACAACTGTACGATGAATATCTCGGAAAACCGATGAGCGAAAAAGCGCATCAGTTGTTGCATACACACTATTTTGACAAATCGAAATAATCAAATTATCATGACAACAGTATTACAAGACTGCCAAATAAAGACGATAAAGGAGATATGCAAATCGTTTGGCAACCAGGCGGGCGAACTCATCAATGTCCTCCACAAAACGCAGGATGCGTTCGGTTACTTGCCTGCCGAAGTGCAACAGGTGGTTGCGCGGGAGTTGAATGTTTCGGAGGCAAAGGTGTATGGCGTGGTATCTTTCTATGCCTTCTTCACGATGAAGCCCAAAGGAAAACACAAGATATCCGTATGTATGGGTACTGCCTGTTATGTTCGGGGCGCCGAAAAGGTGGTCGATGAATTGAAGGAAGAATTAAACATCGAAGTGGGCGAAGTAACCCCCGATGGCAAATTTTCATTAGACTGCCTCCGTTGCGTAGGCGCCTGCGGCTTAGCGCCTGTGATGCTTATCGGCGAAAAAGTATACGGACGAATAGACCCCAAAGATGTAAAGGGAATTTTGGATAGTTATCAGGATAGTTGAGCGCTACAGGCATTAAACGTATGACTTGATAATCGAATTGAGCATTTTTTCCGTTTTGGCAGCACCTTCGCCAAGGATAAATCCGATTTGTTGCACTTGTCTCAAATTTTCTTCAATCACTTCGGTCACCCTGTGGATAATTTCTTCGGGACGTTCTTCTTTGGAATGAAGATTCCGAAATACAGCGCCTACCATTTTTTTGGGAATTAGTTGAAAAATAGATATATTCACCCATTTTCCCTCTATTACCTCGTCTCTGTTGATTTGTATTTCGTCGTGATTTAAGATGAAATGGAATTGGGTAATCAGAATCGACGGCAACAATGTTTTGAGGTCTGCACCAATGAGATAGGGAATAACATCGTGTATGTCTTTTACTTCTTCGCCCAGTATTTCAATAAATCCAAGATTGGATTCAACAATTTTCAAATTTTCATCGCAAAAAACAATTCCTGAACTTAACCCTCTCACGAAAATGGATAATGCTTCATTTTTGGCATACAGTAATTCTCTGGTTTCATTGAGCGTTGTTTTTACTGTATGTAATTCATTTTTAACTAATTCTAACTCTTCAGCCATTATTTTTGAGCTGTGCGATGTTTCCCGATTCCCAATTTGAACGTTGGTGACGCACATTTCGGGAATCGCCGTATTTTGTGCAATGGCGCACGCCAATTCCTTACACATATTGAATCCGCAAGCGCCGCAATTAACTTCTTTGTTGTTGTTGCGTTTGGTGATGCGGTTGAGCGCTATTTTTATTTCAAACTCATCCGGTAGAGGCAATTCGTATTTTCGTTCGGTAAATGCAGCCTCTAATTCTTTGCAATTGGAGTACATATCCATGTAGTCTACCCATTTTTCCGCATCGAAATTTTCCAAACGTTTGATAATATAATCTTTAACTAAGGCGTATCGTTTATATTTTTCTCCGCCTTCGGAAGTGCCGGGTCCCATGATACAACCTTCGCAGAAGAAGATATTCAAATTATGTTTGATGGTATTGTAATGTTCCCAAAACTGCTTCACGGCTTGAACGGAACTTTTGCTTTCTACCGTGATGGTATTTTCTTTGAGTAGACCGACATCCAAGCTTGACGCTTCCAGAAAACCTTGAGAAATAGGATACATACTCCCTCGATAGCCCAGGGGTTCGTCAAAGTCGGAATATTCGCTGAAGGTCTCGCTGATTTGAAATTCGACAAATAATTCCCGTAATTCTTTGAAAGTCAATACTTCATTAATTTTTGTTGCGCCGGTATATCTGTCCACATTTTTTTTGGCTGCCACACAGGGCGTGATGTGTACAATTTTCAGGTCGTTTCCGTATGTTCTTCGGGCAACGATGGCGCTGGCGGCAATTGGCGAAACGTAAGGCACCAGATTACCAATAAGTTCCGGATAATTCTTTTCAATTAGATGTACAATCGAAGGACAACAGCTTGTGATATAATATTTTCCATTAAAATCGTCGTGGGTGAGTTTTCTGTATTTTTCGGCAATGATATCCACGCCAAACGCCATCTCCATCACATACGAAAAACCAAGCAAGCGAATCATTTTCACAAATTTGCGATAATCCTTAATATCGTCAAATTCGCCGGCAATGGAAGGAGCGCATATGGCAACCACTTTCGTTTTGGAGTTCAACAATTGTTTGACATTCTTTTTTGAGTCATAATAACTGATGGCGTCGTAAGCGCAAGTACCTATGCAAGTGCCGCATAAGATACATTTTTTTTCCTCGATATAGGGAAATACGCTTTTCCCGCGAACATGAATGGCTTTGATGGGGCATGTCCTGACACAGGAATAACACGCTTTACATTTACTTCTATCTAACTGAATAACACTTAACATATTACTACATATATTTAATGATCGCTACTTTCATAAATTTATCCGTTAAAACTTTGGTTAATCTCTGAATCAGCACTTTACGAATTTCGATTTCTACCGGCAAACTTGGGTCGTGATGGCTTTCGTTGATTTTTGTTCCCACCAGAATGTATATTTCATCAGTGTCTAACAACAATTTACAGATTTGGTCGGCTGGACCTTTGCCAAACGGCATATTGGAGTTTGGATGTATGATACTGTTGAGCATATAGGTCACTTTGCTCAACGTAAGTACGCCTTCAGTAACAATATCAATACCCTTCATTTTTGAACTTGGCGGCAAGGAGGGGTCTGAACGTTCTTCATTGGTAACGGTTCTGTTCAATTCTCTTGCAATAATTTCGGTTGTGGTGGCTCCGCTGATGATTTTTTTACCGTTGAAGTTTTTCAAAATGTTCGCAAATTCGTTGTCTTTTTCGGGATTGAAGGGAGGACCGGTACAAAGTATCGCTTTTCGCGGCTTACGAAAATAGACCACTCCGCAGCTAAGATCGTCTTTGGGTTTATGCAAATCATTTGCCGCAGCGCGTTTTACCACTCTTTCGGCAAGGTCGGCAGCCGAAATATTCGGCGTCTTTTCAACTGCTTCGCGAACAAACTGAATTAAATGATTTCTTCCCCAACCCATCGCAATTCCGTTGCCCAAGCCCGATTGGGTAATTCCATCCGAACAAAAAACAATACGGTCTTCTATATGAGGAACAAAGGAGCAACTTTTTAAATTCATCACCCGCTTATCTTTGACGTCTCCTTTGAATTTTACTTTCGTCCATTGCGGCTCATAAATCCTGTTTCTTCTCAAAATCATGGTTTGCGGATTATCGTATTCCAAAATGGAGACGGTGTCAGTTTCAATAGAAATATCTATAATTGTGTAAGTTGCATAACTGATCTTTCGTTCGCTGCACACGGGCAAGGCTTTCATGATCATACCTGCAGGGACGCTGGCGTCTTTGTGTTCTATAGAAAAATTGAGCGAAATGGTTGCCGTAAGCGTTGCCAGCACATTAGCCCGCACGCCATGCCCCATACCGTCGGACAGAACGCATAACACACGGTTTTCTTCAGGGATTCTTTTTGACAGAAATACGTCTCCGCAAATTTTTTCCCTTTCGTGGTTCATTTGAAAATGCCCCACTTCCGCATGGTATTTTTCCTCCTCTGCTTCTGATATTTGCTCTTGAAAAAGATGGTCGTTCATAAGTACAAAAGTACATGACTTTTTGGAATTATCAAAAGAAAAGTTTTGCAAAATTAATGGAACTTACGATATTTGTATGTTTTTTTATAGATTTGCGCTTTTATTGATTTGTATGAAGATATTATCACCTTCACAAATACGGGCGGTTGATGCCTATACCATAGAAAATGAGCCGATTACATCGGTCGATTTGATGGATCGCGCGGCAATAGCCTGTGTTTATTGGCTCAATGAGCATTTTACCCATCAGCGGAAAATCGCTATTTTTGCAGGTCCGGGCAACAACGGCGGCGACGGGCTGGCTATTGCCTATTTCCTGCAACGGTTGCACTATGATGTGTCTGTATTCATGCTTAGTGAAAGCGACCGGTTATCTCCCGATGCTTTTGTAAAATATCAACGTCTAACGGCTTGCGATACAGTGGTTTTAAATGGGAAAAACATGCCTGTATTGCTACCGTCTACCGTAGTGATTGACGCCCTTTTCGGAGTTGGTTTGACTCGTCCGTTAGATGGATTGGCTGCGCAAACAGTGGCAAACATCAACAATAGCGGCTGCACAATTGTATCTATTGATATGCCATCCGGATTATTTTGCGATGACAACAGTAAAAATGACTTTGAAAAAATTGTCCGCGCTAGTTATACATTGACTTTCCAGCAGCCGAAGCTTTCGTTTTTCTTTGCCGAAAACGCCATTTTTACCGGCAAATGGGAAACGTTGAATATTGGACTGTTACCGGATGCTATCACGCAACAGGATACAAAATATTTTGCCATACAGAAGGAGGAAATAGCTGAATATGCCTCACCCCGCCACAAATTTGCCCACAAGGGTAATTTCGGACATGCCTGTTTGATTGCCGGAAGCCGCGGCATGATGGGCGCCTGCGTATTGGCTGCCAAAGCCTGCCTTCGCACGGGAGCCGGTTGGGTCACTGCGCATATTCCGCAAATGGGAAATGTAATCATGCAAACAGCTGTTCCTGAAGCCTTGGTTTCGTTGGATGAAAGTCCTGAAGTTTTTTCCCAAATCCCCGACCCGAATCACTATTCAGCAATAGGAATTGGACCCGGTATCGGAAAAAAACAGGAAACGCAACAGGCTTTATTCGCATTACTGCATAAAATTAATGTCCAAGAAAATGTTTTTTCCGGTCGATTGGCGCTCGACGCCGATGCGTTGAACATTCTTTCGGAAAACCGCGACTGGTTGGAACTCTTGCCGCCCAATAGCATACTCACCCCGCATCCGGGCGAATTTGACCGCCTTGCCGGAAATTCGGAAAACGGGTACCAACGTCATCTCAAGCAAATTGATATGGCGCGCAAATATTCTGTTTTTATCGTATTAAAAGGCGCCCATACGTCCGTTGCCACTCCCGACGGGTATTGTTTTTTCAACACAACAGGAAATCCGGGCATGGCAACTGCCGGCAGCGGCGATGTATTAACCGGAATTATCGTATCTTTGCTGGCGCAAGGATGGTCGCCGCGTTATGCCGCATGTGCCGGAGTGTGGCTCCATGGCGCCGCCGGCGACCAAGCCGCCAAAAACTTGGGACAACAAGCGCTTATCGCAAGCGACATCATCAAAAATATCGGAAAAGCGTTTAAAGAATTGAGAATGGAGAACGGCGAAGCCCTCGCCGAAGGCAATTGAGAATTGAGAATTACATTATAAATAAAAATCAAAATAGAAAATGAAGAGGATTATATTATTAGGAACGGTTGTGGCAGGATTGATGGTTTCCTGCGCTTCAACAAAAAACGAAACAGCGACATCTATATCGCCTTACGGAAGTGTCATGCGAACAACAGGACAGAGCGCCTTAGTCTACGGATTGCCTCAAACAAGGCTGTATTTTGAAGTGGAATTAGTAAAAACCATTGTCAAAAAGGGACCGTATGCCGAATACGCCAACCGTATGCTCAACCTGCAAAATGTGCCAATGGCAGATTCGGAATCGTGGCAAATCAAGTCGATCCGCATTAACAACCAACAGGAAGTGGACAACAAACAGTTATACGCAGTTTCGTTCATCGATTATCCCCACAACATAGACAAATTGCTACGGTTCACAAAAGAAGGTTTGTTGTTAGACGTAACCATTGGCAATGTGCTGGTGAACACGCAAAGTCAAGGCAGCAGCAGCAATGATTTCCAGTTTGTGAATACGTCTTCGAGAGGTTTTACATTCGAAAGAGTGGATACAACGTATCGTACCATGCTCACGGACACGGCATTTGTGCGAATACCTGTTTTGCAAACCAGAGTAATGAGTAGAACCACCGAAGAGCAGGCGCGCGAAGCGGCAAACCAAATCTTCAAAATCAGAGAAAACCGCCTTGAAATACTGTTCTGTAAAATCGACCCCCTCGAAGGAGCTGCGCTCAAGTTGATACTTCAATCGCTCGACCAGCAGGAAGAGCAATTGCTCTCGCTTTTCAACGGCGTCAAATTCGATAGCCGACAAATCGTTACTTACCCGTCTTTGCCCGAAAAACCGGCAACAAACGTAGAATTGTTCTATTTTTCGGAAAAGGAAGGTATTGTGAATCGAAATACTGCCGGCGCCAAGCCGGTGTGGTACGAAATGGGGAACGCGCCCGCGCCAATATCAATCACCCCATCCTATCAGGCAAAAGACATCCTTTACTACCGCATCCCGCAGGTAGTGGAAGTATCAGCCGGCGTTGACGGAAATACGTTAGTGAGGGAGCATATAACGATTTGCCAGTTTGGAAACATCGTGTCGTTTCCGCTTGTCGCCCCAAAGAAATAAAATCTGATGAATATCAATAAAATCATAGTCAAATTATTTTATCAGGTCAAGCAATTTGTCACCTACGAGGTTTGGAGCGTGCGCTTGGATGATTACCCGAAACCTCTTGCTACGCTGTTGCACTATCTACGGGTGATTTTGGTGTCTATTCGGCGTTTTAGCGAGGACAAGGTTCAAGTGCGCGCCTCGGCGCTCACCTACTATTCGCTGTTGGCGATGGTACCCATTCTGGCTATGGGCTTTGCTGTCGCCAAAGGCTTCGGCTACGATAAAGATTTGGAACAAAGATTGTTGGACAACTTCATGGGAGAAGAGGAAGTGTTGAACTGGCTGATTTCTTTTGCCCGTTCGGCGCTTGATACAGCCAAGGGCGGGGTAATTGCAGGAGTAGGTATGACTTTGTTGTTTTGGTCGGTGATCAGTGTGTTGGGAAACATAGAAAGTTCGTTCAACGACATCTGGCAAATCAAGAAACAACGTTCGTATGTCCATAAATTTACCAACTATCTGGCGGCAATGCTGATAGGTCCGGTTTTTATTATTCTGTACAGCAGCGGCAACGTGTTTGTGGCAACACAACTGAGCAACATCTCATCCCAGATCGACATTGTGAACCTGAACGCTTTTGTCGTATTCCTTATGAAATTGATTCCATATGTGATCATTTGGATGCTTTTTACCCTGCTTTACATCGTCATGCCCAACACCAAAGTGAATATTGGCTCGGCTTTGTTGGCGGGAATACTTGCAGGAACGGCATTCCAAATAATTCAGTGGATATACATAGACGCGCAAATGTTTATGACGCGCACCAACGCCATATATGGCAGTTTTGCAGCCATGCCGCTACTGCTGATTGTGATGCAACTCAGTTGGCTGATTGTGCTGTTCGGCGCCGAACTGTCTTTCGCCAATCAGAACATTGATATGTATGAATTTGAAAGCGAATCGTTGCAAATAAGTCCTTATGCGCATCGCGCTTTCATCATCTTGCTGCTCGAAAGTATCGTCCGGCGTTTTGTCGATGGAGAAAAACCATTAACAGCGCAAGAAATGGTTGTCTGTTTGAAACTGCCTATCCGCTTAGTGCGAAGGGTGATAGGCGATTTGCTGGCTGCCAACCTGATTTCGGAAGTGTATACTACCAACGAGAAGGTACGGGCGTATGCTCCGGCAAAAGACATCAGGCAATACACCATAAAACATGTAGTTGAATCGTTGGACAAAAGCGGGAACAGTCGCATCCTGAACAAACCGACCGACAACTTGCGAAAAATTTTGCATATTCAGGAAACATTTATGCAAAACATGGAACAAACGCCCGACAATATTTTGATACAGGATATTTCCAATTATCATATTGAAAATCAAAGCTAAAAAATCGCTCGGTCAGCATTTTCTCAACGATAAGGGAATCGCTGCACAAATCGTATCTTCACTCAAAGCCGACGGTATCCGCCATCTGATTGAAGTGGGTCCGGGTATGGGCGCGCTTACGCCGTTTCTCTTGCAGGAAGCGCGTTTTGATACCCGTTTCGTGGAAGTAGACGCTGATGCCGCCGCCTATTTAAAAGCGCATTATCCTGCTATCCAAGACAAATTAGTTGTTGCCGATTTCCTTCAATACCCGCTGGATGCGTATTTTGGAAATGTGCCGTTGGCTGTCATCGGCAATTTTCCGTACCATATTTCCACGCAGATTTTTTTCAAGGTACTCGATCACCGTTCGCAAGTGAAGGAGGTGGTGGGCATGTTGCAGAAAGAAGTAGCCGAGCGCATCGCCTCGCCGCCGGGTTCCAAAGTTTATGGCATCACCAGCGTGTTGTTGCAGGCATTCTACAACGTCGAATATCTTTTCACAGTACACGAGCATGTGTTTATACCGCCGCCAAAAGTGAAATCGGGAGTGATTCGTCTAACGCGCAACAACGTGGAAAACTTGCCATGCAACGAAAAATTGTTTGTCAATATAGTGAAAACGGCTTTCAACCAGCGGCGAAAGATGCTCGGAAATTCATTGAAAAGTATTTTGCCTGCCCGCATGAATACAGAAAATTTTTCTTCCGTATTTTCTAAACGACCGGAACAACTTGCTGTACAGGACTTTATTGAATTAACTCAATTGATCGAAAAAGAACTTTTCACCTAAAATGCAACTTTTTTCTTTCTTTTGCGTATTATAAGCAGATAAACACAAGTGAATGATGAACATTCAAGGTAGTTACAGATTCTTAATCAAACGGTGGGGCATAGCTTTGTTCTGCTTGTTTTCGGGTTTTATGCCAATATTGGCGCAACCTTTTATTGATCAACAGCCTATAAGCGAAAGAAGATGCGAATCGCAGGGGACTGTCATATTTTCAGTGATCGTACATGGAGATGTTACCGATTATGATTTCAGATGGTATGAAAAGGTAAATTCGGATTGGGTGTCGATTGATGGACCTCCTGGCGCAGGATGGCAATATACGCCTCCTCTTACAACGGCAACATACATGTGTATCGTTACCGAAAAGGATACGAAACTAAGTGAAATGTCAAACGAAGCTACATTAACTGTTGATAAAGCTCCCACCGTCACGGGCATTTCCAGTTTGGCGGTTTGCGATGGCGAACTGTTCACAGCCAGTGTAGACGGAGTGAACATCAATGGACAGGATTTGATATCCTACGAATGGAAACTGCACGGCTTAACAATTCCCGGCGCCACAAACGGCAGCGGAACTCCCACCGGAAACGCTGTTCCCAATCTGTCTTTTGTTGCGAATGCAGCGCAAAACAATCAATTTCTTACGATTACCGTAGAGAATGCTTGCGGCTTTACAACTTATCCTTTAATAACTAGCCCCTATGCCCATGCGATAACCGTTCATTCAATTCCACTTCCGCCTGATCCTATTGTAAGAGACTATTGCGTGGGAGAAAATGCGTTGCCTTTGTCTATTGAAAGCGGCAATACTGCCGTCTGGTATAACATGGCGACGGGCGGGCAAATCATATCCACGCCAACACCCAATACCAATACGGCGGGTATTCAAAGATGGTGGGTGTCGCAGAAGATCGTGCATACCGACCCGGGTAATCCTACTTGCGAAAGCGCGCGCTCGGAGGCGGTAGTGGAAGTATTCAGCAAACCCGAACCTCCAGACAGAATTGACAATATTCCCCTCTGCGTCAATGATCCCGGAATCACCTTGGATGTACTGTCGGGTAACAATATTAAATGGTATAACGATATAAAGGCGCAATTGACCACTGCGCCGCAAATCAATACCAGCAGAATAGAAACGCAGGTGTATTACGTAACGCAAAGCAACGGTAAATGTGAAAGTACGATAGACGATGGAAGGATAACCGTTTTGATCAGAGACAGAGCCAATGCAGACAATATTGTATTTTCCTCGTTTGATCCGAATTTGTGTCCCAACAGCAGCATCATCATTGATGTTAGCGCGAGCGCGAGCGTAAGCAATCCCATATTCAGATGGTATGCTTACAGCAATAAAACAGGCGATATAGCCACAGATGGAAATGGTTCGGTATTTGAAACGCCTATTCTGCAAAAAGATACAGCCTATTATGTATCCATAGAATATGGAGGATTATGCGAGAGCAGTTACACCCAAGCCGCTGTGTTATTCGTCAGGGATATTACGCCTCCGGAATTTAGAGACTCGTCATATGCCCATACGATTAGCATATTGCCGCATAAGGTCGTCAATACCAACGACAATGTTTGTTATGCGACAGTTTCGCTTGATAAGCCCAGAGCGCTTGACAAATGTACCGACGAGCCCGAACTTATTTTCAGCATCGGTTCAACGGATGTATCCTTTCCTTTAGCCCCATCCGATTTCGATTTAGGCGATTCTACGCTCATTTGGTGGGTTAGGGATAAAGCGGACAATGCTGACTACGCCCTGCAAACCATTTCGGTGAGAGACGCGCAAAAACCCTGGACGGCAACGCCGGTTGAGGATGTGATAAAGGAAATAGACGAGCATGAAAATTCTGCAATAGTCTTTTACGATTGGCAGTATGAAGACAATTGTACGCCTGCTTCGGAGTTGATAGATTCGCTTCACAGAGGGCTTCCGTCCGGTTCGCTATTTCCTTTGGGGGAAACCCAGATTATCCGCTACATCTTTGATAAAGCCGGAAATGTTGATACCTGCATGTTTAAAGTCATTGTAAGGCATCCTTACCGACCTATGGAAGTTGCTTTGAGAATATCTGCCAACCCCATTTGTCCGGGAAAAGAAGTAGTGATTACGCCCATCATCAGCGGAGGAAGCGGAAAAACCACATTTGTGTGGAATCAGCGCTCGTGGACTGCTCAGGTGATGAGCGACTACCCCTTACGAAATACCTTTTATGAAGTTACCGTCGACGACGGGCTCACCTCCGTAACCAGAAGCGTTGATATTTCAGTACTCGAAACGCGACCCGTGCAACTGACATTGACCGTCGGAGGTCGCGCCGTTTCCATGGACGAAATATTCGAAGGCGACGAAGTGCTGGTAACGGCAACACCCGGATTTGACGCCTACAAACTGTTGCTCAACAACGAGACCATACAGGAAGCAGGTATAAACAATTATTTGAGTTTTCAGGCGAACTTGGGCGTATACGTGGCAGGAGTTTTTGCCACCGACGAAAATTATTGCGTGACCCAGGATCAAATGCTCATTGAGGTAGAAAGCAGAAAATTGCCCAATGTCTTCACACCCAACTTTGACGGCAAAAATGATATATTCCTCGAATTTCTCGAAATCCCAAACTCACCAAAAGATTTTGAACTTCAGGTATTTTCTCGGGCAAACGAACTGATCTATAAGGGAAACAAAGGATGGGACGGCACCTACAAGGGAAAAGTGGTGGCTCAGGGAACATACCTTTATGTGGTTCGACGCAAGATGAATAATGGCGAGTTCAGAATTTTTAAAGGTAACGTAACCATAAAACTTTGATACGGCAAAGATGAAAAGATTTCTACACATATTAATAATAGTCCTCAGCGTGGCGAATACCACACAAGCCCAAACCGACCCCATGTTTTTCCAGCAGTTAAACAACCGGCTATTAATCAATCCTGCAACCACAGGGAAGGGCGGAGACGTAAATACGGCGGCGGCTATTCGCCAGCAATGGATCGGCTTTCCCGGGCCTTCCACGCAAGCGCTCTATGCCAGCGGATTTGTGCAAATGATTTTTTCAGGATTTGGTCTGTCATGGATCAACGATAAGTTCGGACCGCAGCAAACCAACAATATCAAACTGAATTACGCCTTTTTTATCCCTTTTGAAGAAGTGGCTTTCCTCTCGTTTGGGCTGGGAGTAGGGGTGATGAACAATACGTACAACGAATTGGGATTTTTTTCCCGCGAAATTGACGACCCCGCACTGATGGATATATCCAAACGCTCCAAAACCATTCCCGATTTCGATGTTGGTTTTGAATTTAATACCGCGACCCTGGAAGTTGGCGCTTCCGTAACGCATGTCACCTACATGTATGCCGACCAGAACCTCGTGCGTCCGATGAGGAATATCTTTGCGTATTCGCGTTACAAAGTACCGATGAACAGATATTGGGACTTTATACCCGGCGTCACCTGGCACAATACCCGTAAATTGAATACTTTAGAGGTCAGCGCCTCGTTCCGCTACAACAATAACCTTAATATGAGCCTGATCTATCGAAATCCGATGAATAGCGGCATTGCGGTTGGCATCAATGTTTATGAAGGTTTTCGCGTGGCATACTCCTACGATTATGGTTTCGACAACTTGAGCAGTTACAACAGCGGTTCGCATGAAATTACTGTTTCATACAACGTTGCGATGCTCAACACTTACATAAAAACAAGATTGCGATTCTTCAGGTGGAAAATGTTTTGAGTGGGAACACTGAAATTATTTGAAGAATCATTCAAAATTCTTTGTATGTTTGCAGAAAATTAAAATCCAACGCAGATGGAAAATATTGATTGGAAAAATTTACCGTTCGGTTACTTGAAAACCGACTATAACGTCCGTTGTTATTACAAAAACGGAAAATGGGGCGAACTCGAAACCTCTTCGTCAGAGCACATCATGCTGCATATTGCGGCAACCGCAACGCATTACGGACAGGAAGTTTTTGAAGGATTGAAGGCGTATCGCGGAAAAGACGGAAAAATACGTTTGTTCCGCTATCGCGACAACGCCCAACGTATGATTGATTCGGGCGCGTACATCCAAATGCCCGCACCGACAGTCGATATGTTTGTTGAAGCCGTTAAGAGAACAGTGAAGCTCAACGAGCATTTTGTTCCGCCCTACGAATCGGGCGCAACGCTGTACGTGCGTCCCCTGTTGATTGGCACAGGCGCGCAAGTGGGCGTGAGACCGTCCGACGAGTACCTGTTTCTGGTATTTGTTACGCCTGTTGGTCCTTATTTTAAAACGGGTTTCAAGCCTTTAGACGTGATGATTACCCGCGATAGCGACCGCGCCGCGCCCCTCGGTACAGGTCATGTCAAGGTAGGAGGCAATTATGCCGCCAGCATGACCGCTTCTTTCAAAGCGCACCAATTGGGGTATGCCACTTGTCTGTATCTCGACGCCAAAGAGAAAAAATATATTGACGAATGTGGTCCTGCCAACTTTTTCGGTATCAAAAACAATACGTATGTGACGCCCGATTCAAACAGCATACTGCCCTCCATCACCAATCGCAGTCTGATGACCTTAGCCGAAGATTTGGGTATGAAGGTGGAACGGCGCCCAATTGAGGTGGCGGAATTGGAAACTTTCGAGGAAACAGGCGCTTGCGGCACAGCGGCTGTAATTACGCCTGTCAGGAAAATATTCGACCCGCACACCAATAAAATATACGATTACGGCAACGAAGCAGGACCCGTAAGCGCCAAGTTATACAACCTCTTACGCGCCATCCAGTATGGCGATGCGCCGGACAAGCACAATTGGATAGAGGTTTTAGATTAACTCCTGAATTTTTATCCAAAATAAGATGGCAAAATTGAAAGGAGCAATCATTGTTGACGCCGAGCGATGCAAGGGATGCGGCGTATGCACGGTCAATTGCCCGCGTAAGGTAATTGTGTTGGGTAAAAACGTCAATTCCAAAGGTTATTATTACGCATGTTCCGCGCTGCCCGACGATTGTACAGGCTGTACCAACTGTGCAATCGTATGCCCCGACGGAGCAATCAAAGTATACCGAGGGAAATTGAGAATTGAGAATTGAGAATTGAAAATTTCGTGTTAATTCGTGTAATTCGTGGACAAAAATAAATTCGTGTAATTCGTGGACAAAATACGTTTAATGAAAGGTAACGAGGCAATCGCCGAGGCAGCCATACGCGCCGGCGCCGATGCCTATTTCGGTTATCCCATCACCCCGCAGTCGGAAATATTGGAGTATCTTGCCGAACAAAATCCGGCAAAAACAACCGGTATGGTTGTATTACAAGCCGAAAGCGAAATAGCGGCTATCAATATGGTATATGGCGCCGCCTGTGCAGGGCGCCGCGTGATGACGTCGTCGTCGGGACCGGGAATCAGCCTGATGACCGAAGGCATCTCGTATCTTGCCGGCGCTGAACTTCCCTGCCTCATTGTCAATATATCGCGTGGAGGTCCGGGGTTGGGAACCATACAACCGTCGCAGGCTGATTATTTTCAGACTACAAAGGGAGGAGGTCATGGCGATTACCGTATGTTGGTACTCGCGCCGTCTTCGGTACAGGAAATGGCTGATTTTGTGGCGTTAGGATTCGAACTCGCCTTCAAGTACCGCAACCCGGTGATGATGCTCTCCGACGGCGTCATCGGACAGATGATGGAAAAAGTAGAATTGCCGGACTATCAGCCGAGAAAGCAAGAGTATGAATCGTGGGCAACTATCGGGAAACCAACCGACAGGGAACACAACATCATCACATCGCTGAATTTGGACGCGCTGATACATGAGCGACACAACCATAAGTTGCAAGCCAAATACCGCCGGATGGAAGAAGAAGAAACACGTTCCGAAATGTTTTTTTGCGACGATGCCGAATATATCGTCGTAGCCTACGGCGCCAGTGCGCGTATCAGCCGCAAAGCAGTGGATCTGGCAAGAGAGCAGGGTTTCAAAGCCGGATTGTTCCGTCCGATAACGCTTTTCCCGTTTCCCGCCAAAGAATTGAAAGCCGCAGCAAAGAATGTAAAGGGATTACTTTCGGTAGAAATGAATGCAGGGCAAATGATTGAAGATGTCCGCCTTGCTGTGGATTGCCGCATTCCCGTAAAACATTTCGGACGCTACGGCGGCGTGATTCACGCTCCGGGGGAAATTTTAGAAAGTTTGAAGTTTGAAGTTTGAAGTTTGAGGATATGAATATCATCAGTAAAGAAAATTTAGTATATCAGCCCAGCGAATTGCTGACGGGCGCTACTTTCAATTTTTGCCCCGGCTGCGGACATGGTACGGTGGTGCGCATGATTATGGAAGTGGTTGAAGAATTGGGGATACAGAGCGAAACCATAGGAATAACTCCTGTTGGTTGCTCGGTATTGCTCTACGATTTCTTCAATATCGACATGATACAGGCTGCTCATGGACGCGCCACAGCGGTTGCCACAGGCTTGAAGCGCGTACTGCCCGAAAAATACGTGTTCTCCTACCAGGGCGACGGCGACCTGGCGGCTATCGGCACCAGCGAAACCATCCATACCTGCAACCGAGGCGAAAATATTGCCATCATCTTCATCAATAATGGCATTTATGGTATGACAGGCGGACAAATGGCGCCAACAACCATCCCCAAAATGAAAACATCTACTTCGCCATTTGGGCGCAATACCGATACTATGGGGCATCACCTGAACATCATCGAAATGATTTCCCGCCTCGAAGGAACTTATTACGCCACAAGGCAGGCAGTGCATACCGCAGCGGCAGTACGAAAAACCAAACGAGCCATACGCGCGGCATTCGAAAACCAAAAATTGAAAAAAGGAACTTCGTTTGTTGAAGTGGTCACTAATTGTAACTCAGGCTGGAAAATGACGCCGCTACAAGCCAACCAATGGATGGAAGAGAATATGTTTCCGTATTATACGCTCGGCGACGTGAAGGTTAATGGAAAATTAGTTGACAAATGACAGAAGAAATAATCATAGCAGGTTTTGGCGGACAGGGCGTCCTGTCGATGGGAAAAATTTTAGCCTATTCGGGCATCATGCAAGGTATGGAGGTCAGTTGGATGCCCTCCTATGGTCCCGAAATGCGGGGCGGGACAGCCAATGTTACGGTCATCATAAGCAACGAACCGGTAAGTTCCCCTGTATTGAACCAATACGATACGGCGATGCTCCTCAACCAGCAGTCGATGGACAAGTTTGAGCCGATGGTAAAGCCCGGCGGCATACTGTTGTACGACAACAATGGTATCAGCCGACATCCACAACGAACCGACATCCGTATTTACTGCGTGGAAGCCGCTGTGGAAGCCGCTAAAACCGACCCGCGCATTTTCAATATGATTGTGCTGGGAGCTTACTTATCCATACGTCCCATCCTGAAATTGGAAAATGTAGTGGAAGGGCTTAAAAAATCGCTTCCCGAACGACATCATAAACTTATTCCTTTGAACGAAAAGGCTCTTTCTGTGGGAATGGAATTGGTGAAAATGATTGCATGATGAATAATAATAAATCAAAAATGAATAGACCGTATATTTTAGCAGAATCCTATTGGATAGATGTGAAGGACGCCGATTTCGACTTGGCTGTACTTCCATGGGGCGCCACCGAAGCGCACAATTATCATTTGCCGTATGGAACCGACAATCTTGAATCTGATTACATTGCAGCCGAAGCGGCGCGAATAGCGTGGGAAAAAGGCGTAAAACCGATCGTTTTGCCAAATATCCCTTTTGGAGTAAATACAGGGCAATCCGACATCAAGTTGGACATCAACATCTACCCCAGCACGCAATTGCTCATATTGTCGGACATCATTGAAACCATTTACCGGCACAACATTCGTAAATTTGTCATCTTGAACAGCCACGGAGGCAACGATTTTAAGATGATGGTGCGCGAGTTGGGAAGAAAATATCCCGACATGTTCATCTGCCTGTGCAATTGGTATCAGTTGAAAGCAAGCGAAGGGCTTTTTGAACATGGCGGCGATCATGCCAATGAAATGGAAACCAGCCTGCTCTTGTATTTGACGCCGGAGAAAGTTCGTCCTTTGGATGAAGCCGGCGAAGGAAAAGAAAAAAAGTTCAAGATCGAAGCCTTGCGGCAAGGCTGGTTCTGGGCAGAACGGCGCTGGTCGCAAGTAACGGAAGATACCGGCATCGGCAACCCGAAACAGGCAACTCGTAAAAAAGGAGAAAAGTACTTCAAAAGCGTCACAGAAGCGATTGCCAAAACGTTTGTAGAGTTGGCAAAAACTGACGTCAATCATCTTTATGAATAATTTTTTTTGTTTTTATAAAAAAACAGTATATTTGCCGAAAATTTTGTAGTGTGGGGTAAAGTTGTTTTCCCTTAATTTTTAACCATTTAATTATCTTTATATCAAAAAAATAACAAAATGAATTTATCTTTAGTTCCTTGGATTGTTTTGGCAGCATCGTTGCTAGCCTTGGGCTTCGCGTATTACTTCTTCAAGAGTGTGATGAAGGAAAGCGAAGGTACCGATACCATGAAAGAAATCGCTTCGCATGTTCGCAAGGGAGCGATGGCTTATTTAAAACAACAGTACAGGGTTGTACTGATTGTATTTGCAGTCATGGCTGTATTTTTCTGTATTCTGGCTTATGGACTTGGGGTTCAGAACGGCTGGGTGCCTTTTGCTTTCCTTACCGGCGGTTTCTTTTCCGGTTTGGCGGGTTTTATCGGCATGAAAACAGCCACGTTTGCTTCGGCTCGAACAGCCAATGCAGCGCGTAGATCGCTCAATAGCGGCTTGCAGGTCGCTTTCCGTTCGGGAGCGGTCATGGGCTTAACCGTAGTAGGTTTGGCTTTGTTGGACATTGCCCTTTGGTTTCTCGTGCTGGATTCCTTTGTAGATGCCGCTTCTGCATCTCAAAAGATCGTGATCATCACCACCACGATGTTGACCTTTGGTATGGGCGCTTCCACGCAGGCATTATTTGCGCGTGTGGGCGGCGGTATCTACACAAAAGCTGCCGACGTAGGCGCCGACTTGGTAGGTAAAGTAGAAGCGGGCATTCCCGAAGACGACCCGCGCAACCCCGCCACCATCGCCGATAACGTAGGCGACAACGTAGGCGACGTAGCCGGTATGGGCGCCGACCTGTACGAAAGTTTTTGCGGTTCCATTCTGGCAACTGCAGCCTTGGGCGCTGCAGCGTTTTTCACTGACGGCGCTGATGTGCAATTGAAAGCAGTTTTTGCGCCTATGATGATTGCCGCCGTGGGTACCGTGCTTTCTATTATCGGTATTTTCCTGGTTCGCACCAAAGAAGGCGCTACCATGCAGCAATTGCTCGGCGCTTTGGGAAAAGGCGTAAACATTAGTTCCGTATTGATCGCCGCATGTACTTTTGGAATTTTATTTATGCTGGGTATTGAAAATTGGATTGGTATTTCATTTTCTGTAATCACCGGATTAGTAGCCGGTATTATCATCGGTCAAGCAGCAGAGTATTTTACGTCACATTCTTACGAGCCGACAAAAAAAGTTTCTGAAAGCGGAAAAACAGGACCGGCAACCGTTATTATTTCAGGTCTCGGTTTAGGTATGTTGTCAACGGCAATTCCTGTACTTACCGTTGGCGTAGCCATCATATTGGCTTTTCTTTGCGCCATTCATTTTGATATTGCCAACATGCTGGACGCCAAAAATTTGAGTCTCGGCTTGTATGGTATTGGTATTGCTGCCGTAGGGATGCTTTCCACGCTGGGTATTACGCTTGCGACAGACGCATATGGACCCATTGCCGATAACGCAGGCGGTAACGCCGAAATGAGCGGGTTGGAACCCGAAGTTCGCAAACGTACCGACGCTTTGGATGCTTTAGGCAATACAACCGCCGCAACTGGAAAAGGCTTTGCCATCGGTTCTGCCGCCTTGACGGCGCTTGCGCTTTTGGCTTCGTACATCGAAGAAATAAAAATAGGTATCCACCACATGATCGAAACAGGTAAGGAAATACCTGCGGGCATGATGGCGGCATATAATGATGGTTCTATTCCGGCTTTTATGGATTATTTCCAGGTAACACTGATGAATCCCAGCGTATTGATAGGCGTTTTCATCGGTTCGATGATGGCGTTCGTATTCTGCGGCTTGACGATGAATGCTGTGGGACGCGCCGCGCAAAGCATGGTAGAAGAAGTGCGTCGCCAGTTCCGCGAAATTAAGGGTATCCTTACCGGAGAAGCACAGCCCGACTATGCCCGTTGTGTTGAAATATCTACCAAAGGCGCTCAAAAAGAAATGATGTTTCCTTCGATTTTAGCTATTTTGGCTCCGATAGTTACCGGCGTCATTTTCGGCGTGGCAGGCGTCATGGGCTTGTTGGTCGGCGGATTGGGCGCAGGTTTCGTATTGGCAATATTTATGGCTAATGCAGGAGGCGCTTGGGATAACGCGAAAAAATATGTAGAAGAAGGCAACTTCGGAGGAAAAGGATCAGACGTGCACAAAGCAACTGTTGTCGGCGACACCGTAGGCGATCCTTTCAAGGACACTTCAGGTCCCAGCCTGAACATCCTCATCAAACTGATGAGCATGGTATCTATTGTAACGGCAGGATTAGTTGTTGCATACAGCCTGTTTTAATTAACTGATTAATTGATGAACTGAATAACCGATGAAGAAAAGACATCTTCTTCATCAGGTTATTCAGTTTTTTAGTTTTAATAAAACTTTTTATGAAAACCAATAAATTCATTGGAGGAAAAATCAAGAGTATCAGGGAATCGCGAAACCTGACCATTGAGGAGGTGGCTGAACGATCCGGGGTAAGTAAAGAGCAGATAGAACGTATTGAGAACGACGTTGAATTACCTTCGCTGGCGCCGTTGATCAAGATTGCGCGGGTAATGGGCGTAAGGCTGGGCACCTTTCTGGACGACCAGACAGAACTCGGACCCGTCATCAGCCGCGCTAAAGATTGCAAAGAACGAGACGCAATACGGTTCACCAACGATTCCAAGATTGCCCGCAAACACATGGAATACTACTCGTTGTCGCAAGACAAGGCAGGACGCCACATGGAACCGTTCCTGATTGACATCGATCCCTCCGAAAAATCAGACTTCACGCTTTCGTCGCATGAAGGCGAAGAATTTATCTACGTTTTGGAAGGAACTGTAGAAATCATCTACGGAAAACAAGCGTATACCCTCGAAGCCGGCGACAGCATATACTACGATTCCATTGTAGCGCACCACGTACATGCGCCCGTCGGCGCATCTGCAAAAATACTCGGCGTGGTGTACGCGCCCTTCTGATTAAATTATATTATTGGCGGTTGGGAAATCAATTGAAACGAACGCCGATGATAGGGCGTAATGCCGTGTTCGGCAATAGCGTTGCGGTGTTCTTTTGTGGGATAGCCTTTGTTTTTTTCCCAGAAATACTGCGGATATTCGGCGGCAAGCGCTTTCATGTAGTCGTCCCGATAAGTTTTTGCCAGCACCGAAGCAGCCGCAATGGAATAGAATAGAGCATCGCCTTTGACAATGGTCTTGTGCGGAATACCATTATATGGTATAAAATAATTGCCATCGACAATAAGAAATTCAGGACGAACAACCAACTGCTTTACTGCTTGGTGCATGGCGCGCACCGACGCTTTCAGGATATTGATTTTGTCTATTTCGTGATTGTCTAACGACGCCACCGCCCAGGCAAGGGCTTTGTCCTGAATTTCGTCGCGCAGGAGATAACGTTGTTTGCTATTTAGTTTTTTTGAGTCGGTGAGTTGCTCGTGCGTGAAATCTTTCGGGAGGATAACTGCCGCCGCAAATACAGGACCTGCAAGGCATCCGCGTCCGGCTTCGTCGCATCCGGCTTCAATGAACGTATCTTGAAAAAAGGGCTTCATTCGGTTATTATTTACTACTGTTTCGGACTGTTTCGATGGCGCTGATGGCATGTTCAACTGTGCTCTTCCCTGAATATGGTTGATATACCGCGTAACAGGCGTTATCCATGATTCTTGTCACAATTTCCATATCGTTTCCTCTCCATACCGATATATATTCGCTTGCGGCGGCAGATGGAACGAGGTCATATCTTTCGTTCATAAAATCTTTCAATTCAGAAGAAACGTTTGCCGACAGTTTGACGACGGATGCGGCTAATTTTTGATTTTCATCAAACTGGTATGCAATTTGCATCACAGGCGCTTCAAAACCCTGATATACCAGCATGGCAGGGATTTCGTCAGCGATGACGCTGTTTTGTTCCTTCACTTTCACCGTTGCTTTGGTGACGCCGAAATCAAGCGCCGGTTCGCAAAACAACTCGCTCTTGGGTTTTACGTTGATCACGCAATATGTCGAAAAACGGGTATCGCCGGTGGCAATCATGATCGTACAGTTTCCCACGTGATTGCTGACCACCGCCCCCAGATCATTGACAGTGGCAACATAACGGTTGCTTGTATTGAAACGGTACTCGGGAACAAGCGCATCAACAGGCGAATGAGACACTTCCAAAACGATTTTGTCGCCCACATACATATCTATACTCGAAACCACATCTATGGAGGCTAATCTGCTTTCCACCTCACACGCAACTAAACTCGTGGCTATCAAACTGATGAACAAAACTCTTTTCATGACCGTATTTTTTTTTGGTTTTACAATGATTTTTACAAGTTATACGGCGTAAAAAGCCTACAGTTTGCTTATTTGTTCGGTTTTTGATAAGATCAAAAATATTTTCCACGAACGTAAAAAAAATCCTGACGAAAAAAAGGGCGACGAAAAACTATTTCCTCGTATAATAGTACCCCCGTTTTTCAAATTTGGTGGAAAACGGACCAAGGATACTTTCGTGGACGCCCAGCATCAGGTAGCCGTTATCGCACAAATTACTGTGGAACAGCTGAAAAATCTTGTTCTGCAAATTGTAGTTGAAGTATATAATGACGTTGCGGCACATGATCAGGTCGAAGGTAAGATTGAAAAGGTTGGTGTCCTTTACCAGGTCGAGCTTGGCGTAGATCGGTTTTTTCAATAACGGTGGGTTGATCTTGATTTTATCGCCCGCATGGTCGATTTCAAAATATTTGGCATACGGAATATCCCTGACGACCAATGGATTGTTCACATCGTTGCGAATGACCTTGTCGAAATTATCCAAGTAGTTGATATTGAACTTGTATTTGTAAACTCCTTTCTTTGCCGCTTCGATGGCGTCGGTATTCAGATCGGTGGCATACAGTTCCGTTTTGTCGAGCAAGCCCATTTCACTGAGCAGCATGATCATCGAATACACTTCCTGTCCGGTGGAACAGCCGGCGTGCCATATTTTGATGACGCTTTTTTGCGCGAGTTTGTTCAGTATCTCGCTCCTGAGCGAAATCCAAATCGGAGGATCACGAAACAGTTCCGTGGTGTTGACGGTTATTTTTTTGACTACGTCCTCTACATATTTAGGTTGCGCCTTCAAACGGCATATCAGTTCATCCGACGAAATACGGGAATCCATAAGAATCCGCGTGAATCTTCTTTTCAGGGACTTCTCGGAATATTCACCAAAATCGTATGAAGATACAGACCGTATGGTTTGTATGACTTGCAAGAGTTCCGAATCGGTAATACTCATAAAACACATTGTTGTCTTTGAATCAATTTTTTGAATTTACAAAAATACTGGAAAATTACCAAAAAAATACAAAAATTGAAAAGTTTTTTTACATTTTTTTTTGGATTCGATGCAGCAAAATTGAATTTGCCTCGTCTACTACAGTAGAAAGTTCAAAGTTTAAAGGTAAAATTTAAAAATTTAAAGTTCAAAAATCAAAATCAAAAACCAAAAACCAAAATGAAAAGAGTATCATTATCATTAGTAGTTGCCGGACTGACAGCAATTTTCGCGTTCGGCCAGAAAAAGGAAACCCGTTCAGTGTCGGGTTTCACGGGAATAGACGCCTCCAGCGTATTCAATATTACGGTAACGAGAGGCGCTACGGAGTCGCTCATCATCGAAGCCGACGACGCAGTGATGCCCTACGTGCTCAGCGAAGTCCGCAACGGCGTCCTTCACTTGTACATTGATAGAGACCATCAAGTGAAGAGTATTAAAACACTGAATGCCAGCATTGTGATGAGAAATTTGGATCACGTTTCGCTTTCGGGGACATGCAAACTCACGGCAAACGACCAGTTTACTCCCGACAAATTCAAAGGCGATTGCAGCGGCGTTTCCAACCTGACCGTAAATTTAAGTACCGGCGAGTTGAACATTTTTGCGAGCGGCGCCAGCAAAATACAGGTAAAAGCAAACGTCTCTGGCGACGCTAAAGTAGATGTTTCGGGTACGTCAAAATTTCAGGGCGAATTGAAAGCCGTTCATCTAAGCATCAATTCCAGCGGCGTCAGCGCGATGGATATTACCGGTTCGGCAGCAGACGTCAAAATCAGTTCATCGGGAACATCCAAAATCAATGCCCCCAATTTTGCAGTGCGAACTGCAACGGTCGAATCATCGGGAACCAGTAAAATCGCGTTAAACGTAGAGGAATTCCTGATAGTTAATTCATCAGGCGCATCGTCCGTAGAGTATAAAGGATCGCCTGTCATCACAGCCAAGACCGGCGGCACATCCAAAGTCAGGAAAATTTAGATCAATTAAAAATTAAGAATTAAAAATTAAGAATTAAAAATTAAAAATTAAAAATCAAAAATTAAACCCATGAAGAAGATAAATTTATTGTTAGTCAGCGTTTTATTAAGCGCAAATCTTTTCACGGCTCGTTCAAACGAGCAGCAAAGAACCCCGTTCATGACCCACAGTTTTTCGGCGTCATCCATCAGGGCGGTAGAAGCAGCCACTTCCGGAGGCAGTATTACAGTAAACGGCGACGCCGGTTCGGAAGCAATAGTAGAAGTATATGTTTCGCGCGACAATTGGTCGACTGAGCGGGTGAAACAGACGCTCGAAGAAAATTATACCATCGACATCAGGGTCGAAGGCGGAAAATTGTACGCTGTGGCAAAATCGAAAAACAGGATCGCCAACTGGAATCAGCTGGGATTGAGTATTTCATTCAAAATCAGCGTGCCAAAACAAGTAGCCAGCAATTTGAGTACCAGCGGCGGAAGTATCCATATCGCCCATTTGACGGGTTCGCAGGATTTCAAAACCAGCGGCGGCTCGCTGACCATTGAACATGTTTCGGGTAAAATTGCAGGTACGACGTCGGGCGGCAGCATCACCGTAAGCAATTCAAGCGACAATATTGATCTGAAAACCAGCGGCGGTAGCATCAAAGCGAATGATTGCAGCGGAAAAATCAACCTGAAAACTTCGGGCGGCAGCATCAAAATGGACAATCTATCCGGTAATATTGACGCCTCCACCAGCGGCGGCAGCATCACGGCAAACGACGTCAACGGTACGCTCAAAGCAGGAACGACCGGCGGCAGCGTAAGACTAAACGGAATATCGGGCAGCGTGGATGCAAAAACGTCGGGCGGCAGCATGACCGTAGACATGGAGGCGGTTAGCGACTACGTAAAATTGTCGAACAGCGGAAGTACTCACCTGAGTTTGCCTTCTGGTAAAGGATACAATCTAAAAGTGAGAGGCAATAAAGTAGAAACATCCGGCATGAAAGATTTTCGCGGAAACATCGAAAGCAGAAGCATAGAAGGAACTGTAGGCGCCGGCGGTACGGAAATAGATGTCAGGACGTCGCAAAGGGCAAGCCTGACGTTTAAATAATGATTTGCGTAATGTCCTCGGCAGTCCGGCTACGATTTACATTTGAAGACCATACAAAAAGAACTTTTATCATTTTTCTTTAAAAAATGTGGTTTTACCGCTGGCTTGAATGCCGCAAAATACAATCATTTCCATATACGCACAGTTTATCTCACCAAAAAAACTACGC
>Ga0099364_10001688_pt1 | contig 36134 bp, 29 predicted proteins | sample TergutTh196P3_FD_73070 | JGI IMG/M metagenome (GOLD analysis project Ga0099364, IMG submission 73070) | Microcerotermes parvus P3 segment gut microbial communities from Pointe-Noire, Republic of the Congo - Th196 P3 | ecosystem: Host-associated > Arthropoda: Insects > Digestive system > Gut ... | reverse complement strand
ATAATTTGGGAATTGAAGATCAAAATTGATCAAAATCACCAACAGTTAATATTATATACTTCTTTTAAAGAAAAGTCGAGTAGGTTGAATGAAAAATCTAAATTTTCTGTCAAATTCTCCAGATACTCAGTATTTACAGGACGATAAAGTTTTAATTATTGCTGAACTGGGAACTTCCCATGGAGCAGACCTGGTAAAAGCTGCCGAACTCATAGATGCAGCAGCAGAGGCCGGAGCCGACTGTATAAAGTTTCAGATAGTCTATGCCCATGAGATACTGCATTCCAATACAGGCGAAGTACAGCTTCCCGGCGGCAAAATAAGGCTATACGACAGGTTTAAGGAACTTGAATGCCCCCCGGATTTTTATGCAAAGTTAAAGGAAAAAGTAGAAAAAAAGGGACTTTTGTTTTTATGCACCCCCTTTGGCATACAAAGTGCAAGAGAATTAAGAGCCTTAAAGCCCAAATGCATCAAAATAGCCTCCCCCGAACTCAACTACACTGCCCTTCTGGAAGAAATTGCTTCTTATAAGCTGCCTGTTTTTTTATCGAGCGGCGTTTCCCGCCTCTCTGATATAGAAACAGCCCTGGATATATTCCCCAATAAAAACCTTATAAGCCTGCTACACTGCATCACAGCCTACCCTGCTCCCGAAGAGGAGTTTAATTTATCGTTAATAAAAACACTGGGCGCAGTCTTCGGTGTTAAAATGGGCTTAAGCGATCACAGCCTTGATCCCGTCCTCGTCCCTGCCCTCGCTGTGAGCCAGGGGGCTATAGCCATAGAAAAGCACTTCTGCCTCTCACGCTCTGACCCGGGTCTCGATGACCCAATAGCTCTACCCCCGGAGGACTTCGCCCTAATGGCAAGAGCCATACGCCTCGCTGAAAAAGAAGGCCCTGAACTCACCCTTGAAGCTTTTATAAAAGAAAGAGGCAGGGAAAGAGTGGAAAAAATTCTGGGTGATGGAGTAAAAAGATTATCCCCATCGGAAAAAGACAATTATACAAGAACAAACCGCTCCATACATGCACTAAGGGAAATTAAGGCAGGTGAAACAATAACTCCCGATATGATAGCCTGCCTTAGAACGGAAAAAATACTTAGACCCGGTCTAAGCCCCTCCCTTGAAAAATCCCTAATAGGCCGCATAGCCAAAAATACCATCCCCGACGGCGAAGGCATAAGGTGGGAGGATGTGTAAAATAACCGATGCATATTTACATGCATAAGGAAGGCAGCAAACATAAAGCTAATTTGATTGGCTTTTTGATTTTGACATTATACCGATAAGAATTCAATTAATTTTAGAACATCAGACTCGCTAAGCCTTCCTATTGCGGATACTTTTCCTTGTCAATAAAAGCATTGCCATTTTCTCCGAGTGGAAGTGTAATGTTTGGTATATTTTTTAATTTGATAAGATCGAGTAACTGATTTGCTAAATAGCTCAAAGGAGAATTGTAACTTGGTTACTGTGAAGAGCCGTAGCTCAGCATGTATTCCCGCAATGCTTTGTTTATTTTTGTTTGGTAGCCTTTTCCAAATGAGCGAAACCATTCAAGAACATCGGCATCATAATTTATTTTTACCGGAATCTTTACCGGACGGTATAGAGAACGGTTAAGAAGTTTAGCCGGAACGAATCTGGCAAGCTGCTCCTGTGTTAAAGCGGGCATATCAGAAAAGTCAATATCTTTGTCCCGCATTTTTTTTAGTCTTTTAATACGTTCCTCGTCAAGTGGCGGTAAGTCTTCAAGGGTTCTTTCTACGATTGGCATAATATTTCTCCTGTTCGTTTTTTGAAGCCCGTCGGGCAGAAATAATCCGCACTGTCTCTTCATCAGGTTCCGTTTTTTTTCACTACCTACATTACCCTAAAAGACACAGATAACCTTTATTGGACTGAAAGTGCAGGCTGATTTAGCCTAATCATAATTTATCAAGAATGTTTAAAATCTAAAAAATACTTGTAGAATTTTTGTATATATGATACTATTTTCGAGGGTTATTACCTTTTGTTAGCTCCGGAGGACTTTATGAAGAACATTATTTTGTACAAGCGTTTCTTCACTTTATTTGTACTTATTGGGGTTTGTGTATTATTCTCCTCCTGTAGTACCAGTCCTCCAAATAACATAGAGTATTTTGCTAGAAGAGTGATACACTGGGACGAGAACCTTCCCGACGAGCAGGTAATAGCCTTAAATTTGCAGCAGGGTTTGCATGTAATTGAGTATAATGGCATTACTGTAGATTGGCCGGAAAGAACAGTAGTCTACCTGCCGGCAGGAACAGTAAATTTTCTCGTGAATGTAAGAATTGAGTACTCTGCCGGCTATGTAATAGGCAGTGGCTTACCTTACCAATGGACTTTTAACCCGGGTGACCGTTTTTTCCTTATGCCTGATTTTTATGATAGAACAATAAGTACGCCGGGGATACGGATGATAGACATGTATCTCAAAATAGATTACAGGCAGCATGAAGGTTTTTATACTTTTCAGAGAGCTGAACAATAAGTCAGCACTAAAATATGTTACGGAGATTAAACTATGCGCAAAATAATTTTGGTTACTATGCTTTTTCTTGTATGTATGAGCTTTTCCTTTGCACAAGCACAGCCTACGGGCACACTCAGGGATTTTGTAGGTCAAATTAATATTCAATATCACCCCGATGTAGTATCTCTTATGAACATATTCAGAGAGAACTTTGACAGAAGGGGCTGGGACGATGCTGTTAGTGTAGTAGACATTTACCTAAGGGGTATGAGAGGTTCAGGCTTTATCTATGTTGCGCCTGACGGCAGAAACTATGTTATTACAAACGAGCATGTAATTTCCCACTCCCACAGTATCTCAATTACTTTTGAAAGACTGGACGGCGGCAGAACCACTTTTGAAAGGCTTAGAATTTTACGCATAGATGAAGAAAATGATATGGCCATCCTTTACTTTGAAGATGACAGGAGGCCTTTCCAGGAAGGTCTTGTCTTTAGCAGCGGAGCTGCCATAGAAGGAAGTGAAGTTTTTGCAGCAGGTTTTCCCCATGTAGGATTCACTCCTATTTGGCAATTTTCTGCCGGCAGGATCTCAAATGCCTTTGTAAGGCTGCCTCGAAGCCTCGACAGTGATGAAACAATAGGTCCCTATCTACAGCATACTGCCCAGATAGATCCTGGTAATTCGGGAGGCCCCCTACTCTCAGCCCGCGAGGGAGTTCCATCCGGATACGAAGTAATAGGGATGAATACATTAAGCGCAAGGTGGCGTCAAGCTGCAAACTTTGCCATCCCCGCTTCTGATGTAGTTGCCTTTATAGAGGAAGCTCTAAGTGATAGCGCAGTCGATGAAAGACAGTTACTTGCAGGACGCGTGGAAGAATTTATACAGGGCTTGGGAGTGAACAGGGCCGTATATAACCATATAGCAGGCTTTCTTTCAAGTGAATGTACTGCAACTAACGCTGAATTTGCCATGCTGGAGCTTGTAGAGAGGGCATCCAGGACTGTTGTTAACGAAATTGACAGAATATTCGGGAATGACTTTGTAATGGGAATGAATGCCTCTGTAGGCTGGCTTATAGAAAACCAAATGAGAACAGGTATTACAGGTCCAATTAGAGCAAGGATGGAGTCTATAGAAAGAAACCTTACAGGCGGCTTTACCGTTATACTAAACATAAACGATAATTTAATAGAAACTACATGGGTAAACGAATACGGGGTGTTCCGTATGAATACCTATGGAGATATGGTAACAGGAGACAGAGAAAGGCAGACCAATGTTCAGGAAGAAAGACAGAGGGAAAGGCAGCAAAGAGAGGCATTAAACTTTAATTACAATTTTATTGCCCATGGAGGTTTAAGCTATTTACCTGAATACGGATTTGGTTTTACTGCATCCATTGCATTGAGTGAACCGACTTACTATTCACTTAACTATACTTATGTTTTTGGTGATAAAAGATACAGTAATTTTATGGTTGGAGTAGGACTTACCCTTCCTATTAATGCCAATACATTTGGAATAATTCCCTTTGGAGAAGCCGGTCTTGGTGTAACATTTACCGATCCAAAAGAAAAAAGCCGTTTTAATGATGATGATGATTGGTTTATGGCAGCATATTTAAAGGGTGGTTTAATGCTTAACTTTGCATCAAATCCAAACCTAATATGGCGCTTATTTGTCTCACGTACTTTTGTTGGAGATTTAAATGTTCCAAGCCACTGGGCTTTTGGCCTAAGCATAGGCTACGGTTTTTAGTTTCCATGAACTCCTAGAACTTTTTCCATTTTCCTGCTAATATGGGGGAAATGGAATTAATTAAGCCAAGGGTCTTAAAAGGTTTTAGTGATTACCTACCCTCTGACGAAATTGCAAGAAAAAGTCTTATAGAAGCAATAGAGGCTTCTTTTCGATCCTATGCTTTTCTCCCCATAGATACCCCTGCCCTCGAGTATGCTGATATACTCCTTGGCAAGGGCGGCGGAGAAACCGAAAAACAGATTTACCGTTTTTTTGATCATGGCGAAAGAGATGTAGCTCTGCGCTTTGATCTTACGGTTCCCTTCGCTCGCTTTCTTGCGGAGCATAGAGCCAAGCTTAACTTTCCCTTTAAACGTTATCATATTGCCAAGGTCTGGAGGGGTGAAAACACTCAAAGAGGCCGTTACAGGGAATTTATGCAGTGCGACTTTGACACTGTAGGTTCAGAAAGTGCCGCCTGCGATTACGAAATACTGCATATCTCCCATAATATTCTTGGTCTTATTTCCGGCGGAGAGATCGAAATTAAGATTAACCACAGGGCTGTTTTTAACAGTTTCTTAAACCGCCTTGGTATAAAAGAAAAGTCCGGAGCAATTTTAAGAACTGTGGATAAACTTCCCAAAATAGGCAGGGATGAATGTCTTTCTCTTTTAAAGGAACTAACTACAGATGCAGAGAATATTCTTGACTTTGTGGAAATAAAAGGCGACTTTATGCAAAGCCTCTCATTAATGAAAGAGGCAGCCGGGATCAGTCCCGGAATTGAAAGGCTTGAACTGCTTGGAAAATATATTATAGACGGCGGCATTTCCTCATCCATTACCCTCGATCCTTCTATAACCCGCGGTCTTGATTACTATACGGGACTTGTTTTTGAAAGCTTTTTAAGAGAGCTTCCTGATATAGGTTCAGTATGTTCCGGCGGCCGCTACGATAACCTTGTAGGGCTTTACTCAAAGCAAAAATTGCCGGGGGTCGGCGGCTCCATTGGGCTTGACCGGCTTATTGCAGCCCTAAAAGTATTGGAAAGACTTAATGAAAAAGCATCCTATGCCCAGGTAGGCATTGCCTGTGTGGACATTAAAGCAACAGGTGCTTACCAGGCTCTTGCCAATGTTATACGAAAAGCCGGAATTAACTGCGAAGTTTTTCTTGAAGAAGAAAAAATAACAAATCAATACCAGAGTGCTGAAAAAAAAGGTATAAAATATTTTATTATTCCAAACAGGGAAAATCCCAATGAAAATTTCGCATTACGGGATCTTAAAGAAAGAAAGAATCAGGAAAACCTTGATAAATTTAAACTAATAAACCTTTTATCGGATTTACTTAGAGGTAATAATTAACATGAGCAACTACAATGCCAATTGGAAAAAACTTAGATCTTTCTGCCAAAAACTTTTACAGTGCGAAGGAATGATAGAAGAAGAAGCATTTATAGTATCAGACTGCCTTGTTGGAGCTGACCTTTGCGGTGTGGAATCTCATGGCGTTTCACGCACATCAATTTACCTTAAAAGACTTGAAGAAAAGGTGGTGAATGCGGTCTGCCGTTTGGAAATAGAGAAAGAGTTCCCCGCTTCAATTGCAATTAATGCTTGTAACTCCATGGGCATGGTTGCAGGTAAAAAAGCCATGCAAAAATGCATGGAAAAAGCGAGAACTAACGGTTCCTGCTTTGTTACTGTTAATAATTCGAACCATTATGGAATGGCGTATTACTATGTTGATATGGCGGCAAGGGAGGGTTTTGTGGGGATAAGCGGCACAAATGCTCCGCCTAACATAGCTCCCTGGGGGAGTTCAGTTCCCTACATGGGCACTAACCCCATTGCCATTGCTGTTCCCACAAAGGATGAACCCATTATTCTAGACATGGCTCCCAGTGTTGTTGCCATGGGTAAGGTAATTTTGGCTGCAAAGCTTGGACAGAGCATTCCCGAAGGCTGGGCTCTTACAGAGGACGGTAAGCCTACTACAGATCCCAATCTTGGAATGAAGGGCTCTGTTGTTCCCATAGGAGGCCCTAAGGGCTATGGGATTAGCCTTTTTATTGATATACTTTGCGGCATACTGGGCGGTGCGGAGTTTGGTCCTCATCTTGGCAATATGTGGAATGATTTTAAAAACCCCCAGAATGTAGGTCACTTTTTTTCCTGCATAGATATAAGCAAATTTACCACGCTTGATATTTTTACTGAAAGGCTCTCTCAAATGGTAAAGGAGATTAAAGCTCTGCCAAAAAATGATGGAGTAAATGAAATTTTTATGCCTGGAGAAATTGAAGCAAACAAAATAAAAGAAAGAAAGCAAAATGGTATTCCCCTTAGCGCTCCTGTTTACGAAGAACTAAAGGAACTATCGCTTAAATATAATACCCCCTTTGATATAGGGGTTTAAGGAGTTTTATGCGCTTACTTGATTGTACCCTAAGAGACGGCGGCAATGTTCTTGGTAACGGCTTTGCTAAAGATCTAACGCTATTAATGCTTGAAGGTCTTATAAATAACGGCATTACTTTAATTGAATATGGAAACGCATACGGCATAGGAGCCTATGAGGCTGATGGCAAAAATGCTCCATTAAACGATCTTGAATACTTAAAACTTGCAAAGCCGTTTTTGAACAAGGGTGAGATAGGCATGTTTGTTGGTGTAAAAAACGCCGTAGAAAAAAACATAGCCCTGGCTGCCGAGCACGGTATGAAGTTTTTAAGAATAGGTGAAAATGCAGGAGACGGAAAAAACGCTAAAGACTGTATTTCCCTTATAAGAAAACATAAAATGATGCCGCGTTATTCGCTAATGAAAGCCTATATAATCTCCAAGGAAAAGCTTAGCGATGAATGCAAAAAACTGGAAGACTGGGGGATAAAGGCAGTTACAATAATGGATTCTGCGGGGACCATGATGCCTAAAGAAGTTTCTGCATACACTGAAGCCCTTGTTAAGGCATTAAAAATCCCTGTAGGCTTTCACGGTCATAATAATTTGGGTCTTTCTTTGGCAAACTCCATTGCAGCAGGAGAAAGCGGAGCTAGCGAACTGGACTCCGGTCTTTTGGGCATGGCACGCAGCGCAGGAAACCTCCCCACAGAAATGGCTGTTGCCGCTTTTCAGCGATGCGGAAAACTCAAAAAAATCAATATGCTTGGTCTAATGGAATTCCTTGATAAAAAACTAATCCCTGCCATGGCAAAACATAATTATAGAACTGCTGTATGCCCTGAAGATATTATCCTTGGTGTAAGCGGCTGCCATTCAAACTTTCAAGACCTTTTCAGGGAAATTGCCAAAAAAGAAAAGGTGAATCTTTATGAGCTTATTATGAAGGTCTCCAAAAAGAACAGAAAAAATCCAACAAGGGAAGAAATAGAGAAGGCGGCCAAAGAGCTGGCAAAGGGCTAGACAGGAAGCCCAGTTCTGCACTTTGAAAAAGTGTAGAAATAAGGTGCACTTTGAGTCTTTCACTTTTTCAAAGTGCAATTATAAGGAGATTGTTTAGAAACTTAAGTCTTGCACTTTTTCAAAGTGCAATTAATAGAAAATTATTAGCTCATCTAGCTAATATATAAATTTTAGAGGAGTGAAAAATGAAAATTACTAAATTACGGAAAAAGCAAATTGCTCTTATTCTAACAGGGCTTTTGGCTTTTATTATGCTTAGCTTTTGTGCAAGTACTTCCGGTGACACTGCACCACAGCAGCCTGCTTTTACTGCGGCTCCTGTACAACTGCGTGCAATTTCCGGAACTGTTGCTTCAGTAGACAGGTTTGGCAATTTCAACTTTAATGTCAATGCAACAGGCTTCCAGGCTGCCGGTTTTCAGTTTGGTGATTTAGTTCGCCTTGAAGCCGGTACTTTTGACGGTGTTGTTCCTGTTGTTGCAAACTACTCCGAAGTTGATCACGGAGAGGCTCTTGTAAGAATGCACAGAGATGCTAACCTCATTATTATTGCAATTAACATGGGGAATATTTCTGAGCTCTACTCCATAGAGGAAGGTTCTTTTGTAAGAATATCCCTAGTGGAAAGAGGCGGATACCTTGCAGAACTTGAACTAAGAAATCTTCAAAGAAGCTATGTAAGGGAAGATTACTCAACTGACGCAGTTTTCGCAAATTTCAGGAATGCCAGATTAGGTGCAATGGGACCCAATGTTTTATACAGGAGCACCCACCCTGCCCTTGATGATAATGCAGCAGACGCGGCAATGGCTTCAAGGTCTCCCTATGCGGCAAGGCTTAACGAAGCTGCCGGCATAGTAACGGTAATTAACCTTGCCGACAGACCGGATGAACTCCCCCTAAGAGGAGCAAATTCCACCTGGTACCAGGGTTTTATTAACCGTGGCAATATTGTTGCTTTGGGCATGGGTATAGATTACAGGAACCCGGCTTTTGCAGGCCAGTTAAAAACCGGCATAGAGTTTATGTTGCAGCATGAAGCTCCATTCCTGATTCACTGTAACGAAGGCAAAGACAGGGCCGGTGTTGTTGTTGCCCTTTTTGGAGCCCTAATGGGTGCGCCGCCCCAGCAGATTATTGATGACTATATGTGGAGCTATATTAACTTCTACAATGTTGTAAGAAGGAGCGAGCAGTACATGCTCATTGCAAGCATTATGGAAGGCATATTAACTGACTTTAACGGCGGAGTTATGCCAAGAGCAGGTGAAACGACAGCTGCTGCTGAAAGGTATCTACGCGAAGTTGTTGGTCTAACAAATGCACAGATAGAAGCTCTCAAAGTAAAACTCAGAGGTTAATAAGTACTTAACTTAACTGCTCTTATAAAAGGCTGCCACTTAAACGGCAGCCTTTTATGTTTAATTCTCATCCAACTTAACTTATCTATTGTACTGGAAGGTTTTATCTTCCATCTCTTCCCAGACTTTATTGCACTCATTTATGGTCTCATCGTCCAGTGCAGCTTCGCTGAAAATTTCTATATTTTGTTTTAACTGTTCTATCCTGCTTACACCGCTTAAAACTGAAGTTACTCCCGGTCTGTAGCTGCACCAGCGAAGCGCCATGTTTAATAAAGGAATGCCTTTCTTTTCTGCGATAGCAGTGAGTTTTTCCAGTCCTTTAAAATATTTATCAGTCCAGTATCTGTCATAGTAGAGTTTCTTGTTTGCAAAGCGGGTATTTTCCAGTAGCTCTTTGCTCTTGTATTTACCGCTAAGCAAGCCTGCCGCAATGGGGTTATAAACTGACATGCCTATTTGGTAATGTTTTAAACATGGTAGAAGTTCGTTTTCTACATCCCTTAAAAGCAGGTTATATACATTCTGAGAAATTACAGGTTTTATAAAGCCGTATCTGTCACAGGTAGCTATAATGTCAGCGACCTGCCAGGCTGCATGGTTACTTACACCAAAGTAGTAAATTTTTCCTGCCCTGATGAGGGTACTCATTGTTTCAAGTGTTTCTTCTATTTTTGTTTCGTAATCGGGGTTGTGTATGTACATAAGATCAATATAGTCGGTGTTTAATCTTTTAAGGCAGGCATCAGTACATTTAATCAAGTGGCGTCTGTTTAAACCATAGTCATTTTGATCTTCACCGGACTTGTTAAATATTTTTGTTGCAAGAATTATTTTTTCTCTTCTCCCCTTTATACCTTTTCCTATTATCCTTTCTCCGTCTCCGTTCGCATAGGATGAGGCAGTGTCAAAAAGGTTAACGCCATGTTCAAAAGCGTAATCCATTATGGAAAGGCAGTCTTCTTCTTTCGTTTGATCTCCAAACATCATGGTTCCCAAAGACATTCTTGATATTTTTATGCTTGTTCCGGGAAAATTTACATACTGCATATAAGCTCCTTATTTTAAAATCACTTTATGGCAAAAGAAAAACATTTATTAAAGATGGGGTACTGAAAATTGAAGTATATGTTGTAGCATCTATGCCTACAGCTGCAATGTAAAACGCGGCATAGGTATAGCGCATATCATCTTCATGTACAAGTACATTGTTCCTTCTTAGATCTGCAACATCGGCATTTACATCATTATTTATGTATTCCCTGTTTTTTAAATCAGTGCTGTCATTAAAGGTCCTATCTCCAAGAGGCCGGGTTGTAAATGAACCACCGCCGCTTGATCTAAACAAAGTGTAGCTGCTGCTTCCGGAACCAGGATGAATTATGGTCATGTTTGGATCACCTTCATGCCCAAAGTCAAATTCCAAAAATGTAGTCTGGTTACCCGGAGGTAAAACTGAAGTTCCCAGTATATTGTCTATAGAAGCCCCCTGTACTTCTACAAAATAAAAACCCAGATCCCTGAATATTGCTTCAAGGTTTCTGTTTCCAAAAGTTTCACTTCCTATAAGAGGTCTTATGCTGTTGTGGTTTGACAATAAAAGAGGATTTATATTGTTGAAGTTATCTGAAATAGTGCTAAGAAAAAGGTCTTCACTTATATATATGCGGTAAAAAATAATATAGTTGCTAAAACCATGGACAGTGCCATTATCACTATTAATGGGAACTGTTGCGCGGTCAGAAGAATGCTGAACAATATTACCCTGATTAACAGGGTATATATAAACATAGTCATCCAAACCGCAGCTAGTTATGAGAAATGCTAAAATTACAAAAACAAAAAATTGTTTTTTCATAGACATCATAAAGATAAAATACTTAGTTTCCCAATGCCGCTATACGGCTTTGAGCCAGATTTGCCCAGAGGGGATCGTCAGGCCAGGATCTTAATACATTGTTGTATGCGTTAAGCGCAGCATCCCTGCTGCCCCGCCCTTCTTCAAGCCTACCTATGGCGAATTGCGCCCTTGCAGGAGAAGGAAAAAATTCGCTCAGCTCCAGAACCCTAGTGTAATGCGCTATTGCAGCTGCTATATTACCCTGCTCTTCTGCCGCTACAGCCGCATTATAAATAGATACCGGTTCCAGGTATGAGCCTGCTGAAGCTGCTGCAGCATTTAACCATGCAGCTTCAGCTTCAGAGAAATTATGTAAAAACCAGTGTATATCTGCCTGAAGGCTGTATCCCCTTGCAGAGGCATAAGAAAATGTAGTAAAAGAGTTTTGAAATTCATTAAGCTCATCCAATAAAAGGTGAATTTCAGAAATTCGTAAAAAAGCCAGTTCCTGATCCAGATTTAATTCATCAACAGACTGCAACAAAATAAAGCGTCTTTCAAACTCGTCTACACGGACAAGGGCAGCATCATGAAAATTAGCCCTTACAGTAACAACAATAACCGAAGTAGTTAATACTAAAACCAAAACAATAAAAGAAATTAATATTTTTTTTCGGTTCTTTTGAACAAGATCAAGAATTTTTTCACCAATACTTAATTCTGCATCTTTTTTTGACTTATCTTTTGCCATTTTTACTTACTCCTGGGTATAGATATTTCTAGCTCTTTAATCAGCCTTGCAAGATAGGTTCTCTGTATATTAAGGGTTTTAGCGGCTTCTGTCTGGTTTCCCTTGTTATCTTCCAGTGCCTGTTTAATAAAGCGGGATCTAAATATGTTTTCTGCGGTTTTTAAATCCCTGTTTTTATTTTCTTCCAAAAGCGGATCACTATTTGTTTTTAGAAAGAGGTCTTCTGCCTGTATTTTTATTCCCTTTGCAATTATACATGCCCTCTCTATGCAGTTTTCAAGCTCCCTTACATTTCCAGGCCAGCTATACGAAAGCATGGTTTCCATAGCTTCCCGGGTAAAACCTTCATAATAACTTTCAGTTTTTTTCATGAATTTTTCAAGGAAAAGATCAGCAAGTTCAGGGATATCTTCAGGGCGCTGACGCAGTGGCGGTATAACAAGGGGAAGGACATTTAATCTATAGTATAGATCGCTTCTAAAAAGGCTTGCATCAACTTGCTTTTCTATGTTTCGGTTTGTTGCGGCTAGTATCCTTACATCCACTGTGACTGTTACATCAGAACCAACTTTTTCAAAACTGCGCTCCTGAATAACCCTTAATAGTTTTGCCTGTAGCCCTAGGGGAAGTTCAGCAATTTCGTCCAGGAAAATGGTCCCGCCGTCAGCAAGTTCAAAGCGCCCCATCCTTGAGGCAATTGCACTTGTAAAAGCTCCCTTTACATGCCCAAAAAGCTCACTTTCCAAAAGCCCTTCCGGGAGGGCGGCACAGTTTACCTTTACAAAAGCCTTGCCGCGCCGGGGGCTTTTTAGATGTATGCGCTCTGCAAAAACCTCTTTACCTACCCCGCTTTCGCCAAGAATTAATACAGAGGAGTCTGTCCTTGCAACACGGTCTACTATATCAAGTTTTTCTAAAATTATGGGGCTTTTGGCTATTATGCTTCGGCTGTCAAGGTCTGAGCTAATCTGCTCCTGCAACTGTTCAATCTTTCCCCTGGCTGTTTCCATGTTCTTTGCATTAACAAGAGCAATCCCTGCCTGGGTAGCGAATATCTCCAACCACTCAAGATCTTCCTGGGTAAACTTCTTCCCGTGCTTTTTATTTATTATTTCCAGTACACCTACACATTCGCCTTTTACCCTCATGGGAACTGCCAGAATTTCCTTGGAAGGATAGTCCAGAGCTTCGGCAATATCTATGCGGTGGCGTTTATCATTTTTGGCGTCTTCAACGATTAGGGATCTGTTGTGCTGGGCTACCCAGCCGGCAATTCCCTCGCCTACATCAACTGTAAAGCGTTTTAATGCATCTGCTCCTGCACCGCCTACAGAAACCTCAAAATGCAGCTTTCCTGTGTTCTTGTTGAGCAAAAGCAGGCTTGAGGCTTCTCCCTCGCAGAGGACAGTGGCGGATTCTACAATTTGAGTCAGCAAAGTATTTAGATCAGAAAAATTTGAATTAATTAAAGCGTTTGTCTCGATTAATGTGTTAAACTTCTCATGATCTATCTTTGACAGCATACCTAATTGCCGGAATCCTGATCCTTGGATTTAAGGAAGTCTCCCAGGGTAAAGGTGGAATCATCCGACTCACCTTTAGACATATACCTTGAAAGTTCATCCTGCTGCACTTTCTTCTGGTAATCCCTTACAGAGAAGGCGACTTTCTGTTTATCCGCCTGTATCTCCATAAGCACTGCCTTGATCTTGTCCCCTTCTTTGAATCTTTTAAGAGCGTCGTCGGGGTTCTCTTCCCTGTCTTCTGAAAGATTTGTTTTATGGATTAGACCTTCTATACCGCCGGGAACTTTGACAAAAACGCCGAAGTCCGTAATGGAGGATATTTCACCTTCTACAAGGCTTCCCGGTTTATAGGTACTGGCAAAGCTCTTCCAGGGATCTTCAGAAAGCTGCTTTATTCCAAGGCGTATATTGCGATTGTCTCTTTCAAAGGCTATGACCATAATCTCAAGTTCCTGACCTGCTTTAAGTTCAGTATTGGGATTCTTGATTTTTCTAGTCCAGGAAATATCATCGCTGTGGAGGAAACCGTCTATGCCTTCTTCAAGTTCTATAAAGGCACCCGCATTTGTTACTTTTACCACTTTGCGGGTAAGGCGTGTTCCTACAGGGTATTTTTTATCTATCTCATCCCAGGGGTTATCCTTAACCTGTTTAAGCCCCAGGGAGACTCTTCCTGCCTGAAGGTCGTAGCCGAGTACCATGCATTCTACTTCGTCTCCTATGTTGACAACTTCACCGGGTTTCTGTATCTTTTTAACCCAGGAAAATTCCGAAATATGGGCTAAACCTTCTATTCCTTCTTCCAATTCTATAAAGGCGCCGAAATCGGTAAGCTTTGTTACCTTGCCTTTTACGACATCGTTTACATGGTACTTGTCTTCGAAATGTACCCAAGGGTCGTCTGTAAAGTGCTTTATTGAAAGGTTAATTCTTTTTTCTTCAGGGTCTATTCGGATTACCTTTAGTTTAATTTCCTGTCCTTTTTTCACGAAATCTTTAGGTCTGGTTACATGACCCCAGCTCATATCATTTATATGAAGAAGCCCGTCAAAACCGCCAAGATCAATGAAGGCGCCAAAGGATGTAAAACTCTTTACTTCTCCTGTTACATCATCTCCTGTCTGGGTATTGGCGAAAAACTCATTGCGTTTTAGCTCAATTTCTTCTTCCATCCATTTGCGGCGGTTTACAACTATATTAACCTTACCGTCTGAATAAAGTCTTTCGACATAAAATTTGGATTTTAAACCCAAGAGCTTTTCAGGCCTGTCTACCTTTTGAACGTCTGACTGGCTTATGGGTAAAAAGGCATGAGCATCTATACCCAGTTTTACATCAAAACCGCCTTTTATCTGCTTTTCTATTAGCCCTTCGACAGGAGAGTGATCTGTGAATGCCTGGCGCAGGTTTTTCCAGAAATTCTTTATGTCGGCCTTCTGCTTGGAGACTATGACCTCTCCGTACCGGTTTTCCTTTGTGACAAGGATAACCTGAACAGTATCGCCTTCTTTGGGTATTTCTTCGAATTCTTCTATGGAGATCTTCCCTTCGGATTTATATCCTATATTGATGAAGACCTGATCTTGGGTAACCTGGATCACATGACCATCTATCATCTGACCTTCTTCTATTTGTTCCAGATTCTTTAAGTACTCTTCCTGTAGCTGGGTCTGGGTGCTCCCATCTTTTAAATCAGTGCCAGAATCTACTCCATTACTTGCCATAGCCTTTCCTTCCATCTTTATTATCTTTATTAATTTGTCATAAACTAATTCAACAGTCAAGTCCGATGTATCTATATATTGGACTTGGGGGGCTAAAATTAAGCTGCCTTCAGCTTTATTTTTATCAATTTTGTCTCTTTCTTCAATGGCTTTCTTTATCTCCTGTAAACTTAAACTGGACACTCCCTGCTTAAAACGTCGCTCTGCTCTGGAATCGGCTGACGCATCAAGGTAAAAACGGTATTCAGCATTAGGGAAAACGACAGTTGTCATATCTCTGCCTTCTACAACAACATTTTTATCTTTTGCAATCTCTCTTATCATATCGTTTACCACATGGCGTACAGGAACATTAGCAGATAATGGTGCACTGTATTTATCAATTTCGTCGCTGTGTAAAAAGGAAGTAACATCTTCGTCATTCAAAAAAACTGCATTGTCAGTGTAAAGGATTTTTACTTTCTTTGCAGTTGCAAGTACCCTTTCGCTTTCATCAGGATCCAAAGCTTCTCTTATACATGCAAGGCTAATGGCTCTGTATATGGAACCTGAATTTATATAGGTAAATTTTCCTCCCCATGAATGTGAATCAAGCTTTTCTGCAAGAAGCCTTGCAATCGTGCTTTTTCCTGATCCCGCAGGTCCGTCTATCGCTATTACCATAATTCACTCCCAAAGCCATTAATTTCTTTATCTGTAAGTTTTCTGTAAGTACCTTCTTTTAATGAGCCGATAAGAACCTTTCCTATACGTACTCTTTTAAGTGATTTTGGATGTAGACGAAAATAGGAAAAAACCCTGCGTATCTCTCTGTTTTTTCCTTCTATCAATATTATGCGCAAGATATTTTTATCCAGTCTTTCTATTTTTTTTGCCCTGTAAAGTACATTGTCTATGTTTATTCCTTTTAAAAAATCTTCTATAACGAGGTCACTTACAGGAACTGTGGATTCAACTATATACTCCTTTTCTATCTCCGCACTGGGGTGGCTTATTTTAGAAGCGAATTTTCCGTCATTGGTAAATATTACAAGACCTGAAGATCTGTAATCAAGGCGGCCAACATTGTAAAGTCTTTCTTTTATAGGAGGCAGAAGGTCCAGGGCAAGAGCCCTTCCCTGGGGATCTTTTGAACTGCATATATACATAGGTGGTTTGTTTAAAACATAGTAAAGAAAAACATTTTCCATTTTTACTGTTTTGCCGTCAAAACAAACTATGTCATTATTGTAAACTTTCTCGCCTGGTTTTGTTATTATGCTGCCGTTAACACTTACACGGCCTTCTGCAATTAAGTCTTCTGATGCTCTCCTTGAGGCGATACCTGAGTGTGCCAGATAAACCTGTAATCTAAGAGGATAATTACCGCTTTTATCATAATTCTGATCTAAGTTCAAAGCGCTCTGCCTCACTTTCCAGTAACTTGGGAAGATCTGCAATGCTCCCCAGCCGGAAGATTTTTAAGAACTCTCTTGTCGTTCCGTATTGTACAGGTTTACCTGGAATATCTTTTTTTCCCATTTCCCTTATCATATTTTTATCAAGTAAAAGTCTAATCATATTATCCGGATTAACACCTCTTATGGCTTCTACTTCTGCTCTCGTTATGGGCTGGGAATATGCAACAATTGATAATGTTTCCATTGCAGCCCTGGAAAGCTTACTTTCGTTCTTTTTTCCATACCTTTCTTTGAGTGTATCCCAATAATCTTTTTTAACAGAAATTGCAAAACCCCCTCCTATTCGGGAAAGTTCAAGGCCGGATTCTGATGCCGCATAACGTTCACAGAGATTTTCTATAGCTTTCTCCGTAAGCTCTTTGGAGAACCCTGAAATTCTGGCAAGGCTTTGAACATCCATTGCTTCTCCTTCCAGAAAAAGTATAGTTTCAACTAACGCTGTTTCTTTCAACAGTTCCATCTGCTTCCCCAAAAGATTTTGGATTTACACGGATAACAATGTCTCCGAATATACGGTTTTGGTAAATTAATACCATGTGTTGTTTTGCAGTTTCCAAAAGTGCCAGGAATGCACAAACGCAGTCCAGCAGGGAATCTGACTTTATTATTAAATCTGTAAAAAGACATTCGCCTTTACTTTCAAGAAGTTCGTATAACAGCGCTACCTTTTCGTTAATCGAAACTTCTTCATAAAGGTCTATTATGCGCTCTTTTGATAAAGAGGGAGAAAGCCCTGAAAATATTTTTAGGAGATCCCAGACGTCTACCTGCTCCCAAAGATCATCCTCGTCAAAGGGAAGGAGTCTTTGAAGTCTTTTACGTTCTATTATCCATTCAGCTTCTTTTTCCTGTTCTTCCATAAGGTCAGATAGTTTTTTAAATTTTTGATATTCAATCAGGCGCTCAACAAGTTCCTGTCTTGGATCTTCATCATCATCGCTCATGTTCATTTCGACCGGAAGCAGCATTCTTGATTTTATTAAAAGTAAAGTTGCTGCCATAGAATGAAACTCTGAAATTTCATCCAGGTTAAGCTCTTTAAGTTCTGAAAGGTAATCAAGATACTGCTCTGTAATTTTTGCAACAGGTATGTCATATATATTGATTTCGTTCTTTTTTATTAGAAAAAGAAGCAGATCTAGGGGACCTTCAAAATCGTTTAGTCTGAAAGAGCGGAAGGAATTAAAGCTGCTTTCATCCTGAATTGCATATTCATCAAGAGAGACTTCCATCGTTTAATATTTTACACTTTTTTATCTATCTCTTACAAGGGTTAAAGCTTTCTTTAATATATCCCTGTAATAAATTCCGCTGCCGGGTTCTTTGGCATTTGGCAATAATTCCAAAAGAGGGTCAAGCGCAAAAGACCTCTCATTAAGACGGGGATGGGGTACTGTAAGGTTTTCCTCATTAATAATTAAATCCCCAAAAAGGAGTATATCTATGTCGAGGAACCTTTCTCCCCAGCGTCTTTCCCTGCTTCTGTCTCTTCCAAAATCTTTTTCAATTTTCTGGGTCATGGAGAGCAGTTTGAAGGCATTCTGTACATCACAACTGCCTTTAAGAAAACCGGAAACAGCAGAGTTAATAAAGTTGTTTTGATCCCTTACATACATGGGAGCAGTTTCGTAAAGTGAAGCGCGTCGCAGATCACTTAAAACTGCCTCTAGCTCATCCATGGCTTTATGGATTATTTCCCTGGAATTTCCCAGGTTGGAACCCAAGCCAAGTACTACAAGACTAGAAAAGGTCATCCTCCACAGCTGCTGTTTCTTTGGCAGGAGCTTTTGCCTTTGTGCCTGCTTTGGCATTGTCCTCTGATGCATTCTTTTGGACAGGAATGTCTTTACCGGGGAAAATAATTGCCCTTAACTTTTGATCTATTTCCTCAGCCATAGCAGAGTTTTGTACCAAAAAGTCCCTTACATTTTCCCTGCCCTGCCCTATCCTTTCTTCTCCGTAGGAATACCATGCACCCTTTTTCTCTATGATATTATGTTTAACAGCTCCGTCTAAAAGGCTGCCTATTGCAGAAATTCCCTTTCCAAAGATTATGTCAACTTCTGCCCGTCTAAAGGGAGGGGCTACTTTATTTTTAACGACTTTTACCCTTACCCTTGTACCTATAGCATCTGTATCCTTTCCTGCATCAATGGTTTCTGTCTTTCTTACTTCCAGCCTTACAGAAGAATAAAATTTTAGAGCATTACCGCCTGTGGTTGTTTCAGGGTTTCCGAACATCACCCCTATTTTCATGCGGATTTGGTTGATAAAGATAATGATGGTTCTGGATTTCCCTATTATCGCAGTTAACTTACGCATAGCCTGGCTCATAAGCCTGGCTTGAAGCCCCATTTGAGCATCACCCATGTCACCATTAATTTCCGCCTGCGGTGTTAATGCTGCTACGGAGTCCACCACTATGATATCAATGGCACCCGAACGTACAAGGCTTTCTGCTATCTCCAGAGCCTGCTCTCCAGAGTCCGGCTGGGATACCCATAGGTTGTCTATGTTAACTCCCAGGTTTCTGGCATAGATGGGATCGAGTGCATGCTCTGCATCAATGAATGCAGCAACCCCGCCCATTTTTTGAGCCTCGGCTATTGCATGAAGGGCTATAGTGGTTTTACCAGATGATTCAAGACCGTAAATTTCTATGATACGCCCTCTAGGGTAACCCCCTATTCCAAGAGCCTCATCAATTAAAATAGAGCCTGATGGTATGGCCTCTATGCCGGGTGTATTTGCTCCTGAGCCCAGTTTAATTAAGGAGCCGGAACCATACTGTTTTTCTATCTGCAGCCTTGCAGCTTCAAGAGCCTTTTCTTTTTCATCTGCAGATGCCATGGGATTTCCCCTGGTTTTTTCAATATCGCTTGTCTTTGCCATATAATTTCTCCCTCCCTATTACGGCACCAGGATGCGCAGCACTTCGATTTTTTAATGAATTCAGCAAAAAATATCATATTTTTTTACTTTGGTAAAGGCTTATATGTACTTTAAAACTTTTTCATACTTTACTTTGTACGATTCCGGAAAACCCGGAGCTTCTAAATCGTTTCCGTCCCAGCCGCCCGCCATCATTGCTGCTGCCAACAGTATGCCCCCGTTTCCGGGCAGGTATAGCGGGAGGTCTACTTTATCCGCCTGGGCATTATGTCCGTTTGGCAGGTATGTATTTTTGGCGTTGTCCATTAATAAAAAGCGTACTGCATCTTCCCTTCTGCCAAGGCGGGCGGCGCACATAGCCAGCATGGGAAAATCCCAACCCCAAGAGGATGCAAGATCCCAGTCCTTTAACACACGGTCCAGAGTGGCATTCATTGTTTTATGGTCTATTCCTTGCCCGGGTAAAAGGCCCAGCATGGCAAGCATGGAAGGATGGTCAGTATTAAAGGGTTTTTCTGTAAAGGTATTGGGGCAGTTTTCGTGGGCTATATAAACCCCTTCGTTTACACTTACAGTGGCAAGCTTTGCAGCTTTTTCTTCAAAATCCTCCCTCTCCTTTTCGCCAAGTCTTTTTAACCATACATTTGCCTGCCTTAACCCCCAGCGGAAGTACTCCACTTCGTAAGCAGGGTTTATAACGGTTTTTGGATCAAAACGCTCCTGAGCCGGAATTACAGGAGGGCCTAGCACATAACGCTTGCCGTCCCAGTGTAAAAAGCTCTTCATAAATTCCGCGCTTTCAAGGACTAGCTCCCTGTACTCCCTTAAAAAGTCAGGGTTTTTATTTTGCCTGTAACAGAGCTCTGCAAGTAAAATGGGGTGCGGCTGCTGCCAGACCAAAAGGACGGCAATACGGGAAGGGCTGTTATCTCCCCCGGGGCCGCACATTTTCATCCAGCGGGCTCCCTCATAGCCCTGGGATGCGGCAAGTTTCTTTGCTTCGCCAAGCACCTTTTTGTACCACTTAAGGCTTTTTTCTAGCTCCTCTCCCCTGCTCCATAAGGGAAAATGGGCACTGTGCCAGTAATGCATTTCAAGGTGAAATTTGCCATACCAGCTATTACAGGTGAGTGCGGTTTCCGCAGGGGGAAGATGACCTCTGTTTTGTATTGCCATTAGATACTGTGAAAGTACTATCCTTCTTTCAAGTTCCTTTGCTTCACTTACTGTGCTTTCACCAAGATCTATTACTCCCCCTTTATTCCAGTAATGCTGCCAAAAGCCTTTGGTAATGCTCCTTCCATTTTCATAAAAAAGCCTGGCAGTACTGCCTTCAGTAAAAGTATCATTTGGTGAAAAACGAAATGCCATGTAAAAAGTTTCAGAAGAGGAGGTAAAAGTAAAGCAATGTTCGCCATCAAAATTGTATTTAACATCCCTGTCCATAATTACCTGGACAGTATATTTTTCCCCGTCCATTACACGGTAAATATCTATAATCTCCTTGTTGTCTTGCTCTATGGGCAGGCTTTTATGAGCCTTTTTCATTTCCATGGAAAAATCACTCCCATTTTTTTTATGGGAGCCGTAGTGGAAGTTTAGGCAAAGTTTTAATTTCCCCTCTTTAAAAAGAACAGATGATAGCTTAAAACAGATTGTATCTTCATTGGAGTGTACATAAGATTCATTTCTTACACTTTCTCCCCAAAGGGAAAAAGAAGAGTCCATTTTTGCTTCAAAAAGATTAAGGCTTTGGCTTATGGATTTGCAATTTGCCATTTCCTCTTCCGGAATGTCAAAGCCCAGTACCCCAAGGTTAAACTTATGGGGATTCTGCCTTAAAGAATTGTAGAGCTCTTCCTGGGCAGTTTCCATTTGAGGATAGCCAACTTCCCTGCCGTAGGTGTCAAAAGGTGTAAGTTTTAAATCCTCATAGTTTCCCTTTGCATCAGGATATGAGTGCCAGCCCCATTCAGAAAAAGTACATATTGGAAAATAATCATAGCTGTTGAAAAAAGTCTGGAGCCCCGTAAAATCGGAAGTAAAGCAGAATTGACCATTTCCAAGGGAAAGTGGTGCTTTGAGCTCTGCTTTACTGTAAACCGGGTTATGTCTATCAAAAAGTTTTTTTATGTCAATTATTTCTTTATTACTGTATTGCATGATTAATCCTCTTCCATAAATTGAAATAAAGCAATATACTCAAAGCGGCGAGGGACTATGAGTGATTTTATCGTAACCGCTACCCGATCCATGCGTAATTATGCCATGCGGGTGGTGGAGTATCTTGTAAAGATTCCAAGTTTCATAGATAAAGCTGAAATCATTAATGGCGTAGAGCTTCTCAATACAGAGCGTTTTGCAGACGGTGAAATGGAAGTAACGGTTGGGAAATCTGTACGAAATAAAATTGTTATCCTTTTTACCGGATGCAGCCATAATGACGCCGGTGTAGAAGTAGAAAAAGCCAAAATGGAAATGTACTACGCTGTGGATGTTCTTAAGCGTTCACAGGCTAAGGAGATTATGGTTTTTGAACCATATATCTCCTGCTCAAGGTCTGACAGGAGAACCAGGCGTAACTCTGTTGGGCTATGGGTTCACTTTAAGATTCTTGCCAGCCTTGGTGTAAAACATATAATTACCTATCAGTTACATTCAAATAAATCAGAATCCATGCTGGACCCTACCATTTGCAGCATAGATGACATCCCTGCTCTAACCCTGCTTGAAAAATACATCTGCGATGTTTATATAGGGAATACAAGGGTGCTGGAAGATGAAGTCAGAGGCAACTGGGTTTTCTGCTCTGTAGATGCCGGCGGCGAAAAACTTGCCCGTCTTTTTGCTAATGCATTCGGCTCTCCGCTTGTAGTTGCCCACAAGCAGAGAGACTATTCAAAGGCAAATTCCGTAGAATCCATAAACATACTGTCTGCTGACCCCATAGAAAACAAGATTATATGGATAGTAGATGACATGATAGATACAGCGGGCTCCGTAGAAAGCTTAATTAGAGCACTTGCTCCCTTTAAACCCAAAGAGATAAATATAGTCGCTGTTCATGCAATTTTTTCCCCACCTGCTGCAAGACGCATAAATGCACTTGTAAAGGAGGGACTCTTAAGGCGCATAGTGGTGACTGACACCGTGGGACCTGTGAACTTTACCGGCATTGATACCCGTATAGAGGTAGTCCCCTCAACAGAACTATCTGCACAGGTAATACGCACCCTCATATTGGATGAATCCATGGGTAAGGTAATGACACCTTTTAACGCAGAATCTTACCTTGCTACACCAAGTTTATTTAATAAATAGTATAATATTTTATACGGTGTAAAGTAAATTCTACCTTCCTAAAAGTATCTCCATCATTCTGTTTTCATCTTCAAAGGCACCCATGGATCTTAACCTTGAAAGACTCTGTAAAAATCCATATACAGAGCGATTATAGCTATTTTGGTTATTTATAAGCATGGTAGACGCATCCTGCATTTCAGAGATAGAGCTTTGTAATAGCCTATACCTCTCCAAAACAAATTCAAAGTTCATTTCCACATAATCAAGGGTGCGCCTGGAAGAGATAACAGAACCTGCAAGCCCCACTAAATTTAATAAGGAACTGTAAAGATCAATTTCCATGTTAATTTGCATGTTTGCAAAATTCATAGCCTCAGATTCTATATTGTTCCTGCTTCTTTCCAGCCTGTTATTCAGTACCCAAAAATCTATAGGAATAGTTCCGGAAATTGAAATACTGCCTCTTGGTGCAGTGCTGAACCCATTCATTTGAGAATAATTTAAACTGTAAGAAAAAATATTTGCATTTATAACAGGTACAAAATCCCTGCCTATTAAGGAATGGTTGATTTCCGCTCTTTGGCTGTTTAGGGCAGCCCTTGCAAGCGAAGGATTGGAAGTAGAAACTATAAGCCATAATCGCTGGTATAGATCATATATTTCATCATCGTTAATTCCTGCAAGGTGTTGAATTAAAGCATCATAAACAGTAAGGTCTATGGCTTGTAGTTCCGGAAAGCTGCCGGGTATTCCAATAAGGGAGTTTAACCTGGTAATATTTAATGCCAAATTACGCCTTGCCTGGTTGCGGGAGTTTTCCCTTTGCTCCATATCGGCTAAAGCTCTTAAGTATTCTCCCCTGTTAATCATGCCGCTTGCCTGACGAATTTCTGCCATGGTGAGGCTGAAAATTGCAGTCTGGAGGGAGGATTCTTCTGCTTCAAGGTTGGCAGCAGCTTCCAGAACTGCATAGTAAGCGTTATCTACAGCATCAAGCACATTAAAGTACTCGGCAAGAGCATCCCTTCTTACGCTCTCTGTAGATATCTCACTTAGCTCTCTCTGTAAAAGCCTTCTCCCACCATCAAAAATTCTATAGGAGATATCCAGTTCTGCTCTGGAAGAAAATGTATCCTGGGGGCTGACAAAATTCCATTCAGAGTCCAGGTAGCTTGCCCCCGCGCTATAATTTAATGAAACGGAGGGAAGTAAGGAAAAGAACTGATTCCTTTCTTCCAAAAGGCTATTCCTTATAGCAAGGCTGCTTCGTGCTAAACTTCTGGAATTAAGCAGAGCCAGAGTCCTTACCTCTTCCAGATTAATTGTTTGACCAAATAGTTTTAAAGAAAAAATGCACAAAAGAAATAAAATAAATAGGGATTTTCTAAACATTAATTAACTTCCTTATTCGTACCTTAAAGCATCTATAGGGTAAAGTCTTGCTGCCTTCATGGCAGGATAATAGCCAAAGACCACGCCGACAAGTGCGGCAAAGAGTGCCGATCCTGCCACTACAAGGGGATTTATTAGTGTAGGTATATCCATCATAATCATTATATTGCAGGATAAAAAAGCAAGGCCTATGCCCAATAATCCGCCCATCAAACTTAGTATTACCGCTTCTGACAAGAATTGAAAAAGTATGTCTTTTTTCCTTCCTCCAATAGCCATGCGTATTCCAATTTCACGGGTACGCTCTGTAACAGATACAAGCATAATATTCATTATCCCTATACCTCCTACAAGCAAGGATACCCCGGCAATGGAAGCCAGAAGGTTAGTCAGGGTTCGGGATGTTGCAGAGGCCATATCTATCATGTCTGTCTGATTCATGATGGCAAAGTCAGATTGAAAACCATCACTTATGCTTCTTGATTCCCTTAGTATAAGCTCAGTTTCGTTTATCGCAGCATCCATATAATTACTGCTTATAACACTTAAAACTATCATGTTAATGTCTTGAGTATTGCTTAGCCTGGTCATTGCAGTATCCAAAGGAAGTAAGACTATATCATCCTGATCCTGGCCGCCCAAAGCAGCTCCCTTTCTTTCCAGTAAACCTATAACGGTAAAGTAACTGTTCTGTATGCGTATCTGTTGTTCAAGGGCACTCTCAGCTACCCCAAAAAGGCTTTCTGCCGTTGTACGCCCCAGAATTGCTACAGAGTTACGCGTTGCCAAATCATATTCATCAAAAAAATATCCCTCATTTACATGGTAGTTTCTTGCAATGCTGAATGCCGGTTCTACTCCGTGTACCTGAACCCTTGCATTTCCCTCAGGACCTGTGACATTGTAAGCTGCCTGAACAACGCCGGAAACTGCAATTGCATAAGAGGATTCTTCCCTAAGTTTTTCAACGTCTGCTTTTGAAAATGCATCACGCCGTGTTGATGTACTCATTCCGCTTCGAACAGTTACACGCCTAGGCATAACTTGTAAAAGGTTAGTTCCCATGGATTTAATTCTGTCTTCAATCACAGCCTGGGAACCCTCTCCAAGGGCGACCAGAACTATTACAGAGCCTACCCCAATTATTATTCCAAGGGATGTTAAAAGGCTCCTCATCCTGTTACGTAGTATGGAGCGGAAGCAGGTTTGCATTAACTGAAGCAAATTCATTCTGTATTCCTGCTTTTCCAGGATGCAAGATCCTGCTGTGCATTACGCCTTTCTTTTACCTGAGTATCTGTAACAATTTCTCCATCTCTAAGTGTTATAATTCTTTTTGAATAGGAAGCAAGTTCAGGCTCATGGGTAACCATAATGATGGTTTTTCCCCTTTGATTTAATTCCTGAAATAAGCTCATTATTTCAAGGCTCATTTCTGTATCAAGGTTTCCTGTTGGCTCATCTGCCAGGATAAAAGCAGGATCATTAACCATAGCTCTGGCAATTGCCACCCTCTGCTGCTGACCGCCTGAGAGCTGGGAAGGATAGTGATGCATACGGTCAGATAAGCCCACTTCCTTTAGAACATCCATTGCCCTCTTTCTTCTTTGGTGATTTTTCATACGTTTTTCTTGGGGAAGAATATTATCACTTTTAATATTTTTCTTTCTGCGATAGTAAAGGGGAAGTTCCACATTTTCCAGTGCAGTTGTTCTTGCAAGTAAATTAAATGACTGAAAAACAAAGCCTATCTTCCTGTTACGTATATAGGCAAAAGTATCTGAATTGGATTTGGATGTTTCTATGCCATCCAGTTTATAAGTTCCCTGACTTGGTTTATCAAGGCATCCAAGTATGTTCATTAAGGTTGATTTTCCTGATCCGGAAGGTCCCATTACAGATATAAATTCCCCTGCTTCAGCATAAAAATCTATGCCCCTGAGTGCTTTTACAATTACAGCCTCATTGGCAGAGCCTTTACGGGTTTCCATTATATACTCTCTTTTTATTCCGGAGAGCTCAATAACAGGCAAAGAATCAGGCATTAAATCCTCTCTCTAAGTATAAATTGTATGCCTTCTATAGTGCCGGGGTCCAATACGAGGAGCTCTGTAGAAGATCCGGAAGATATACCTGTCATGACCTGCATTACCTCCAGGCTCCCCTGCTCATTAATATACCACAAATTACGCATTGTCACTGTCATAGCTGCCCTTGGAGAACTCTGCACAGTCATGGGACCCATATTAAAGCCTCCTCTTTGCATTTGCCCGCCTGTTACCATGCCGGCAATACCTGTGTTAACGGTACTTTGTGCTCTTGCCGGCTGTGCCTGGCTTTGACTTGGCCTTGTAGCTTCAGCTTCATTTCTTGCATTAAGTGCATGTATGCGCTGCTCTTCATTCATATTTTCCAGGCTCGCATAAAAAATCATTTCTTCTATTTGCTCACTGCTTAAACTGCTTGGCTGGTAGCGCAAAGCTCCATTGGAAATAGTCAGTGCATTTTCGCTTCTTTCCACAATAAAATCTACATTACAGGTCATACCCGGCAGGAGCGAGCCGTCATGGTTCTCTACCCTGATAAATACTGTGTAGGAAACTACATTGTTCAAAATAACGGGCATCAGGCGCAGGGTTTCTACAACACCTGTAAAGGTCCTGCCGGGCAGGCTTTCAAGGGTAAAACGTACTGCCTGCCCCCTGTGAATGGAGGTAATATCAAGTTCGCCAACAGTTGCCTCTATCTGCATCTCATTCAGGTTTTCTGCCAGGGTAAAAATACTGGCTGCACTGTTGGAATTTTCAGAAACAGTATCACCTTCGTTAATGGCTCTGTCCAGCACTATGCCGTCTATGGGGGAAGTAATAAAGGCAAACTGATTAATTTCCGTTTCTATGACACGAAGGTTAGATTCAGCAGAAAAAACATCAGCAGCCAGGTTATCCAGGTTAGTTCTGCTCGTTCTTAGCTCAAATTCTGATATAAGGTTCCTTTCTGCCAAAATCAGTTGATTGTTATAGTTTAATTGCTGCAGCTCGTAATTTGCCCTTGCCCTTAAAAGGGCAGCATACTGCTGGTCCCTTCTTAAACGGAGCATATCTGTGTTTAACTCAGCCAGTATGTCTCCTCTTTGTACTATATCATTAAAATCAACATAGACCCTTTCAACTTTTCCGCCCATCTGCGGCAAGACCCTCACTGTTGTAACAGGATTGATCCTTCCGCTTGCAGAAACCGTCCTTTCTATATTGCCCCTTCTTACCGTGGCAAATTCATAATTTACACTGCTGTTATTTGCCGTACATGCGGCGAATACTAAAAAAAGCAATGGAGAAAAAGATTTTAGTATTTTCATGGGTTTTCTCCTCAAAAATGCACAATAGTTATACTAATTATACAATCTATAGCATAAAAGATAACATAAAAATGTGTTAATAATATGAGTACTTGCAAATTAGGCAAAAAAATGTATAATTATTAGGATGTCTTTAGGACTGGAAGAAAATATCGAAAATGCTTACGAGTGCTTAAAAGAAGGCAAGGGAGAGGATGCTTTGGATTTACTAAAAAAAGCACTTTCCATTGATTATGAGCACCCGGAAGTAATCCATGCCCTAAAATGCCTAAGCTGGTGGCTGGGAAAAATAAAAGAACTGGATAATTTTCCGGATTCTTATGGAAAAGGAGAATTTTTTCTAACACAGTTTAAATCATACAGTGTTTTTCTGGAAAGAATAGGAGAAAAAAACAATCAGTATGATTTATGCCAATATGCCATTAAATGTTTTGTTTATTCAAAGGCATTAAAATATTTTTTGGAACTTTTGGAAGACAGTGCCAATCAACAGGATCCGGAGCTTCTTTTAAAAACCGGTCGTTGCTGCAAAGGAGCCGGAGATTGGGAAGCAGCCATGAACTATCTGGAACTTGCGGCACGCTTCAAAAAAGAAGATTCAGGGATACTGTCTGAACTTGGCGATATTAATGCACTAATGGGAGAGCACAGGGCAGCCAAGGTGCTTTTTAGGGAAGCCTTTTATTTGGGTCCCGAAGATATAGATTTAAGCGGGCTGGAATCAGAAATGATAATACGCTTAAGAGACCGGGTTAAAGAAATGGGTTACGGTGAGGCCGAACTTGCCGAATGGATTCCTGTATGGGGAAGTATTTGGGGGATTTTTTCCGTAAAAAGAGAACTTAAGGCTGTTGAACTTGGCAGGTTAAAACAGTCCATATTGTCTCTGGAAAACGAACTTAGAATTCAAAGTTCAGGCATTAAAAGCGAGGGAAATACATTGTTAAAACCGAGGCTTTTAAACAGGTATTTTTGGCTTATAGATAACTGTGAACAGCAGCGTGATACTTCAGGGCTTAAAGAAGAAACCCTGCTTAAAATAAAGTTTATAGACCCTGTGGTATATGAACACTATAAGAGTTAAACTTAGTATAGCTGTATGGCTGTATCAATAATCGAACGGAGTTAATTAATGTCAGAAACTCTCCTAAAAAATGTTCAGGAGATGCTGAACGAAGAAAAATGGACCAGGGCTACTCTAAGTAACTATACTACAGCACAGTTTAAGGAACTGGACACTATCTTGAAAGAGTCCCGTGACCTGCGCCTGGATAATGAAATAAAAAACCTTTGCAACGAGCATCTTGCGAACACAAAGAACAGCATTATAGCACTCTACCTTGGCGGGATGACTTCTCTTTCCCAGCAAATAATAGACGATTCTGCAATGGTAAGCCTGTTAAATATTTTTGTAGATAACCATAAATGGGGAATAGTAAAATTCCTCTGTGAAAGAATGCTCGATTACGGTGAATCTAAATTTGCACTTAGAACTCTCTCTGAGTGCTATAAAAACGAAGATGACCAGGAGTCGGTTTTCGCAGTGTGGGAACGCCTTGTAAAAGTAGACTACGAAGAAGCCGATCTCACAAAGGCACTTGCGGAAAATTTCGAGAAAAAATACGAAGAATCACAGAAAAAAGATGATCTTGAAAATACCGTTGATTACTATAAAAGAGCCCTGCATAGGTATATTGCAAAGTTACAGTTCAACAATGTAAAAGAGATTTGGGATAAACTGCTTTTATTATGCCCGGAAGATATTGACTTTTTCCTTCATGTACAAAAAAGGATAGCCAAAAATTTTGATGAATTAAAAGCCGGCACTCTTTTAAAAGAAGTATACGATGTGTGCATACAGCGTGAAGATATTAACACAGCAATTAACGTGCTTAAACTTGTTCTGGATTACGACAATGATGACAGACATGCAAGAAAGGAAATTACCGATTGCTACAGAATGAAGTATGCAGACCATAGTCAGCTGGAAACCTATATAAGAATTTCAAGTCTTGCCCAGGGACCCAGAAATGTTAAAGAAGCTGTCCAGGACTTTGAAAAGCACATTGCCTTTGACAGGGGAAATTTTGTTCACCATAGAACCTGGGGAGTAGGCAGGATAAACAAGGTTCAGGGAGATGACATAATAATAGATTTTGCCCGCCAGAGGGCTCATGGCATGTCTTTAAAAATGGCAGTTAACGCACTTCAGACCCTGTCAAAGGATCATATTTGGGTCTTAAAGGCTACTTTAAAAAAAGAAGCGCTGCATGAAAAAGTAAAAAAGGATATTCCATGGGCATTAAAAACTGTTATTCAGAGCTTTGGCAACTCCTGTGATTTTAAAAAAATAAAGCTGGAACTTGTACCTTCGGCGTTAAGCGAAGAAGAATGGAGAAACTGGGGGCCAAGGGCCCGCGATGTTTTAAAAACTGATCCATCTTTCGGCTTTAGCCCTGAAAATGCCGATGTCTACACAGTAAGAGAAAGACCCATCAGCGTAGATGAAAAACTATACAACGAGTTTAAGGGTGCAAAAAATTACTCTGAACGTGCAAAAATTATACGCAGTTATACCCTGGAAAAAAATGCCGAGTTCGATTCAGAATTTTTCGTTGAGATGTTTGCATATTTTACAGGCTTTATAAAATCCTACAATGTAATAAATGAACAGGTAATAACTTCTTTCCTGTTAATAAAGGAACTTGTCGGCATACATCCTCATTTAGGAACAGGTCTTTCCCTAAACTTCAGAGAGCTTTTTGAAGGCATAGACAATGTAAGCGGAGTTTTTCAGAACATAAAAGATACAAGACTGAGGGATGACTTTTTACGCCATATTCGTCTTTTTATTCCCGACTGGGCAAACATATATCTTGAGCTTTTTCCCCGTTTTCCCATTGAGTCTATTGTTTTATACCTGGAAAGGGAGGGCTTCGAAGACAATCTTGTAAGCCTTACCCATACCTGTTTTGACAATTACAGGGAATACCGTGAATCTACAGTTTGGCTTTACAGGAATGCCGCTGATAAAAAATGGTATAAAAATGCAAATATACCATTTGAAAAACAGTTGATAACCCTTATTCATATTTTAGATATCACTTACAGAGATATAGAGAACCGAAGGGATACTGCCGAAAACCGCAAGATAAATAAAACTGTTTATACCATTTTATTTTCCGAGGCTTTATTAATGAACTATGTTGATACATCCGATGCAGAAACCTTAAGCCGCATTTATACTTTTATTAACGATGTAAAGGATTTAGATCCTGCAGATAAAATGGAATTAAGAAACAGGATTGCAAAAAAATATCCTGACTTTAAATTCTTTGGAGAAGAAGAAAAGAAAATTACCACCCTTGGTCTTATTGTTACACTTGCAAAACTTCAGGAAAAGCAAAAACAGTTAGCCCACATTATAGAGGTTGATATTCCTGCCAACTCCAAAGAAATTGAAACTGCAAAGCAGCATGGTGATCTTAAAGAAAATGCAGAGTATCATGCTGCAAGGGAAAAGCAGACACAGCTTAACTCTCTTGCCTCAAGGTTGAACGGCGAAATTGACAGAGCGCAAATTTTTGATCCTTCTCATATCAGTACTTCTAAAGTATCTTTTGGGACTAAGGTTACCCTTTTGAACAAAAACATGGATAAACAGGAAGAGTTTACCATACTGGGGCCATGGGAATCTGATCCCGATAATAAAATTATCTCTTATCTGTCTCCTTTTGGAAATTCAATTTACGGTAAAGCAGTCGGAGAGGAGATATTTTTTACCAGTAATGAGGAAACAAGCAATTACCTTGTAGTTGATATTTCCTCGGCATTATAGACTTTCGGGAGTCATTTATGAAAAGAAAAATATTTTTTTTGTTTCTGATCTTGGGGATGGGATTTTGTTTATTTGCTCAAACAGATTTAACTAATTCCATAGATCTGCTTGTGCTTGTAGATACTTCATCAAGCATGAGCAACTTTTTTAATGAAACAAGTACATATCTTACAGGGAATTTTTTAAGGGATTTTGTCCATCCGGGAGATACTGTTCACCTTATATCATTCGCAGAGCGTCCGCGCCTTGAAATTTCCAGACGCATAGACGGCAGGGGTGACATAGAGGCTCTTATTGGACGTATGTTCATGTTATATCCATTAAATCCCGGTGCCGATTTAAATTCCGCACTGCAGTATGCAGAAGACTACATTTCCACCCTTCCGGCTCAAAGATCCAAGCAGTTAATAGTTATTTCAAGTGACAATAGCCCCGCTGCTCAAAATGCAATTAATGCAGTCTCCGCAAGGATATCAGGTCAGAGTGCCAGTACCCAATTCATTCATATTCCCATTATTGGCAGTGGTCCCCCCCCTATAGTTACAAGACCTCAAGCTGCCCCTCTCATGCCACAAATTACAGCAACCCAGCCCCCGGCAACAACACAGCCTCCGGCGACAACACAGCCTCCGGCGACAACACAGCCTCCGGCGACAACACAGCCTCCGGCGACAACACAGCCTCCGGCGACAACCCAGCCTCCTGCAACAACACAGCCCCCGGCAACGACACAACCACCGGCGACAACCCAGCCTCCTGTGACAACCCAGCCCCCTGCAACACCCCACCCCCCGGCGACAACACAGCCTCCTGCAACAACACTGCCGCCAGGAACAACACTGCCGCCAGTGACAACGCAGCCACCTGCAACAACCCAGCCTCCTGCAACAACTCAGCCACCTGCAACAACCCAGCCTCCGGCAACAACTCAACCTCCGGCAACAACTCAACCGGACACATCAGAGGGTTTTAATACCTCATTTATCATAGTCTTAATAGTCCTTGCAATGCTTGTATTAGGCTTGATCATGTTTCTTGCAAAAAGAAGAAGAGCTCCTGATGAAAACCAAAAAGCTGCCCCTGTTGTACTTCCTGTTCAGGATCCAAGAGAAGCAGAACTTGAGGCAAGAAGAGCAGCAGAAAGAGCAGCACAACTTGCTGCTCAAGCGGCAGCTCAGGCAGCAGCAGCAAGACCCCAAAGCACTAGAGCGCCAAGCGCAAGAGCATCTTCAGGCAGAGATACCAGGTTAATACCCGAACGTACTCCTACAAGGCCATCCCTCCTTGCAAAGGGCGAAGAAAAAAGAGAGCAGCTTGATCCCAAGAATCAGGATAATGCCGACTTCCTCAATAATATTGCAGAGGCAAAAAGGCAAAAAACAGTTAGTTTACAGGCTCGTGTCTATCCTGCAGTTCCTCATCTGCCGGCAAAAAAACCAAGTTTACCATTACCCGATGATTATGATGAAAAAAACTTAAATGACGGTGAACCTTTAATGATCAACCTTTATGTTCAAGATCAGAACACTGCTATAGGGCACAGAAATATACACCGCTTAAAAGCAGGCAGCCGCTTAAGCATAGGCGGAGGAAAATCAGATTACCTTATTTTCCTCGTTCCCCTACCCCAGCGTATAGGTTATGTGAACTTCGACGGAAATAACTGTACCTTTACACCCCGCCTTCATAAGTATTTCCCCGATCTTGGCAACAAAGCACTGCCCAACTGTCTTGGTAAAAGCATAAGAATAGTCAATGACAGGGATTATGAGCTTTATATAAGATTTGAGCGCTACAGAAATCCCTTAAAGGCAATTAATGATCTAATGAATTCTATACTGCTTCCCGGAGAAAATGCAGCAGAGCCAGGTAAAAGTTAAGGAAAGAACTCAGATTTAAAAAGGAGATATTTATGGATTACAGTGAAGTCTTAAAAAAAGCAAAGGACTATCTGGAAAAAGAAAAAGATCCCTACTTTAAAAATGAACTTGAAGAACTCTTAAAAAAAGATGATGAAAAAACAAAAGCAGAACTTGCAGACAGGTTTTATCAGAATTTGGAATTTGGCACAGGCGGCTTAAGGGGAATTATAGGCGGCGGCTATAACCGCATGAACACCCTTGTAGTTAAAAGCGCTACACAGGGACTCGCCACATATCTAAAAAAAGCATTCCCTGACAGGGCAAAAAAAGAAGGTGAACTCTCTGCTGCCATTGCCTACGACAGCCGGCACTTCTCTACAGAATTTGCAGAAGCCGCCGCCCTTATACTTGCGGCTAACGGTATAAAAACCTTTCTCTTTACTTCACTAAGACCCACACCTGTACGTTCATTTGCCATTAGAAAGTTAAACTGCGACACAGGCATAGTTGTAACCGCAAGTCACAATCCGCCTGCGTATAACGGCTATAAGGCATACTGGACGGGCGGCTCGCAGGTAATTCCCCCCCACGATAAAGGTATAATTAAAGAAGTAAATTCCGTTACCGAAATCCTGGAAATTAGCCGCATAGAGGCAATGGATAAGGGTCTCCTTGTAATGATAGATAAGGAAATTGATGAAAGCTATTATGCCATGGTTAAGTCCAGGCTCTTTAGACCTGAACTTATCAAAGAAAAGGCAAAGGAAGTTAAAATAGTTTACACTCCCCTTCATGGCACCGGCGCTATACACGTAGAGCGCATACTGGGGGATCTTGGTTTAAAGGTTATTACTGTTCCAGAGCAGCGTGAAGGAGACGGAAACTTCCCTACAGTTGCCTTTCCCAACCCCGAGGAAGCAGCTGCAATGGACATGGCGCTAAAACTTGGCATAAAAGAAAAAGCCGATGTTGTTATGGCAACTGACCCCGATGCGGATAGATTTGGCATAGCAGTTCCCAATCCCGATAAAGAAGGAGATTTCCTCCTTGTAACAGGCAACCAGACAGGCGTGCTGCTTGCCGATTATATTTTCCATTCCCTAAAGGAAACAGGAAAAATGCCACCTAATCCTGCCATGGTTAATTCCATAGTAACAACGGGCATGCAGGCTAAAGTCGCAGAATACTACGGCGCAAAATGCTTTGAATGTCTTACAGGCTTTAAGTGGATAGCCGAAGTAATGGCTAGGTGCGAGAAGGATGGATCTGCCAACATAGTCTACGGCACAGAGGAAAGTTACGGCTATCTTATAGAAACCGAAGTACGCGACAAGGACGGTATTTCCGCCGCTGCCCTAACTTCAGAGATGACACTATACTGGCGCAGTAAGGGTTTAAGCTTACTGGACAGGCTTAATCAGCTTTACGCAATATGCGGCTATTGGGAAGAAATAGGCATATCCAAGTACTTCCAGGGACCTGAAGGTCCGGCCATCATGCAGGGAATAATGGATAATTACAGAAAGTCCCCGCCTGTGAACCTTGGCGGCATCAAGGTAAGCAGAATAAGGGATATAAAGAACGGTGTTGATGGTTTAGCCCCCAGCGATGTACTTCAGTTTTTCCTTGAAGACGGAACCATAGTAAGCGCCAGGCCCAGCGGAACAGAACCTAAAATCAAATTTTATGCGACCTGCTGCGCCAAACTGGACGAAAATGCCCATGGCAAGGATGCACTTAAAGCCGCCAGGGAAGAAGCCGGAAGAAAGCTAAAGGCAATAGAAAAAGACATAAGAAGCGTTATTGGAGACTGATACCCTTGATAATGTCTTCCAATTATTTTATCATCTTACAAGATGGTTAGCAAAAAAATAGGCGCCTATTTTTTAATTTCTTGCATTGTCTTCACATCTTGTTCTTTAAACAAGATGGCTATAAATGCAGTTTCCAATGCCCTTACAGGCAGCGGCAGCGTCGATGTCTTTACTTCCGATTCCGACCTTATACTCGTTGGGGATGCCCTGCCCTTTGCAATAAAAATGTACGAGACCCTGCTCTCGCAAAACCCCAATCATCAGGGTTTACTCCTTACAACAGGCTCCCTATTTATTATGTATGCAAACGCCTTTGTGCAGGGTCCTGCCGACATGCTAGACCCTGTATTCGAGTATTTCCAGTGGGAAGAAGGCAGGGAGAGAGCCAGGCAGTTATACCTAAGGGGATACGATCACCTCACCTATGCTTTGGAAAGGCGCTATCCCGGCATAGGCAATGCAAGGGCGGACGATGGCAGCCTCGCTCCCTTTGTTAACAGATTCAAAAAAGATGATGTTCCCCTTATCTACTGGACAGTTGCAGGCGGCCTTTCTGCCTACATACTTGCCCCCTTTGATAATTTTGATCTAGGCATGAAGATCCCCGACTGGTACATGATGATGGCAAAAGCTTACGAGCTAGACCCTGAATTTAATAACGGGGCTATAGACGAGTTTTACATTCATTTTTATGCATCCGAAGCTGCTCTTATTCTGGATCTTGATAAAAACCTGGCTTATGAGCATTTCCTTATAGCAATAGAAAGAACGGGCGGCCTCTCTGCCGGTCCCTATGTTGCCTATGCCGAGGCTGTAAACATTCCCGAGCAGGACTACCCCTCTTTCCTTGCCAATCTTCAGATGGCCCTTGCCATTAATGTTGATGATGATCCCCCCAACCGCCTTATGAATATATTAAGCCAAAGAAAGGCAAGACACCTTTTATGGATAGAGTACGAGCTGTTTCCCGGAGAGTTTCCCCCACCTGTTTGGGATGATGAATATTTTTAACACTGGATTTGTTCGACAACCACATTGGTTGCCTCACAAGTCAAGGGATTTTTTATGAAAAAGATGCTTTTATTTTTGACCTTCATTTTTACCTTTCTTTTATTTTTTAACCCATCCTTTCTTTATGCCCAAAGGGGAGCTGCAGCACAAACTGTCCAAACCCTTGAAGTAAGGCTCGCCTCCCCCCTGCCCCGTGCTTCCCCCTGGGGCAGAACCCTGGACAGGCTGGCTGCAGAATGGAGCCGCATAACCAACGGGCAGGTAAGGCTCATGGTACTGCACGGCGGAGTTGAAGGCGGTGAAGACCGTATGAGGCTG
>Ga0099364_10001687_pt1 | contig 36138 bp, 27 predicted proteins | sample TergutTh196P3_FD_73070 | JGI IMG/M metagenome (GOLD analysis project Ga0099364, IMG submission 73070) | Microcerotermes parvus P3 segment gut microbial communities from Pointe-Noire, Republic of the Congo - Th196 P3 | ecosystem: Host-associated > Arthropoda: Insects > Digestive system > Gut ... | reverse complement strand
TAAATGATAATTTTTTAGTTTTCATAAGCAAAAAATTTTCCTTTCTCATATTGTTTCAACCCCCCCCCCCGCCCGCCCCATTCATGGGGCGGGAGCGGCTCAAAGGAATATCCCCGCCGCGCCGTCACAGGTAGCATATCCGTGACAGTGATTTTATTTCATTCGGATAAATACCGCCGTAGGTATTCACATTTCGGGCAACCTGATTAAGATTATTGGAACATCGCCGCTGTAAAGAAACAAGCTCCCGGACGGGCGATAAATCAACATTCAACACATAGCCGGAAAGGGCCATTTTACGGATAAATACGCTCAAATTATCTATACCGGCATCCTCCATGCGCCGTTTGATTAAATCATGCTCGTCAGAGCTTACATAAACATATAGCGGCACATCGCGCTTGCGCTTCGCCATTATCGCCCGTCCCTGTCCTGTGTTTGACTGCCTGTCACGGCTATGCTACCTATGACGGCGCGGTGGGGATATTCCTTTGAGCCGCTCCCGCCCATGAAATGGGCGGGCGGGGGGGGGGTTGATTATCCTACTACTCCCGCTTCTTTTCCCTGTAGAACATAAAATATATCATGCAATTAGACATCCTTTACATCTTATGAATATCCCGTATACTGGAGCATATCAAAATCTTAGGAGGGTATGCTTTATGTTCCCAACAACAACCTGCTTGGGAAGGAAACCGCACAGGAGCCGAAGCCTATCGGCAAGGTTGCAAAGGCGTTTATCGCGCCTATCCGCGCAGACCGCGCCTGTGCCGAGGCTATGGGCAAATGCGTGAGTAAGGCCATCGGCGCGGTTGACCGTCTGAAAAGTATTGAGCGCAAGCCGTCCATTAAAGACACGCTGGAACAGCATAACCGGGAAATTGCGGAGGCCGGGCGGGACGCTCCCGACCGTTCGCGCCCTGTTCCCGCCCACGGCGACCGCGCCTGATTTACTTCGGGACAATTTGTCCCAAGGAGGTGACTAAATTTGATTCAAGAGGATGTAGATAACCGTAGTATCGCGTTATCTGTCCGGGCGACAAAAATCACGGCGCAAGTGCTGGCAAAGGCAATGGCGGCGGCTTTGCGGAAAATTGGGCAGGCCCAGCGGGAAGGGCAGACGCCGCAGGGGCGGCAATCCGTAAAAAAGCTGATGAACCACAAGACCGCTACAAGCACCATCCTGCTCGACGGCGACACCCGCCTGTTTGACCGCGTGGCCCGGAAATACAAAGTAGATTATTCTTTCCATAAAACCGGGCCGGGAAAGTATCTGCTATTGTTCAAATCCGGGCAAGCGGATGCAATAACGGCGGCGTTTTCCGAGTATACAAAGCTCGTCATGGATCGGGCGCGGGATAAGCGGCCACCCATGCGCGAGGTGCTGGCGCGTTTCGCGGAGCTTGTCAAAGCAAAGCCGCAAGAGCGTGAGCGCACAAGGGAGGCGGCACGGGATGAGCGATAAGAACCTGACCCGTTACCCAAATCAAAGATTTGGAACGGGTCCCCAGAACCTTGAAACCTACGGTTTGAAAATCAGGAAATATGTGTTACCGAATATCCCGTATCTGTTTATATTTTGGGCTTGCCTAAAGCTCGGAACGGCTTACCGCTTGGCTGTTGGGGGTAACGCCGTCTTGAGGCTGGTTAGCATGATGGAAACAGTCGGCCCGGCGTTTGAATCATTCTCGCCGGGGCTGAACGGCTCCGATTGGCTGATAGGCATAACCGGGGCCGTGGTAATCCGGCTTGTGGTGCTAAACAAGTCAAAAAAAGCAAAGAAATTTCGGAAGGATGTGGAATACGGATCGGCGCGATGGGGAACGAAAAAAGACATAAAGCCGTTCATAGACCCCGTTTTTAAGAATAACGTCATCCTCACGGGGACGGAATTTCTAACCATGAACACCCGGCCCAAAAACCCGGCAAATGCCCGTAACCTTAACTGTTGTATCATCGGCTCGTCCGGCTCCGGCAAGACGCGGTTTTGGCTCACGCCGAACCTGTTACAAGCAAATTCCTCTTTTGTTTGTGTTGACCCGAAAGGCGGCATACTCGGCCAAGTGGGGAGCTTTTTGGAGCGGCAGGGGTATCGCATCAAGGTTTTCAACAGCATAGATTTTACTAAATCCATGCACTATAACCCCCTCGCTTACATCAAGACCGAGGCTGATATTCTGAAATTTGTCAACGCGCTCATAACCAACACAAAGGGGGACGGGAAAGAGGGGGACGAGTTCTGGACGAAATGCGAAACCATGCTTTACTGCGCCCTAATCGCGTATTTCGTCTTTGAGGGGCCGGAGGAAGATCGCAATATCAATACCCTTGTCGATACCATCGGCGGTATGGAGGTCAAAGAAAATGACGAGGATTTTCGCAACGCCGTTGACTATATGTTTGCGGGGCTGGAAAAGCGAAAATGCCATTCAAGCACCTACATAACCCCGCATGAGTGGCATTCAAGCCTTTGGATTATAGTAGGATTTGCTCATAGTTGAGCCAAAATTTTGCCGTATTTCTGGCCAGATGCCAGAAATACGGCCTGCCAATCCTTTATTGGCAGGCCGATATTTCATTGCGTTCTATACATCATATACAATCATCGGCATTGAATATTAAATAACTTGCACAAAATGGGGGCGTAGCTCACCTGGGAGCGCACGTTTACCACGAGCCACACCGGAAAATCCGGCAAGATGCACAAACAATAAGCAGGTTTATTAGCGATAATTTAAGGCAGGCGAATGAATGGCATTTACAAAAATATGTGATAGTAATCAGAAAAACTAAGATTCACGGCAACAAAATACGGGGGTGTAGCTCACCTGGGAGAGCGCTTGAATGGCATTCAAGAGGTAGTCGGTTCGATCCCGATCATCTCCACCAAACAACAAGCCTGTGGTTAATAGCCGCAGGCTTGTTGCATAAACATACACAGAGAGAAAAGTCAGCGCATCCATCCTAATATCAAAATAAGAGGCGGCTGCATTCTGATTTCAGAAACGCAGCCACTTTTATATTCTAAATTTTCTTGTCTTTCTCACATTATTGCTATTGTGTCTGATTTATCTTATAATAGAAAAATGAATACATATGGCTCATTCTTAGATATAAAACGCAGGGGGCGGAGCGGTGGCAACCCACAAGAAGAACTGTCAAGTTTTTACACCACAACAGACCGTTAGACGGATGCTTGACATTGCTGGATACACAAATATGTTATATGGCAAAAAAATATTGGAGAACTCATGTGGTGATGGCCAGGTGCTTTTAGAGGTTGTCTGCCGCTATATTGAGGATTGTCATAATAGAGGGTATAAAAATCATCAAATACAAAAAGGACTTGAGAACGATATATATGGTGTAGAGATTGATGAAAAAACAGCTATAAAATGCATTGATAATTTAAATAATATATTGAAGCAATATGCGCTACCAGCCGTTAAGTGGAATGTAACTACTGCAGATTCATTAAAATATGACTACTGCTCAAGATTTCAGTATGTGGTCGGCAACCCTCCTTACATTACATACTCGGCCTTAGAGGTGGAAAACAGAGAGTATATCAGAGATACCTACGAGGTTTGCAAAGAAGGGAGACCAGACTATTACTATGCATTTATTGAGTCTGCTATAAATCAACTAGCCGCTAATGGTGTGCTTGTATATTTGGTTCCCAGCAATTTTTATCGAACGAGATTTGCATCCAAATTGCGGAGCTTTTTGCTACCGCATGTCACGGAGATATATGATTATTCAAATATCAAGATTTTTTCAGAAGCATTGACCGCATCGACAATTATTAAATGCATAAAAGACAGCGATACTAATGATGTCTTTTATCATAGTATAAAAGAGAATACTCAAGAAACTTTTAATAAAAGGTCATTGGATTCGCGGTGGATTTTTACAAAAAAGCAGACAACTACACAAAAAAATGATATAATTAAGTTTGGCGATTACTTTCATGCGTCCTGCTCAATAGCTACTTTATTAAATAGTGCATACATTATTAATGTCGGAAAGGAAGAGCAAAGCAAAGAGGATGTCGCCGAGAAGTATGGAATAGACGTTGGAATGCTCCGTCCAGCGGTTAGTCCCAAATCTCTGCAAATGAATAGAACGGAATTTATTATTTTCCCTTATCAATATATAGAAGGGGAATTAGCACATTACAGTATAGAGGAATTTGAAAATCGATATGCTCTAACTACAGCATATCTTAATCAATTCCGAGATAAGTTAGATGAGCGTGACAGTGATAAGGCGGCAAAATGGTTTGAGTATGGGCGTTCTCAGGCCCTTGCACATTTAAATCAAAAGAAGTTGCTGCTTTCAACGCTTATAACGGATCACATGCGTGTTTATGAGATTGATAAAGACATCATACCGTATTCAGGGATTTATATAACGCAGAAGAGGTCTATGTCCCTTGAGAATGCGAAAGAAATACTCATAGCAAAGAATTTTTACGAGTATGCCAAAACCGTAGGTATCCAAGCAAATGGGACATCCGTACGAATATCAGTCCGAGATATCAATAACTATGAATTTACTTTATAGATAGTAAGGAAGTGAAAATGTGGCAAAGGTTCATTTTAATGTCGATGCTTACACGGCTCGATTGATTGGTCGCGAAAATGTATCGAAGCTGAACGGCGCTGTGCTGGAGCTGGTGAAAAATACATATGATGCAGATGCCACGATTTGCTTTCTTTACTACGACGATAAAAGTCAAACTTTATATATTGGCGATAACGGCTGTGGTATGACAGCGGATATTATCATGAAGCATTGGATGACAATTGGAAATTCATCTAAGAAAAAAAGATACCAGTCCGCGTCTGGTCGGATTCAAACTGGTGCAAAGGGAATTGGGCGGTTTGCATTGGACCGAATTGCAGATCAGTGCCAAATGTTGACGGCTTCGGATCAAGGAAGATATTTATGGTCAGTTGATTGGAGGACTTTTGAGTCGGAGGGAACTATTACTGATGTGACCGCCGATTTGGATGAAACACCACTTTCCTTTTCAGAATTCATAGATACATCTTCAAATCAAGCAGTAAAGGGTCTGGTGAATGAAAGGTTCAACCAATTCGGTACAGTTTTTAAGCTTACACTATTACGCGATGATTGGAACAACAAATTAATTGAAGATATAAAAAATGAGTTAGCTACGTTAATACCATTTGAATTGAGCAATTCATTTAACATATATTTATTCGACAATACCACCGCCATTGAAAGTGCATTGGTTTTGCATGACAATGATGCATTTTCCTATGACTACAAAATAGAGTTTAATATTTCCGGTGATGGCGACACAAAAATAATAATATGGCGAAACGAGTTTGATTTTAAAGATCAATTTTCCTATGTTATGGATAATGCTGGGTTTAATGAGCAAGACCGAAAGTATTTTACTGGCACTCCGATTACGATTCAAACTACATTCTCTGAGGTGCTGACTAAAGACAGGAATAAGCTTGATAATAATATCGGAAATTTCTATGGCGTCATGTATTTTGCAAAACTGCAAATTCCAGCTTCTGAGAAAGCCAAATACTACTATAAAGATATCACTGGAAGAAAGGATTTTCGTGATGTTTTTGGCGGAATTAAAATTTACAGGGACAATTTCCGTGTAAGACCTTATGGTGATCCAAAGACATCAAATTATGATTGGTTGCAATTGGCGGGGAGAAAGAATCGTTCTCCAGCTTCTGTATCTCATAAATCTGGTGCTTGGCGAGTAAGCGCCGACCAAATGCTGGGGTCAATTTTTATCTCCAGAACCAATTTGACATTACCAGATCAAGCCAATCGCGAGGGTATTGTCGAAACAAGAGAGTTTACCCAGTTAAAAGAATGTCTCCTTAATATCCTGCAATATATGGAAAGGGATCGCCAATATGTTTGCAGAAAGCTAAGCGACCTTTATGAGCGAGACACGCAAACTGAACAATTCATATTGGAAATTGAGGAAAAGGCGGCACCGTCTGCTACCTCAAGTGGCAATGCTGTCCATTATGTAGCAGCTATGGTTGAGGCTTCCAAGGCAAAGCAAGTTATCGATTATAAGGATGAGATTATCAAAAATTTGGAAGATGAGAACCGTATGCTAAGAGTGCTGGCGACAACAGGAATTGCCACAAACACATATATTCATGAATTCAAAGATTTAACCCACAGGTTAAATATGAAGATTGTTATGGCAAAAGAGGCTTTAGAGCTTGATAATGATTCTGAGGGGGCTCTAAAACAGATTCTTCAAGCAGATCGCATTAGAAATTCATTTAATTCATGGTTTTTGGTTACTATTGAGTCTGTCCGAAGAGATAAGCGTTCATTTAAGAAAATCGATTTAAATGAATTTTTAACTCAAATTTGCAACGCTTGGACGCAAGTAATTGACAGTAAAGGAATAAGTATTTACTGTGGCGTTCCAACTAATCCTACATATTTTCGTTGCTTCCCATATGAGATTGAAATTATATTGAGTAATTTAGTTACAAACAGCGTTTCAGTGCTGACTGATATCGTCCAGGTCGATAAGCATATCAATATTGAACTATCAGTTCAATCCGATAATATCGTAATCGACTATAAAGATAATGGGCCGGGGCTATCATCAATGTACAAGGAAAACCCTAACTTAATATTGGAAGCGTTTCAGTCAGATAAAACCAATGAATTTGGAGAAATTATTGGTACAGGGATGGGTATGTGGATAATAAATCGAACCCTTTTGGAGTATAATGGTAGTATTGACTTATCTGATAACAAGTCGACTCCAAACGGTTTTTGCTTTAAAGCAATTCTTCCCCGTAATTGCTAAGATGGGATGGTGAGCAGACATTGTACATTGTGGGATTTATTGACAACAGCTTTGATATGTTCGATGATTACCAAACACGACTGTCGCGTCGTGGAATTCAGTTGTTGGCTGCTCAGGAGCACATGTCAAAAGATGGGATTGTCCAGTGGATATTGTTAAATAATATTAGATGTGTAATGGTTGATTATAAGCTTCGGCCTAATTTTGATTTTGTTGGAACGGATTTAGTAGCATACATCAATAGTGAATTACCCGACCTCCCTTGCATGGTGCTAACGGCCTATCCACAAGAATCTTTGAGCGAAAACCTCGTTGTAAAAAATATGATAGAAGAGCGCGATGTGTTGGATACAACAGATATTAGCGCTTTTGTAGAAAAACTTAAACAGGCGGTTCATGTCTTTGATAACCGCCTTGCTCGTCATGTAAACGAATATAGCGAATTGTTCGGCAAGAAAACCGCAAATACCATTACTTCGTTGGAGGAAGAGCGATTCTTGTATCTCTTCCGCCTTTTGCGCGCTTATGGTGAAATCGATGAAATCCCCTCTATAATGATGCAGCCAGAAATAAGTGGGAAAATAGATGCCTTGATCGATAAACTTGATAATGTATTGGATAGGAAAACTCAGAAGGAAGATGAATAATTTGCGTGTGCATGGTGCAAAAGTCCTGAGACGCAGATCAGATGTTGTGTCTCAAAATGATTATCATAAATATGAGTGCGATTTGCAGCGAGATTTTCAATATATTTGTGGTTATTGCGGCAAACACGAAATGATTACCCATAAAGGTATGGAGCCAGATCATTTTGTTCCAGGCCGGATCGATCCGAGCCGTAAAACGGACTATACAAACTTAGTGTATTCTTGCTTCACCTGTAATCGAAAGAAATCAGGTAAATGGCCGACAGAGGATAAGGATTTATATAACAATGGTATTGAGGGCTTTGTCGATCCTGCTTCTGATGCTTATGATCAACATCTAAAGCGTGATGCTGATGGAGCAATAGTTTTCTGCTCAGATGTTGGTGAATATATGCACAAAAAAGCATTTGATTTTAATATTAGGCCAATAAAAGAGGTTTGGAAGGCCTCTCAACTATATGAAAAGAAAATTCAATTACATAAGTTAATCCAAAGTGCTAGTGATGAAGATAAAGTGAAATATATTGAAATTGATATGGAGCTAACCCAACTTCATGAGTATTTGTTTGCATGTAAAGAGTAGAAAATGTAGAATTTTCTGCAATGCGATTCAAGCGCCTGCATAACCCCGCATGAATGGCATTCGAGACTATAAGTATATAGGGATTCCTCTCATAGGTAAGCCAAAATTTTGCCGTTTTTCTGACCTCCGGCCAGAAAAACGGCTTGCCAATAAAGTATTGACAGCCGATATTTCTTATCAAATATTATTTATAAATGCTAATTATAACAATTGTTTTATGTCTATTATATACTAAGTGGGGGCGTAGCTCACCTGGGAGAGCGCCTGAATGGCATTCAGGAGGTAGTCGGTTCGATCCCGATCGTCTCCACCAACAAAAATCCGCACAAGCGTAACGCTTGTGCGGATTTTATATTTATACATTTTGGCGGTGCACAGAAGATACCACAACTTGACTATTATGCGATTTTTAGGCTATAATAACATTGTATATTAAATCAGCCGAAAGGATCGATGGCTATGTATATCGCTCGGCATCTCGAACAGACTGTAATCCGACTTGGGGATATGTTTGGCGCGGTTTTAGTGACTGGCCCGCGTCAAGTGGGCAAGACCACCATGCTGAAAACAATAACAAATGGGATTCCTTATATTACGCTTGATGATCCGATTATGATGCAGGCGGCTGTGGAGGAAGCCGGTAGCTTCTTCAAAAGCACGCCGCCACCTGTCTTTGCGCGAGATGAAAGGCGTGGATTTTCGTGATCCATTCGTTCCTACCGATGAATATTACACGAATAGGCGGCAAGCTCTCGCGACGCTGGAGTACCGGGACATCTGGAAAACCATACACCGCGGCAGCATGCCGGAGCTATACGCCAACGATAATATGGACTGGCACAGCTTTTATGCCGCCTACACAAAGACTTATATTGAGCGGGATGTCCGCGATTTGACACAAGTCGGTGACGAGGTATCGTTCCTCAAATTCATGGCTGTCATCGCAAGTATGACAGGGAATCTGCTGAATCTTTCCTCAGTAGCAAGGGATGTCGGTATCAGCCAGCCGACAGCGGAACGCTGGCTATCGGTTTTGGTGGCGTCAGACCTTGTCTATCTCCTGCGGCCTTATTCCAACAACGCTGTTAAACGCGCGGTAAAAACGCCGAAAGTTTATTTCCTTGATACTGGCCTCGCCGCTTATCTTACCAAATGGACATCGCCGGAGGTGCTGGAGGCAGGAGCTATGGCAGGGGCATTTTTCGAGACTTTCATTATCTCAGAAATTATAAAGAGCTACTACAATGCCGGACTGGATCTGCCGCTTTATTTCTATCGTGACCGCGACGGAAATGAGGTTGATCTTCTGATTTGGGGCGATGGAACGCTGTATCCGATTGAAATAAAGAAAACGGCGAATCCGAACAAAGAGGATGTTCGCGCGTTTAGTCTGCTTGATAAAATCCCGAATGTAAAACGTGGTGCGGGCGGAGTGGTGTGTATGTACGACAGACTTCTCGCACTGCACGGTGAGGACAAGATTATTCCGGTTAATTATTTGTAGGTGTAAGAAAGATATGGTGTTCATTTTGTCACAGTTGATTACATCATTATAAATAGAGAGTTCAGATAACGGCGGTTATAGATTGTGTTTATCTACAAAATATGATAAAATTTTACCAGGTAAGATTCCAAACAAATTAAAAAATGTAAGCGGGGAGAGCATAGTGGGAGATGCTATAAGTAAACGCAGGAAAATTACGAAAATCATCGAAGAAGAAACCGGCGGAAAAAGTTATAAGGCCCATAAATATAGTCTCGACAATGAACGCTCTCCGTTAGAATACGGTGAGAGTGAGGATAGTACTTTTGTTTGGAAAAAACGCGGAGAAACCGAACCGCCAATTACCTATAAATCTGTTGAGACATTGGCAAAAACTCTCGCAGCTCGCAACGAACAGGTTTTGACATATTTTCTTGATGGTTCTCGACACGTGTATAAAGTGGATGATATGGCATACTCTCAGTCAGGAGATAGAAGTGTAATTTTTCCCACTATAGCAGGGCAAGTCGGAGTCGGTATTTGTAAGCGCCAAGATAGACGGATAACGCCGGAGGATATAACGAGAGAAATTGTAATTTCGATCCCAAGCATTGCCGACCCGAGTGGAAAAGGCGGATTCCTTGAGGCTTTATCTGTAAAGCTTAATGAAAGCACCGAACTGGCGAGGATAAAGCAATGTGGATGGAAGTTTTCAACACCAATTCCCTATGATGTCAGAACAGATGAGCGAAAGTTTGAAGATCGCGGAACGGCTCGGATTCAAGAAGTAATGATAGAACGCGAGAAAGCAATGGTAAAAAAGCTCGTCCGACAGGGCAAGCTGAATCAAGACAATTATCTCGTTAAGGATGGATCGCTGGAATATCGGCTGACTAAAACAGACAAGGATGACGAAAAGAGCTTTCAGACCTTTAAGCAAAACTATAACTGGGTTATTGGGTTATCTAAATCGTTTAACCCCGAAGCATGTTTTGAAAAAGGCAAATCAAATCCCGGATTTATTGCCGATTTAAAGCCTTACCACCGTACACCTGTCGCGTATTTTGGAAGCGATAAGGAACCTCTTGCATTCGCCGTTTGGTACATACGATTGCGGGATAAAAGTAAAACTAGAACGCCTTTTGATGGGATTATTAAGGTCGAAAAAATCCTTGTGCGTGATGATGAGATAAAAAATGGTATGGAAACAGAAACCGTAGATAGGCTCAGCGCACTCATTATCAACGAACGCAACCCTACTTGCTATGGAGCGGACCTTCGATGGGCAAATCATATCTATCCAATATATCTTACAGAAAGATTCGTGAAATCCCAGTATCTGAGTACAGAAAGTTTTTTACATCTGTTTTAGGGAGAGGTAACGATGGCTAAAAATAAATTAATCGGCAGAGTTCTTGCAACTGAGAAGAATCCAACGACAATTGATGAGTTTTATTTTTGGACAAACTCAGATACAAAACTCAATGCTTTCGACATTGTTATGGTTGAGCGCGAGAATGGCACCAAGACATATGGTGTCATTGAAAGCATTTCCCACATAACCGATGTAACGAATTTTCTCACTAACTTTATCTCTAGTGATTTCGGCGATGTTGATGTCATAGAGCCGACTATGCGGGTTGGAATGAATTATGCTCTTGCAAAAGTATCCTTTAACACGAACGGGGACTATACTCCGGTTCACAACAACTCCAAAGTTTTTCTCGCCACAGAAGAACAAATTACATTTGCACTCGGATTAGATAAAGTCGAAAATCCGCTTGTTTGCGGATCGTTAAAAATGTATGAGGGAACAGAGGATGAAGTGACTCTTCCCGTCAATCTCAATGCAAAGTTCCTTTTAGGCTCGGAAGGAGCGCACCTTAACATATCTGGTATCTCCGGACTTGCAGCAAAAACCTCCTATGCTATGTTTCTAATGAAGTCTATTCAAGATACATATGCTTCAAAATCAGACGACGATGATAGTGTTGCTTTTGTGCTTTTCAATGTTAAAGGGAAAGATTTATTGGCGATTCATTGTCCTAATGACGAGCTCGACGAGAAAACAATTAAAGAATATGAAGGCACACTCAAGCTTTCTCCGACCCCGTTTAAACAGGTAAGGTATTATATTCCTTATTATGACAGCAAATCATCAAAGCAAAGCACTTATCTGTCGCGTGAAGATGTTTCAAGCTACATTGTCAGCGGCCAACTTAAAAAATTTAAGTACGTGTACTCTGATGATAAAGAAAGCATAGAAATGATTTTTGCGAATATTGACGACCCTTCTCAAACGATGGAATCAATTGTCAATAAAGTTATAGATGCCAATGACCCTGATTTTGGAAGCGCGACGACTTGGGGAGATTTTTTAGAAACTGTAAGTAAAAATGCGCAGCGAGGTTTCGGCGGCGGTAAAGGCGGCGAAATTCTCATTAACAGTTGGAAAAAATTTAAGCGATATGTGAACAAAGCCATTACCAAAGATGATATGTTCGCTAACCGTGTTATGCCGGAACAAAGTGAATGCCGTCTTGCAGACGAGTTGAAACATATAAAGAAAAACGAAGTTCACGTTATAGATATTGCCAAGTTGCCGGAGGATAAGCAAGCATTTGTTTTTGGAGACGCGGTTAAAACTATTTATAACCTCAAATTGGGCGAATACGACAATGAAAATGGAGTATCACCACCTTCACGGATTGTTATTTTTATTGATGAACTCAATAAATACGCTTCAAGCGATGCTCCTAAGAATTCTCCGATATTGCGTCAAATTCTTGATGTTACTGAGCGTGGACGTTCTCTCGGTGTAGTTCTCTTTGGGGCGGAGCAGTTTAGATCTGCCATACACAAGAGAGTGACAGGAAATTGCGCCACTCACGCCTATGGAAGAACAAACTCTATTGAAACTGCGACAGGTGACTATAAGAGCCTGCCAAGTACATATCGAAATATGCTGACAAGGTTATCACAAGGAGATTATCTGATTCAGAACCCTGTTTTCCGTTCACTTCTGAAGATAAAATTCCCGAAACCAATATATAAGCAATTCAAGTAGGAGCGTAATGTATTATGGCAGAATACGTGTTCGGAGCCAATATTCTTGAAAACTTAACAACGGGTATGTATCAAGATTCTAAGGTCATTTACCGAGAGTATATACAAAATGCTTGCGACCAAATTGATAAAGCTGAGCAGTTTGGCATTCTGCGGCCGCGCGATGCCCAAAGCAAGTACCCCGATTTGGGTCAAGGTATCGTTGATATTTGGCTATATCCCGACAAACGGAATATAGTTATTGAAGATAATGCTACGGGCATAAAGGCCGATGAATTTCAGCGCATACTTGGTAATATAGCCGATTCTGATAAAGTTATGGGTGAGGATAAAGGATTTCGAGGTATCGGTAGACTTTGTGGATTGGCCTATTGCAAAAAACTGATTTTCACTACCCGATGGGTAGGGGAAGATGTTGTTTCTATCATGGCGTGTGACGCTTTGAAAATGCGCGAAATGATTAACGAGGCTAATACAAAAATTCAAAAGCATTCTGCACTTGACGTATTAAATGCAATGGTTAAATTCAGCGCTCGACCGGCAAATGAATCTGATGCCGACCACTTCCTTAAAGTGGAGCTTATAGATATAAATGATGAAAATGAAGAGCTTTTCGGCGGCAAGGATGATGATAATATAGAACAACTTACTAATTATCTTTCGTTTGTTGCGCCTGTACCTTATCAGGCTGATTTTTACTACCGCTCAGAAATTTATGAACATGCCAAAGGTTTGAATGTAAAAATAGACGAGTACGATATCAGAATAAATGGAGCATCTATTTATAAAAAATATAAAACTCACCTTAAAACAGGAAATGGACGAGATGATGTTTTTGGTGTTGAATTTTATGATTTTTATGCTGATGACCATTCTCTGCTTGCGTGGATGTGGTTTGGAAAAACCTCTTTCAAGGCAGCGATAAAGGAAGATGAAATTAGCCGAGGCTTGCGTTTGAGAAAAGAAAATATCCAAATAGGCGAAGATGACACTCTCCGTGATATGTTCACCCGCGAATCCAGTAAGCGTGGAAACAACTACTTTATTGGTGAGATTTTTGCTGTTTCCCGCGAGTTAATACCAAACTCGCAACGCGCATATTTTAATGAGACTCCTGTTCGGATTGACTTTGAACATAGGCTGAAAGATTATTTCAATAACATTCTTTATTATATTTACTATGAAGGTTCAGATATCAACAGCAGCATAAAGAAAATTCATTCTTATAGTGAAAAAGCATCTGAGTTTGAAAAGAAAATTGCTGAAGGTAGCTTTTTATCAACTGAGGAGCGCGAACGCGAACAAGGGGAATTAGAGACAAAAAAACGAGAGGCAGAAAAAGCCAAGCAAAACCTTGAGAAGAAAAAAGAAGTCGGTCGTTCATTTCTGACTCCACAAATCGTGGAGCGGCGTATCAATGAGGTAAGCACCATTCAACTGGAAAGTGCGACGGTTGTAGTCAGTAAAGAGACTAGTGAAAAGAAAGACGAGCAGAGTTACAGCCGCAGCGAGAAGAAATTTCTTGTTGATACGATGTTCCCTTGCCGCAACAAGAATGAACGGAAATTATTATCGGAAACACTCGACAAAATATTTGTTATTATCCAAAAGTCTACTGATAAAAAGACTTCGGAGAAAATTATCAATCTAATTAAGGAAGAGCTTAAATGAGCAAACGTAAAATACTTCTTTTAGAGCCAAATTATAAGAACAAATATCCTCCAATGGGACTAATGAAAATTGCAACGTACTATCGTTGCCGCCGTGACGATGTCCGTTTTTATAAGGGGGATCTTAAGGAGTTTGCGGCACGTCTATTGTTTGAGGAGTACTTTGCGGGCGTTGATAAGGAAAATAATGGTATTGATAGATTGATATGTAACTTTATTTTGAAGCGTGGTGTCTCAAAGATTATAGAGTACATCAAGACAGGTAAACACGCTCCGCTTGAGATGATAGCGGAGTTTTCTCGTTCATCCGGCGACTGCGAAAAGCATTCGACTGAAGATCTGCTTGGCAGACTTTCAGAATATCGTAAGGGATATATAAATGAAGATTTTCCGAAATTCGATAGAGTAGGCGTAACAACCTTGTTTACGTTTTATTGGAAAGAAACAATAGCCACAATACTCTTTGCCAAGAAGCTGTGTAAACCGAAAGGTAAGGTTTTCGTAGGCGGTATTGCTTCTACCCTTGTGCCGGAGCATATAGAAAAGGAAACTGGAATTCAACCTCACATCGGACTGCTCGATAAGCCGTTCGCTTATGATAAAGACAAACAAGGAGATGTAATTATTGATGAATTACCGTTGGATTACTCTATCCTTGAAGAAATTGATTACCGATATCCAACGGAGAACACATACTTCGGTTATATGACTCGTGGATGCATCAATCATTGTCCTTTTTGTGCCGTTCCAAATCTTGAACCAAAGTACTGCAATTACATTGGCATAAAGAATAAACTTCAAAAAGTTGATGAATGTTTTGGTGCAAAAAGAGATTTACTCTTGATGGATAATAATGTTTTTGCATCCGAATGTTTCGACAAAATTATTGACGAAATAAAGGAATGTGGTTTTGCTAAGGGTGCGAATTACGTTCCTGACAATGAATATGATATTGCTTTTCGCAACTTACTGGAAGGGTTCAAGCTGGGAGATGGAAAATCTCAAAAGGTATTTAATGACCGCGCTTATATTAGGAAAATCGTATCTATATACGATGACATAACAGACCGCCTTGTGAGCGAAGAAAAAGGCGAATTTTACAGTCAACGTGAAAAACTTGGTCTGCTTTTCCCCGAAACTGCTACAAAAGAAAAAATCAAGGCGTTTCACGAAATCGCAAAACCGCTCTACAATAAGAACTTTAAACAGAACACTCGAATTCGTTTTATTGATTTTAATCAAGGACTAGATGGTAGACTTGTCGATGCAAGCAAAATGCAGAAGATTTCCGAGATAGCAATTCGCCCACTCCGTATTGCTTTTGACTATTGGAGTATGCGGGAAAAATACGAAATTTCTGTAAGAACAGCAGCAGAATACGGTATTAAAGATTTATCAAACTATCTTTTGTATAACTTTAAAGACCACCCGGACGAGCTATACGAGAGAATGCGCTTAAATATCGAGTTGTGCGAGGAGTTAGGAGTAACGATATATTCATTTCCGATGAAATACCATCCGATTGATGACCCTGCGTATTTCCGTAACAGAGATTATATCGGAAAACCTTATTGGAATAGAAAGTTCATTAGAGCTATCCAAGCGGTGCTTAATTCTACGCATGGAAAAATCGGTCGCGGAAAGACATTCTTTGAAGCAGCTTTTGGTAAGGATATTGAAGATTTTCATAGAATCCTTTGGATGCCGGAGGCGTTAATTATTCAACGTTATAAATATGATAAACAAAAACGCAATGAATACTTCGGTGGCAGACAGACTCCATATGATGATGTTGACGATGTGACCGGAAGTATTACTGATGAGTGGTGGGCAAAATTTAACCAACTCAATCCAAAACAACGCATTCTTGCTGAAAAAATTATTACAGAGAACCGTTTCACCGATGACGATATTAGTGTTGATGACAAGAAAGTCATGGATGTTTTAAAATATTATCAAATAAAGCGTGATAATTCTTAATATAAAGTCTGATTTCTGTGGTGCAGCAGAAATCAAGGAAGTGGCGAAAAACCACTTCCTTGATTAAAACACCCGCAACAAGGGTGCTTGCCTTTATTATCAATGTATCTGGCGTAATGTGTTTTGTATGCTCGCTGATAAGGCTGCCAGATTGGATCGTTTTTGACCTTGTCATCGTATTTTTTTCGCGCACCAATATCTCGGCACGTTTTCTCCGTCTTGCCCGGAGCAATGTTTTCACAGAAGTCGGCATAGTAATTATTCTCCAGTAGAAAATATTTGCTACAACAGCCACAACGCTTGGGAAGCATTCCTGTTTTTATGCCGTCAAACAATTCGGCAGCTAAAAAAGAGGCGATATCTTCATACCTTACAACCTCGCAGAGGGCGGGGGTCTTTTTTCCTTTGGCATCCTTAATCTGCAACACTTCATATTCAATTTGCCTGTGAGAGATCGGAGCAAATCGCTGGTAGTTATGACGTTGCGCTTCTTTGTAAGTATCTCTGTAATTTTGATAGGCCGCTGCCGCCTGCACAGGATTCGGAAACGTGCTATGAATATGAAAAAAATTGTCCAGGAAGTCTGCGAAAACATAATGAACCCTCAATACGCCTTCACAAAAACGCTTGTACTTGTCGAGCAAATTTGCGTATTATGTACTTACCACTCACCCGTCATTCTGCCATTCCTGATATACTTTTCAATTTCCTTCACGCTATAACCGTTTTTCTTGCCTTTTATAGCTTTCTTGGCTATTTCTATCACATCGCTTTCGCTGTATCCCTCTATACGGAGCATACGTCCCAACTGGCTTAAGATACCGCGGCACATATACTCGGGACCGCAGATAGTTTCCAGACCCTCAATTTCGGAAGCGGCTTCCGATAATACGCTTGCCGCGGTAAACATATACGCCGTGTCGGATATTGAACGTCGGGAGCGGTATTTTCTGCCGCTTGTGATAACATACTCATATTGCGACGCCATACTGCCTGCAATCTTTTCAGTAACGCTCGAGCGACCTTTGCCTCTTCTTTTCTTCATTTTGATGCGAATACCTCCTGCTCTTTTAATAATATGGCGGTGACCGAGCTTTTGTTATCCTCCCCCTCATTTTTAGCTGTCACCTGTCATCAAAGAAGATTTTGCTTTTGTGAGGCTGTTTTTGTGGTGACAGGTGTTTGGCGGTGACGGGTGACAGAGATATACCAGTCTGCGCAACGTGTAGACTTTCCCTCTTTGTGTCTCTGCGGGCGGGGTGCATCGAGACCATTGTGACTGGGTTTGATTGCCTTGACACTCACAGCGATAACGAAATATTAAAATATCTGTTATCGTTTAATTCTATTATGGACAACCCTTGACAAGAAGTCAAGGAAAATGTATCATAAAAATTAGACTTATCGCTAAGAGTCGCATGGCCGATTATAGATTATCGCTTAAAAAGGTGTGGGGTATGAAACAGCAAGCATACATTAAAGACGGCAAATTGCGCGTCCACTTTAATCAGTCCGATGCATCGTCACTGATATTTGATTCATTTGGAGCGCCGCTTGGGAATTCTATCGCCGACTTTTCGGCTTTGCCGGAGGATTTTTTCCGCTGGACGCTTGAGCGGCTGAGAGATATTTATTTGGAGGCTATCAATAATCGCGGGACGAGAGAGGCAGTGTTTGTCGCGCTGAAAAACGAGGCTTTGGAGTCCGCCCAAATCAGCCTGTTTTTCAATATCTACTTGGATGCCTTCGTCATGTTCCTTGTGTGTTTGCCACATAAAAAGGAAGCTATGCAAAAACTTCGGGATTTTTTGCTTGAGCAGGGCCAAAATACTGGCAAAGAACGCATACAATACGCCGATTTCACAAATGCTTCGGCATGGGCCGTCGAAGTTTTTACAGAGGATTTTATCAAACGCCAAACACAGCTAAAAGAAGATTTGGAGTTTATCTCCGGCAATAACGATGATTATACGGGTCTGACGCCTATGCAGCGGTTGTATATGCTGTCAAAACAGGGTAGAAATTATTTATCAGGTGAGTTCAAAACGGTTCTTTCTCCGGATCATATCTTTTTGCCGGGTAAAGATGACGCGGAAAATGTAAAATCCACTTTGCTCCAAAACAAGGTGGACATTGTGGAGATGGTTGAGATCAATAGCCTTGACGATTTACTGAGATTTGAGTTGTTCCACACGCTGAAAGCGGAGCTGCCGCTTCGGAAATGCAAGCATTGCGGTGAGTTTTTTATTGTGCGCGGCAGAGTTGATACCGAATACTGTGATCGGCCTAAGTTAGACGGGAGTAAGCCCTGCTCCATCATCGGCGCTACCCGCAATTATTGGGACAGCAAAGCGGACGATCCGGTTCATATAGAGTTCCAGAAGGCGTACAAACGGAACCATTCCCGCCAGCGCGTAGGAAAGATGACGCAGACCGAGTTTTATGAGTGGTCGGAAGAGGCCCGGAAAAAGCGCGGAGAATGTGAGGCGGGGACGTTGTCGCTTGAGGAGTTTGTGGAATGGCTGGAGCGGGGACGGGTGCGCAGAAGCCGAGGGAACAGCGTTCTAGATAATCATGGCCATTCACAATGACTCCATTGTGTTCCATATATAAAAATGCTATACTGGTGGAGTGCTGTCGAATTCTTGGGCTCGCGATGGATTGGCCATATATTTCCACATACCAAGCGTCGCCACCGATATGTCGGCAAACGCAACGGCAATATTTCTAAGTGGCCAATAAGGAGCAATTACTAAGCACGGAAGGAACGGCAGATAATGGCTACCACAAATAATCCAAATAATGGCTCAAAGTCTGTTACAGGATTGGTTTCTTCGATGTCCGTTTCCATGAGGGAGTCTTTCATTTCGTGGCTTTCTATTGGTAATGCCAAGGAATACTCACTGCAAGCCACTATCGCCTGCCTTGACAGGATTTCCGAGTATGTTATCAGCAAGAAGATTTCCTGTAGCATTTGGGAAATCTCCAAGCCGAGCGTGTTTCAGCCAGTATATCGAAAGGTCTTAGAAGCAAAGCTTTTAAGGATTATAGAAAAGAACACTCATAAGATGTTTATTTCCGTGGGACAGCTTTATTTAAAGTTTCTCAAAGAAGACATTCAAAAGCAAAAGGTTTTCAATCAAAGAATAATAGTTGATGCAGGCAATAATATGACCACTGCTACTGTTTCTCGTGATGCCCGCAATATTACTAACCGTAACCTTGAATGCTCTTTTACTTATCCAGGATCAGGAAAAACATACGCACATAAGAATGTGGCTGAACAAAATGCTATTAGAGCAGGGCTACAGATTACCGATGTCTATCAGGTTAACAAACCAGCAACTGCTTTTACTAATATTACTACCAACAGTAACCTCGAATACTCTTTCACCTATCCGGGAGCAGCAAAAACATATGCACATAAAAACATAGCAGTGCAAAATGCTATTAGCACAGGGCTACAGGTCGCCGATGTTTTCCAAGTCAACGAGCCAGCAACTGCATTTGTGGGACTATCTCAAACTGTGAACGCTTCGAAACTGCCTGATTCTGATGCAAGCCGCGCAGAGGCTGAAAGTATATCATCAGGTGAGATAGAAGCCGCCATCGAACTCGTACTTAAAAAACGGTATTCGAACGGTTTCCGGCTTGGTTCCTTCATCGAAACAGAGCGCTTACGCAAGTTTGTCAGCGATCATGTTTCCGATGCAATTACTTTGACGGATGAAGAATTAGAAGCTTTTGTAAAAGCCTGTGGAACAGTATTTAAAGGCAAGACATATATTGTCAGCCCAAAAACCGAATTGAGTATACGTGAGCTCGCAGAAAAATACTTTGCCAGCGGAGCAACCGCGATATTTTTCACAGAGTTTTTTGCAAAGCATGAGGAGTGGCTCATCGGGGTGAGCGTCGTGTCGGCGGAAATGCTGGAAGAATTGCTACGCCAGATGTTTCCCCACCTCACGTTCACGGCGGCATACTTCGGCAAGACGGACAAGCCAGTACCCGACGTCCTTGAGAGCGAGCTCATGCGTATTTGGGGAGACGATGTGCTTCTGACTTATGATGCCTTGGCGGAGCGGCTAAAATACATACCTGTATCACGTATCAGGCTCGCTTTGGGGCAGAATGTGGATTTTGTGTGGAACAGTACAAGCGAGTTCACCCATATCAGCAAGGTCGACATAAAGCAGGAGGAGAAAACCCTTATCATTGGCTTTGCCGAAAAAGAGATAGGCATACATGGGTATGTCTCGATTGCGGACTTTCCTCTTGATGAGATTGCTGAGCGGAACTACCTGCTCAGCAAAACCGCCGTCCACAACGCTGTTTTCTTGGTCTGCCTGTCCGATGTTTATGAGCAGCATGGAAAGATTATCGCGCAAAAGGGTGGCGGCATTGATGCCAAGCAGATTTTGGACGAGTACTGCCGTTCGCTTGACCGCTGCACCCTTGGCGACCTGCTTGACTTCGAGCGCGAGCTTACGGGCGAAAGCCACCGTTGGCTGCCGATGCAGGCTGGCTACGATATTATGGTCAGGGTCGACAGGGACACATTTCTCGCGGAAAGGTTTCTCGATTTTGACTGCCGGGCGATTGATAACGCGATAGAATACTTTTTAGGTGGATATGAGTATATTCCGCTCCGGCACATTACGACCTTTGCGCCGTTTCCGCACTGCGGGCAGATATGGACGCTGTTCCTGCTTGAGAGTTACTGCCGGCGGCACAGTGAATGCTTCCGCTTTGACGTACTGTCAGTGAATTCCACCAACGCAGGCGCGATAGTGCGAAAACACAGCAAGCTTTCATATCATGATATTATTGTCGACGCTGTTGCGAAGTCGGACGTCATCCTCAATGCCGCCGCCGTGCTGGATTTCCTTGTGGAGAACGGCTACACTTCGCGACGGCGTTATTCTGCAATCGATAAATTGATAATACAAGCAACTGCCTTGCGCGGTTAAGAAAATAGAAACGAAAGTGAATTGGCGATGTACTCTTATAAATATTGTGAAAAAAACGGCGGGATTTTGTTGAATTCCACGCCGACAAAAGTCTCAAAAGAGCCGCGTCCAATATACGCACCGGAATTGGACTTGCTCGGCTTTCGAAAATATTGGAAATATGACAGTCAAACAGATGCACCGTATATGTGGGCAGAGGCCAATCGCTACTTCTATCGCGGTCGGCTTGTGGCAACTTTACTGGGTGGTGACGTTTATCACGCACCTGTCATTCAATTGGCTTATATCTGCCCCGAATGGCGTGAAGCGCCTAACGGCAAAGCTACCACAAAAACCGAATGCAAAAATTATGAGGAATATGGCACCAGTTATACTGACAAGAAAGGCAATGCTTTCACGCTTGCACCGCCCGAACCCAGTGGCAAACTTCGTTCAATCGATATAGCGGCGATGGTGGAGGCTAATCGTGAAATATTAGGATGGCTTGAAGAATCAACCGCAAAGAAAATTGTCGACGTATATCAGCGATACAAAGACAAACTCGACATCTTCCATGTGGCGTTTTCCGGCGGGAAAGACAGTTGCGTATTGCTCGATCTTGTGAAAAGTGTTCTTCCACATGACAGCTTTGTAGTGGTGTTTGGCGATACGGGAATGGAGTTCCCTGATACCTACGCCGTAATTGACAAAACTGAAAAGCAATGCGGAGCAGAAGGCATAAAGTTCTATCGGGCAAGCTCGCATTTTACTCCGGAAGAGAGTTGGGATTTGTTTGCCCCGCCGTCCAGAGTATTACGTTGGTGTTGTTCGGTACACAAGTCTACCCCACAGACGCTAAAATTGCGTGAGGTTATGGGCAAGAATGAATATATTGGGCTTGATTATGTCGGCGTTCGCAAACAAGAAAGCATTGCGAGAAGCGAATATGAATACGAAAACTACGGCAAAAAACAAAAGGGGCAATACAGCCACAACTCCATACTTGAATGGACGTCTGCCGAGGTGTGGCTATACATATATTCTCGTGGCGTAATTATAAATGACGCTTATAAGAAAGGGAATGGACGAGCAGGATGTGTTTTTTGCCCCATGTCGGGCGGTGCTTTTGACTATGTACGCAGGCAATGCTATACTAAGCATATTGATAAGTATATTGATAAAATTGTAACCACTAACATCTGGGACAGCGGAAAAAATAATCTTGAAACTTATGTAACAAGTGGAGGTTGGGATAATCGGCGAAGTGGACGCGGTCTGAAAGATAATATCGTTAGATACTCAGAGTCTATAAAAGATGGAATAATTACGATACAAATAAAAAATCCATATTCTGATTGGTATGAATGGATTAAAACGATTGATGAGGAAATAAATTACAAAATTACAAAAACAAAAGAAGGCTATAACGTTACTATTTCCGAAACAGACATGAAAGCAAGTCCCGCGTTCGGAAAATTATTCAGACAGGTTTTCAGAAAAGCAGCATATTGTGTGGGGTGTAAAGTTTGTGAGGCGAATTGCCAAAATGGACTTTTAGTATTTGAAAAAGGAAAAGTAAAAATTAGAGACTGCTTGCGTTGTGGTGAGTGTCATAAGATTCAGAGTGGCTGCCTGTTATTTGAGAGCCGCAAAGTACCAAAGGAGGCCAAATCAATGAAAACAATCAACTGTTTTGATGACCACGCGCCTATGCCGGATTGGATTAGGAAGTTCTTCGACAAAATGAACGACTATTTTGAGCAACATGGTATAGGACCTAATCAGATTAAATGTTTCAAACGTTTTCTTCGTGATGCTGGGCTTCAAGAGCAAAACCATTGTTTGCCTTTTGCCGAGCTTATTAAACGCATTGGGTACGACACAGATACCGCGATGGGACTTATTCTTGTCAACCTTGTCAACGAAAACCCACAGATTGAGTGGTATGTTAAGGAACTTGACATAGGGCGTTCTTACGAACGCAAAACAGTAGAGGAAATGCTGGTCGCTTTAGATATGAAAATTAAAGCAGCCCGTTCAGTTGCTAAATCTTTCAAACGCCTTGTTGAAACCCCGCTCGGTACAAAGCTTAATTTCGGCTATGTTGATGATGACAATATGACCCGAACAACCTGCTCTATTTCCGACCCGCGCGTCATCCTCTACGCCCTCTATAAATTTGCAGAGAAATGTGGCGACTATAAGGAATTCACGCTGAACGAGCTGCTCTCCGACAACATTGATCGAGATGGAGTTTCGCCCACGCGCATTTTTGGGCTTGACCGGGAGGCGATGCAGCCAATTTTGCTCGGGCTAGATGCAAACTATCACGACTTTATCACCGCCACCTTTACCAATGATCTTAATAAAATCACGCTAAGTGACGATAAAACCAGTGAGGACGTGCTGGAACTATTTAAAGGGGGCAACTGATTATGGCTAACAAGTATTCCGAATACTTCAAAATAAATCCAAAATATTACCCCTGTGTTGACTTGGAGGCGATTCGCGCAGGAGCCGCTTGGGCAAATACATATCCGCATGAAGCATTTATTGCATTGCTTCGCAATGTGGACAAAATGCTTTCGGGAGGGAAGGTTCCCGTGTGGATTCACGGCGCATACGGCACGGGGAAGAGCCAATGCGGGTATGCTTTGAAGAAGATTCTCGAGGTTCCGGAAGTGGAACTGCGGGAGTACTGGAATACTGATGCGTTTAGCCATGTCTTTCAGACTAACGCAAACAAAGATTTGCTTGAAAGGTTGGCAGGCCATAAGAAGCGGGGCATCGTCACGGCATATCGCTATGCTTCCGGTGGGATAGACGGCGTTCGCGACTTATTGCTTGCCGTACAGGACAGTGTAAAGCAAGCTCTCGTTGATGCCGACGTGAAAGATTTAGGGGAATATACCCTGCGAGACAGCGTCATCGCATGGCTTGACGATCCTCTGAACAAAAAACACTTCGATGAGTTCCTTGAATTGCCCGAATTCGCGAGCCGCTTTTCGCAATCTACTGCGGATGAGGTGCTTTCCGATTTGCGTGAAGGCGGTGAGCTGAAAGAACTCTTGGAAAACATCTTCTATCTTGCCGACAAACGTGGGATACAGGCATTTGACCTAAATACAGACAGGCTTGTGGCGTGGATAAAAGACGTTATTGCTAAGAATGATATTAAGCTTGTCCTTATATGGGACGAGTTCTCGGATTATTTCAAGAATAACCGCAACTCGCTCAGTGAATTCCAGAAAATTGCCAGCCTTTGCCAGAGTACGCCTTTCTATTTTGTGATTATAACGCATCAAACATCGAGCGTCATCGCTAACAAGAACGACGACGCTTGGAAAGTTATACAACAACGCTATGATGGCGGATTCGTGGAAATCACTCTGCCTGACAGCATTGCTTTTGACCTTATCGGTTCCGCGCTTGAAGTGAATCCTGACACCAACGTCAAGAATGCGTGGCATAAAATTGCCGACACGCTTTACTCCTATGTACCGGAGTCTAGCAAAGCCGTTATGAACGCGGCGGGAATTACCGATGAGAACGTAATTAAGAGGATGATGCCTCTGCATCCCTATGCCGCCATGATTTTAAAATACATCGCTACCGCATTCGAGGCGAATCAACGCAGTATGTTTAATTTTATAAAGACGGCCAGTGACGAGGACGTAAAGGCATTCCAATGGTTTATCCAAAGCACGGCATACGATGACGACCGTCCGCTTTTGACTGTGGATTTACTGTGGGATTTTTTCTATGTGAAGGGTAGGAACAATCTGACTGCCGACATACAAGCCATCCTCGATACCTATCCCCGTCAGCATGATTTGGGTAAGAAAGAAAAGTCCGTATTAAAAACCATTCTCATTATGCAGGCAATCGGGCAGCGGATCGGTGGTCGCGCAGACGCTCCGGGAAAAGTCACGGAACTGTTCAGCGTAACTGAGAAAAATCTGCGATATGCCTTCGAAGGTGTGGATGAGTTAGAAGGCGGTGCTTGCGTAAGTGTTGCAAAAAGACTCGTCAATGATGGTGTATTGTATAGAAAGCCCATCGGCAACAATCAAGAGGTGTACGCTGTTGCCGCGCTTGCGGGCGATCAAGCGAAGATTGACAATAATAAGAAGATACTCCGTGAAAACCTGACTACATCAAAGCTTGTTACCGAGGGCGGGCTTTCTACACTTTTGAGCCTTACTCCGGCACTCAAGCTCCGGTTTGATATTGACTATCCAGACGGCAAACTGACAACCGTAACCCTTTCCGATTTTGATAAGGCGATTGACAAATACAAGAGCAAAGACCTTGGACGATATTTCCATGCCGTGCTTGCGTTTGCCAAGGATGATACGGAGGTTAAGCCTTTTCGCAAGGCGATTAAGGATGCCGTTATCAGCGGGGAATATGACAATATCATCTTTATTGACGCACTGTCAACTCCGTTGGGTACGGACGACTATGAGCAGTATCTTGATTTTCAGTCGCTTGCTATGTATTACTCAGGCCCCGATAATGATCTTGCTCGTAAAAATGCCAAGGACGCAAAGGATGTATTGGATATTAAATGGCGAAGCAGGCTTGAAAAAGGCAGATTTATCGTCTATACTACCGCAAACAAGGATGGTGACAGCTATCCGAATTCTGCAAGCGTTATTGGTGCCCTTCAAGGCACGGTTACATCAAAATTCCCGCTCCTGTTTGATTTCAACAAGGGCCTGAGCGAGAGCATGCTGAAGTTAACGCAAGCCAAGTCCAGCATTAAGCATGGCGCGGCGCAGACTTCTGGAAACGCCGTTAAAGACATAGAGAAATTCACTTTGGATATTGCGCCAAATAGTGTGTGGAAGATAGAAAGATATTGGGAAATTCCAGCTCTAGCTACCTTGCCAATTTCAAAAATAAAAATTGATGTTGATAATACAATCAACAATGCCTTTGAAAACAACAGCGGCCAAATCGCTGTTCGCGATGTGTATGACCTTTTAGAAGATAAGTACGGCTTTGCCCCATGTAACTTGACGGCTTTCCTCGTCGGATTCCTGCTTAAGGAATACTGTACGGATACCTACCGGTTCATCGATTCGGCAGGCAAGCCGTTTGATATGGCTGACCGCATTGAAATTCTCGGGCATATGCTCTCTGACTATATCGCAAACACAGACCCGCAAAAGTATAAAGACACCTATATCGCCCGCAGAACCCCCGCCGAGAACGCGTTTTATAAACTTACGGAAGAAGCATTCGATATTACTCCCGATTCTTGCGCCACTGTCGGCGTCGCCGCTTTGGCGGTTGGCAGAAAAATGAAGGGCCTTGGCCTGCCAATATGGGCACTGTCGTATGTAGATGAACTTGGCATATATGACATTGTGGAGAAATATGTCGCACTTGTGCAAGCGAATGAAGACGGCACAGACGCGCAGACTCTAGCCATTGAAATTGGCAGAATTGCGCAAGCACAGACAGGCTTGGGCACCAGTCTTCACGCCCTCATCGCGAATAAAGAAAACTGTAGAAACGGGATGTGGTCTTACCTAAAAGAGTATGAAAATGGAAAAATCATAGACCTTGCCAAAGAGATAAACGCTGATTCAAATATTATTGAGGACATTCGCCGCCTATTTAATGTCGAGCGCTCGTATCTTTGGAGTAAGACGACCGGCGAATCCGAAATAAGCAAGCTACTCATTGAATATGGTATTGCCCTCGAGACGAATAATATTCTATTTTCAGCCGCGACTTCACTCAAGGGAGCCTTGGCAGTTTGGCGTGAGAAGATTAAATATATCCACCTGTCCTCAGAAGCTTTGGCGCAGATGAAAAATACAGGACTCGCTGCAATACTGAACTATATCACAAAGATATACGCGCAGAACGATTTGCTCTTAGACCAGTTAAAAGCATTTCTTGCCGAATTGCAGACGCACGGTGGTAGTATTTCAAGCTTTTTTAAAGATGAAAAGCCGTTATTCCTCAAAATCTACGAACCTTATCTTGAAGGCTTAACCGATAATGTTAGCGATATAATCGCTATGCTGCCTAACGGAATGTTCGCAATGGACGCAAGTGGATGTAACATCGAGATAAAAAACAAAGCCGAGAATTTCCGTAAAGGGCAAAAGAAAATCGAGTTACTTACGCTATGGAACGATAAAACGGGCTCTAAGACTCCAAAAGAATGGTCGACGCTCCACAAATGTCCCATTCTTATTATGGTAATCGGCGCGGTAATCGGCGAGGAATACGATAAGGCCAGAAAGGCGTTTGAAACGATAAACCAGACGAATCCGCCGGAATTTGCGATTAACGACGCTCTCGCATTCCTTAAAAAAGTTACATTCTTTGACGACCTGCGCAGTCAGGCAAAACGCGATGAGGCATTTGTCAAGCATATCATCGGGGATTATGCAAAAATGGTAACTTTGGGGGACGTGAAGGCAAGGCTTGATCGCCTGACCGTGGACGCTTACGATTGGTATTCACACCCTGCCGTAAAAGATGCAATCAAAAAAGCAGCCGAATCCGAATATAACGCCGGTGGCTATGATAAAGTTTTGAGCATTCTCAACAAAATGGAGCCTGCCGAGCGCGATGACTTTATCAGGCAGCTTGTAAAGGGCAACGTCGAAGTGGGGATAAGAATCATAGCGCAAGGAGGAGAATAAGCGTGGACGAGGTAAAGAGCTATCTAGCGAATACAAATGTCAATGCACCATTCTTCCTTGTTGTCGGCGACGGTAATTATGCGAACGTTGAGGAGTATCTACTGGAAATCGGACTCAAGCCTGTTACAGTGAGTAGCTGTTGCTCTGCACCTGACAAGCCGCCCAATATTGATAAGCTGTTCAGAGATATTGATTTTGCCGATATAGACGGTGGAAGCAGCGATAAAAGAATCGTCGTTCTTGGATTGGGCGAATATCTTGCGTTGAAAGGCGAGACTGAAGCGTTCAAGTGGCTGTCAAAGGCGAAAGACCACAAGGTTGGAAACGCCCGCGTTGTGTTACTTTTGCGCGGAGTCTCAGCTATTGTTCGCAAGTTGCAAAGTGACCTGCGCTTTGATGACAGATATGTGCTTTTCACCGCCGACACTGACTGCGATATTAGAATTGCTACCGTACCCTCATCCCTAAATCTACATGCAAAAAACGGTGTTCAGGAGTTGATAGCGGAGCTTGAAAGCGGCAAGACGAACATTAGCGTTAAGACGAATATGCTATTCGACAATGCGCTATGCTCTGTTCGCAAGCTTGACTCAGCCTACGATGCCGTTGGCAATATTTGTTCTACATTCCGGCTTCCGGAAAATATGGGAACGCACGAGCAATGGAAAGTGTTTCTTGACGATCTTGTGGCGAACGGCGGTGATATCAGCAAGCTTACGCAGGAATTCGGTGACAATCCGGAAGCGGAACTTTCTAATTGGATTGACGGCGTGACATACAGGCATTGGCTTTATTTTATAACTTTGAAGTTCTCTGTCGACAGAATTGGAAACTCCTATCTCAAATATGTCGTTATGATGACGGAGATACATTCCGATCTTAGAAGGAATATTTTGACCGCGATAATCTCTATATCGCGAACTGACAATCGATTCGATCAGTTTTATATTGAGCGCAAAGCGATTCTCGGGCAGCTAATCATTGACAATAAGTTGAGTGATTCAGATGTCAAGAATATGTTTATAGACAACAACCGCCGTGATCTTGCGAATGGGTTGTTCACTCTTACCGACCGTACATCGCCGGAGAAAAAAGAGTTCATCTACCTGATTTCAAGCCTTGGACTTGATATTGTGATTAACCGCGCAACAAAGGTTTATACTGCTTTGTCCGATTATATGTGGAAGTATACATTTGCTGATCCGAAAGTAAGCGCAGAATTGAATATCCTATTTACAGACTACTATGACCGATATAAGATGCAAAAAATCATGAATGTCATTAATGATGATTTCATTACCAAGGTTGAGGAACTTGCGACTAAGCGCGTTTTCAACGAATTGCGAACACGCAACGATGTTCTGGCTTCAATTGGTGACAAGGAAGAAAGCTCCCTTTGCTGGGTTGACGCGTTAGGTGTGGAATATCTTGCCTTTATTCAGAAGCTTTGCGAGCAGAAAGGCTTATCTCTCAGAATCCACATCGCGCAAGCGGATTTACCGACAATAACATCTGTCAACAAGGATTTCTTTGCCGATAATATCTATAAAGAGCGCGAAAAAATAGAAGAACTTGACGAGCTCAAGCACAAAGCAATAGGCGCATATGACTATGAAAAGCAACCTTTACCAATCCATCTCGCGCATGAACTTGACATAATTGCTAAGGTCATCGAAAATGCCAAGAGTAAACTCGTCAGCGACACGCCATGCAAGAAAGTCTTGATTGTAAGCGATCATGGCGCTAGCAGGCTAGCCGTTATCAACGGCCAAGAAGAAAAATATGAAACCGATACGAAAGGAGAGCATGGCGGACGCTGCCGCAAACGCCCCGAAGACTATTCGCCGACTGCGTATGATTTGCCTTTTGCGACTGAAAGCGCGGACAGGCAATTCTTAGTGTTGGCGAACTACGGACGCTTTAAGGGCAGTCGAAAAGCAAACGTTGAAGTCCATGGCGGCGCGTCTTTGGAAGAAGTCATTGTTCCAATTATTGAGATAACTCTTATAGATGGCGACTCTAAGATAGAACTCATTGACAGCGACAATCTTTATGCAAGCTTCCGCAGACCGCTTGTATTTACGCTGTTCTCAAAAAAAGAGCTACACAATGCAAGGGTCGTTATCCAAGACCAGCCGGAACCATTGACCATCACAAAAGAAGATAATCACCACTACCGGGTCGCAACCGGCATTAAGCGCTTCGGCGAGTACAAGGCTGATATATTTGACAATGATAATCTTGTCGGCGCGGTCATACTAAATGTGCAGAGTGAAACACAAAAGAAGAGTGGCGACGATTTCGACAATCTGTTTTAGGAAGTGAGGTGCAGAAATGATTGAAAAACTACGAAATTGTTTTGATGAAATGGTTGTGTATAAAGACTTGCGGAAAATAAATTTCTTCTCTGTTCTCAGCTTGCCGTCTTTTATGCGCGATTGGCTATTAAAGAAGTTCGAAGATGAAAACGGCGAGTATGACTCCGAGGAAGTATTGCGGTTTGTGAAAACCTATCTGCCTCGTAAGGACGAGTGGATTGCTATCAAAGACCACGTTGTAATGAGCGGTGAACAAGTCCGATTTCTTGCAAAAATCTCCATTGAAATCAGTGTGGAGAAGAAGGAAATCTATTTTGCTTTGCCTGATTACGGATTGACCTACAAGGATACCATCATTGAGGAGAATGTGTGGGAGGGGATTCGCAAGGATTTGCTCCACGGTGAAACTTGGGGTATGATAGAAATTGGTTATCGTTCTCCGGATGAAGCGGATATCCTTTGGACTGATACCGATAACGGCGCAAAGGGCAAAGGCGCTAACAAGGGTAAAATTAAGCTGACAAACTTCAAGCCATTTTGCCCATACTCGGTTGACACTGATTACTATAAAGATGCAAGAGGAGAATTTTCAACATCCGAATGGATTGATGTGCTGCTCGGCGCCGTGGACTACAATGCCAACGGCTATTCCGATGAGGAAACTAAGCTTACGATGCTCACGCGCTTACTTCCTTTTGTAGAGAAGCGATTGAACCTCATTGAGCTTGCCCCCAAGGGAACAGGAAAGTCGTATATTTTCGGGCGTGTGAGTCGTTACGGCTCCCTGCCGACCGACAGTAAAATCAGTCGTGCTACGCTCTTCTACCATAAATCAAAACGCACTGAGGGTTTGGTTGCCAACAGTGATTTTGTAGTGCTTGACGAAATTCAGACAATTCAATTTGGTGATGTTGACGAAATGCGTACGGTATTGAAAGCGTACCTTGAATCAGGAATTATTAAGATTGATTCCTACGAGCGTGCCGCCGATGCGGGATTTATTCTCTGCGGCAATATCAGTAAAGAAACGATGGATGATGGCGGGTTCACAGATATGTTCAAAGAATTGCCAAAGTCGTTTCATGAGTCCGCTCTGATTGACCGATTCCACGGCTTCATCAAGGGATGGAATATTCCGCGTATGAATGAGGACTTGAAAATATCGGGATGGGCGCTAAATTCTGAATATTTCTGCTCTATTCTCCATGAACTCCGCGATGATATGAGTTATCGCGCTATTGTCGACGAGTTAGTCGAGGTGCCGGACAAGGCAGATACCCGAGACACCGAGGCGGTGAAGCGCATTACCACAGCATATTTGAAGTTATTGTTTCCAAATGCTCGTACGGCAAAGGATATCCAAGCTATGGATTTCAAGCGGTATTGTCTGCAACGCGCATACCGTATGCGTGACATGATTAAGACACAGCTTGGGATTCTCGATGCGGAATACAAGGGGAAAGACGTGCCTGTATTCAGTGTGAGAGAGTTGTCGTGATATGCAAACGAAAGCTTGTTATGTCTGCGGAAAGCAGAGCCTCACAAAAGATGAAATAGGGCTGACCAAGAAACTGCTGAATAAAAACACAACGTTGTTTTATTGCGTTAATTGTCTTGCTGATTATCTTGAAGTAGATACAGAGTTTCTTCTTGCCAAGATAGAAGAATTTAAAGAACAAGGCTGTACTTTGTTCTAGGAGATGATAGCGTGATTTACGCAGATAACGCCGCAACAACAAGAATATCCGACAGTGCCTTTGAGAAGATGCTTCCGTTTCTGCGTGAGCAATACGGAAACGCCTCCAGTAAGTATTCGCTTGGGGTAAAGTCAAAACGTGCCATTGAGCAGGCGCGGAAACAAGTTGCAGTAGCCATTGGAGCGCAGCCAACCGAGATCACCTTTACTTCCGGCGGATCAGAGGCAAATAACTGGGTACTTTCATCTGTTGAAAAAATATACAGCAATTTTGAAAAGCATATTATAACCTCATCAATTGAGCATCACGCTATACTGAACACCTGCCATGTACTTGAAAAGAATGGAACAGCTGTCACATATCTTCCTGTTGATGCAATCGGCCGCGTTTCTGTCGCCGATATTGAGGCCGCATTGACACCATCCACAAAACTGGTAACCATAATGCTTGCCAATAATGAAATAGGCACAAGCCAACCAATAGCAGAAATTGGACGAATGCTCAGTTTCAAAGGGGTTCTATTTCACACAGACGCCGTCCAAGCGGTCGGGCATATTCGCGTTGATGTGAATGATTTAGGCGTGGATTTTTTAACTGCATCCGCTCATAAATTCGGTGGAGCTAAGGGTATAGGAATCCTGTATATGAGTCCAAGGCTGGAACTGCCACCATTTATATACGGTGGAGAACAGGAGCACAGTCATCGTGCCGGTACTGAAAATGTTGCAGGAATAGTATCCGCAGGTTATGCCCTTGAAGAAAGCGTCAGTGAGATGTCTGTGGAAGATACGCGGCTTAGACGATTAGTCAAAGCAACTGTTGATGGAATCAAAAAAGACATCCCTTCTGTGCGGGTTAATGGCGCTGGCGATAACAATCTGCCCGGTATTGTAAATCTTGGTTTTGATGGCGTTTCTGGAGAAGCTCTAATGCACTTGCTTGACATGAAAGGTATTTGTGTCTCTACAAGCTCTGCTTGCAGCTCCGGTAAAGACGAGCCATCACATGTTCTCCTTGCGCTTGGGCAGACAGAGCAACAGGCAAGGTCGGCGATAAGAATTTCTTTCGGTAGATATAATACCATGGACGATGTTCCGGCAATTGTTTCTGCAATCTGTGATGCGTATAAAAAGATAAAGAATAGTCAATAAATGTGTTCCATTATTTTACTTGTGTGCAGCAGATAGTTATGCTGATAATATATTGTTAACAGGGGGCTGATTGGCGATAATGACACTTGATGAACTTCTTATAGCGGAAGCAACAGAATATGAATTCAAATCTGAACTTGAAACCAGAAAGCCAAAAAGCTGGCTGAAAACTGTCAGTGCGTTCGCCAATAGTTTGGGTGGAAGGCTATTCTTTGGTGTGGATGACGATGGCGGGATTGTTGGGCTTAACGATGTTAAAAAGACATCCACTCAGATCAGCGACATGATAAAAGAACGCATATCCCCGCTACCTGAGTTTAGTCTCGCGGCACATCGGATCGACCATGAAAAGACTATACTCATTCTTTGTATTCCCCGAGGGGAGCTGACGCCGTATTACTATGTGGCTGACGGCAGCACGATAGCTTTTGTTCGTGTCGGAAACGAGAGTAATCCCGCATCTCCACAACGGCTTAGCGAGCTTGTGCGGCAGGGAAAGAATCTTACCTTCGACTCAATGCCCGCAGAGTATAAAGCGCGCGACTTGACATTCACAATTCTTGACGCTACTTTCAAAAGAGAAACGAAGCTTATCCTGACTGAGAAGAACTATATTTCCTTTGGACTGTGCAAACCAGATGGAACAATGACCAATGCGGGATTGATGTTCTCTGACGAATGCCCGCTTCTACAGTCGAGGGTATTTTGCACCCATTGGGAAGGGCTTGACAAGAGCGGTGGGCTTGATGACGCTGTGGACGACAAGGAGTTTGAGGGCGATTTGATTTCGCAACTGACCAACACGCATGAGTTTATTAAAATGAATTCAAAGGTTCGTTGGAAAAAAGCGCCAGACCATCGCATCAATAAGCCGGACTACGCAGATAGAGCCGTTTTTGAAGCATTGGCAAATGCCCTCATGCACCGCGACTATACCGTCATCGGCAGCGAAGTTCACGTTGATATGTACGATGACCGGCTGGAAATCTATTCGCCGGGCGGAATGCCTGATGGGACATTGATTCAGCAATGCGATATTGAAGAAGTGCCTTCCATGCGCAGGAACCCCAATTATCGCCGAAATATTCCACCGGCTGGGCTATATTGAGCGCCGGGGCAGCGGTTTGCAGAAGATTAACAATGCCACCGCCGATTTATACGGTTACACAGGGGATTTAGCACCGCAATTTAAATCAACGCAAACAGCATTTTATGTTGTGCTGAAGAACATGAACTATGACTTGCGTAGTGACGGTACGCAAGTTAGTACGCAAGTCACTGCGCAAGATGAGCGGCTAGTATCGCTTATAGAGTATTGCTCTGTTCCGCGAACGAGAGACGAGATGCAGCAATTTTATGGCGTCGCGACCAGAGAATACTTTCGAAAGAATGTGCTGAAGCCACTTTTGCAGTCCGGCCAGCTGGTAATGACCGTTCCCGACAAGCCCAACAGCCGCAACCAAAAATATATGAGGGTATAAATGAGGATGGGCAATGACATAGACCCAAAGTTTTTAAATGATATTGGCGAAATGATAGAAAAAATACAAGTGATTACCCAAGAAGCTACTGCACAAATAAAGCCGCAAGTTTTGTATATTATCAGGAACAATATCACTGACCATAATCAAATTGAGCGATTGCTCGACAGTCTTTTGGACTATGCAGGCATGTGTGATGATGGATTGCTTTTATTTAAGCGTCTCTGCCGATATTATTACCCGATAAATCAACAGGCAACAGCCGAGTATGTGTATATTTACCGTGATTTATATGACAGCGATATTGAAGAAGAGAATGAGGATAAAGTTTGATAGGATTGGATAAATATACCGAGGCATATCGACATCTGGAAGAACTATAAAAATCTTTGTAGGGAGGCATCTATGAGTATACATATATCCATCTGCGATAAGATAGGTAGCCTGTAGAGAAGTTTCTTTCCTTGACGCTCTCACAGGCTGCCCGCTTGTCGAGGAGATGAAATCCCATGCAACGGAACCCAGCCTATTTCAGGAAAGTGCGCAAACGAACTATCCATAAAAAGTGTGCTTTGCTCAAGCGGCTTGGAGGAAGCAACCCAAGCTATTATGATGGATGGACAAGAGGACATCCCGGAAGGCTTGCCAAAGGAAAAATTCATTGTTCGTGTTGGTTGTGCCGTACGAAGTCTTACGATACTCTTTCCCATAGAGATATGAGGAAATTAGTTGATGCATGGCAGCAGCTCAAAGACCGCTACACATTGTAAACACTGCAAAACCTTCGAAAGGGGCGATAGCATGAGCAGGAGACTGGACGCCTTGTAGTTACCTTGGAAGGAGGCTAACTCCAATGAGCAGAAGCTACAAAAAGACTCCCATCGTTAAAGATCACACAAGGGGCATGAAAGCAGTTGCAAATCGCAAATTTCGACGGAAAAGTATCGTCGTAGCCAACGGCAACGCATATCGCAAAGTTGTTTGCTCGTATGACATCAGCGATTGGGCGTTCCGCGAGACATACGCAGAATACTGCGCCCGTACCGAGAGATACAGGGCTGAATTTGAGAACGGCATACACTCTTGGCGCTCACGAAATTACAGTGAGGATATGTCGCATTTGGATTGGTATAAGACGTACTGTCGCAAATAGTCGGAGCGTCAAAGCACCACAATCAAAGTAAAACAGTCAGCTAAGCAGAGATAGTTCGTATTTGGGTCAATCTGCTCCACCATTAAACCTTAGAAAGGCTTGATTTAATCAGGCTTTTCTTCGTTTTGTGGTTCTGTAGCGGGAGGTTGATTTTACCACTAAATGCCGTTCATGCGATGGATTCGCCGGTTTGTCCCGCTGAATTTTCGATTTTACTAACTCCCGAAATATCAGCAACTAAAAATTGCTCGCAGGATATATGAAGCTCTATGGCAAACTCATAATCCCTTTTTACACGCATGGCGTTGATGATATGTGTTATACCAATCCCAAACAAAACAGCTACCGTAATAAGTGACGATGTGGTATAATAAAACAGGGTGATGAAATGCCGAAAAGATATCATATCAACGCTGAACAAGTGATAGAGATAGAATCTGCCCGC
>Ga0099364_10001686_pt1 | contig 36169 bp, 24 predicted proteins | sample TergutTh196P3_FD_73070 | JGI IMG/M metagenome (GOLD analysis project Ga0099364, IMG submission 73070) | Microcerotermes parvus P3 segment gut microbial communities from Pointe-Noire, Republic of the Congo - Th196 P3 | ecosystem: Host-associated > Arthropoda: Insects > Digestive system > Gut ... | reverse complement strand
GGCTTTAGTGGAGCAGCAGAAACCCTGCTTAGGACCTACGGCTGCCCCAAGTTTAAACAGCCGTCGAGTCCGTAGCAGGGTTTCTGCTGTCCTGTATCAATATTATAACAGCATATTTTTCTGCTTAAGCATTAAATCTTTGCATAAGATGGGTAAAAACCCACTTGAATATAAATCAATTTAATGCTAGCCTGAATAGATCAAAAACACACATGAAGGAAGTTACTTATGAATGAATTTTTTATGTTTTTACTACAAGACGGCCAGGCTCCCGCAGGCGGAGGCGGCGGTATATGGCAGATGCTGATTATCTTTATTCCGATAATCGCAATTTTTTATTTTTTAATAATAAGGCCGCAGAATAAAAAACAAAAAGAAACGCAGAGAATGCTCTCCGCCTTAAAAAAAGGCGATCGTGTAGTTACTATAGGCGGAGTACACGGAACTATTCAGAGCGTCAAAGAGCAGACGGTTATTATCAAAGTTGATGATAATACAAAAATAGAATTTAGCCGCAGCGCAGTTTCCAATATAGAAGTTGTATCCAAAGAGGAAGAAAAAGAGGAAATTGAAGCCGCTGAGGAAAAAGAAGAAAAATAACGCTAATGGAGCAGAGATATGAGAAAACGGTATAGGCTGATAATTGTTTTATCAGTAATGGCAGTATGTTTCCTGTTTTTATGGCCAACATTACAATGGTATTTTCTTGTTCCCAGAGAACAAAAAGCCCTGGCCCTGGAAACCCGCGAGCAGATCAGGATAAATGCTAAACTTGCGGCAGAATCAGAATTTGAAAGGCTTTTTGAAATTGCAAGGGAACACGGTGATTTACCTGAAGAATTTAACTATTTGGCAAATGAAGCAAGAAAAATCTACAACGAAGAAAAGAAAAGAATGCCTGAAAAATGGGATGCATTTACAACACTTAACGCTTTTCCGACCGAAGACAGTGTAAAGGCTGTAATAGAAGCAAGATACAGGGATGAAGCTCTTTCATTAAAAGAACTGCAAAGGAATGCGGTTCAATTGGGCTTGGACCTGTCAGGGGGGCTAAGCATTGTCTTACAGGCAAATATGGCAGCTTTATCAGAAAGGCTTGACCGCCCCCTTTCCGGCGATGATCGTGTTGCGGCAATGGAAAGCGCCCTGGAAATTCTTAACACCCGCATTGACCGTTTTGGCCTTACAGAACCGGTTATACGCCAGCAAGGCTCGGATCAAATATATATTGAAATACCGGGAAACGCAGACCCGGAACGTATTTACGATATAGTTATGGGCAAAGGCAGCTTGACTTTTCACATAGTTGATGCCGCAGAAACAAACAGGTTTCATGAATATTACAGCGCTAACCGTTATTCCACATTTAACGAGCGCGGAGAGTTAGCTGATCCTTCTATAGTTTCATCTGATGTAATAATCCGCGGCGTTTATCAGAAAGACCGTTACGGTCTGGATGAATTAATCACCAATCCAGACGGAACCTACCGATACCTTGCACTAAGAAAAGATGTCGGGCTTGACGGCACCTATATAATTGACGCATCTGTCGGAAGGGACAATATAGACGGAAGGCCGGAAGTAAACTTTAGGCTGAATACCGAAGGGGCAAGAATTTTCCATGAATTAACCTCTGCAAATGTGAATGAATCTCTGGCAATTGTGTTAGACGATCATATTAAGGCCTATCCGACAATCAGGCAGGCCCTTAGCGACAGCGGGCGCATCACCGGCTTTGATCCGGACGAAGCGCATAACATTGCCCTTATCCTTAGAACCGCGTCTTTGCCTGTAGAACTGGAAGTTTTAAACCAGCAAAGTATAGGGGCATCTATGGGAGAAGATACAATACGGCAGGGAATGTATGCCTTGCTTGGCGGTATTGTTGCGGTATTTATCTTTATGCTGATGTATTATAAAACAGCGGGAATTAATGCGGTTTTTGCCCAATTAATCAACTTTTTTATTATGTTCAGCGTTCTTTCTGCATTTAACTTTACCCTTACCCTGCCAAGCGTTGCAGGTTTTATTTTAACAATCGGTATGGCTGTAGATGCCAGCGTAATTATTTTTGAAAGGATGAAAGAAGAAATGCGTCTGGGAAAAACAAGAAAAGCCGTAATAGAAGGGGGCTTTAACAAGGCTTTCTGGGCTGTTATGGACTCTAATATAACAACCTTTATCGCAGCCCTTTTCCTTTCGCAGCTTGGCTCAGGGCCAATTCAGGGCTTTGCAGTTACCCTTGCAGTCGGAGTTTTCTCCTCTGTGTTTACTGCCCTTTTTGTTTCCAGGTTGATATTTGATTTTAGCACAGACGTGCTGCGTTCTAAAAAAGTTTCGATAAGCTGGGCAAAAATGAAGATCCAACCGGAAATTGCAGGAGGAAGAAAATAATGAAAAAGGTAATACGCTTTTCTAAACTATTTATCCCTGCAATGATTTTTTCCGCTGTTTTAACGGTTGCAGGAATAGCAAGCTATTTTGTGACCGGCGGCTTTAATATGGGTGTAGACTTTCAGGCCGGCCACATTTTTGAAATTCAATTTGCACCCACGGCATTCACTGCCACATGGTCGGGCGGCAATGCAAGAATGGAAATTGCCGAAAATCATATTTATATAGCGACAGGCTCCGGAACGGATATGCAGACCTATACATTTAACTTTAATGAATACAGGAATCTAAGCTCCCTTACCGGGGCTATTTCCGAAATTGAAGGTATAAGCATAGAGTTTCCCGAAGGAGTTGATCCTGAAGCAATTGAAACGAGGTTTCTTGTCCGCAGCGCGCAGGGAGATTTAACCCTTGGCGAAAGGCCGTACCGTGTTCACTACATGGATACCAATAACGAGGAAATAGCTATTTCTGATGTCCGCGAGGCTCTTTATATTATTGAAGAAAATGTAGTGATTCAAAACATGGGAAGGCCGCAGGATCGTCAATTTATGATCCGCATCGAAGCTAAAGAAGAAGTTGTTGAGCCGGTAATTGAAATAGCTAATGAAGAATTTCCCGATGAAACGTTCGACGAAATGTTTGATGAAACATTCGAAGATGAATATGCAGAAATTTCCGATGTCCCTTTAATTTTTAACACCGAGTTTGAAGATGAAGAGTCAGCGGAGTCAATTGCAGTTGAAACTGCCGAAGAAAATATAAATTCTGCAAGAATAACAAGCATTCTGGAAGATTGGTTTGGAGAAGGGGAAGTAGTTATACTCCGTTCCGATTATGTGCATCCCCGTTTTTCAAGTACGCTTGCATGGCAGGCTGCTATGCTGATGTTCTATACATTGCTGATAATTTTAATATATGCATCTGTACGTTTTAAACCCAAGTTTGCCGTAGGCGCTGTCGTTGGAATTTTGCATGATGCCCTTGTTATTGTTGCCTTTATTGTCTGGTCAGGGCTGGAATTCAATACCACAACAATTGCAGCCATACTTACAATTCTGGGTTATTCAATCAATAATACCATTGTTATCTTTGACAGGGTCAGAGAAAACCGCAAAATATATCCCGATGAAATTTTTGTTAATATAATTGACCGTTCCTTAACCGACACTCTTTCAAGGACTATTATAACAACTTTGACAACAATGATTGCGGTTTTATCCCTTATAATTTTTACCACAGGTTCAATGAGAGACTTTGCCATTACCTTGCAGGTAGGTATGATATCGGGTATATACACATCAACATTTATTGCGAATGGAATTGTAAATGCGTTTGAAAAAGGAAAAATAAGACGAGAAAAGAAAAAATTCGGCAATGCCGGAAGTCAAAACACTAAGCTGGCGCAAAAAGCATAAGCCTTGAAAAGAAAGATAATCAGGGCAAAGACGATTGGGTTCTGTATGGGAGTCAGGCGGGCTGTAGAGCTCGCCTGTATGGAACTTGATAAAACTCCCAAAAGTAAAGTCTTTGCCCTTGGGCATCTAATCCATAACCCCCAGGCACTAAACGATCTAAAGCGCCGAAACCTTGAAACAATAGACGAGGCAGAACTGCCTGAAAATTTTGACAATGCAATTGTAATCATCCGGGCCCACGGGGTAAATCCCATGCTGGAAAAGGAACTGCACAACAGGGGGGCGCAGGTAATTGACGCTACCTGCCCGATAGTAAAAGCCAACCAGCTTAAGGCCGCCTCTCTTGCCAAAGCAGGGTATCATCTTTTTATTGCCGGCGACAAGTCCCATGCCGAAATTACCGGTATACTGGGAGTTTGCCGGGCTTTGCCCAATTCCGAAAACGCCTGCATTCCCGAAATTGTCAACTCTGCATCTATGGCGGAAAAATCTGCAAAAAAACTTTTCTTAAAATGCACGGATGCAAAAACCGCCCTTATCGGGCAAACTACCATTTCGGCAGAGGAGTATAGTTCCATCGGCAATGCCATTGCCCGGTATTTCCCTTGCTTGGAAATTACCCAGACCTTATGCTCTGCCGTAAAAGAAAGGCAGGACAGCCTGCGGGAACTGGCGGGCAAAGTTGATGCCATTATTGTCGCCGGCGGAAAAGAATCTGCCAATACAAAAAGCCTTTACGATATAGCAAAAACATCGGGCAGGCCCTGCATTCTTGTTGAAACTGCCAGGGACATTCCGCCGGAATTTTATAATTTTAAGACTATCGGCCTTAGTGCCGGCACCTCCACGCCTGATTCTGTTATTGCCGAAATCGAAAAGGCAATTAACAATGAGTTATAGACAAGCCAGTGCATGACCTGTACAATTTAATTACAAAACACACAGGGGGATTTTTATGGAAAAGGCCGCTCTTATAGAATTGGCAAAAAAATACATTAAGGATGAAAAGGACTCTGGCTTTAGGGCCGAAATTGAAGGGCTGCTTGAAAAAGCAAATGCGGATGATGGCGGCGCATGGAAAGAACTGGAGGCAAGGTTTTACAGGAACCTTGAATTCGGTACCGGCGGTTTACGGGGCGTAATTGGCGGCGGCTATAACCGCATGAATACCTTAGTTGTAAAAAGCTCCACCCAGGGGCTGGCAAATTACCTGATTAAGGCTTTTCCGCAAAAATCGGCGGAAGGCAAATTATCTGCGGTTATTGCTTATGACAGCCGTCATTATTCAGCGCAATTTGCAGAAGCCGCCGCCCTGGTTTTTGCCGGAAACGGAATAAATGCCTGGCTCTTTTCGGGGATGAGGCCTACGCCGGAACTTTCCTTTGCGATAAGGCTTCTGGGCTGCGACACAGGCATTGTGGTAACGGCAAGCCATAACCCGCCGCAGTACAACGGCTATAAGGCTTACTGGAATGACGGTTCTCAGGTAATTCCTCCGCATGACACGGGAATTATTGACGAAGTAAATGCTGTAAAAAATATTAAAGAAATTTCAAGGCAGGAAGCCGAAAACAAAGGCCTTTTAAAAATTATCGACAGGGAAATCGATGAACCCTATCAAGCTATGGTAAAATCCAGGCTGTTTAGGCCCCAGCTTATAAGGGAAAAAGCCGGCGAGGTAAAAATTGTGTTTACGCCGCTGCATGGAACCGGGGCAATGCATATAGAAAAAATTCTTGGAGATTTAGGCTTAAAGGTAATTACAGTGCCACAGCAGCGGGAAGGAGACGGTAATTTCCCGACAGTGGCTTTTCCCAACCCGGAAGAAGCGGCTGCCCTTGAAATGGCAATAGAACTGGGGAAAAAAGAAAAGGCAGACATTGTAATGGCAAGCGACCCGGATGCAGACCGTTTTGGAATTGCGGTTTTTGAAAAAGATAACTTTGTTCTTGTTACCGGTAATCAAACAGGCGTATTGCTGGCGGATTATATTTTCCTTTCGCTTAAAGAGCAGGGAAAACTGCCTGCCAATGCCGCAATGGTCAATTCCATCGTTACCACCGGGATGCAAAAACGCGTTGCCGAAATGTACGGCGCCGAATGTTATGACTGCCTTACCGGTTTTAAGTGGATTGCCGACCTGATGCGTAAATGGGAAAACGGGCTTGCCGCGGGGGATCCCTCTGCAAGAACTTTTGTTTTCGGCGCCGAAGAAAGTTACGGCTATCTTGTAGAAACCGAAGTCCGTGACAAGGATGCTGTTTCGGCAGCAGCCCTTACCGCGGAAATGACCCTGTACTGGCGCAGTAAAGGCAAAAGCCTTTTGGACAGGCTGGACGAGCTTTATACGGCTTGCGGTTTTTGGCAGGAACTGGGAATATCCAAATATTTTCAGGGGCCGGAAGGCTCTCAAATAATGAAAGGCATTATGGATAAATACAGGCTTAATCCTCCAAATACTTTTGGGGGAATTCCTGTAAGCAAGATTCGCGATCTGGAAAAAGGGGCGGACGGGCTCCCCCCAAGCGATGCGCTGCAATTTTTTATGGAAGACGGAACTGTGGTCAGCATAAGGCCCAGCGGAACAGAGCCTAAGATAAAGTTTTACGCATCCTGCTGTGCCGAAGTTTCCGGCGGGCTGGAAAAGGCCAAAGCCGAAGCCGCCCGTAAACTTGATGCGATACAGAAAGATATAAGGAATGTTATTGGCGAATAAATAATCGCAGAATAACTACTGGATATAAAAACTTTTTCCTAATATAATAATGATAATGAGACAAAAATTTATTAAATTTGCTAAAAAGCTGAATTTCATCTCTATACTGTTTTTTATATCAACTGTCCTTCTGCTTCTTATGGCTGTAGTTGTTTATCATTCATTATATCAACTGGAAAAGGCATCAGAAACCTATATTCAAAAACATCTGCTTGTTGCGGCTCGTGCGGCTTCGACTTTCCTAACAGTTGAAGAACTTGATATGTTTCATTCCAGAGAGGATATGGAAAGGCCCGAATGGGAAGAAATAAGAGAACGCTTGCAGGAGTTTGCCAAAGACTATCAAGTACTCTATGTGTATTATTGGCGGCTCTACGGAGAAAATCAAATACAATATATTATTGATAACGACGAAGATGAAGAAGAAATGGTCTCGCCGGAATTAAAATTCGATATAGACGAAGACCCCGCAACTGCCGAAGCGGTTCCCTTTATCATAGCCGGAAATGTATGGGCTTCAGATCTTGGAGTCTATACGACATCGTTTGACGGCTTAATCTCCGGCCTTGCTCCGGTGTATAACGAAGACGGTACGGTATACTGCGCTGCCGGCGTTGATTTAAGCGATGAGATAATTATTGCCCAAAGGAATAACAGCAGGAATATGATGATGGTTTTAATAGCTGCTCTGGGTTTTTCTGTGCTTTCGGGGATTCTTTCCACGCGGTCATACCGCAGAAAAGCGCGGCAAAGCGAGCAGGCAAACAAGGCAAAAAGCCAATTTCTTGCAATCATGAGCCATGAAATACGCACCCCGCTTAACGCAGTAATAGGCCTTTCCGAAATTGAACTGCAAAGTAATCTTCCCGATAAAAGCAGAAATAACTTGCAGCAGATATATTATTCAGGCTCGTCTCTTTTGGGAATAATTAACGACATTCTTGATATTTCAAAAATTGAAGCCGGCGGTTATGAACTTATTCCCGTAGACTACGAAACCGTTACGACTATAGGCAATACGGTTAATCTTAACAGGGTAAGGATAGGTTCCAAGCCGATTAACTTTATCCTTGAGATTGAAGATAATTTTCCCAGAAAACTAAACGGGGACGAACTGCGGGTTAAGCAAATTTTGAACAATTTGCTATCAAACGCAATTAAATACACCAATGAAGGGAGCGTAACACTTAGCATAGGATGGGAGAACCGCTCCAGCAAAGAAAAGAAAGAAGCTTTGATACGTTTTACGATAAAGGATACAGGCAGGGGCATTAGTAAAGAAAATCTGCCAAAATTATTCTCGGGCTACTCCCAGTTTGATGTCAAAGCTAACCGTAAAATTGAAGGAACGGGATTGGGCCTTGAAATAACCAAAAAACTTGTCGAGATGATGGGGGGCGAAATAAAAGTTCACAGCGAATACAACAAGGGGTCTACTTTTACTGTCACCATTATTCAAGAAATTGTTGAAATTTTAGGCATAGGGAACGATGCCGGGGAAAAACTAAGGCAGTTAAAACATACCGAAAACGGGCTAATAAAAGAAATAGATTATTCATTTATGCCTTACGGCAGGGTTCTTGTGGTAGATGATATGCCGGTAAATCTTTTGGTTGCAAAAGGATTGCTTGAACCTTACGGCCTGCAAGTTGATACGGCTGACTCCGGGCATGAAGCCATTGAAAAGATTTTCGACAATGAAAAATACGATCTTATTTTAATGGATCACATGATGCCAGGAATGGACGGCATAGAAGCCTTAATAATTATTCGCGATTGGGAAAAGAAACAGGGGATAGCGGAAGTTTGCCCTATTATCGCTTTAACTGCCAATGCTCTGGTTGGGAATGCGGAAATGTTTCATTCAAAGGGTTTTAACGGCTTTATCGCCAAGCCCATTGATGTAATCGAACTCGACAAAATTTTAACTCGCTGGATACGGGACAAGCAAAGCCACAAAACAATAAGGCAGGCTGAAATTCAAAAATTTTCAAAAGAAAATGGCAATAAAATTTTTACGCCGCCTACCATTCCAGGTATAAATGCCGCAAAAGGCATCCCCATGAAAGGCTGGGCGGAAGACCGTTATAGGCGGATAATGTCTGCATTTTTGAAAGATGTAATGGCGCGGCTGCCCTTGCTGCAGGTTGAGCCCAAAGAGGAATCTCTTGCAGACCTTGCCTCCCAGTTTCATGCGCTTAAAGGCGCTTCTTCTAACCTTGGGGCAGAGCTGGCTGAAACGGCAGCCCGGCTTGAGGCTGCGGGAAAAGCCGGCGATTTGCAAACTGTTAAAAACAATCTGCCCGCTTTTGCTCAAAGCCTTGCAGATCTAATCGGTAATATTCAAAAGGCTCTGGAACAAAAAGAAGAAAAAAATGAATCCCCTGCCGCCTCTGCTGAATTAGTATCCCCGTTGAAAGAACTTGTAAATGCATTAAAATCTACGAATACCGCTGACATTGATCGTATTCTTGAAGAACTCGAAAAAAACCAGCTTGATTCTAAAACAAAAGAAATACTGGAAAAAATTTCTGATGAAACGCTTCTAGGTGAATTTGAAACTGCAATTAAAATTACCGAAGAATTACTGGCAGTATGTTTGAATAAAGCGTAAACGAAGGAGAGGGCCTATGGCTGTTAAAGTTACTTCTCAACCTGATTTTAATATTGATAAAATCATTGCCGATATAGATCAACCTGATGTAAAAATTGTAATTTACTTTTTTTCCCCAGGTCTTGAAAACCTTGAACCGCAGAAAGCATTGGTAAAGGCCTTTCCCAATGCAGCTTGTATCGGCTCTTCCATGATTGGAGGATGGTCAACTCAAGGTGTCGTTGCTTCAGGCATTACCGTCATGTCTCTTTCCGCAGATGAAGTTGAGGCTGTTTATACAACTTTGCAGGAAGGCGTCAAAGAAGATCCTGCCAGGGCTGCAAAAGCCGCAATAGCCGAACTAAAAGAAAAAACAGTTGGAAATATCATCAATCCCGATGAATACCTCGGTCTGATTTTTTTTGACGGCCTTTGTCTGGGAGAGATGATCATTAAGGAATTTTCCCTGGAACAGGACTTTAATATGGCTTTTGCGGGAGGGGCTGCGGCAGACCTGCTTACTTTTACAAAAACAATGGTTGGCTGCGGGGATAAACTTTCCGGCGACGGCCTTGTTGCGGTTATCCTTAAAATGAAGATACCGTTTATCTTTGACCATTATGTTCATTACCTTCCCACGGATGTTTCTTTTATTATTACCAGAGTAGAAACCGCAAAGCGGATAGCCTGGGAAATAGAGGGAGAACCGGCAGCGGTTTATTATGCCCGCAAGATCGGCATAGATGATATTAGCAAACTGGATGCCGAGGTTTTTGCAAAAAACCCTTTGGGGTTAAAAATTGGAAATTCTATTTATGTGCGCAGCCCCAATGCCGTTATTGACGGGAAAGGGCTTCAATTTTATTGCTATATCGAAGCGGGTACAAGGGTCTTTCTGCTTAAGCAGGGAGATATTATCGCCCATGCGCAAAAAAGTTTGAAAACAGCCGAGACTTTTCTTCCCGGAATACAAGGCTGCCTCCTGTTTAACTGTGTTTTACGTTATTTGGAACTCAAGGAAAAAGACCTGTTAAGCGATTTTAATGATGTTTTTAGCTCCTTTCCCATGATAGGCCTTAATACTTACGGCGAAGAACTTTTTACCCATCATAACCAAACCCTTACGGCGGTTTTTTTCGGAACGCCTATGGAAGAAGAAGCTGCCGATCCATTTAAAACAAAAAGGCTTTTTCACTATACCGACAGCAAATTAAAATCCATGATCTTTGATATTGTAAGCCGAAGCGAGCTTTTAAATATTACTATTTCTTACATTAAGGGAAATATTGATATTAAGGTCTCACAAAGCGGTGAAGAATCTCTTTTAGATAATAACATTAAAAATAATATAGAAGCCATGATAAGGCAGTCCGATTTATCAAACGAAGATATAAAACGCTTGCTTGTAGTATATCAGCACAATGTAGAAAAAACCGGGGAATATGTTTTTAAAATTGTGGATGAGATCAGATCGCAGAACGACCATTTAATTAAACTTAGGAAAGATGCGGAGACAGCTAATCAGGCAAAGAGCAAATTCCTTGCAAACATGAGCCACGAGATACGCACCCCCATGAATGCAATTACAGGCATGGCAGAACTGCTATTGAGGGAAAATTTACCGGGCAATTCACGCAGTTATGTTAATGATATTAAACAGGCTTCGACCAATCTTGTTTCTTTGATCAATGCCCTTCTGGATTTATCTAAAATTGAATCAGGCAAACTGGAGATAAACTATGGCAAATACCTTTTATCATCTGTCATAAATGATGTTATGAGCATTATCAGAGTAAAGATTAACGAAAAGCCTCTGCGGTTTTTTTCCAACATAGACGGGAAAATTCCAAATTCCCTAATCGGCGATGAAATTAGAACAAGGCAGATACTTTTGAATATCCTTTCCAATGCTGTAAAATACTCGGCTAAAGGGCATATAAGCCTTTCCATTCTTCAGGAAAAACGGACAGACGATAAAATTTGGCTTAAGATCGTCGTAGCCGATACTGGTTTTGGAATAAAACCGGAAGATCAGGCAAAGCTTTTTGGTGATTTCGTACAGATTGATATAATGAAGAACCGCGGCATCGAGGGAACAGGCCTTGGGCTTTCCATTACAAAGCATCTTTGCGTTGCAATGGGGGGGGATATTACCCTGGAAAGCGAATACGGCAAGGGCAGTACATTTACAATAAGCCTTCCCCAGGAAATTGATTCAAACGAACCTTTTGCGGCTGTTGAAAATGCAGAAGAAAAAGATGTTTTGGTTTTTGAACGCAGGACTGTCTATGCAAATTCCGTTAGCTGGTCGCTGGATAATCTTAATATAAAGCATCTGCTTACAGATAGCATAGATGATTTTACCAAAGCCCTTTTTAGTAAAGAGTGGTATTGTGTTTTTTCCGGTTACGGCCTTTATAATAAAATTAAAAGTATAATGGGCAAGCCCTCTTCTGAATTTCCAGGCGGACGCAAACCAATTCTGGCTCTGATGGTTGATTTCGGAACCGAGGCTTATATTCCTAATGTAAGGTTTATGTCCCTGCCTGTTCAGTCACTGTCAATAGCCAATATCTTAAACGGTAAAATTGATGCAGATGGTTATTATGAAAGCACAGTAAGCGGAATCCGATTTTCCATTCCCGAGGCAAAAATTCTTGTGGTTGATGATATTTCCACAAACCTAAAGGTAGCCGAAGGTCTTCTTTTGCCGTATCAGGCAATGGTTGACACAAGTCTGACAGGAAAAGATGCCGTAGAAATGGTAAAAAATAAGAAATATGATATTGTTTTTATGGATCACATGATGCCGGAAATGGACGGGATAGAAGCTGTAGCTAAAATCAGGGAATGGGAAAAAGAACAGGAAGCTCAGGAGGATGTTTACTTTCAAACGCCCATTATCGCGCTTACGGCTAACGCTGTTTTTGGAATGAAAGAAATGTTTATCGAAAAAGGTTTTAACGACTTTTTATCCAAACCCATAGATATTTCCAAACTGGATAGTATTCTTTCTGTCTGGGTACCCAAAGAAAAAAGGGTATTTAAAGTCATAAACGAAACCCCTGAAAACGAAAACAAAAAAGAAAACAAAAACGAAACAGTTAAAAGGCTTCATATCCCAAATGTTGATACAGAAAAAGGCATTGCAATGACTGGCGGCAAAGAGTCGTTATACAGGCAGGTGCTGGCTTTGTTCCGCAAGGATGCAGAGGACAGGCTGCCAATGCTGCAAGAAATTCCCAGCAAAGACTCTCTGCCCTCGTTTGTAACCCAGGTTCACGCCTTAAAAAGCGCCTTGGCAAGCCTGGGGGCAGAGGAATTATCGGCAGAGGCGGCAGCAATTGAAACCGCAGGGAAAAACGGCGATATGAATTTTATCCAGGAAAAACTTAAATTTTTTACAGAAAACCTTAGCAAGCTGATACAAGACATACAGGTTTTGCAGACTTCTGATTCAAAGCCTGCTGCCGAAAAAACTAAAACAGAAAACAGTGAATATTTACCGCTCTTTAACGATCTTAAAGCTGCTTTAAAATCAGAACACACAGCGGAAATTGACCGCCTGCTGGATGACCTGTCCCAAAAACCGTTGGATTCAAAAACAAAAGAAACCCTGGAATTAATTTCCGATCATGTGCTGATGACAGAATTCGATAATGCGGTTAAAATAATAGAGGAGTTGAAATTCTGATATGGAAAAAAGACTTATTATTTTAGTTGACGATAACCCTGCAAACCTAAGGATAGGCAAAAATGTTTTGTCGGAAAATTTTACCGTTGCCACTTCCCCTTCAGCTTCTAAACTTTTTAGCCTTTTGGAAAACAACCATCCCGAATTAATTCTTCTGGATATTGATATGCCCGAGATGGACGGTTATGAGACACTCAAAATTCTTAAGTCCAAACCGGAAACCAAAGACATTCCTGTAATTTTCCTTACCGGCATGGCAGATTCCTTAGACGAAGAAAAAGGCCGTTCCCTTGGAGCTGTCGACTATGTTACCAAACCTTTTGTCCCCGATTCTTTAATAGCCTGTATAGAAAAGCATTTGAATTAATCCTTGCTCCACCTGTCAGAATCGATTTGCCTTGTATAAGTGCCAGGGCCTCCGCTGTTTGCAAAATATCTAAACCGCAAGTATCCTGGGAAAGCCAAGTCATCAAAACCTGTTTCTGTCAAAGTGCCCTCAAATGTGACGCTGGTAAGATACAAGCATTCGCTAAAAGCATAACGCCCAATGCTTGTAACGCTGGCAGGTATTGTAACACTGATAAGCCCTAAGCATTCGCTAAAAGCAGAACCTTCGATAATGGCAACATTATTCCCAATGCTGACACTGTCAAGCACGGTACATCTGCGGAAAGCAGAATCCCCAATGTTTATAACACTGTCCGGTATAATTATGCTGGTAAGACTAATGCATTCGTTAAAAGCAAAGTTTCCGATATGCGTAACACTTTCCGGTAAAATAATACCAGTAAGGTTTCTGCAGTTTCTAAAAGCTCCGTTCGCTATAACAGTAACACTGCCCGGTATGTTTGTATCTCCTAATGTTTTTCCAATAGGATAACGGATTAAAACAGAAGCTGTTTCATTGTAAAGCACGCCGTCTATTGAACTATACATTGTATTTCCGGGTTCTACATCAATCGCCGTAAGAAGGCTGCAGCCGTCAAAAACTGAATTCCCGATGCTGGTAACGCTGTTAGGTATTGTGATGCTGGTAATATTACGGCACCCGTTGAAAGCATAACTTCCAATAGAGGCAACATTATTACCAATGCTGACACTAGTAAGCCCTGTACATTCTCTAAAAGCAGAATCCCCTATACTGGTAACACTGTCCGGTATTGTAATGCTAGTAAGCCCGCTGCATCCCCTAAAAGCAGAATCCCCTATACTGGTAACACTGTCATGTATTGTAATGCTGGTAAGCCCGCTGCAACTGTTGAAAGTATGATTCCCGATGTTGGTAACGCTGTCTGGTATGTAAATGCTGCCAAGTCCGATGCAACCGTAAAAAGCATAATCCCCGATGTTGGTAACGCTGTCTGGTATGTTAATGCTGCTAAGTCCGATGCAATCGAAAAAAGCACGCTCCCCGATTGCAGCAACATTATTCCCCATGCTTATATTAGTTAGTCCTTTATAATGAGAAAAGGCGTGAGTTCCAATACTGGTAATACTGTCAGGCAAAATTACAGATAACACTTTATTGTTATTTAAATAAATCCCGTCATAATTGGAAAGCGGAGGTATTTGTGTTCCTGTGCTTCCTGTAAGATCTAGATCAACATATCTGTCTGCAACTATCAGCATATCCTTGATATTCTCCCAGTGAACTTCCAAGTTTAGGTTTATTTTAAATGAAACAGGGTTATTGTTAGTATTTACATTATGGGAAATCAATTCTGTGCCTAAAGCATCTATCTCTTCGGGAGCAGGAAAAACGGTTATCGTAAAATCTTTTGAAAAATCATCCCACATGTTAATATAATTTTCAACATTTGCTGTAACAACAAGCGTTCCAGGCGATAAAGCATGCAGGTAAATTTCATCGACAATTCTGGCATTTGTAGTTCCGGCATTTTTAATTGACCATAATACCTTAGGTTTTATCACAAAAGATATTGACGATACTTCAGCTTTCAGTATAAGAGGCTTCCATGCTGTAGCTTGGCTTGGAACGCCGCTTATATCAGTTGTTCTTCCCCAATAGCACCCGGCTAATAATAAAAATACCCCAGTCAGAGCGGGTATAAGCAATGTTTTGTTTTTCATTTTTTTCTCCTTCCTATTCCAATATTCCATTTTCGTTCAAGGTAATTACAGTAGTTTCCCCGGGAGCAAATCTGTAATCTTTTATATCATATTCGCTGCCAAACCAAACAGCAACTTGGCCATTAAATGCTTCATCAAATCTTTCAAGATATTTTACATTTGATTTACCTTTGGGAAAACTATCGTAATCCAAGAGGTAAAAATAATCAGGAGAACCCGAGTCAATAAAACCTATAGTCATACGCGTAATAGTTTTGTCATAGTTATTCACCACAATATAAGATATATAATCATCTAAAGAATCGATAAAACACCCTGCAAAAGCCAGCAGGATAATTGTGAAAATCACTAAAAACTTCGGTTTAAGCATAAATATCTCCTGTTTCTAATATAGCTCTAAATGTGTTAAATTTCAATATTTTATACTGGATATTCAGCAATTTTTTTTTGGTAGTTCCATCTGCCACTTCCATTTTTACCCTAATTCATGATAAAATTATATTAATAGGAGAAAAAAATGAAAAAAATACCTGTAGGGATTTTAGGTGCAACGGGCATGGTAGGGCAGAATTATATTACTCTGCTAAATGACCACCCCTGGTTTGAGGTTAAATATGCGGCAGCTTCTCCAAGAAGCGCCGGAAAAAAGTACCGTGATGCGGTTGCGGGGCGCTGGCAGCTAAAAGATTCTTTTAATGCAAGTGTCGCAGAGATTCTTGTTGAAGATGCAAATGATGTGGGCAGGGCTGCGGCGGCAAAAAAGAGGGGCGACTGCTCCTTTGTGTTTTCCGCTCTGGAAATGGGCAAGGACGAAACCCGCGCTCTGGAAGAGGCTTATGCCCAGGCCGGGATACCTGTAATTTCAAATGCCTCCGCCCACCGCTGGACGGCAGATGTCCCTGTGCTGATAGGCGAAGTAAACCCCCATCATGCGGATATTATTCCCTTGCAGCAAAAATCACGTGGCTGGGATACGGGCTTTATTGCGGTAAAACCCAACTGTTCAATTCAAAGTTATATGATTCCGCTTCATGCTTTGGCAGAGGCAGGCTATAGCGCGCAGCGTCTTATTGTCACCACAATGCAGGCAGTTTCAGGCGCCGGTTACCCGGGAGTGCCCTCTCTGGACATGGTAGACAATATTGTTCCCTATATCGGCGGCGAAGAGGAAAAGTCCGAAAAAGAACCTTTGAAAATTTTCGGCTCAATCGCGGACGGAGCGTTTCAAAACGCCGCCTTTCCGAAAATTTCCGCATGCTGCAACCGTGTCCCTGTGGTTGACGGTCATACAGCCTGTGTATACCTGGAATTCGGTGAAAAGAAACCTTCTATCGATGAAATAAAAAAAATATGGGCATCGTTCAAAGCCCTTCCCCAAAAAGAAGATTTTCCCTTTGCGCCCAGGCAGCCTATTATTTACCGTGAAGAAGACAACCGGCCCCAGCCCCGCAAGGACCGTGATGCAGACAAGGCTATGGCTGTGGTTGTCGGCAGGCTAAGGCCCTGCAATGTATTTGATGTCCGGTTTACGGCCCTTTCGCATAATACAATCCGGGGAGCGGCAGGCGGCGGCATTATGAATGCGGAATTATTGAAATTTAAGGGATATTTGGGGTAATGAAGTATTTTCCATTGACTAAAGCCGAACTTGAAAAGCTGGCAGAAAAATATCCTACGCCTTTTTATCTGTATGATGAAAAAGGCATTATAGAAAATGCCGAAAAGATTAAGGCTGCTTTTTCTGTTTTTCCCGCTTACAAAAATTATTTTGCGGTAAAAGCCCTGCCTAACCCCTTTATTCTTAAGATTCTTGCCAAGCAGGGGTTTGGAGCGGATTGTTCCAGCTATCCCGAACTGCTGTTAGCTGAAATGGCAGGCATAAGCGGGGAAGACATAATATTTTCTTCCAACGGAACCCCTGCAAATGAATACAGGTATGCAAGAAAACTCGGTGCAATAATCAACCTGGATGATTTTACCCACATAGAATTTCTTGAAAAAACCGCGGGGCTTCCTGAAATTATATCCATGCGCTATAACCCAGGCCCCATAAAAGAAGGCAATGCAATTATCGGCAAACCGGAAGAGGCAAAATACGGCTTAACCCGCGCCCAGATTATACAGGGTTTTTTGCGGCTAAAAGAAAAAGGCTTGGAAACGGGCAGGCCAAAACGCTTTGCCCTTCATACAATGGTTGCATCTAACGAACTTTCTCTTCCGTACCATATCGAAACGGCCTCTATGCTTTTTGAACTTGCCGCAGAAGTTTTTTCCAAAACAGGCCTGCGCCTTGAATTTATAAACCTTGGCGGCGGGCTTGGAATCCCGTACAGCCCTGAACAGCAGGCCGTGGATTATAAGGCTCTGGCAGATGGGGTTCAAGAGGCATACAACAAAATTATTATGCCTGCCGGCCTTGATCCAATCTCAATCCGGACGGAATGGGGCAGAGCGGTAACAGGCCCTTACGGCTGGCTTGTATCGCGGGCAGTTCACAAAAAAGAAATTTACCGTAATTATATCTGCTTGGACTCCTGTATGGCAGACCTTATGCGCCCGGCTCTTTATGGCTCTTATCATCACATAAGCATACCCGGCAAAGAAAATGCTCCGTTAAGCGAAACTTATGACATTACCGGCAGCCTCTGCGAAAACAATGATAAATTTGCCATTCAGCGGAAATTACCTGCAATAAAAACAGCGGCAGAGGAGATACATGAGGAAGGTGGCGATTTTGTTGTGATCCACGATGCAGGGGCGCACGGCAGGGCAATGGGTTTTAATTACAACGGCAAGTTGCGCTGCGGCGAACTTTTGCTGCGAAAAGACGGTTCTATAAAACAAATCCGCAGAAAAGAAACTGTAGAAGATTATTTTGCCACCTTAGATATGGCAGAATTAAATAAATTCAAGGGGGATTAAATGTTAAAGCGTAATCAATATATTGCAAACATAAAACCGGGCTACCTTTTTCCTGAAATTGCAAAAAGGAGAAAAGAATTTTTAAAAGAAAACCCTAATGCAAAAATAATAAGCCTGGGTGTTGGAAATACGACAGAACCCATCCCGCCTTATATAAACAATGGTCTTGTGGAAGGGGCAAAAAAACTTGGGACAATAGAAGGATACTCCGGCTATCAGGATGAGGGGCTTGCGGAATTAAGGGAAAAAATAAACGATGTTTATTACAACAATAAATTTTCATTAGACGAAATTTTTATTTCAGACGGTGCAAAATGCGACATTGGCAGGCTGCAGTTGTTATTTGGCTCGGGCAGGCAGATTGCAGTGCAGGATCCTTCGTATCCGGTATATGTTGACGGGTCTGTGCTGACAGGTTCTGCCGGAGGAATTATTCAAAAGGCAGGCGGTGCGGGTTTTGCTTACGAGGGAATTATTTACCTGCCCTGTACAATGGAAAATAATTTTTTTCCGGATCTGTCTAAAATCCCTGAAAACAGCCTTGTGTATATTTGCTATCCGAATAACCCTACCGGAGCGGCTGCAAACAAAGAACAGCTTAATTCTCTGGTCGGTACTGCAATAAAAAAAAGCTGCATCATTATATTTGATTCGGCGTACAATGAATTTATCCGCGACCCCTCAATTCCAAGAAGCATTTTTGAAATAGACGGTGCTAAAAAATGCGCCATAGAAGTAAATTCATTTTCCAAATCTGCGGGTTTTACCGGAGTGCGCTTGGGCTGGACAGCGGTTTCAAAAGAGCTTGCCTATTCCACGGGCGAAAGTATACTGTCTGACTGGTCAAGAATTAATGCTACTGTTTTTAACGGCGCTTCCAATATTGCCCAGGCAGGCGGAATTGCAGCGCTAGACATAGAAGGCCAAGAAGAAATCCGCCAGCTTACCGATTTTTACCTGGGCAATGCAAAGCTAATTCTTGATGTCCTGCACAAAAAAGGCATAAGCTGCACAGGCGGCGACAACTCGCCTTATATTTGGGCGCATTTTCCCGCAAAAGGCAGCTGGGAAATTTTTTCTGAAATCCTCGAAAAATGCCAGGTTGTAGTTACGCCCGGAGCAGGTTTCGGCCCTGCGGGAGAAAATTATATCCGTTTCTCGGCCTTTGCCCGTCGAGCAGACACAGAAGAAGCCTGCAGCCGCCTGGAAAAATATCTTTAAGGATTTTTAACTTTCACTAGTCCTGATAATATCCGCGCCTAAGGTACTTAGCCTGCCGGCAAGGTTTTCATAGCCGCGTTCTATCTGATAAATGTTGCGAATAACGCTTTTCCCCTCTGCGCACATTGCGGCAATCAGCATAGCCATACCGGCACGGACATCAGGGCTGATAAGGTCCGAACCGCTAAGCCTTGAAGGGCCTGAAACCACAGCCCTGTGTGGATCGCATAACACGATCTGCGCCCCCATTCCAATAAGCTTATCCACAAAGAACATACGCGATTCAAACATTTTTTCATGAATTAAAACCGTTCCCTTAACCTGCGTAGCCACCACGGTGATAATGCTGGTAAGATCGGGCGGAAAGCCGGGCCATGGGGCATCATCGATTTTTGGAACCATTCCGCCAAAATCGCAGTTTACTTTCATTTTTTGTTTTTTTGGAATATGTATGATGTTACCTTCATGTGCCCAGGAAATCCCCAGTTTGCCAAATGCAATTTTTGCAGCGCGCATATCCTGTATGCGGGCCCCTTCGATACATAAATCCCCGCGGGTTACAGCCGCCAGGCCGATAAAAGAACCTACTTCCATAAAATCGGGGCCGATGGTAAAATCACAGCCATTTAATTTTTTTACGCCTGTAATTTTAAGGATATTGGAACCTATCCCTTCAATTTTAGCCCCCATTAGGCTGAGCATACGGCAAAGGTCTTGAACATGAGGTTCGCTAGCGGCATTGCTTATTGTGGTTTTTCCGCTTGCAAACACAGCCGCCATTACCGCATTTTCGGTCCCGGTTACCGAGGCTTCGTCCAGAAAAATATCGGCGCCTTGCAGGGATTTTGCAGTGAAAATAAATCTTTCGCCTGTTTTAAACTTTGCGCCAAGTTCGCCAAGAGCCATAAAATGCGTATCGAGCCTGCGCCTTCCTATAACATCACCCCCGGGCGGATGCAGAATTACTTTACCGAGCCGCGCTAAAAGCGGGCCTGCAAAGAGAATAGAAGCCCTTATTTTTTTTGCTTTTTCCGCAGGTATTGCCGAAGTATTTATATTTTTTAACTTTAGTTTATAAACATTTGGCTTAAGGCAGGTAACTTCGCCCCCCAGAGCGGCGTATATTTCCAGCATTACCTGAACATCTTCTATATCGGGAATATTTCTTAAGATTACTTCTTTATCGGTTAAAAGCGCTGCGGCAATACATGGCAAAGCGGCATTTTTATTGCCGCTAGTTTTAATTGTTCCATTCAGGGGAAGGCCGCCGTTAATGAGATATTCATTCATACCTTAATTTAATAGGTCAGCCAAAAGGTGTCAATCACCTTTGTGATCAGTATAACCCTTGATTATTAAACAGATAAATATTATTATAAAAGCATGAAAAAGCTAATTTTACTTATTTTGATTTTTACTTCGCTGACTGTTTATTCACAGAATAACAGCAAGTACCATCTTGGCAGCGCAAAGAATCTTTTAGGCAATATTTATGTGCTGTCCTGTTTTATTTCCGACAATAACAATCAATGGACACCCCAAGAGAAACAGCAAATGATTAATAAACTGCACAATACGCAGAATTGGCTTAAAAAACAGGCAGCCAATTACGGCGTAACAATAAATTTTGAAGGCGGTAACTTTGGTCTTTCCAATGATATAAAAATTGGCAATATAAATTACGGCACCGGGTCTGGAGCCGAAGATATAAATATTCTGACAACTGTTTTTAGGAAAATAGGGTATTCAAGCAATCTGGGTTTTTATAATTGGGTTTTGGATAATACAAACTGCAAAAATACATTTGTCGTTATTTTTGTTAAAGGGCAGGGTAGAAGCTATTCTATAGCTTATGAAAGTGAATTGATGGACAAAGAAAGATTCTTTGTAGAAAGCTGCGTTATATATAATCAATTCTGGGGAGGTCTTGCATTATACGAAGCTACTTTCGCTCATGAAATTCTCCATTTATTCGGAGCATGGGATCTTTACGAGACATTTCAGCAGACAAAGGAAAAAGAAGAAAGGGCAAAAAACCTGTTTCCCAATTCCATTATGATTCAAGTCCGTGAAAATATAGATACGCTTTATGTTGATGAATTAACTGCCTGGCTTATAGGCTGGCATAATACCCCAAAAAATTATTATGAATGGTTTAATCCAAAGAATTAAAACCCAAGTTTTAAGCCGAAATTAACGCCAAAGCCTGAATAATTAAAACTTTTTTTAAATTCCTGCGACTGTGATGATATCCCTAAATTTATTTCAAGCAGGCGGGAGTTTAAAACAAAATCAAGAGAGTTTTTCCATATACGGTCATTGTAGTTTATTCCCCCTTTGATATAAAAAATATTTTTAAGATTTAAAATAGCGCTTAAGCCTCCCTCCACGGCCCCTTTATTCAGATATATCCTGCTGACAGAAAAACCAAGGGAAGGTACTAATGTAAGGATTGGCTTATCAAAGGGACGGTAATTGCCGTAAAAAATCATTTTAAAAGGCCTGAATATTTTTTGTCCGTTTTTATTTACCGCTGATAAAATTTCAAAATCTTCTGGATAACCATAAGCTCCTTCCGGCACTTTATAATTCTCCATTTGTTCTATTACCTCATTAATATTTATATAGCTGGAATCAACAAAAACTTCTCCGTGAAGCTTTAAATAATCATAAAGTTTTGCCCTGTAAAAAGGTAAATTAAAAACATCAACCCCAATATCAAGCCATGAGTTAAACCTGTATTCCAGCCCAAACCCAAGATCATAACCCAGATTTTCCCTTAGTATATTCCAATAATTTTTAAAAAGATAATCCTGCATTTTACTGAAATCACCGTCTTCGATTTTAAAAATACTATAAAGATCAATTTTATAATCGGCACTTATACGTGTTCCTTCGTTACCTTCGTGAAAGCTTCTGCCAAAATTATACGTAACATTTGGCTCGACATAAAAAACCGGCAAATAAACGGCGGGCCTTATTTTTACTTTAAAATCTCTAACATTAAAAAAAACTGGGATGCCTATATCCGCAAAAGCCGCTCCTCCCAAGCCGCCTTTTTCATCTTTTGCTTCTTCTACCTTTAGCATTTTTTCCGGAAGCGAAAAATTTCCGATAACATTAATATGCCCAATATCCAGCCCAAAACCCCATCTGTCTTTTGAATTGATATTAATTGATAATGGTTTAACTGTTGTATTCAGGTCAAATTTAAAACCGTTAAAAAATTCATCAATATTTATTTCTATGTTATCACGGTAAATTAATCTAAAATCTTCTTCTATTATATCTTTAATATTAAATAAAATAACAATAGGTCTTTTATAAATATCCATAGCGGATATAAAATTATTGGACACATTTACGCTGGTTTGAGCCAAACTAAGTTCAAAAGAACGGTTTGTTAAACTGGTAAATTTCTTTTTTTCTTTTTGTTTTTCTTCAGGAGGTTCCGCAGTTTCTTCTTTTGTTTCCCCTGTATATTCGGGAGGCGTCATTATACCCCAATCAATAACTTCAGTCATTAAAACATCTTCTTTTGTTCCGGGTTTTGTTTCATCAAATTCTTTAACTTCATGGTCATCTCCCAGAGCATTAAGGAACAAGCCAAAAGAAAAAAGAAAAAAGAAAAAAAGAAAATTCTTAAAATAAATCATCAAGATTAAGATTATAGCTGCCGCTGGCAGATATTGTTACCCTTATCGGCGGAATATGTCTGGGAATTTGAATGATTGTTCCATGTGGAAAAGTCAATTTCATTTCAGGGTAAATCATGTTATTTTTAATTATATCCCAGTCATTGGAATTTAATTTAACAGTTAAACTGTTATCCTTCCCGTCATTTAAATTTATTCCCCCTGGAAAAAGTTTATCGTTTTTATCCAGATGTAAATAAGCTCCGCTAAAAAACTGCTGGTCAAAATCAATTTTTATTTCCAGTTTTTGTATGTTTAAATCTTTTGTAAAAACAGAAGACTCGTTATTCGGCATACCGTTAGAAAGTATCGTCCTGTCAAAAAGGTCCTTGTCTGCAGTAAAAATATCGCCAAATACAATATGAGCGCCGTGTTCGCCGATAAATTCCAGCGGGAACAGCATTGTAAACAATCCTTCAATTGCGCTGCTGCTGCCAGTTTCAATATCGTCAAACATAGTGGGAGTTACCCTGAATCTCTCGGCCATAATTAAATCATATACAAAATGAAGCCCCTTGGGAAATTCTGATATTACATCTAACATGACATGATCAAGGTCAAAGCCCTGACCTGGGAAAGGCAGTTCTCTCCCACGGTATATATAGTCACCTCTTTCATTTTCACCCGGCATATTCGGCAGAGCCCCTGCATCAAGCATGGTTAAGGGCTGTTCGGGAATCACCAATTCGAATTTAGGCACCCAGGAGCTCATGTTTTCATCCGATTCGCCTGGATCAACCCGTCCTATTGAAAATGACAGGTTTGGTTTTAACACATCCATCAATTGATGCGGGCCGCCTAAAAATAGTTTAGCCCTGGAATTATATCCCAACCTGAAACCTGACATATAATTATTTGCCGCTGATAAATCCCACCATCTATCCCTTCTGGTGGGAAAGCTGCCTTTTAAGTTATTCCGCGATTCCAGCGCTAACTCCATATTTATATAAGCATATTCCCAGACAAAGGATGTAAGATCAATTTTGCCGTATAATTCCAACTCCTTGTTGTTTTTAATGTCTATGGGGCCAAGCTCTATATATTTTGCCCCCGGGCTTTCGACACCGTTAATTATAGGTATTATTTGAGTGTTTATATGTATGGTTTTTGGAGTCCCTGTAAGCGGGGGTTCTGCGGGATGAAATAATTTTGGCACGCTTGAAAATTCATTTATGCCTGAGTTGATTTTTTTGGTATTGGCTGCCGCTTCCAATCCAATGTCTTCACATTCAACTTTTAATGCAACCCTGTTTTCAAACGCAGGCGGCAGACCCGGTTTTCCGGGATTTACAGGATGATCATCAGGAAATGTAAAATCAATGCTAAGAGATATATCCTCGAACATTATTTCTTCGATTAATTGCGCGACATTTACGCCGTCTATGTTTTCAAAGTTTATTTCGGCCATATCGGGTATTTTAAACACATCATTGGAATCTGTTTTCCATCGTATTATGTGTAATTCATTAATTTGAAAATCTGCTTTTACTTTAACAGGCAAAATCTTATCTCTTCTTGGCTGATACACCGATGGAAATTTAACAGGGTCTCTTGCATTTTGTTCTATGGAAATTTGGTTGTACATATCATCATCAAAAAGATTAAAATTGGCGCCGTCATTTGCATCGTCAGTTTTTATCAATAAAAAGCTGTTACCTCTGTCAACTCTAAGGGTTCTTCTGTTTATAGATTTATTATCCAGAATACAGCTTGACGGATTTTCGGTAACTGCCCATGCGCCAGAGGGCGAAAGCCCGTCAAAAATTACCCCGGGAATTTCCGGATCAGCAAGTTGGTCTTGTTCGATATAAATTACATACGATATGATTACACCTTCAAAATATGTTGTTTTTCCGTCATTGTTTATATCTTGTGGCAGTTCCATTTCCAAAACAAACAAACCGTCTTCAATAATTGCATTAAGAAATTCATCTGGAAAATCACTTTCTGATAAAATAAGCGCATCAACAAATTCAGAGGGTAAGGCCTGTTTCATCTCTGTATTTTTTAGTTTTGTCGCGCCTGAAAGAGCAATATCGTTTAATTGAATCGACACCAAAATAGAAGCACTGTCAATAAAAGCCCCTGTGTTGGAATAGCTGATGCTGTCTATTTTTAACTGCGGCGGCCTTTCTTTAAAAATCTGTGAATCGTTTATATCTATTTCGATAAAATTTGTAAAATCAGGGTAACTTAAGGTTACGGCTTCTCCGCCAGCCGGCTGGTTATTGCCGACAGGGATTTCAGTACCTTCTTCTGTCAGTCTTATTCCGTTAAGCGTAATGTATGTGTCACCATGGCCGCCGGTAAGTGCAAAATCTATTCTGATTATTCCATCATCAACAAATACCGATTCAAAGTTTTCGTCGTTAGTGTCTGATACAAAAGCTATTATATTGGGTGACTCATAATTTGCAGGAAAAGTCCCGCTGCTTGCGGGAAAACCGGGAATTGGAAAGGGGCCGACAGGCGGAACAAAAACAGATGTTGTATTGATCCATGACTGCATATTGTCGTACAGGGCGTCCATATCAAGCCATATATAATCATCGAATCCCTCGGGTGTTAATTCTGGTATAACTATCGGATCCGGGTTTATTATATTATGGCCTTCGGGATAAAAAGAATCGTCATCCTTCATTTTTAATGCGTTTTTAATAGTATCAAGATAATCGTCAGGATTAAAAGAATCTGTTAATTGCAATTTATAAGCAACTAAAAAAGCCTGCATTCCGGGATAATCCGGCATATCGTATATTTCAAGAAATTCAGGGAAAAAATCGTCGATTTCATTAGAATCTCCGGAATCAACAAAATTTCTTATCATATTAGTTATAACACCAAGGTTTATATCTCCTGTTTTGGTCGGTATACTGACCTTAAAATCGTCTGTTTTAATCTTTATATTTGACGGCAATTTGCAGTCAGACATAAGCGCGAACATAAAGACCGGCAATAATAAGCATAAAAATCTTTTTTTCATAGAATTCCCCTGTTTATATATAATAATATAGTATAAAATCAAAAGAAAAACAAGGTTAAATTTGATAATGTTTAATAAGGCTTTAGCCGTATACAAAAATAAACCCGCTTTAACAGCGGAAAAAGACAGGGATAAGATAATTATTATTGTTCCCGGCGGCGAAAAAATCAAAGTCAGGGAAAAAGATATAGAGATAATCCATCCCGGCCCTGTTAAAAATTTAAATGATATTTATGATGAGAGTCTTTTGGATGGGGCAAGGGAGGCATGGGAATTACTCCTAACCGAGGGAAATCCAATTTCGCTTAAAGAACTTGCAGAGCTTGCCTTTGGTACATTTAAGCCGTTTTCTGCATGGGCGGCTTTCTGCCTGCTTCAGGACGGTCTTTATTTTGCCGGCACTGTGGATGAAATTATTGCGAGGGACCTTGAACAGGTAACTTTAGAAGAGGCCAGGCGTGAAAACAAAAACAGGGAAAACGCCGAGCGGGAAATTTTTCTGGAAGCCTTGCGCAAACGCCGTCCCGTGCAGGACAGGCGCTTCATACAGGATATTGAGGCTTTGGCTTACGGAAAAACATCCAAGAGCCGCACCTTGCAGGATTTAGGAATAGAAGAGACGGCGGAAAATGCCCATGCCCTGCTTTTGGATTGCGGTATCTGGACGAACGAAATTAACGTGCACCCAAGCCGTTTTGGCGTGTCTTTGTCTCCGGTAAAACATACTCCCTACGCCGCTTCAGACATGGATGCAAACCGCCGTGATCTAAGCCATCTTGCCGCCTTTGCCATTGACAGCCCCTGGAGCCACGACCCTGACGATGCAATTTCTCTTGAAAATATTAACGGCAGGCAAATTCTCTATGTGCATGTAGCCGACCCGGCGGCGGCAATTGCTATGGACAGCCCCGCCGAAATAGAAGCCCGCAGCCGCGGTGCAACGCTTTATCTTCCAGAAGGTACTTTCAGAATGACAGCGGATGAAGCCCTGCCGGTTTTTGCCCTGGGCTTAAGCGAAAAATCACCGTCTCTTACTTTTAAACTAAGCCTTAATCCAAACGTCAAAATTACAGAAACAGAAATAATTCCTTCTATCATAAAAGCAAAGCGTTTAACGTACCAAGAAGCTGATAAACTTTTATCTTCAGAGTTGAGCGGTCTTTACGATATTTCCAAAAAAAATTTTGACCGCCGCTGTGAATCAGGCGCGGTAAATATCGAAATGCCGGAAACCCATATCAGCATAGAAAAGGGGAGGGTAAAAATTGAGCCTATTATTAAGTATCTTTCTTCGGAATTGGTACGTGAATGTATGCTCCTTGCAGGGGAAGGCGCTGCTTTATGGGCAATGCAGCGCAATTTGCCTTTGCCTTATGTTTTACAGGAACTGGGGGAAATGCCTGAAGAAATTTTTCCCGGCCTTGCAGGGGCCTACCAGCTTCGCCGCTGTATGCTTCCAAGGAGCCTTTCTGCCAGCCCGGGAAGGCATCGCGGGTTGGGGCTGGACTCTTATGTTCAGGTAACCAGCCCCCTGCGCCGCTACACGGATCTTTTTGCCCATATCCAAATAAGAAAATTTTTATGCGGCGAAAAGGTGCTTTCTGCAGAAGAAGCCTCGCAGCGAATATTTTCGGGAGAAGCGGCGGCAAACGCTGTCGTCCAGGCAGAACGCGCTTCCCGAAATCACTGGCTTATGGTCTTTTTGTCTGATAAAAAGGACTCAGTATGGGAAGCCGTGGTACTGGAGAAAAAAGGAAACCGCTGGCTTGTAATTATTCCCGACCTTGCCCTTATTACACAGGTTTCCCTGCGAAACAATGTATCGCCTAACGAACAGGTAAAACTTGTTTTGAAATCGGTAAACATCCCCAAAGGCGAGGCAGTATTTGCGGCAGAGGAATAAATGTCCCTCCGCTAACATTGCGGGGAAATTTATGTCTAATGTACATATTGATATAAATAACAAAATATTCTATATTAAAATATGAGGCTTTTATCAGTTTTTTTTACCTTGTTGTTTTGTGTTTTATCAATGTCTTGCCCTGACCCTAATAACAAAACTGATCCATCGCAACGTATGCCTAAGTTGCTTGATAAAGTTCTAATACTTCAGGCTTACGGTACAGGCGATAGTACAGACGGAGGTGTCTCCCATTCATTTATCGAATTGTACAACAAGTCCGATGAAACAGCCGACTTGACAGGCTATTCCCTGCAATACTCCACAGGAGGAACAAGCTGGAGAGTAATTAGGCTTGACGGCAAAACAATCCCCGCGCGTCATTCGTTTTTGATTTTAGGCATGAAAATGAACGGCAGAGACCCAGACGGTATCTGGGGGCTTTTGCAGTTGAATGAGGCCGATGCGGATATGCGTTTCCCGGATTTCCAGATGTCTAACCGCAGCTTTAAGATTTTTTTGGTTGAATCTTCCGTCCCTGTAAGGATAAGAAACCCCCATGACATAAACGGCAACAAAACAGGGGTAAGATACGAAGGCTATGTAGATTTGCTGGGGGTCAATGACAACGATGAAACTGCCGACATCGACGCTTTTGAGACAAACACGCTTGGTATTGCCGGCCTTAAAGGTCCTTTCTTTATTTCAAAAGGCAAATCTGCCCGCAGGATCAATCTGACAGACACCGATGACAACAGCCGTGATTTCCAGCGCATTGAATGGCGGCAGCGTTTCGGAGACGCTGAATCTCTGTCTACGGCAGATTTTGAGGCCTTGAGGCCGAGGTCTTCCAAAGACGGCGAATGGAACCCGGTTTATCCCCTGCAGCCGCTTGGAAACAATAATGCAAATATAGGCTCTTTAATTATTGGCGGGAAATCTGCGGGCATCGGAACCCCTGGGGCAGATCCTCTTTCTATCCGCAGCCCTGGCATGGTGGAAATAAGCAGCCTTGTTGCGGGCAGCGCGGCGGTGCAAATTAACGCTGCCCCCGGCGCAGGTTTTCGCACGGCAGTTTCCGCAGAAGCTGGCGGCACCCCCCGATGGGATAGCATACTTTCGCCGGCATATTCCTTTGCCGATGGCAGCTTCCTTTATGTGGAGGTTACTTCAGCTAACGGCAGGAACATAAATGTTTATAAAATTGCTGTCAGCGTATATCCCGTTGCAGATACTGTTACAGTCAGCGGCACTTATACCCTGCTGCTTAATCCAGGGGCAAACCCGCAGAACCGTGTTGTCATTGAAGCCTACAGTACAGAGAGTGCCACTGTTGGAACTCTTGCAGCTTCTGCTAGGGCAGACATGACAGATAAAATCTGGTCGCTTGCAGTACCGCGAGGGCAGGCAATCTGGTTCAAGGTAGCTGTAACAGATGTTACAGGTTATTCTTTTGGCAAGGTAGTGTCGCTAAGCGCCGAAACTTACACAAGCGATACAAGCGGCATCAGTCTAACCCTTGGCCCCTTTGCCCCACCGGAATTGGTCTCGTTCACTTTAATTAATGCAACAGCAGATAACGGCATAAGGCAAAATAAAACCGCAAACACAATAGACCAAACAAGCGGCGAAATCATCTTTGGAGATACAAATTTTACCACAATAAGCGTTAATACGATCATCAATTTTCACGCTCTTGCCGCCAATTTTACACTTTCGCCGGACAGCAAAATATACACAGGAAATATCTCAAATCTTACGGAACAAATAAGCGGAATTACAACTAACAATTATAACAGGGATGTTGTATTTACCGTAGTGTCCGGGGATAATGTCCGCAAGACCTACAGGGTTGCAGGCTCTAAGCCTATACCCGGTGTAGACCTCCCCGGTGTAAGAAGCGTTGTCGGCACAACTAACTTTCAAACTCAGGGCTTTGGCATAATGAACATTGAAACCGTCAATAAAACGCTCGGTCTGCCCACAGGTGAAACAGGAAAGCTTAACATTGTATGGAATCCGACCGGTTCGTATACCTACATAAGCCCGGAAGGAAGGGTTCAGACCGGAGGAACCGACATTAAAGCCCGGGGAAACCATACGGTTCGCTTTGAAGACCCTAAGAGCTTTTCTTTGACGCTCAACACGGCGGCAGGTTTTGATTACTATGACTATAAAACAAATTCATTCAGAACACTGCCTTCAAACAGGCGTTGGGCCTTGTTAATCAATTCCGGCGACAATGGCGGCACAGGTTCCACCCACGGCGCTACCAGAATAAAAGCATCGGTATGTTACGAGATGGGACGCCGCATTCTGACCGATATGGGATGGCAGCCTCATACGGATTGGGTTTTCGTTTTCCTCAACGGCAACTATCAGGGGCTTTATATGCTGGTCGAGCGAATCAGAATAAGTGAAGGACGGGTCAATATAGGCCCTACAGCATCCATGTCGAATCCCAATGGCGGTTTTATTGTGCAGATGAACAATATTTACTGGTATACTGATGATCTTTCTCCCCATAATGGATCCTCTAATTTAGTTTTTGACGAAATGTATAATTTTATGACTTCTCACCAAAGATCAAATACCGGTATTGTATGGTCTTTTGACTCGCCAGGCTCCGATATAGGCTGGTATTATCAAGATCCGCCCGACGGAGACGGGTATTTGGACTATTCAGATATAGACCATTTCCCACGCAAGGGTATAGCGATGAGGGCAACCCTGGCTTCCGGCTCTGAATACAACCGCCCAAGCGACGGCCCTGCAAACTGGATAGTCCCAAATGAATTCGGCGAAACTAATGGTATGGGAACTCCCAGGATGAAAAACGGAGGGTTGTACGGAGACAGAACCCTGCCAGAAGTTTACCCTGACTGGGAGTCAAGTACTTTTGTTAAAATGTCAAAATTTATTCAGGATGCCGAAGATGCGATCTATTCTCACGACTGGGTTGATAAAGGATACGGAAACGGCAGCTATCTTGATTATATTGATATTGATTCATTTATAGACTGGCACATTGCCCACGAAATGGCGTTAGACTGGGAAGTTAATGGTTTAAATGGCCGTTATATGCACTACGATCCCGTCAATGAAAAACTTAAGATGGGGCCTATGTGGGATATGGATAAAACATTTGAAATTACAAACAATTATGGACGTATAAGCCCCGGTTTTCTTAGAAATTCCAATTTCTGGTACAGGGAAATTCTGGGCAGCAATTTAAGCAGCAGTTTGAGAGATCCTTATTATATTTCCCGCCTTAAAGACCGTTGGAATGAAGTTAAAGATAAATTTAACGCGGAATTAGATCCCTATATAGACGCGCAAAATGCCAGGTTCAGCAGGATAAGCTCTTACAGCCATCCTACCGGCATGAGGGTTGACGGAAACAGGATGAATATTAAAGGCTTTTTAACCACTATAAGGAATCAACTGGATCCAATTATTAACAGCTATTAAGCTCTAGCAAAACTGAATCTTCTCCCCGCCTTATGCAAAAATTTAATCTAATAACAGAAAAATATGCTGTGATAAATTTAATGCAGGACAGCAGCAAACCATGTGAGGACTCGACGGCTGTTTAAACTTGGGGCAGCCGTATGTCCTCACATGGCTTGCTGCTGCTCCACTAAAGCCCATGCGAGCATATTTTTCTGCCGTTATTGTGTTGCATAAGGCGGGGGCAATTTCAGGTCTGCATCGCTGGGTAGGGGCGCAAAGCGGGTGGGGGCGCAAGCGGGTTGGGCTTGCTTTACGGCATCGGTTGTGCAATTACCATGCTTAGGGTGTTCATTGTTTGCCGGTAGTTCAATGTTGCTTCGCTAGTAGGGCTGGAAAAAGGTAGCAGCTACCTTTTTCGATTCTAGCCCCTACGCCTTGCGCCCCCACCCAGCGATGAAAGCCTGAAATAATTGCTGAGAAATTAAGGCAGCAATGAATACCCAAATAGCGGGGAACTTGAGTGGCAGATGAAAAAATCGTGCTTGCATGATTTTTTCATCTGACGAGCCTCACAGTAAACCTCTTTAGGGTATTCATTGCTGGGTGTTCATTGTTTGTTTTTTTTCAGTTTTTCAAGAGCAATACTCAAGCAAAGTACACTTTTCCGCCATATATATAATAGGAGTGCATTTTATGAATAAAATATTTTCAAGCAAAAAAAATTTGCAAGCTGCGTTTTGCGCGGTTATTTTTACTTTATTGCTGCCGGTTTTTGCGGCAGGATGTTCCGGGTGCGATATTTCCGGGGGCGATGGATTTGAATCAAAAAATTCCTTGCTAATTATGACATGGAATGTTCAAAATTTATTTGACGGTAAGGATGACGGCACAGAATATGCCGAATTTACCCAGGAGGAAGGCTGGACAAATGAAAAATACAAAGGAAGGCTGAATATAATTGCCGCAGCAATTGAAGGAATGGAAAGAAAGCCCGATGTAATCGCGCTGCAGGAAGTAGAATCCATTGATGTAATGAACGATATTGCGTCTTTACTTTTAGGGCACGGTTACAGATGGACGCAATTTGGCAAAATTACAGGAATGGCTTTGGGAGTAGGTTTGTTAAGCCGTTTTCCGCTGAGCGAAACAAAGTCACATTCGGTTTATGTTGACGGGGAAATTGCCCCAAGGCCGATGCTCGAAGCGATGATAGTTGATGAAGACAATGCGGTACTTGTTCTCTTTGTCTGCCATTGGAAATCAAAGATTGGCGGCGAAGAGCTGACAGAAAACGCCCGCAGGGCTTCTGCGCGGATAATTATCCGCCGGATGAGAGAACTAAAAGAAGATGGAAACAGTTATCCTTTAATAGTTATGGGTGATTTAAATGAAAACTATGATGATTTTTACCGGCGCAGCGGGGCAGAAATTTGCGCCCTGCTGCCCGATGACCCGCGTTCAGCCGAGCTTGCCAATTTATACGAAACAGATGATCAGCAGGATTTTATTATTATCACTAAAAACAAACCGCCGTATACAAGATTTTTTCCAGACGGTGTTTTTTCAATGTATTCCCCCTGGGCAGACGAGGTTGAGGGCACATCTTTTTTTGATTCAGATACAGGAACTTATTACTATAGAAATAACTGGGAAACCATTGATCATTTTTTGCTATCTGCGGAATTGTTCGATGAAAAAGACTGGGATTTTGAACGCTGTCTGGTGTTAAATGATCCTCCCTTTGCAAGTACCAGAGGCTTTCCTGTTTCGTATAACCAGCGCACAGGCTCAGGGTTAAGCGATCACCTTCCACTTTTATTATTTTTGAAAAAATTTAATGCTTATGCGGAATAAGAGCGCTAAAGCGTAGTCTTGACAATCACAAGCCCCTTGGATACCATTGATAATGAGGGGCAGCAATACTGTTTTTTTATATTAGGAGAAATTTATGGGACTAGTAAAAACTAAAATAACCTTAAAGAATGTCAAGGATATTTTTAAAGTTGAAATAGGACTTCTTCCCGAGCATAAAGTCCGGCAAATGACCGAAACTGTACTCGTTGATACCGGCGCATGGACGCTTGTAATCAACGAAACCACCCGCGAAAAACTTGGCCTTGATTATACAGGAAAAAGCCCGGGGACTCTCGCCGACGGGAAAAAAAGCAAGTACAATATGGCAGGCCCTGTAGAAGTACTATGGAAAGACCGCCATGTCATTTGCGAAGCCGTTGTATTGCCTGAAGCCAAAGACATACTGCTCGGCGCAATACCTCTTGAAGCAATGGACTTGATAGTAAATCCTGGAAAACAGGAGGTGGTCGGCGCCCACGGCGACCAGATGATGCACATAATTTATGGTAATTTATGAGTCGTAATCTAAGCTTCCCTGCTTTGATTCTCAGAAGCCGTTCTTCAGGAGAATCTAACCGCGATATATGGCTGTTAAGCGCAAAAGCCGGGTTGCTGCGGGCTGTTGTTTTCGGCGGCCCTAAAAGCCGCCTGCGATCTTATGTATCGCCGTTTCATTCGGGGCAGGTCTGGCTGTACCATGAGCCGGTAAAAGACACTTATAAGGTCTGTGATTTTGACGTTCAGTCTTGGCGTCCGGGCCTAAGGGAATCTTACGAACGGGCAATGGCCGCCGATACTGTTGCAAAGGCAATTCTTGAATCGCAGGGCGGTGGAGGGGACTGGGGCAAGCCGCTTTCACTTGCAGAGACGGCTCTGGATGCATTGTCAGAGGCAGACAGTCCGTCCTGCACAAGGATTAGCCTGTGGTTTTTATGGCAATGGGTAAATTTCCTCGGCATAGCGCCAGAAACAGATCACTGCCAATTATGCGGCAAATCCGCCGTTTTACAGGGCACTTTTTATTTTTCACCAGGGGAAGGCATGATATGCAAAACCTGCCTTGCAAACCAATCCCGCACGAAAGAATCCGCGCTAGTTGAAGTTGGCCCCGGCTGCCGAAATTGGCTTGAAAAAATATCACCGCAGGCCGGGCCGGTTTCGCCTGAACAAGTCTTTCGCTTTACAATGGATAAAAAATCAGAATGCGAAGTGATGTACCTTTTAACAGCTATCCTTAATAATTAAACCTATCACCTTGACAATATCGTATAACTAAACTTTGCCGTCACAACAGGGCTCATTGCTGTACGGTTGTCGCTTTCTACGACCAGGCCGCGGGTAACAGAATCCGCACTAAGAGAATCTGTCCCGCCGCCCTGTCCGGCAGTAAAAGGCCGCTCGTACCCGGATACCAGTATCATTTCTTCCCCGAAAGGAGCTGTCATTCGGTATCTTGTATTGTCAGGGATGCGCCGTGTTTCCCCTGCCCGTATAAAGTTATTGTCGTTAGGCGATAAAGGGTAAATCACCTGGGTGACTCCGTTTACATCAACATGGATTATTCTGAAATAGCAGTCCCGCTCGGAGTAGATACGCAGGGTCATATAATCGTTTTCATAGTAGATGCCGTCCAACACATCCGGCGTTACGGTAAATGCCCAGCGGTTGTTGCTTCCCGAATAAGGGACGACTGCTTGCTGCTTTGTTTCAAATTCGGCAAGAGTGATAATGGCATTGTCCTTTTCGGGCAATAATGTAAGCTTTCGCCTTTCCAGTTCAGATGCGGGAATGAAAAACCGCTCCGATGAGATCACCATTCGGCTGCCGCTCGTGGAAATTAATTGTAAAGAAACTTCCGCGCCAGAATCCAAGGGCGAAAAACTTCCTGTTACTACTGCCTGAACGGAACTGTTTACAATCGGAGTTTCTACGGTAAGCCCACGGCTTGCCACGGCAAAATCGGAACTTTCAGCATCGCTTGCCACTTGTATTTTATCCCTGTGTTTTTGCGAACTTGAAATAATGCTGTTACGAAGCCATGCCGAAAGATTGGAAACGGTCTGTGTATCGGCATAAGCGATTCTGCCTACTGCCACAGTGGTCGGTTGGCCGAGCGCCCTTGCCATTTGCGAGACTGCCCTTTCAACCTCGTCTTCCGCCGAAGCGTTAAGCAGGGAAGCCAAACGGTTATTCGGCCTTACGGTAAAAGCCCTCTGGCTTGAAGATGCTAGCTCTACATCTGTCGCATATACCGTTATGCGATATTCATTCCCAAGACTGGTTATCTGTCCAAAAACAAGTATCTCTGCCCCGAACTGCTTTGTGATTGATACCATTAAATTATCGTCCACTTTGCCCGATTCATACTGGCGTTTAACTTCGGCATCGATTCTCTCAAGGTTTCTGCGGTCAACCATAACAAACTTTTGCGAGTCCTCAAATCGTGTCCAAAGTTCTTCAAACACATAATCCGCAAGCCTGCCCGAAGGCGCGTCAAAGTGAACCAACGCAAGTTTAGCGTTTGCCTCAAGCCGCGGGATAAAGTGCGCTGCGGTCTCGCTTATTGCCCCATCAATGGTAAGGCTGTCAGCGGAATATGAAGGCTGCTCGGCTTTCTGTGTAACACAGGCTGCGATTGCTAATATTGCAAGGGTAAACGTAACTAGTTTACATAATGTCTGAATCTTCATATAAAAACTCCTATATATTATAATACCAGAAAGATAAGTATTTTTTCAAGCTCTTTCCTAACTCCTACCCTTTGCGATCTTTGCGTCCTCTGCGGTTAAATATTTTTTCTCTTTTACTTTTTCCCTTCTCATTTGTTAATCTCCGCCAAAGGAAAATCCCCGAACAACAGCGAATGTACCCGTGGGTTCTGCCTGTTCTGGGTCTGCCGGGGCACTTCCAAAGAAACAAAACCCGACATACTCCTAACGCTGACATTATTTCCAGCCAAAGCCGCAGGAGCCCCTCGCAGGGCATTAAGCACGCTGTAGGTGAAGACCCCGTGGCCGCCGCCCCATTGCCGGCTTTCGTACGAGAGTTCGCTGCCCTGACTGGAAGCAAAGACAAAGGCGTTGGATTCCATGAAGCCCCGAATCATGCGGTTGCTGTCAACCCCGCCTGAATTACAGGCATCGATCAACAAAAGCCGCCTTCCATGGCCTTCAAGTATCGTTGTTATCTCATCGCCCGAAATCGCACGGCCTTCCTCCACCCGCAAATTTCCTCC
>Ga0099364_10001685_pt1 | contig 36176 bp, 33 predicted proteins | sample TergutTh196P3_FD_73070 | JGI IMG/M metagenome (GOLD analysis project Ga0099364, IMG submission 73070) | Microcerotermes parvus P3 segment gut microbial communities from Pointe-Noire, Republic of the Congo - Th196 P3 | ecosystem: Host-associated > Arthropoda: Insects > Digestive system > Gut ... | reverse complement strand
GCAAGCACGGCTTGTTTATTTATCTCTTCTTCAAATATATCGTCAGAGTTATCCACATAACCGCCTGTGTCAATCACTGAAAAATTTACGCCGTTCCAGATTGACGAGCCGTAATTACGGTCGCGTGTAACGCCGCTTGTCGCGTCAACAATTGCGTCACGCGACTCGGTCAACCTGTTAAAAAGCGTTGATTTCCCGACATTTGGTCTGCCTACTATTGCTACTATTCCGCTCATGGTAATATTTATGATGCAAATGTACGATTTTTTCGAGAATTTTTGGCATAGTGGTTTTATCATTAAATTTGCCGTATCCTAAATTAAACAGTCAAAACAGGAAAACCGAATACTGTAAAATATTCATTGCGGGGCTTGGCTATAAACCTTAAATCACTATATTTGCCGACAAAATAAAAGAAAACGATTAATAAGCTAAATAAATCAGCATGAAAATACTGGTGTGCATCAGCGTTGTTCCCGATACCACAACAAAAATAAAACTTAATGACGGCAACGCATCTATTGACATTACTGGCGTTCAGTGGGTAATCAATCCGTGGGACGAGCTTTCGCTTACCCGCGCGCTCGAACTTAAAGACGACGCTTCCAACGGAATCAGCGCGGTAACCGTAATACATGTGGGAACTGCCGCTGCAGAACCTGTGATACGAAAAGCCCTGGCAATAGGAGCCGACGACGCAATAAGAGTGGACGCCGAGCCGGCAGACGCCTATTTCACCGCCGCTCAAATCGCCGAAGTGGTTAAACAGGAAAATTTCGATATTGTATTGTGCGGAATAGAATCGAGCGACTTTAACGGCTCAACGGTGGGAGGCATGATTGCCGAATTTCTCGAAATACCGTCGGTGTCAGCCGTTTCCGACATTCGGTTTGAGGGCGGGAAACCTGTTCTTATCCGCGAAATAGACGGAGGCAAAGAGAACGTTGCCGTTCCTGCGCCCTTCGTTGCCGTTGTTCAGAAAGGAATAGCAAAAGAGCCGAGAATCGCCGCAATGAGAGGCATAATGACGGCAAGAACAAAACCCGTCAAGCTGTTTCAGCCCGCCGGTGTTGAGCCGCTCACGCAAGTAATCCTATACGAGAAACCGGCTGCGAAAGCCGCATGCAAATTCATTGACGCCGAAGACCCTCGTCAACTGATAACGCTTCTGCAAAACGAAGCAAAAATTATTTAATCCACTTTTAAACAATTAATTGCAATAATATGTCAATATTGGTATATACCGAGAATTGGGAAGGAAAGTTCAAGAAACTATCCTATGAACTTGTTTCGTGGGCTGCCGCCGTAGCCAAAACAACCGGCGACACGGTTACCGCGCTGTCAATCGGAAAAGTTGACGATGCCGAACTGAAAACGCTCGGCGATTACGGAGCCGATAAAATCATAAGTATTGAAAATGACTCGCTGGCAACACTTGACAGTCAGGCGTATGCAAACGCAGTGGCGCTGACGGCAAAAGACGAAAACGCAAAAATAATCGTTCTGGCAAACAACAACACCGGCAAAGCAGTCGCCCCGCGTCTGTCGGTGCGGCTCAAGGCGGGAGTAGGCGCAGACGTAAGCCGTTTGCCGTTGAGCTTCAACCCATTTACCGTTTATAAAAGAGCATATTCGGGAAACGCTTTTGCGCATCTCGTCATAAAATCGGACATAAAAATCGTTACCCTCGCAAGAAACTCTTTCGATATAGTTTCAACGCCCAACAATGCGGTTATAGAACGTAAAGCCATTGATGCAGACGGCTTTACGGCAAAAACAGCTGTAAACGGCACAGAGAAGCAAAGCGGGAAATTGCTGCTCACCGATGCAGATATTGTTGTGGCAGGCGGCAGAGGAATGAAATCGCCCGATAACTGGGCGCCCCTTGTCGAATTAGCCGAGCTGCTCGGAGGAGCCACCGCCTGCTCGCGCCCGATTTCAGACGAAGGGTGGCGACCGCACAGCGAGCATACCGGACAAACCGGCAAGATTATCGCGCCGAATCTCTACATAGCCGTAGGAATATCGGGCGCTACGCAACATTTGGCAGGCGTAAGCGCATCAAAATATATTGCGGCTATAAACACCGACAAAGACGCTCCAATATTCGAGGCGGCACAGTATGGTATTGTGGGTGACGCCGCAAAAATATTGCCCAAATTGGTAGAAGCTGTTAAAGAAGTTAGAAAATAATCGGCTAAAAACCGAAGAACGTTTAATTTTTTTAACAAAAAATTTCTTATCAACGCAACTTTTGACATATTTTTTGTATCTACAATATATAATGGAGATAGGACTTATTGTTGAACTTAAAAAATATTAAAATGAAAAGACTTATTGTTTGTATGTTGTTTTTCGTAGTGGTGATAGGCGCTTTCGCACAAGAAAAAGGGAAAACTCGTTTCGGTTTTGATCTTGGTTATTACAACAAGGCTGGGTTAGGTCTTGACATAAACCTTTTATACAATATTCAGGACAACATGAATGTTGGTATTAAAACAGGAGCTGCCATTGCGGGAAGAGAAAGTCAAGATGAGAAGAAATATTTTGACGCTGGAATTACCAATCTTTTAGGCACCTATAACTATTATTTCAGACTTGAAAATCCTTCATCAGTTTTTGTTGGCGGCGGACTCGGTCTTTATAATTTAAGTGTATTTTGGCATGATCATAAAGAGAGTGTTAAAAATTATCAAGGCAATAAATTTGGCGGCTTTTTCACAACTGGAGTTGAAATTAGAAAATGCAGATTGGCTTTAGAATATAATTTAATTCAAAGTTCATCAGTTGTAATACCTAATTACAATGACAATACACAAGTGAATGACAAAGTGAAAAATAGTTATTTTGCAATAACTGTCGGAGTTTTTATGGGTGGTGGAAAATGGAAAAAATAATCTGATTTGTCTGAAAGCGAACGATAAAATCAATTAAAGCCGGCGTTTCTTCGGAGGCTTTTTTTAAATTAGAAATAATATTAATATTGCACTTTCTAAATTCGTACCATATTTTAATATGATAAAACAGATAATATTCGCTCTATCCCTTGCCGTTACTCTCGGCGTATTTGCCTATACAGTAAATCGGTTAATCGGTTTCTTCAGGCTTACCAAGCCGGCTTATCCGATTAAAGATTTTTGGAAACGGTTTTTATTAACGGTTGAAGTGGCATTCGGGCAAACAAAAATATTCAGAAAACCGGTGATTGGTTTGGCTCATGCGCTTGTGTTTTGGGGCTTCTGCGTTATCCTCATAGGAAGCGTGGAAATGGTTATTGACGGTCTGTTCGGGGTGGAGAAGTCTTTGAAAGTATTCGGATCGGTATATGATTTCATAATGGCTTCGGGCGATATTTTTGCGCTGATTATAGCGGTTTTAATCATTGTTTTTCTTGTGCGCCGCCTTTTTGGTCGCATAAAACGCTTCGAGGGAGCGGAAATGAAGGCATGGTCGCACACAGACGCCAATATTTCGCTTTCGATGATACTGCTTTTGATGCTTTCGCTTATGGCTATGAACGCCGGCTATGTTGCTTACTCGGTTGCCGAAGGGGCGGAAGTTGAGGGGAAATATCCTGTTGCAAACCTGCTGTTGCCGCTGGTAGGCGGCATGAACGCTCATGCCCTTTGGATAATGCACGAAACGGCGTGGTGGATACATATACTTCTGATATTTTTCTTTGCCAACTATTTGCCGTACTCAAAGCATTTTCATGTGTTTTTGTCTGTTCCCAATGTTTTCCTTACACGCCTTGAGCCGTTGGGAAAACTGCCTAACATGGACAATGTTACGCGCGAAGTTAAGCTGATGATGAATCCCGAAACTGCTTTTCTGCCCTCGCCAGAGCCGGCTGTTATTGAGCGGTTCGGCGTTAAAGATGTTGAAGACTCGACATGGAAAAACTATTTCGATTCGCTCTCATGCACTCAATGCGGAAGATGCACAGCGGTTTGTCCGGCAAACATCACTGGCAAACGGTTATCGCCCAGAAAAGTGATTATGGATCTCCGCGCCCGAATGGAAGAAAAGGGACCGAATATGGTGAAACACGGCAAAGATTTTAACGACAACAGGTCGCTGTTAAGAGATTTTATTGCCGAAGAGGAGATTTGGGCATGTACGACATGCAATGCCTGCGCGAATGAGTGTCCGATAAACATAAACCACCCTGTGTTGATAGTTGATATGCGCCGCTATTTGGTTATGGAAGAGGCGTCTGCGCCGGGCGAACTTAAAGCAGTGTTCAACAACATTGAAAACAATGGGGCGCCATGGCAATACCCGGCTGACGACAGGCTGAACTGGACGAAGGATGTTGAGTGGATACAACCTGTATAATCATTTGAAAGCATTTAATTTAGCATTCTTTTACATGAATTTTGGATATGTATAGCGGTGAGCATTCTTTTTACAACACCATCAAAATAATAATAAATCGAACGGTTTTTCTATTTTTTATTATACCTTTGAAATACTATACATGTATATTGTCAGTTAATAGTATTAAATATATGTTTTGAGTTGGTTAAAAATACCATATAAATATTTGGCAGCCGCAGGACTTTTATTGCTCTTGCAGCAATGTTCCATTGAAAAGAACACCGGCTCTACGCGGTTTTACCACAACATGACGGCTCGGTATAACATCTATTTTAACGGATACGAGCATTTTAAAGAGGGCGTGGCAAAGGTAAGCACCTATCATGAAGACGATTTTGCCGAAATACTTTCGGTTTTTGATTACAGCGACCCCTCAACCCCGTCACATTGCAGCGCCGATATGGAAAGGGCTATGCAGAAAGCCTCAAAGCTCATTTCCCTCAAATCGATGACTGCAAAACCCAGGGTCGACAACAGAAACAATCTATCGGAAAGGGAGAGGGAACTGCTTGAAAGAAAGGAGTATAACGACTGGGTTGACGACAGCTACCTGCTCATAGCAAAAGCGCGGTTCTACAAGCATGAGTTCAACAGCGCCTCCTCACTTTTTCAATATTGCATAGAGTCGGCATACCATCAATCGGTAAAAGACGAGGCTAAAATATGGCTCGCCAGACTGTACAATGAAACGGACAATTATACCGAATCGTTCCGCATATTATCGGATTTGAATATTCCGCCAAAGGCTAAAAAGGAATTTCTTGCCATGTATTACAGCACTTTAGCCGACCTGTTTGTTAAACAAAAACAATACGGCGAAGCTATCGACCCTTTGATAAAAGCAATTAAAAACGCATCGGGGAAAAAGACGAAATACAGGCTCACTTTCCTCCTTGCCCAGCTTTACGACCAAACCGGCGATGGGGCAAGAGCCGCCCATTACTACAAACGGGTAATCAAAATGCGTCCTCCCTACGAGGTTGAGTTTTATGCAAAAGTGAAGCAGGCAAACATTCTCGACATCAATGCCTCTAACATAAACGAAGTAAGGCGGCAGCTGGAAAAAATGCTCAGGGATACGAAAAACAGAGATTTTGAGGATCAAATATATTATGCTCTCGGCAATTTATCGATGAGAGAGGGAAACGAAGAGGAGGCTATCCGTTATTTCAGGCTTTCGGCTTCAGCCCAGTCATTTAACCAAAATCAGAAAGGGCGGTCGTATCTTGCCCTTGCCAATCATTTTTACGGCAAGCCCGATTATCTTGAAGCCGCCAAGTTTTACGACAGTTCAATGTATTTTCTTAATGAGAGGTTTCCCGATTATCAGGCTATAAGAGCAAAATCGCAAAGCCTTAATGTTTTAGCCTCAAACCTCAGAATCGTTCAAACCGAAGACAGCCTTCAGATGGTTGCTGCAATGACCGAGCGGCAAAGAAATGATTTGATATCCGGCATCATAGCCCAGGTGATAAGAGATGAGACCGAGGGCAGAATGTCGGGTTCGGCGGACAGGTATAACATGGGACAGTTTTATGAAAACGAACGCCGATTTCAGGGACAGATAAATCAGGAGGGAAGCTGGTATTTTTATAACCAGTCGGCGCTGACTTTCGGACGAACAGAGTTCAGGCGCAGATGGGGAGAGAGAAGGCTTCAGGATAACTGGCGAAGAGCCAACAGGTCGGTAATGGCGTTTATTGACGATACCGGCGAAACCGAAACAGACCGCAGGGCAAGCGACACAACCGTAACAAGAGCGCTTGACAACAAAAGTCCCCAATTTTATCTGCAAAACCTGCCGATGAACGACTCTCTGCTCGCAATCTCCAACGACAAAATTGCCAATGCGTTACTTACCGCCGGAAAAGCCTACTCCGAAATGCTTAACGAACATGCAAAAGGCACGGAAATGCTGGAACAGCTTAGAAGGAGATACCCGCAGCATGAACTCACGCCCGAAGCCCTCTATAACCTGTATACAATTAACAAAGACATAAACAGCACACGCTCTGAAGTTTACAGGCAAGACCTTATTACCAACTATTCCGAAAGCGAATACGCAAAAATTTTGGTCGATCCGGATTATTTTGCGAAGCGATTGGCGGAAATAAGAATATCGGAAACTCTTTACGAAAGGGCATACAGCCTCTATATCGCGGAAGATTTTGCAGAATCAATCAGCGTTGCCGATGCCGCACTTGAGAGGTTTCCCGATGATAATCTTGCTCCAAAGTTCATGCTGTTAAAGGCTTACAACATTGCAAGAACCGAAGACGAAAGACGTTTCAAGGAAGAACTTAATAACCTCATCAGAAAATTTCCCCAATCGGTTGAAGCAATAAGAGCGTCAGAAATAGCGGCATTTTTAAATCAAATTGTTCCCGAGCTGCAAATTGAAGAAGAGAGGCAAATAGCGCAAGAAATATATATTGCCGACATTACTCAAAATCACAGTTTTGCTTTTGTGATTGACAATCCGGTTTTTAATATCAATCAGGCTACATTCGATGTAATAAGCTACAACATTGACAATTATACAAACAGCAACTACCGCACGGAGGGAATTTTGATTGATAACCAATTTATTCTAATCACAGTTTCGGGCTTCAACAATTTCAGTGAGGCATTGGAATATTACGCCGCTTTTTCTGCCGAAAGGCTTATAAGAAATATTGGCGGAAACAAAATTTACACATTCCTAATCAGCAACGAAAACCTCAATACGCTTAAAAACGACAAAAACCTTGACCGCTACGACATTTTTTTCAAAGAAAATATTTTGAAATGAAAAAAAACAGAATCTTATGGACTGACGATGAGGTGGAAGCGCTCAGGTCGCACATCATTTTTCTTGAAGAGAAAGGATATGAGATCGACACCTGTTCTAACGGCAACGATACTTTAGACCTTGTAAAACAAAATCCATACGACATCATTTTTCTTGATGAAAATATGCCGGGGTTGAGCGGCATAGAAACTCTCAGGCAGATAAAAGAAATACGCACGGATATTCCTGTGGTTATGATTACCAAAAGCGAGGAGGAAGATATAATGGAAGCCGCAATAGGCTTGGAAATAACAAATTATCTTATTAAACCCGTTAAGCCGAATCAGGTTCTGCTCGCCATAAAAAAAATAATTGACCAAAAACGCCTGATAACGGAAAAAACCACCATAGACTACCGGCACGATTTCAACAAAATTTCGGACATGATTTCTGCCGCATCTACGTTTGCCGACTGGACAGAGATTTACAGAAAGATAGTTTTCTGGGAGTTGGAGTTTGAAAAATCAGCCGATCCCGCGCTGACCGAAGCGCTGAAATTGCAGGGAAATGATGCTAATAATCTCTTTTCAAAATTTATTGCAAACAACTACCTCGAATGGCTCAAGCCCGAAAACACGGTTAAACCCATTCTTTCGCACAATCTTTTGTCTGCAAAGGTTTTTCCTCATCTAAAACAGGGCGTTCCGGTTTTCTTTTTCCTTATTGATAATCTCCGGTTCGACCAGTGGAAAACGATTTCAGCCGAACTTGCCGGGTTATACAGGCTTATTGAAGAAGATATATATTTGAGCATACTGCCCACAGCAACACAGTTTTGCAGAAATTCGATTTTTGCCGGTGTTATGCCTCTGACCATAGCCGAAAAAATGCCTCAGTACTGGGTTGGCGAGGAGGAAGAACAGGGAAAAAACAATTTTGAAGATGAAATGTTTAAAATGCACTTGTTGCGAAAAAGACTGAATATCAACTGGTCGTATCATAAAATTCAAAACAGTCAGGAAGGGAAAAAAGTTAATGAAAAACTAAAAACATTGCTTAACAACGACCTTAATATAATGGTGTTCAATTTTGTTGATATGCTTTCTCATGCCCGGACGGAATCGGGTATAATACGCGACCTTGCCACTGAAGAGCCTGCTTACAGAAGCCTCACACGCTCGTGGTTTCTGCACTCCTCGCTGTTAGAAACTCTGAAAATGCTTGCCGACAAACAGGTAAAAGTTATATTCAGTTCGGACCACGGAACTATACGGGTTCAAAATCCCGTGAAAATTGTCGGCGACAAAAAAACTTCCTCAAACCTCAGATATAAAATGGGAAAAAGTCTCGACTACGACCCCAAAAAAGTTTTTGAACTGAAAGAGCCGCAAAAAGCGTTTTTACCGAAATCAAATTTAAGTTCAAGGTATATATTTGCGACAAATAAAGATTACCTTGTTTACCAAAATAATTTTAACTACTATGCGTCATATTACAAAGATACTTTCCAGCACGGCGGAATATCCATGCAGGAGATGATGACGCCGGTGGCATGTATGGAACCCGTTTAGCCATGATAATTACGATAAAAAATAAAAAATGTCTTCCCTCAGCGGCAAAAAAGCTGCTTAAAGCCGCCGGCGATTACAGGATATTCGCTTTTTACGGCGCAATGGGATCGGGAAAAACCACGATAATAAAACATTTATGTAAAACGCTCGGAGCCGTTGACGTAGCGACAAGTCCTACATTTACCATTGTAAACGAATATAAAACCAAAGCGGGAGGCTCGATTTATCATTTCGACTTTTACCGCATAAAAAAGATTGAAGAGGTTTTCGATTTCGGCATCGAGGAGTATTTTGCCGGCGGGTCATATTGTTTTCTTGAGTGGGCGGAATTAGCCGAAGATGCGCTGCCCGCCACCGACATTGTTAAAATACAAATCAGCGTAGCGGAAAATAATCAACGTGTTTTATGCGTTTTAATGGCTTAGAGATTGTTTAAATTTATCTTTTACATCTATAACAACCGACTTAAATAAATACGGATAATTTCATTAATTCCTCATTTGGGTCGCCAAATTGTCTCCGGTACATTTTCAAATCATAGCAAATTTTCTGTATTAAACTGAAAAAACAGATTATCTTTGTTGCAAGATTCATTATGTATGAGCATAAAGGAGAAGTTTTAGCTAAATTTGAACAAAAATTAACGGTATTCAGATATGAATTTTTCACAAATTCCGGGGCAACAAAATATTATTTCGAAACTGATACAAACCGTTAAAAATGACAGGGTAAGCCATGCTCAGATTTTTGCGGGAACTGAGGGCGGAGCAAATCTGGCTTTAGCACTTGCTTATGCAAAATTTATAAATTGCGAAGAGAGGCAAGAACATGACTCGTGCGGAAAATGCAAATCGTGCGTAAAATATGAAAAAATGGCTCATCCCGATCTTCATTTTGTGTTTCCGGTAATTAAAAAGGAAAAAGATCCTGTTAGTGATGATTTTATAGCCGAATGGAGGGAATTTGCGGGAAAAACGCCATTTTTTACAATCAATAACTGGTTTGATAACATTGGAGTTGGCAACTCTCAAGGAATGATTTATGCTTCGGAGGCTTCGGAAATAATCAGGAAGCTCAATCTAAAAACATTTGAGTCGGACTATAAAATTATGATCATTTGGCTGCCTGAAAAAATGAACAACATATCAGCGAATAAGTTGCTGAAAATGATTGAAGAGCCTCCTGCTAAAACGCTTTTCCTGCTTGTGTCGAACGAGCCTGATAAAGTTATCCCGACAATACTTTCGCGCTGCCAGATGATTAAAATTTCAAAGTTTAACGATGAGGATATTGAAACATACCTGATTGAAAAACTTGGCATTGAAAAAGAAAAAGCCGTAGACATATCACATGTGGCAAACAGCAACATTGTAAAAGCGATGGAATTATGTCGAGATGAAAGCTCTACGCTCGAAAATTTCGAAAAGTTCAAAGACCTGATGAGGTTTGCATGGAAACGAGACGTTTTGTCGCTCATAAGCTGGTCGGAAACTATCGCCGCAACAGGCAGGGAGCTTCAAAAAGAGTTCATTTCCTATTCGTTGCGAATACTTCGTGAAAACATAATGCTAACGCTTGGACAGGAAAAAACTTTCCTTACAGGCGAAGAAACCGATTTTTCAAAAAAATTTCACCCTTTTATTACCGAAAAAAACATCTATTTTCTTGCCGACGAATTTAATTTGGCTTATGCACATATTGAGGCAAACGGAAATGCGAAAGCCATTTTTCTGGATCTTGCCCTTAAAGTAACAAAGATTATTCGTTGAAACCTGTCTATGGGAAAATTGTAGAGCCGTTGCACGCAACGTCTATACATTAAAGAATACAGGTCTTTTTTCCTGCTTCCCCTACCCTGACAGGGTGGAGCTGCATGTGTGGATAAGAGACTTTTATTTTATTTTTCCGAATTTTATCGTTTTTATGAGGTCTTTTCGTATCTTTATGGCATATTTTATGTTATGGATAGAAGCCCCAAGGAGCAATTTATGAAACTCGCGCTTGCAGAAGCGAAACAGGCGTATGATAAACAAGAAACGCCTATAGGAGCGGTGATTGTTTATAACGGCATTGTAATAGCCCGAGCGCATAATATGGTTGAGGCTTTGCGAGACCCGACAGCCCATGCCGAGATGCTGGCAATAACCGCAGCTACCAACTATTTGGGAGGCAAATACCTTACCGGTTGTACGATTTTTGTTACACTCGAACCTTGCGTAATGTGTGCGGCGGCTATAGGCTTAAGCAAAGCGGCGGGATTAATATATGGCGCGGTGGATGAAAAAATGGGATATACCTTAGTGAAAGGGAAACTGCTTCATCCTAAAACTTCAGTAGAAAATGGCATTTTGGAAAACGAATGTAAAGAATTACTTGTCGATTTTTTCCGAAGTAAACGTATAAAAACTTAACTTTGTAAAAAAAAATCGTATGAAACTCGATAACAGCAAAACTATAATCAGCTCAAGAATTAAACTGTTTGCCGTTACAGTTCTTTTTTTGGCATATATAATAATGTCGTATGCGGCAAAAATTTTTAAACTTACCTTGTTTGGGTGGAGCGACACGTTATGGACAATCATTCTTGCGGCAATATGGATTTTTATCGCGTTACTTCCAATGATTCTTAACCATCAGTACGTCAGTTACTCGGATGATGACGAAACGATAGTTTTCAGATATTTCACATCCGGAATTGTTGGCGGAAGAAAAAACTCCATCGAAATTGAAAAAAGAACTTTTGCCGGCTATAAAACGGAAAAACAGCTTTGGGGATTGTCGTTAAGCATAACGCTCTATCAGAATCTTGAAAAAGGGATAGCCAAATATCCTCCTATTCATATATCTGCCCTTACTAAAAAAGAGAGGGCAAAAATTTTCAAATCGCTTAATCAATATTCTCCAAAATAAGGTGGGTAACAACAGGGTTATACTTGATGCGGATAATGCCGCCACAGGAAAAAATAAAATAGTGATAATATGCTGATTGATTGGTTGTCTGATAATTATATAGAGGTGTTCGGAGCTGTTGCCGGAGTGGTTTATATTTTTTTGGAAATACGCGCAAATATTTGGCTTTGGCCCGTGGGCATTATAACCTCGGCAGTGTATGTATGGGTTTTCTTCAACGGCAAGTTGTATGCCGACATGAGTTTGCAGGTTTATTATGTGATAATAAGCATTTTAGGCTGGATTTGGTGGATAAAAGGAACGCGCCGACAAACTACGGCAAATGAAGATAAAAAAGAAAAACTTCAGATTACTAATTTGAAATTAAAAACGGGCGTACTGTCGGCAATTACATTTATCGTTCTCTATGCGGCTATGTGGGCAACGCTTGAGCATTTTACCGATTCGCCTGTTCCCGGGTGGGACGCGTTTATAACCTCACTGTCGGTTATTGCAACATGGATGCTTGCCCGAAAAATATTGCAGCACTGGATGTTATGGATTATTATCAATACGGCGGCAGTTATGCTGTTTATGATGAGAGGCTTATATCCAACGGCAATTTTATATACTATATATGGAATAATGTCGTTTATAGGATTAAAAGAGTGGAAGCGAACTATGGAAAACTTGAGATGAATTTCAGTACAGTGATATTAGCCAACGGAGTTTTTCCAACTCACGACATACCATTGAGTTACATTGAAAATGCCGAAAGAGTTGTTTGTTGCGATGGAAGCGTTTGGAATCTACTGTTAGGTACCGGACGCGAGCCGGACGCTATTGTAGGCGACATGGATTCGATAAGCGCTGAACTTGCCGACAGATATGCGGACAGGATTTTCCAAAGCGCCGAGCAGGAAACAAATGACTTGACAAAGGCTTTTAACTGGTGTGTTAGTCATGGCTTTGATGATATGGTCATTACAGGAGCCACAGGAAAAAGAGAAGACCATACATTGGGCAATATTTCTCTGCTTGTGGAATATTGCCGGCAGGCTAACGTGATAATGGCAACCGACACGGGCATTTTTAAAGCATATTACAATAGCGTTGAGATTGAAACTTTTGCAGGTCAGCAGGTTTCGATATTTTCAATTGACAGCGATACCGAAATAACATCGGAAGGATTGAAATATCAACTCAACAAAACAAAGCTTGCAAACTGGTGGACGGCAACGCTAAACGAAGCGTTGGGCGACAAGATTTTTCTGGATTTTAAACAGGGACGAATTATTGTTTTTTTGAAGTACGGGTAATTGCGTTAAAGCAAAAAATACGTCAACCTATCCCTCCGTTTAAAATTTCGGAAGATTCTTTAGTATTCCGTCAATTCCGTTTTTTATTTTTACGAGTATATTGGTGTTTTTTTCTCCTCCGAAATAAATCTCATCAACAATATCTTTGTATTTATCCATCAGGTAGTTGCGCTTAAGTTTTAAGGTAGGCGACAAGTCGCCGTTGGCGGGTGTCCACTCTTCGGTAACAAGCCGTATGCGTTTTACCTGTTCAAATTCTCCAAGCGTTTTGTTCACCTCCTTGACTTCCTTGTTTAAACGTTCTATTATTTCAGGCAGTTCAATCAGTTCGCAGTTGTCGCGGTATTGTATTTTGTTTTGCGAACACCAACCGTGAATATAAGCAAAATTGGGCGATATTATTGCGCTGGCAAACTTTTGATTTTCACCTATAACCATCGCCTGTTCAATGAATACCGACTCTTTTAATCTGTTTTCTATTGCCTGAGGAGCTATATATTTTCCAGACGACAATTTGAACATCTCTTTTTTTCTGTCGGTAATTTTCAGAAAATGTCCATCTTCCAGAATACCAATATCTCCCGTATGAAACCACCCCTCTTCATCAATGACTTGGGCGGTTAGTTCGGGGGCTTTGTAATAACCCATCATTATATTTACGCCTCTGCATAAAATTTCGCCGTCTTCGGCTATTTTCACTTCAACATCTTTTGCTACAGGACCAACGGTATCTAAGCGCAACTCGTCTATTCTGAACGGATTAACCGAAATGACGGGAGATGTTTCGGTAAGTCCGTAGCCTTGAATTATGGGCAACCCTGCCGCCCAAAATATCCTTTCCAGCCGCGCCTGCAACGCCGCTCCGCCAGATACTATCACAACAACTTCTCCGCCCAAAGCTGCCTGCCATTGCTTGAAAACAACTTTTCGAGCAAAGCCTAGACGCAGTTTGTAAAACCACGATTGACCTTTTAATTTAAATTTCAGTCCTATTTTAATTGCCCGGAAGAAAATCATTTTTTTAATTAGGGACAGATTGCGCCCCTTTGATATAATATTATCGTATATTTTCTCAAGAAGCCTCGGCACAGAGTTAAATATATGCGGTTTTACCTCTTTTGCAATTTCAGCTATAATAGCCATGTTTTCAATATAGTAAACACTTATTCCTTTATATTGAAAATGATAATTCATCATTCTTTCATAAACGTGGCACAGCGGCAGAAAACTTATTGCCCTGTGTCCGTAGCCAAGGTGGTGCACCGTTGATGTTGTTATCGCGTTCTTTACCAAGTTGTTATGCGACAGCATTACTCCTTTCGAGTTGCCTGTTGTTCCCGAAGTGTAGATAATTGTTACAAGGTCTTCAGGCTTAATGCTTTCTTTAATTTCGAGTAGCTCGGCACGATATTTTTCGGCGCTGTTTTTTCCGGCTTCAATTATTTCGAGATGCGACCTCACGCCCTCAACCGTATCAATCGAAAAGATATTGTTATCAATGGTCTGTAAATTGTCTACAACAGATTTTACCTTATTGTAAATAGATTTGTTTCCGACAATAATAGCCTTGGCGTCAGAGTGTTCCAGAATATACGTATATTCGTCAGTTCCTATGGTAGGATAGATGGGAACATGAATAAACCCTGCCTGCGCCAACCCCATATCGAAGAAATTCCATTCGGGTTTATTCGGCATGATTGTGGCAATCTTATCACCCTTAACAAACCCCATCGACATCAATCCCATGCTCACCCAATTTATGTTGTCGGCAACTTCAATTGTTGAATAACGAATCCATTCATTTCCTTTTTTGCCTCCATACATATCATCTCTGGAATATTTTTCGAGGTTCAGTTGTATTATATCAAAAGTTCTGGTAATCTCCATAATTACTTAAATTGAGTTATGATTTAAATTCGAGGCAATTTTAATGGATTTTTTAGAACAAGTATTAAATTGAATGAAAAATTATTGATGTAACTATATATTTGCTTTATTATCAGAAATATATGTCTACATGTATTTAGGGTATTTTTCGAACGTATTAGATAGTTAATAGTGTTTTAGCGGTTAGCGTATACCCTAAATAAGATTTATAAAATATAAAACGAACATTTTACAGATAAATTGAAATTTACCCGTAAAATGTTCTGAAAAAAATAACCCAAAAATATTTATTTCTTAAAACTTTTCTTTTTCCGCTACTTCTTTTCCGTCTTCAGTTGCGGCGTCAAACTTGGAGGCTTTCTTAAACTCTTTCAGTCCCTGACCAAGACCTTTCATAAGTTCAGGAATTTTACGCCCGCCAAATAAAAGAACAACTATAAGCACTATGAGAATAATCTCTCCCATTCCAAACTTTCCCATCTCAGTAATTTTTTAAATTTTTTACAAAGTTAATAAAATAAATAACAAACACTATTATTTTAATAATTATTTTATCTAATCAATTTTAAAATATCATTGCCATTAGCAAGAATAAGCAGTGAAAAGAGTATTATCATTCCGATAATCTGGGCGTTTTCTAAAAACTTATCGCTTGGTTTGCATCCTGTAACTACCTCATACATAAGGAACATTATATGTCCGCCGTCTAAAGCCGGAATAGGCAAAATGTTCATCACGGCAAGAATGATTGATAAAAATGCGGTGCGTTCCCAAAACCACTGCCAATCCCATTTGCCCGGAAAAAGATTTGCAATTGTTATGAATCCGCCAACCGATTTGTATGCTTCAGTATCTTTTGAAAACAATACCTTAAACTGTTTGAGATAATTTGATATGGTTGAAAATCCTTTTGCGATACCGGCAGGAATTGACTCAAAAAAGCCATAAGTTACGGTTTTCAGTTCAAAAATCTGGCTGAGCGGTTTGCCTTCAAAATATATTCCCAAAAGACCGTTATCGTTGAGAGGAACGGTAAGATTTTCGTTTTCTCCGGCTCTCAACAAATTCAATACAACCTGTTTGCCGGCATTCTCGGCAAGGTAGTCTTGAAACTCATCGGAATAGGTAAATATCAAACCGTCAATTCCCGTAATTTCATCGTTTTTCAATAATCCCGCCGCTTCAGCCGGCGACTCTTTTACAAAAGACAGTACCTTCATCGTGTCAAACGGAGTGCGGTAAGTAATAAGTCCCCTGCCCTTCAGCGCTTGAGGAATATACTCTTTGGGTATCTCAATATCAATACGTTCGCCGTTTCGGTCAATCTGAATGGTTTTTCTCATGTTGAGAAGCATATCGCCTGTAAGCGTCATAAAATCTTCAACCGGCTGATTATCGAGCGAAAGTATCTTGTCGCCGTTTTGCAGTCCGATGGACTTTCCGACCGAATCGGTTGCAATTCCGTATTTTACGCTCGATGTGGGCAGGTAGGTTTCGCCCCACGCAAAAAGGACAAAAACAAAGATGAGCAACGCCAAAATGAAGTTGAAAAGCACGCCGCCAACCATTATCAACAGCCGCTGCAATGACGTTTTCGACCTGAACTCATAGGGCTGAGGGGGTTGCTTGAGTTGCTCCTTATCCATTGATTCGTCAATCATTCCCGATATTTTCACATATCCGCCCAGCGGCAGCCAGCCTATTCCATACTCTGTTTCGCCCTTTTTAAATTTGAAAAGCGAAAACCATGGGTCGAAGAAGAGATAAAACTTTTCAACGCGGGTTTTGAAATGCTTGGCAAACAGGAAATGCCCAAGTTCGTGTATAATTACAAGCAGCGAAAGGCTTACAACGAATTGCAATATTTTAATCAGTATATCCATCAGTTATTCAGTTTATTAATAAATTTGAGTGCGTTAGTCCGCGCATTTTTATCGGTTATTTCAAGAAATTCCAAATCGGCAGAAGCGGAAAATTCCGTTTCGTACATTGTCTGTTCCACAATATCGGGCATTTGCGTAAACTTTATCTCTCCTTTCAGAAAGGCTTCAACAGCAATTTCGTTTGCCGCATTCATTATGCACGGCATGTTTCCTCCCTCCCTGAGCGCAGTATATGCGAGAGAAAGATTTTTGAACCTGTTTGTGTCAGGCTCTGAAAACGTAAGGCAGTTATGTTCAAGCAAATCGAGTTTTGGAAGGTCGGTAGCCAACCTTTCGGGATATGTCAGTGCGTAGAGAATAGGCGTTCTCATATCGGGAGCGCCGAGCTGCGCCTTAACCGAACCGTCTGCAAAATGCACAAGCGAGTGAACTATTGACTGAGAATGAATTACAACTTTTATCTGGTCGTGTTTAAGGTCGAACAGCCATTTTGCCTCAATCACTTCAAGCCCTTTATTCATCAGCGAAGCCGAATCAACGGTTATCTTGTTTCCCATCTCCCAGTTCGGGTGTTTCAGCGCCTGATGCGGCTTTATCGCCTGAAGCTCGTCCGGCGAACAGTTAAGAAAAGGTCCTCCCGAAGCCGTAAGCGATATTCGTTCAACAGGGTTGCCCGTTTCGCCGACCAGACACTGCAAAATAGCGGAGTGTTCCGAATCAACAGGAATAATTTGAGCATCTGTCTGTTTTATCAGCTTTTCAATCATTTCGCCGGCAACTACAAGCGTTTCTTTGTTGGCAAGGGCAATTTTTTTCCCTGCCTTGACGGCGGCAACCGTTGAACGCAACCCCGAATATCCCACTATTGCGGCAATAACCACATCAACGGACGATGATGAAACAACCTGCTCGATAGCATCTTCGCCCGCGTAAACTTTAACGGGAATATCATTCAGCGCTGTTTTCAGCCGGCTGTAATGATTTTTATCTCCGATTATGACAATCTCCGGCAAAAAACGCCGCGCCTGCTCTGCCAGCAATTCAACGTTATTTCCCGCAGCCAGCGCTTCAATGGCAAACCGTTCGGGAAATTTGGAAATAATATCCAGCGCTTGCGAGCCTATTGAGCCGGTAGATCCTAATATTGCAATCTTTTTTATCATTAACGGAATATCAGAATATTATATGTCTTTCAGGATCGAGTGGCGTACCTTTATACCATATCTCAAAATGGAGGTGCGGTCCCGAGGTATAAATCTCTCCCGAATCGCCGACAACCGATATAGGCTCTCCCGCCCGAACAATGTCGCCTGTCTGTTTAAGCAAATTTGCGTTGTGTTTGTAAATGGTAACGATGTTATTTGAGTGCTGAATCTGAATAACATATCCCGTTTCCATTGTCCAGCCGGTAAAGATTACCGCTCCATCGAGAGCCGCCGACACCATCACTTCAGGTCTTGTTATAATATCGGCTCCAAAATGCTTTGTTCGTATGTCAAAAGGGCTGGATATGATTCCACCCCTTACCGGAGGGAAAAAATGCAGGCTCGACAAGCCGTTTATTGTTTCAAAATCCGTTAAACCAAGCGTAAGATTGAATTGATCTTCACTCTCAATTCTTGCCCTAAGCGCCGAATCGACTGACGAGAAACCAAAGCTGATAGAGGAGTAATCTTTAGTAGTGTCGTATTGCACTGCTATTTCGGGTGGCGGCTTTCCCTGCATTATAGCGCTTATATTGGCAAAATATCTGTCGCGTTTTTCAAATTCGCGGTCAAGAGAATCGAGGCGGATAGCGTTTAAAACTATATTATGACGCATCGCCGCGCTGGGATAACCGGGTATAAACTCGCGGATATTGGTAAATGCTATCAATGCCGAAGTTGCTCCTATAATAAAAAAGAGTAATAACGAAATCAGAATAAAAGCGGAATATCTTGTAAGACGAATTCGCCAAATCTCTTCAAAGGTAGCGTCATTAATTACTGAAAATCTGTACTTATCGCGCCAATTATTTTTTTTATTTTCGCTTTTTGCCATCTAAAACTGATAATCGGCTGCAAAGATAATAAAATTTTGTTTGTTTAGTAGGCATACCGTATAGTTGATATGGGGCAACGTATTTAAAGACGATTTTTTATTTCCATTTGGCACGATTTTTGTGTATTATACTATATATGACGGGCAGTCGCCATCATGGGACTGACGACAGCGGTGGTTGTGGGGTTTTGTGAATGACACTGACAGGTCTTATTTCAGCGGTTCCTTGTGGATAATCACATGCGTTCCCTGTCCGTAATGCTCTTTCAGGCGTTGTTCAATTTCCGTAACCTTGTCGTGCGCTTGGAATAACGATATATTTCCGTCCATCCTGATATGAAACTCAATGGCGCAGATGTTTCCCATTTTTCTTGTGCGCAGGTTGTGTAAATCGCTTACCCCTTCGAAAGATTCCACGATTGCCGTTATTTCATCTTCCACCTCGTCTGGCAGCGATTTTTCCATCAGTTCATCTACGCAAGGTTTTATCAGTTGAAAAGCAATTTTAAAGATGAAGATACTGACAAGCAACGCGGACAGCGGATCAAGGATCGTCCATTTAGAGCCTAAAAAAATGGCTCCACCGATGCCAATGGTTGTTGCTATAGACGAGAGTCCGTCACTGCGGTGATGCCACGCATTGGCTATAAGCGCTTCCGATTTCAGTTTTCGTCCTGCGATAATGGTATATCGATAAAGCGCCTCCTTGGATACGATGGATATGATTGCCGCTGCCAAAGCAATCATGCCGGGGCTTTCCAGCGTTGCTCCCCGCATCACCGAAATAATAGCCGAAGCTCCGTTCCACGCAATGCCCAAACCCACTGCCAGCAAGATAAGACCTATCAACAGGGTTGCAAGGGTTTCAAATTTGCCATGACCATAATCGTGGTCTTTATCTTTGGGTTTATTCGAAATCCGCACAAAAACAATCAAAATCACGTCTGTAACAAAATCGGACAGTGAATGAACGGCATCAGCAATCATTGCGGCGCTGTTGCCAACGATACCTGCAATAAACTTGAGCAGAAGCAACACAACATTCAAAACGCCTCCCACAATAGTTACTTTATAAATGCCCCGTTCTCTTTCTTTGTCAATCATATATGATAAAAATTAGACGCTTCGTTAATCGAAACAAAAATACATAAAATTTTTCGAACGGCAAAAGATGATGCTCGCTGCCAATAATGCAAAATACACGTTTCTTAAAAAGTTTCCCCTACTCGTATGGTTTTTCAGCCTCGCCCCGTTTTTTGAAATGGTTTCTGGCTCCATTGCCCCGCTCTGATTTGCGGCGGCTTCGCTGATTTTGAAGACTATTCTCTCCATATTAATAAAAGGCGATTACCTGTACATCGCGAGGTTTTAATTAGGGTTCTAAAATTTTTTTAAAAAATCTATTCAATTTCTTACAAAACAAAAAAGCGGACTTACAAATCCGCTAAAAGCAGATAGCTCAAAATCACAGAAAACATAAAAATAAACAAGTATATTAAAAGACAGTTAAAACTCATATATACAGAGAGATAAACTTATTATAATAAATATTTGTTTTCAGATGATAGGTTGAGTTTTAGCATATAATTGTTACTTATACGTTATCAGAGCGGTAAAAAACCCTATAGCTTCGCCATCGTCAGTCACATAAAGCAACTGGCGCTAAGTATGCAAAGATACAAAAATATGCCAAATGGGAAGAATATTTTGCAAATTTTAAATGTGTTGCCTCTGCCGACTGCTTTTCGGCATGAGTATGAAATGAAATTTTGACTTATCTTTGCATTTTTAATTTTTAAAGCAATGAGCAAGGAACATACAACTGAATTACTAATTGATTTTGGCGCAGACGGACAAAAATTGGCGCCTGTTGTTACGCAGGATTACGCAACAAAGGAAGTTTTGATTTTGGCGTTTGTGAACAAAGAGGCTTTCGAAGAAACGCGCCGCAGCGGCTATGCCACATACTGGAGTCGCAGCCGCAACGAACTGTGGAAGAAAGGGTTAACATCTGGCGATATGTTGAAAATAGATGAAATTCGCATAAACTGCGAGCAAAACTCGTTATTGTATTTGGTAACGCCGCAGGGAAAAGGAGCATGTCATGCCAAAAAAGAGAACGGAATGCCTTATTCGTCATGTTACTATCGTAAAATAAACAAAGACAATTCATTGGAAATAATCGAAAAATAAGAGAATGGAAACAATATTGAAAATAGGAATGCCCGCCGGCTCGCTTGCCGACCCAAACAGAGGCGGAAATTTAGTGAGTCTGCTTATTAATAGCGGTTTTTCGGTGTCGGGATATGCGCAGGGAGGACCTACAAAATTTACTTCGGTTAATTATTTGTTTGGTTGGGACGGGCGTCCGCAGGAGTTTGGTTCTCAGCTTGAAATCAACGAGATAGACGTGGCAATTGCCGGCGATGACTGGATTAAGGAGCGCGTTTTGGAAATGAAATTGGAGTATGGAACGGAGGTATACTTGGAACGTGTTTTGCCGTTAAATCGCGGCGGCGTAAAATTGGTCGGGATAATTGACGGCAATGAATTTGATACGATAGAAGCGTTTTTAAAAAATATTTGTTCGCAAAAGAAATTGATTACAGTCGTATCCGAAATGCCTTATTTAGCGTTGGATTGGTTGCGTTCAAAGTTAGACACAATGGGAATGTTGGATAGATTTCAATCGTTTTCGGTGCAGAAATATAAAACGCCGTCTAAAATAGAATCGGGCATCGTTATTTACGAAACTTGGGGAAAAACCGAAGCCAAAGTTAAAAATGGCGGTGCCGATATTGGTTTGGAAATAACCCAGTCGGGCAGCGCTATTAAAAATTACGGACTAAAAATTATTGATACCGTAATGCAATCGCAAACAAGCATTTGGATAAATCCTGATGTGCGGAACGATGCGGCAAAATATGAACTTTTAAATATGTTTTTGCTGAATTTGAGTGGTTCGATAAACGCGGAAAACAAAGTGATGGTATTGTTTAATGTTTCCAATGAAAAATCTGACGCGATAGAGCGCTATTTACGCGAAAAAAATCTGTTTGCCGATGAGCCGACCGTAAGTGTGGGTAAAGAATTTACTGTTTATAACGTTCAAATAGACGCGGGAAATATTAACGAACCTTTGGCAAAAGTGCGTTATGAATTAGCAAAATTAGGCGCAACGAGCATCAATACGCTTCCGATTCAATCGTCTATTCCAAGTATAAAAGTGGTACAAAACAAAATTTGAACAGGTAAAAGATATTAATTATACGCAAGACATACCTTCCTTTCTCCCATCATTTTACGCAAATTAATAAGAGCGTACCTCATTCTGCCGAGAGCAGTGTTTATGCTAACTCCTGTAATATCGGCAATTTCTTTGAAACTCATATCCGCGTAATGACGCATTATTACAACTTCCCGTTGGTCGGCAGGCAAGCAGTTTATCATAGACCTGATATCTTTTTTTACCTGTTTTTTGACATAATCGTCTTCAATATTGGTGTCTGAAAATTTTGAAGAATTAAATAAATCAGATTCACAACTATCGTTTGAAATAACATTTAACTGCTTGATTCTACGGAAATTATCAATTATAAGATTATGAGCGATTCTCATAACCCACGAAAGGAACTTTCCTGTCTCGGAATATCTTCCGGTTTTAACCGACTGTACTACCTTCAGAAAAGTGTCTTGAAATATATCTTCCGCAAGCGCCTGATCGCGGATATAAAGGTTAATGTATGTGTACACTTTATTTTTATGACGACTGACCAATTCTTCAAAACAGCGTTCATTGCCATTTATGAAACCGGTAATCAGTTCATAATCAGGAATCATTTTATTATCCATAACTCTCTCTTTTAAAAATAAAAATAGAGTAGAGATATTCTATAGGCTGTCCTCCAAAAAACAATTAGTATCCATGGTACAAAGTAAATAAATCTTTTTGGAATAAAAAAATTTGTTTTGTATAATAATTTTTGCATTTTTTTTATCGAATATGAAAAACTTTTCATATCTTTACAACCTGCTGTAGTTGCATTATGTGACTGCTTTTAGCGGAGCTATGGAATTTTGTAAAAAAACATAAAATGAGAACTATGAAAAGATTTTTTATTTACACAATGGCGGCAGTTGTGGTATTGACAACTCTATTTGTTTCCTGTAAAAAGGAAGGCAAACTTACTACTGAACAGCAACTGCGTAAGCAAGATAGCCTTGCGTTAGTTGCGCTTTACGATGCTACCAACGGTGCCGGCTGGACAAATAAAACAGGCTGGAAAACCGCCCCGCTTGACGAGTGGCACGGTATAACGCTTGAAAATAACAGGGTAATTGGAATTGTGCTTAGAAGTAACCAACTAACTGGCAATATTCCTATTGAAATCGGCAATTTAGTCCAGTTAAAAGAATTAAGGTTAAACAGCAACCAACTATCAGGCAATATTCCTGCCGAAATAGGTAATTTAAGCAAATTGCGAGCTTTATACTTAGACAACAACCAAATATCAGGTAACATACCTGTAGAAATCGGCAATTTAAGTCAACTGACAAATTTAAACTTGGGCTGGAACCAACTAACCGGCAATATTCCTGCCGAAATCGGCAATTTAAGCCAGTTGCAAGAGTTAATTTTATATATCAACCAACTGACGGGCAGCATCCCTGCCGAAATTGGTAATTTAAGTCAACTGCAACTGTTATCGTTATGGTCTAACCAACTAACCGGCAATATTCCTGCCGAAATCGGTAATTTAAGCCAATTACAAAGGTTGTACTTATACAACAACCAACTAACAGGCAGTATTCCTGCCGAAATTGGCAATTTGAGCCAACTGGGAGTTCTAAGGTTACATTACAACCAACTGTCGGGAGAAGTTCCTGCTGCGATTCTTAGTAAGATTCCAACTTATGTCTTTTTTAGCATTTGCCCGCAACTAGGCGTTGGGTTTAGTAATTATAGTTGCCCGTGAAATAATTAGGGGTGGGTAGTTAGTTATATTTTATAATGTCTATAATGTTGAATATATCTGCTTATTATTTTCCTCTATTTTTGATAAAAAATCATTTGAAATTCGTATATTTGCACGCTAAATTAATTATCGTAAAATTAATAACCGTATGATATAAAACAAAATTGATTGTTAGATTCATCTGTTTGATTTTAAGATATATGATTTTAGATTATTCACTAATAAAATTATGGACGAAAAAGAAAAAAAATTATTGGAAAGCGTTGAGTATTCAGCTGATAATATTCATGTTCTTGAAGGGCTTGAGGCAGTGCGGTTAAGACCCGCAATGTATATTGGCGATACAGGAACAAAAGGGCTTCATCATCTTGTATATGAAGTTGTTGATAATTCAATTGATGAGGCTTTAGCCGGTTATTGCAAAAGAATTGATATAACTATTCATGAAAATGGCGCTGTAACTGTCATTGATGACGGTCGAGGAATACCTACCGGAATAATGGAGAAAGAAAAAAAATCGGCTTTAGAGGTTGTTATGACAGTTCTTCATGCCGGCGGAAAATTCGATAAAGATTCGTATAAAGTTTCGGGAGGTCTGCATGGCGTGGGCGTTTCGTGCGTTAATGCCCTTTCAAACGAGCTGACTGCGGTAGTCAGGCGCGAAGGTAAAGTGTTCAGACAAATTTACAGAAAAGGGCTACCGGCAACAGAAGTCGAGGTAACAGGCGAGAGCGACATAACGGGAACCGAAATTACCTTTTTACCCGACAATACTATTTTTCAGACCACCGAATATAATTTTGAAATACTTGCGGCACGTTTACGCGAACTATCATTTCTCAACAGAGGCATACTGCTCACTATCAAAGATATGCGCGAGATGATAGAAGACGGCAACGGAGGTGTTCCAAGGTATGAAGAATTTTATTCGGAGGAGGGGCTTAAAGAATTTATACAATACATTGACGCCAACAGGGAAAAAATTATTGATAACATAATACATATTACCTACGAGAAAACCGACTACCCCGTAGAGATAGCGTTGCAATACAACAGCTCTTTCTCCGAGAATGTCTATTCTTACGTCAATAATATTAATACCATTGAGGGAGGCTCGCATCTTGCAGGCTTCAGGCGGGGGCTTACCCGCACGCTGAAAAAATATGCGGAAGATTCGGGCGCAACAACAAAACTTAAATTCGACATCAACGGCGATGATTTTCGGGAGGGGCTTACCGCCATTATTTCCGTGAAAGTTGCCGAGCCTCAGTTTGAAGGACAGACAAAAACGAAATTGGGCAACAGCGATGTAATGGGCGCAGTAGATCAGGCTGTTAGCGCGGCTCTTACAAACTACCTTGAAGAGAATCCGAAAGACGCTAAAGTGATAGTGCAAAAAGTTATTTTGGCGGCAACCGCCCGTCATGCAGCCCGAAAAGCAAGAGAATTAGTTCAGCGCAAAAATGAGTTTTCGGGGTCGGGATTGCCGGGAAAACTTGCCGATTGCGCCGACAGAGACCCTGCAAAATGCGAAATTTATCTTGTTGAGGGCGATTCGGCGGGAGGTACGGCAAAGCAGGGCAGAGATCGTAAGTTTCAGGCAATACTTCCGTTGCGGGGAAAAATTCTCAATGTCGAAAAGGCAATGCAGCATAGAATATTTGAAAGCGAAGAGATTAAACATATTTTCACTGCGCTCGGCGTCAATATAGGCACCGATGAAGACAGTAAAGCGTTGAACGTAGCAGGTTTGCGTTATCATAAAATAATAATAATGACTGACGCCGATGTTGACGGATCGCATATAATGACGCTGATTATGACATTCTTTTTCAGATATATGGTTGACCTTATTAAAGGAGGAAACATATTTATTGCAACTCCGCCTCTCTATCTGGTAAGAAAAGGAAAAACCGAACGCTACTGCTGGAGCGAAGAAGATAGAATGGCTGCAATCAATGAGTTAGGACAGGGGAAAGAGTCGGCGGTAACTATTCAGCGGTATAAAGGTTTGGGAGAGATGAACGCCGAACAGTTATGGTCAACGACTATGAATCCCGAAACGCGCACGCTAAGGCAAGTTACTATTGAAAATGCCGCCGAAGCCGATCATATATTCTCAATGCTCATGGGCGATGAAGTGCCTCCACGCAGGGAATTTATTGAAACTCACGCTAAGTACGCCAAGATTGACGCTTAGATGTTAAGTTGAGGACAAAAATTATAATACCTGACTTCCTCACAAGTATTTACACTACATTCCAATCTTGCGACTAAAGACTTTTCGTCTTTTCCCAAATAATGTTCATTTCGTCGAGGGTCATGTCGTGAAGCGATTTGCCTTTTGCAATGGTTTCCTGTTCAAGATAATTGAATCGTTTTATAAATTTTCTGTTGGTTTTCTCCAGTGCGGCTTCGGGATCAATACCGTAAAGCCTTGCGGCATTGATTATTGAAAAAAGCACATCGCCAAATTCCGACTCTATTGCCTCTTTATTATTCTGTTTAATTTCTGCCTTTAATTCCGCAATCTCTTCATCAACCTTATCCCATATCTGCTCTTTTTCTTCCCAGTCAAAACCTGTCCCGCTGGCTTTTTCCTGTATTCTGTTTGCCTTGATAACTGCCGGCAATGACGACGGAACTCCCGACAACACAGGCTTATATTCGCTGTTTTCTCTCATCTTCAATTTCTCCCAGTTTGACTCAACCTGTTTAGCGCCGGAAACCTTAACATCGCCAAACACGTGCGGATGTCTGAACACGAGCTTATTGTTGATTTCCTTAAAAACATCTTCAAGGGAGAAAGTTCCTCTTTCCGAGCCGATTTTTGAGTAAAAAACAATGTGCAATGCAAGGTCGCCAAGCTCATTTTTTATTTCGCTGTCGCTGCCGGATATAATGGCTTCTGCAAGTTCGTATGTCTCTTCAATTGTCAGCTTGCGAAGCGATTCAAAGGTCTGTTTTTTGTCCCATGGACATTTTTCTCTCAGCTCGTCGAGTATGTCAATAAGTTTTCCAAACTCTTCGAATATTTGTTTTTTATCGGTCATAAATAAAGGTTTAAAATAGCTTGTTTGGCTCAGCCGGTTTGTTTGCCGAATCAATCCTTACCGTAGATCCTGTTTCAACGTTAAGAAGTTCGGATATGTTTGCTCCGTTAATGGCAATTTCAAGCAAATCGAGCTGGTTAAATCTGGCGAGCATGTCGCTTACAGGCACGTCGCTGTATTTTTCTGAAATATGGTCGGTGTAGTTTCTGTTGCTTTTCAGCAGTATTCTAAATTCTCTGTTATCAAATACCCGCAAAAAAACTTCTCGTGTAATATTTGATATGGCATTGCCGTAAGAGTCTATAAATATTACGCTTCCTACAATTGTATCTTTGTCAATAGTAGCCCTCAGCGGCATCATCTCATTAATTTTTGACACAGCTTCTCCTAATTCCGAAGGTTTTTTACCTGCAATCAGTGCTGCTGCTGTTTTTGAAAAAATATCAATAGTGTTTGATTCTGTTTGTTCCGATATTCTTACCGCTTCGTCCGGCTCCGAGTTTAGAATAAGGTTAAAAATGCCGTTGTCGGCTCCGATAAAAAAATGATTTCTGGCTCTTACAATCAGGCAATCCATGTTTTTACCGGCTTCGGAGTGAACAAATATAAGGTGCACCGAGTTTTCGGGATAGTTCTCGAAAGTGTTTCGTATTATGAATGCGGCTTTAGCGATGTCGAACACAGGAATATTTCCGGCGTTGTCAATAATTGCGGTTCCGGGCGACAGTCTGGATAATTTTCCTTTGATGATACCGTTGTAGTAATCATCTTGCTTCCATGATGTGGTTAATGTTATTACAGACATAATAAAAAAAACTTGCAGCAAAGATAATCTTACAGCTTGTTTAAACTTCTTTTTTTAAGATGATTTTAACGCGAGTTAAAATTTTACAGGTGCAAAAATAATAAATAAAAATTCAAAACTTTTTATTTTCTTTGTATTGTCAGTTATTCTGTGATTAACAATGCGTGAGTTGTGTCCAAAAGTGCAGTTTTACTGCCGTATGCCGGAGGCATGGGGTTTAAACTCGCACTTTGAATGCGGAATTTTTTAATCGTGCAAATACAAAAGCCCCAACTTCCCACGCGACAAGCAGGTTTTCATTATTTACGGTTTGCAATGCTTGCGAGCGGCGCAAAGAAATAATTCCCTCTATTTGTTGAAACTCTTTTGTTATATTGTCCATTTTCTTTTGAGTATATTTGCCAAAAATAATCAAACTAAGTGAAAGAGCTAAATCTGCCACAATATTCATTTAAAATTACCGGCAAAGAGGGTAGCGAGATGATCTTTGACGAGGTGCGGCGTAAATATGTACGGCTTACGCCTGAGGAGTGGGTGCGGCAAAACTTTGTCCGTTACCTGATTGACGCGGGTAAATATCCGCCCGGACTGATTGGCATTGAGGTGATGATTTCGTTGAATTCCATGAAGCGCAGGGTGGATATTCTTGTGCACAACAGGCAGGGAAAACCTGTAATGATTGTTGAATGTAAAGAACCCGATGTAAGAATTGACGATAAAATCTTCGATCAGATTGTCGCTTATAACATGGCTTTAAAAACGCCGTATATTGTAGTTACAAACGGAATAGATCATTATGCCTGCAAAGTAGATGTAGAAAATAAAAAATATGAATTTCTGATGGAACTGCCTTTTTATGAAGACCTTAACATAAATGAAGTGAACGATACAGGAGAAAACTTTCCAATCAGATAATATAATTTTTTACGAAAATAAACATGCAGAAAAATGATAGCATAGATAAAGGTTCAATTTTTGATTGGAGTCGCGCATCAAAATATTATGCCAAATATCGTGATATTTACCCAAAAGAATTCTATCAGAGAATCTTGAATTTAGGATTATGCCAAAGCGGACAGACTGTGCTGGATTTGGGCACAGGTACAGGTGTGTTGCCGCGTAATCTATATCACTATGGTGCAAAGTTTGTTGGCGTGGATATTGCAGAACGGCAGATTGCTGAGGCGCAAGTATTATCAGCATTACAGAAAATGGACATTAATTACATTGTTGCTGCCGCTGAGGATGTAAGTTTTTCAGACAATAGCTTTGATGTTGTGATTGCCTGTCAAAGCTTCATCTATTTCAACCAACAACGGATTTTTCCTAAAATCCATTGTTTACTAAAAGATGGAGGACATTTTTGTATCTTATGGATGGCGTGGTTGCCCTTTGAGGATGAAATTGCGCAGAAAAGTGAAAAAATTGTGTTGAAATATAATCCCAAATGGACTGGCGCCGGCTCAAAACGATACACACCAATCATTCCTGATGCTGCGTTGCCTTATTTTGAAGAACAGCACTCGATATTATATGATATAAAAATTCCATTCACCCGCGAAAGCTGGCATGGACGCATAATGTCATGTCGAGGAATAGGTGCATCATCTTTGCCGCAGAATATTATCCGGCAGTTTGAAGAAGAACATCTTGTTTTTCTGAATACCGTGCCGGAATCTTTTGAAATATTACATTATGTTACTATGCTTAATCTGAGAAAAAAATAAATTGTATTACCGGCTAGACAGCTATAATTATCTATTTTATGATTGACGTAACATGCGCCATTATCAGAAATGAAGACGATGAAATTCTTGTCGTTCAGCGGGGAGAGTATACGGATAATGCTCTGAAATGGGAGTTTCCGGGCGGGAAAGTAAATGAAGGCGAGTCGTTTGAAGAATGTATAGCGAGGGAAATAGAGGAAGAGTTGTCTATTGACATTGTTATTTGCGGAAAACTTCCCGACACTCAATATTATTACGCGGATAAAAGCGTTAATCTCATTCCGTTTATATGCGATACGCTTGATGAAATGCCTTTTTTGTCGGAACATATAGATTTTAAATGGATTGAAGCCGAACAACTTTTATCAGTTGATTTTTCTGAAGCCGATGTCGCTGTTGCCGAAAATTATCTTCGCAAGATTGGGAAACAATCATCGTATAAGTCTGAAAATAAATCTGTTTTGCCCGATAATAACGACCTGAAAGGCATGATAACAGGCATGATGGGAACGAGGGACGCCGACCGGATAGCCTCTTCGGTTACCGATGACCCTCAAATAATCCTTAACCTTATTGAGTACTCGTTCTCAGACGATAAAAAGCTGGCATTCAGATCATCATGGACGCTCACAAAAGTGTGCGACATATTTCCGGAGATGATACACTCGCATTTGAACAGACTGTCGGAATCGTTGCCCCAAATAACAAACGAAAGCGTTCAACGCTCATTCCTGCGCATCATCTCGCTATCCGATTTGAATAAAATAGGAGTAAAGCAGCATGGAATTATTGCCGATATTTGTTTTCAATCGCTAAGGTCGGGGTTTTCTGCAATAGCGGTAAGAGCCTACTCCATGGAGATATTATACAGACTTACAGTAACATACCCCGAACTTAAAAACGAGTTGCTGGCAACAATAAACATGTTGCAGGGCGAAAGTTCGGCGGGCATTATTGCACGAGGAAAACAGATAGCCAAAAAACTTTTCATTTGAAAAACGTATAAATATACAGACAAAATTGACAAAATATACATTAATTTGATTATCTTTGCAGTTTTTTCATTAAAACATAATTAGTTTGGAAAACACTAAGCCACTATTTAACAGGATTGCAATCAAAGTTGGAAGTAACGTGATTACAAAAGCAGACGGCTCGCTCGATACCGCCAGAATGTTGCGTATAGTTGAAGATGTCGCAATACTTTGTAAACAGGGCATTGAAGCAATACTTATAACATCGGGAGCCGTTGCCGCCGGCAGAAGCGAAGTTACTCCTTCAAAGAAGACTAACATCGTAGAAGCCAAACAGATGTGGGCTGCAATAGGTCAGATAAAACTTATGTCGAATTATCAGTTTCTGTTCGGAAAATATGACATACACATAGGTCAGGTGTTGGCTACGAAAGGGAGTTTTGGAGATAGAAAGCACTATCTGAACATGAAAAACTGTATTTCGGCAATGCTCGACAACAAGGTGCTTCCGATTGTTAATGAGAACGATACGGTTTCGGTTAATGAGCTTATGTTTACCGACAACGATGAATTGTCGGGACTTATCTCGTCAATGATGGATTGCAATTCATTGATAATATTGTCGAATGTTGATGGAATTTTCACAGGCATACCGGGAGAAGAAGGGGCGGAGCTAATACAAAAAATTGAAGATACGACAGAGGATATCGAAAAATATATTTCTGAAAACAAGTCGGAGTTTGGAAGAGGCGGCATGTCGTCAAAATCGTTTATTGCAAAGAAGATAGCGGCGCAGGGCATTGACGTTTTTATTGCCAATGGTCTCAGAGACGCCGTCATAACCGATATTGTGCGCAATAAGGAGGTTCCCTACACGCATTTTGTGGCAAATCACAAGAAAGAGTCGGGAGTGAAGAAATGGATTGCACATTCGGGAGCGTTTGCCCGAGGAGCCGTAACAATTAACGCCGGAGCGCGTGAAGCTCTTAACGGAGAAAAAACCTCAAGTTTGCTGATGGTGGGCATTACCAAAGTGCATGGATATTTTGAAAAAGGCGATGTGGTGAGCATACTTGCCGAAGACGGAACGCGGATAGGGCTTGGAAAAGCGCACTATGATTCAACTGTGGCGGAACAGCATGTTGGAGAAAAAATGCCCAAACCGTTTGTTCATTACCATTTTCTTGTTTTAGATGAAAAAACGTAGAGACATTGCGTGCAATGTCTCTACGTTTTTTTGCGTAATAGCGCCCCCCATTTGGCATGATTTTTGTATATGTTATTATATGACGGCAGTTGCAATGTGGCTGACGGCGCGTGAGCTATGTTTAGTTGTTAATGGTTAGTGGTTAATTTTAATTTGTTTTGCGTAATTTTACAGCGTTTATAAAAATATATAAATTTAATCCCAAATTCCGCAATAGAAATATTGCAACGTTATAAAGCGTTGTAATTCACCTACTTATGTTTATTTTTTCTAACGCTTAGCATTAGAAAAACAAGCCCGCTATTCTTCCTCAGCCTCTTCAGCGTATGCTTTGATAACAGCGTCTTGCACATCACCCGGTACCTGAGCATATTCGGCAAACTTCATTGTGTACATGGCGCGTCCTCCGGTTATTGAGCTGAGGGCAGTGGAATACTTATTCATCTCGGCAAGAGGAGCTTTCGCTTTAATAACTTCAAACCGTTTTTCGCTCGACATTCCCAACACCATTCCGCGTCTTCCCTGAAGGTCGCTGATAACATCGCCCATGCGGTCGGACGGAACGGATATTTCTACGTCATAAACAGGCTCAAGAATCTTGGGACCTGCATTTTTAAATGCCGTACTGAATGCGTTTCTCCCTGCAAGGCGGAACGATATTTCGTTGGAATCAACGGGGTGCATCTTTCCGTCATAAACGTAAACCCTTATGTCGCGGGCGTATGAGCCTGTCAATGGACCAACCTCCATTTTTTCCATGATGCCTTTTAAAATAGCAGGCATAAATCTGGCGTCAATTGAGCCGCCGACAATACAATTGCAATACACCAGTTTGCCTCCCCATGCGAGTTGAATCTCTTCTTTGTCGCGCAACGACAGTTTTATCTCTTTTCCGGCAATTTTCATCATCGAAACCTCTTGAGAGCCTTCCTCATAAGGTTCAATAATCATGTGTACTTCTCCAAACTGTCCTGCGCCTCCCGACTGTTTTTTATGACGATAATCCGCCTGGGCTGTTTTGGTTATTGTTTCGCGATAAGGAATTTTTGGAGCAAAAAAGTTTGTAGGTATTTTATAAATATTGTCAAGGTGCCATTTCATTATGTTAAGATGATATTCACCTTGTCCGTGTACGATAATTTGTTTAAGCTCTTTCGAATATTCAATAACAATGGTCGGATCTTCAAGATGTATTTTGTTAAGCACTTCGCCCAATTTTTCATCATCGCTCTCGCTTTGTGCTTTTATGGCGGTGCGGAATTTCGGCTCGGGAAATACAACTCCCGTATATTGCCAGTCGTTGCCGGGGGCGTTAAGCGTATGCCCCATTTTTGTATTTTTGAGCTTTACAAACGCCCCTATGTCGCCGGTTGATAGTTCGGAAACCTTCGTTCTGTTTTTTCCCGCGCTCACATAGAGTTGCGAAAGCCTCTCCTTACTTCCACTGTTTGTGTTTATTACATCAAGGTTTTCGGTAAGTTTACCGGAATAAATCCTGAAATAATTTATTTCCCCTATATGTTCTTCGATAGCCGATTTAAATACGTAAACCGAAGCAGGTCCTGAGGGATTAGGCTTAATCTCTTCTCCTTTGGCGTTTTTAATTACCGGCATATCGGCAATTGAAGGAGCCTCATTAACAATAAATTCCATAATACGGTCAACGCCGATATTATTTTTTGCCGAGCAGCACAAAACAGGGAACAATCCGCGTTTAACCAACCCTTTGGCAATTCCTTGTCTGATTTCTTCTTCCGTCAATGTGTCGTTTGCAAAAAATGCTTCCATAAGCGTCTCATCGCTTTCTGCGGCTTTTTCTATGAGTGCGCCATGCAGTTCTGCGGCTCTGTCGGCTTGGTCGGCAGGAATATCAAGCACCTCTGCTTTGCCTCCGTCTTTTGAGTAACGGAGCATTTTCATTTTTAATATATCTATTACGGAATTAAAACTAATGCCTTCGTTAACAGGATATTGAAGAATAACGATGTCGGTGCTTAATCTCTCTTTCATCATTTCAATCGCTTTGTCGAAATGAGCTTTTTCATGGTCGAGCCCGTTCACAACCATTATCATTGGTTTGTTTGCTTTTTCGGCGTGCCTGAAATGTATTTCGGTACCTACCTCAACGCCATTTTGCACGTTTATGGTCATTACCGCCGCATCTGAAGCAAAAATTGAAGATATTGCATGACCGCAAAAATCGTCAAAGCCGGGCGTATCGAGTATGTTTATTTTTTTGTTTTGAAATTCGGTATAAAGGACGGTTGAAAAAATTGAGTTTCCGTTTTCGTGTTCAATCGGTTTATAGTCGGAAACAGTGTTTTTTCCCTCAACGGTTCCTCTTCTTTCGATAACGCCGCCATTAAAAAGCATTGCTTCGGCAAGCGTTGTTTTCCCCGAACTCGAGTTGCCTAACAGGGCAATGTTTTTAATTTGGTCTGCCTGAAATGTCTTCATATTATATCTATTTTAATAATTTATTATTTATGAGGGGGCAAAAATAACAATTTTTTAAAATATGCCAAGTCTAACGCACTAAAAACTGCGAGTAAGTTTTTTGCAGTTTGTTTTTGAATGAATAATTTTGGCTAAAATTACTTTAGCTTACCCGAAAGGAGAATATTTCTTAGTTCGTTAGGACTGATGTTATACATGTATTTTCCTGAAATAGCCACAGTAATGCAGCCATTTTCTTCGGATATTACAACAGCCATGGCATCGCTATGTTCAGATATTCCTATTGCGGCGCGATGACGCATACCAAAATTAGCGGGAATCGACATCTGATCGGTGCTGGGTAACGGACAACGGGCTGCTAAAATTATGTCGCCCGCAATAAGTGTTGCTCCGTCATGAAGCGGAGTGTTTTTAAAAAATATTGTTTCGAGCAGTTCTGAGCTGACTTGCGCATTTAAAATCTCGCCGCCTTCGGAAAAGGTATCCAAGCTGCTTTTTCTGCCAATTATAATCAACGCGCCTATTTTTTTTGCAGACATTGATTCGCAGGCTTTTACAATCTTCTCAACAATTCGCAGCGTTTCAGAATCTTCTTTTTGTGATGAAAAAATTTTTTTTAGCGAAAATCTTTGTGTCGTGATATACCTGTTTCCTATTGCAAGAAGAAACCTGCGCAATTCTTGCTGGAATACAATGATTAAAGCAATAATCCCGACTCCCATTACCTGCCCGAGCAGTGCGGTCATAAGCTCCATTTTAAGAGCTTTTACCACAAGCCATGTAACATATATAAAGGATATTCCCAAAAAAATACTGAATGCCGCCGTTCCCCTTATAAACCTGTAAAGTTGAAACAGGATTAACGCAACAAGCATTATATCAATAATATCCGAAATTGTAATGTTAAATGGCATCTCTAATAATTTTTAATTTTGCAAACAAGTTTTACTGTCTGAGCCGCTTCTTTTACGTCGTGAACTCTTATAATATCAGCGCCTTTAGTCAGCGCTATGGCGTTTAATGCAACAGTTCCTGCAAGAGCCTCTTCTGCTGTGATATTCAAAGTTTTCCAAATAACCGATTTGCGCGATAAGCCGACCAACAGCGGCAATCCGGTAATTGCAAAGTCTTCAAGTTTACGCAAAAGCTCAAAATTATGCTCCATAGTTTTTCCAAAACCAAAGCCTGGATCAATAATTATATCGTTCACCCCAGCGTTTCGCAATTTAAATATTCTTTCGCTAAAATACTTCAAAATATCGGCGACAACATCATTATAATATGGATTATTTTGCATCGTTTTCGGACGTCCCTTCGTGTGCATAAGAATATACGGAACTTTAATCTTGGATATAACTTCAAACATCTCGGCGTCAGCATCTCCGCCTGAAATATCGTTAATAATGTGCGCTCCATGCTCAACAACGGCTTTTTCGGCAATAGCCGCGCGATATGTATCAATAGATATAATCGCATCGGGAAACTCTTTTTTTATCAGTTTCACAGCCGATAAAACTCTTTTTTCCTCTTCTTCGGCGGGCGTTTCCGGCGCTCCGGGACGAGATGAACTACCGCCTATGTCAATAATGTCTACGCCATCTCTTATCATCTGCTCTACCGCCGACGCTATTTCGCAATCGCTGTTAAACCGGCTTGTGCCGTAAAACGAATCGGGAGTTACGTTAATTATCCCCATAATTTTCGGGACACTGAGGTCTAATAACCTGCCCCCCGCGTTTATATATTTTGCCTTATCCAAATCTGTTTTTTTTAACAGCCGAAGATAAGAAAGATTTACAATTGTTAGAAAAAAACTTTAACGGTTAAGATTTTTTTTCATAGGCATTTCTTGATAATGCTATTTTTTTCTTGCGGTTGTATAATAAATAAATTCTTTCAGAGAGTTTTTTACTTCCGATTCGGGATAAATATCAAGCGTGGCAAGGGCTTTATCTCGATACTGATTCATTCTTAGTTTGGCATAATCTAAGCCTCCATATTCTGAAACAAAGTTTACTACTTCTGAAATTTCGTAAGATGTTTTTTTTCTGCTTTTTACTATGTTAATAACACGTTGTTTTTTCAAGTACGGCGCTTGCGTAAGAGCATGTATCAACGGCAAAGTTATCTTTCGTTCTTTAATGTCGTTGCCCGAAGGTTTGCCTGTAAAACCGGTATTCTCATAATCGAGAAGATCGTCTTTTATCTGAAACGCGACACCGATGTTTTCGCCAAACT